>Ga0265298_10000820_pt1 | contig 45906 bp, 39 predicted proteins | sample AusTroGonzalo_MG_3_FD_193486 | JGI IMG/M metagenome (GOLD analysis project Ga0265298, IMG submission 193486) | Bovine rumen microbial communities from tropical cattle in Woodstock, Queensland, Australia - Gonzalo_01 | ecosystem: Host-associated > Mammals > Digestive system > Stomach > Rumen ...
TTTTATACTATGAAAAACACCGAGGGGCTGCCACAGCGGCGGGGGTCGAAACCCCCGAGAGCGTCCATCTGCCTGCATACACAGGAGCTGTACATTTCTTTGGGATTTCAAACATAGGAACTTATAGTCCCCTTCGGGGCCTAACGTTCCTCAAACAGGCGCCGTTCTTAACGGGATCTTCCGTGGGTTCTCCGCTTACGCCCTCCGGTAATGCTCCCCAAACCGATAGTTCTGCTACTGCAAATGGAAACTTTCTAAACCGATACCCATAAAAGTTTGTGCACTCAGAATCATTTTTGCATTCCTTATTATTGTACATTTGTATTCAAATACTTTTTAAGGATGAAGATACTGGTAACGGGAGCAGCCGGATTCATTGGCTCAAAACTTGCATACCGTCTTGCACAGCGGGGCGATGAAGTTGTTGGACTTGACAATATCAATGATTACTATGATGTACGTCTTAAACTGGGCCGGCTGGAACAGTGCGGTATCGTATCCCATAGCGGCAGATATATTGACGGCTCCGTAAGGGAAAGTTCGGTATTTGCCAATTACCGTTTCATAAAGATGGATCTGGCTGACCGCGGGCAGATGGCCCAGTTCTTCCAGCAGGAGAAATTTGACGTTGTGGTCAACCTGGCCGCTCAGGCAGGTGTACGATACTCGATTACAAATCCTTATGCTTATCTGGACAGCAATCTTGTAGGTTTCATGAACGTTCTGGAGTGCTGCAGGCATAATGATGTGAAGTATCTGGTATATGCTTCTTCATCATCGGTCTATGGTATGAATGACAAGGTTCCGTTCTCTGAGGATGACCGCGTTGACAACCCCGTCAGCCTGTACGCCGCCACCAAGAAGGCAAATGAGCTTATGGCTCACTCCTACAGCAAGCTTTACGGCCTTCCCACCACCGGACTGCGTTTCTTTACCGTTTATGGTCCTTGGGGACGTCCCGACATGGCACCCATGCTCTTTGCTACCGCCATCAGCAAAGGTGAGCCCATCAAGGTGTTCAACAACGGCAACCTTAGCCGTGACTTTACCTATATAGATGATATAGTTGAAGGTACTATCCAGGTCATTGACCATCAGCCCGTGGCGGAACAGTGCCCCAACAACGTTCCTTGGAAGGTATATAACATCGGCTGTTCCAATCCTGTACAGCTTATGGATTTCATAAACGAGATTGAGAGTGCCCTGGGCGTTGAGGCAAACAAGATTTTCCTGCCCATGCAGCAGGGTGATGTGCTCAAGACATACGCCGATACGTCAAAGCTTGAAAAGGAATGCGGCTATAAGCCCACCACCACACTTCATGACGGCATAACCAGGTTCATTGAATGGTTCAAGTCTGATCTTAACCCGCTTAAATAACATCTAACCTATTATAAATTATGAGTAAGTACATTTGCGAAGTCTGCGGATACGAGTACGATCCGGCAGTTGGTGATCCGGACAGCGGAATAGCTCCGGGCACACTTTTTGAAGACCTTCCTGAAGATTGGGTATGCCCCATCTGCGGAGTAGGAAAAGACCAGTTCTCTCAGGCCTGATCAGGAAATCTCGCCGCGAAGATTACGGTTAAGTCGGCGTTTTACTTCATTGTTATCGGCTGTGGCGCCCATAAGGCAGAACAGTTTGGCCAGAGCGGCCTCGGTAGTAAGGTCTCGGCCTGAAACTACGCCTGCATCACGGAGAGCCCGGCCGGTAGCATAGAGGTCCATGTTGACTGTCCCGGCCAGACATTGCGTAACATTGAGCAGGATCTTGCCCATTGACGATGCTTCACGTACTATCTCCACGAACCAATCCTTGGAGATGGCGTTGCCTGAGCCGTAGGTCTCTATTATGACGGCACGGGTATCGGAACCCAGAAGGATGTCACGAACTACCTGAGGCGTTATTCCCGGATGAACTTTTAGGATTGACACGCGTGTATCAAGAGAGGTGTTTATGCTGAACCCGGCCGATGTCGGACGCAGGATATGCTTTTCATTATAAAGTATGTCTATACCTGCTGTAGCCAGCGGCGGATAGTTGGGTGAGCGGAAAGCGTGGAAAGACGTGGAGTCAGCCTTGGTGCTTCGGTTGCCGCGAAGCAACTGGGAGTTGAAGAATATGCACACCTCCGGCACAACGGCACTTCCGTCAGGATTCTTGGCCACGGCTATCTCTACCGATGAAATAAGATTTTCCTTGCCATCGGTTCTGGGACGGCCTACAGGCAGCTGACTGCCGGTAAATATAACAGGCTTGGACAGGTTCTCAAGCATGAAACTCAGTGCCGATGCCGAATAGGCCATGGTATCGGTCCCGTGCAGGATCACGAACCCGTCATATTCATCATAGCGGTCACGTATTATCTCCGCCAGACGTACCCAAAGTCCAGGTTCCACATCTGAAGAATCAATCAGAGGTGAGAAAGTGACATGGTCTATCCTGCAGGTAAACTTGCCAAGTTCGGGCACGGACTCCATCAGACCGTCAAAGTCAAACGGCGTAAGCGCACCGCGGCTATCCTCTTTCATTCCTATGGTGCCGCCGGTGTAAATGAGCAGAACTGATGAGCCTACACTCTCCATAATCAGAATATTGCTATGCACTCCATCTCGACCAGCCAGCCCGGACGGCATACCGGTGCCTGGACAATCACGCACGGACATTCGGGAAGGCGTTTGTCTATAATGCTTTTCACAACGGCATAGTCAGCAGGATCACGCAGATAGACAATGACGGAGCCCAGTTTGTCAAACCCGCAACCGGCCTCAGCCAGCAGCACCTCCACATTCTCGATCATGCGCTCGGTCTGCTTTTTTATATCACCCTCAAAAAGGATCTTTCCCCTGTTGTCTATGCTTGCAGTGCCTGAGATGAAAACATACCTGCGGTCAGGGAGTTCCACCAATGATCCGCGCTCAAACCTGACCCCATATTCAGACGTACGGTTAAGGTGGCTCAATCCATGAAGAAATCTTACATTTACTCCGTTTCCCGAAACAGCCACAGCATCCAGCATGACTTTGTTTGCATGGCTCTCGGAACGGCCCTCAATACCTGTACTGGCAATAAAATGAGTATCCTTGGTCAGTCCGTGACGGTCAAAAACCGTGTTGCGGCCATCAACCACCCCTTTGTAGTTTACGTCAATATTCTGGACAAAGAGCCAGGTTCTCATGCAGTTGTCCTCAAGTGAAAGGCCATTGTCTTCAAGCTTTGAACTAAGGTCATCAAGCAATGAGACAGTCTGGTTATATGAACCGTCGGCATCAGACACGCCGCACGTGTACCAGTATTCATCAATACCCCTTTCCGTAACCTTATGCATCCTGTCACCCATACCGGCTACCGTAGCTTTTGGCCTGCACCAAACCATTGCAGCTATCTTGGTGCCATTCAAAGGAGCCTGTCCGATAACGGATACCGGGCAGTCATACCCGATACGCCTGCGTAACGCTTCAGCCTGATTGGCGGGATCGCTCAGGAAGAAACGCATGAAAACGGGCGTTCCTTCCGAATCGGTCACATTCTTCAGGTTCTTCATCAGACAATCCAGCTGACTGTCAAACGGCATATACGGATCAAGAAGCGTCAATGATGAAAATGATTCAACCTGTGGGCCATCGCCACCACCGGCAAACCACATGCTTGTGGATATATTGATCTCCTTGTCCGAGAAACAGGAATAGAGCATTGTTTTCAGAATCTGTTTATTTGTCCCGCGAAGATAGTGTTTTTCGGCCTATCCGCTTTGCCGAATGGAGCAAAAAGAATAAATTTGGCGTCACTAAAAGCAAAATCACTATTTATAAGTATGAAAAAGATATTCATTATCGCTTTGTCAGCGCTGGTCTGTGCAGGCGTTTCAGCACAGAATGAAGAAAAGAAAGAAGAATCTAAAGGTTACGGATTTACCACAGTAGATTCAATCCCCATCACGTCCATAAAGGACCAGGCCCAATCCGGCACATGCTGGTCATTCTCATCAATCGGCTTTTTTGAGTCCGAACTGCTCCGCCTGGGCAAGGGCGAGCATGACCTGGCCGAAATGTTTGTGGTCCACAAGACCATGGAGGACCGTGCCAAGGCAGCCGTACGTCTGCATGGAGACATAGAGTTCGCCCAGGGAGGAAGCTTCTATGATGTGGTATATTGCTGGAAAAACTACGGAATGGTTCCGCAGGAGGTAATGCCCGGTATCATGTACAAGAGCGACCGCATCAACCACACAGAGCTTACCGCTGTTGCCAAGGCATACGTTGACGCTTTGGCCAAAAGCAGCATAAAGAAACTGAGTGATGTATGGCAGAAAGGATTCTCCGGAATCTACGACGCATACATTGGCGAATGCCCTGAGAAATTCACTTACAAAGGCAAGGAATATACCCCCAAGTCATACGCCGAATCACTGGGTCTGAACATGGATGACTACGTATCACTGACATCATTCACCCATCATCCTTTCTATGAGCAATTTATAATAGAGATTCAGGACAACTGGCGTTGGGGACAGTCCTACAACCTGCCGCTTGACGAGTTCATGGCTGTCATGCACAACGCTATAAAAAAAGGTTACACATTCGCATGGGGTGCCGATGTATCGGAGCCCGGTTTCACCCGTGACAAAACCGCACTTTGCGTGATTCCCACCGATGATGACAAGGACAAGAAATATCTGGTTGAACCCGGCCAGGAGAAGGAAATCACTCAGGAGATGCGTCAGGAGGGTTACGACAACTGGGAGACCACTGATGACCACGGCATGCAGATTTTCGGTATAGCCAAGGACAGGAACGGCAAGGAGTATTTCATGGTCAAGAATTCATGGAACACCACCGCTGGAAACAACGGCATCTGGTATGCCAGTGATGCCTACGTAGCACTCAAGACAATAAACATCCTGGTTCATAAGGATGCTCTCCCCAATGACATCAGGAAGAAACTGGGCATAAAGTAAGCATAGAAAAAAATATTTCTCATTGATGGCAGGGACGTATGATTGCGTCCCTGCTTTTGTGTTATTTAAAAATACTTACTAATAATTAGCGACTTACTATTGACAATAAGAACGCTGTTTCTTAACTTTGCAGTTTGGAATAAACCGGTCATGCCGCAAACTCCGGCCGACAAACGGCGGAGTGACGGAGGCAGACATTATAACATACTCAAAATGAATAAAATAAAAAATAACATAAATAATGAACTTCAGATGGAACTTTGCGTCCCCCACCCCGGAGATGACAGAGGCAGCCAATGAATTGTCAAAAGCTGTAGGCATAAGCCCGATACTCTGTAAGCTCTTGATTGAGAGAGGCATAACGAACAAAACCGAAGTACAGAAATTCTTTAACCCGCAACTGAACGAGCTGCTTGACCCTTGGCTCATGGACGACATGGACAAGGCGGTAGCACGTATCAACAGCGCCATTGAGCGCGGCGAGCGCATTCTGGTTTACGGTGATTATGACGTGGACGGCACCACCGCCGTTGCGTTGGTGTACAATTTCCTTAAAAGGGATTACGACAATCTGGACTACTACATTCCGGACCGTTACAACGAGGGTTACGGCGTGTCGGAGCAGGGTGTGGATTACGCCTATGAGACTGGCGTAAAACTGGTAATCGTGCTTGACTGCGGCATCAAGGCCATACAGGAGATAGCTTACGCCAAGGAAAAAGGCATAGACTTCATAGTATGCGACCATCATGTACCCGATGAAGAACTGCCCCCTGCAGTAGCCATCCTGAACGCCAAGCGTTTTGACTCCCATTATCCATTCAAGCACCTGTCAGGCTGCGGCGTGGGATTCAAACTGATGCAGGCATACGCGCTTGACAACGGCATTCCGTTCAGCGAGCTTCTGCCCAGCCTGGACCTGGTGGCTGTGAGCACGGCATCGGACATAGTGCCTATCATGGGCGAAAACCGCGTGCTTACACATTACGGTCTGGAGCAGTTGAACAGCAACCCTTGCACAGGGCTTAAAGCTATCATTCAGGTATGCAAACTGGGAGACAAGAACCTGACCATAAACGATATAGTATTCAAGATTGGACCGCGCCTGAATGCCGCCGGACGCATGAGCAGTGGCAAGAAGGCAGTTGACCTGATGGTTGAGAAAGACTTTGGCCGTGCCCTTGAACTTGCCGAACGAATAGACCAGGAGAACGATGACCGCAAGAAGGATGACAAGGAGATGACCGAAGAGGCCAACAAGATTGTCACCAACCTTGAGGACGGCGAAAACCGCCATGCAATCGTGCTTTACAACGCCGAGTGGAAACGCGGTGTTATAGGCATAGTGGCATCGCGTCTGACCGAGGTGTTCTACAAGCCTGCGGTAGTACTTACCAAGACAGGAGAGCTTGCTACAGGTTCAGCACGTTCAGTATCGGGATTTGACGTATATAAGGCCATCGAAAGCTGCAAGGACCTGCTGGAGAACTTTGGCGGACACACCTACGCCGCCGGACTCTCGCTCAAGGTGGAGAACGTCGAGGAGTTCAAGCGTCGCTTTGAGGAGTATGTGTCAACCCATATAGAGCCTGACCAGATAGAGGCATCGATAGACATTGACGCCGACCTGGACTTCAAGGACATCACGCCCAAGTTCTTCCGCGACCTAAAGAAATTCCAGCCGTTCGGTCCCGATAACCATAAACCAATTTTCCGTACACGGAATGTCTATGACTATGGAACCAGCAAGGTTGTGGGCCGTGGACACGAGCACATAAAACTGGAGTTGATAGACAGCAAGAGCGGCCATCCTCTCAACGGCATAGCGTTTGGTCAGAGTTCATACGTGAACTACATCAAGACCAAACGTTCATTCGACATCTGCTATACCATCGAGGAGAACAACTTCAAGCAGGGAGAGGTTCTGCTGCAGATAGAGAGCATCAAACCCAACACCCCCGATACCAAAGCCTGACCGGGATTATGACCTATCTGGATATTCTCAAGCAATACTGGGGCTACGACAGTTTCCGCGGCATCCAGGAGCAGATTATTGAGAGTATCGGGAGCGGTCGTGACACACTGGGGCTCATGCCTACCGGAGGCGGCAAGAGCATCACGTTCCAGGTGCCTGCACTGGCTATGGATGGCGTATGCCTGGTTATCACACCGCTCATAGCCCTCATGAAGGACCAGGTGCGTAACCTGCGCGAACACGGCATCAAGGCCGCCGCCATACACACCGGAATGAAACGTGAGGAGATAATCGCGGTCATGGAGAACTGCATTTTCGGTGGCTACAAGTTCCTGTACGTATCACCTGAACGTCTTCAGTCAGAGCTGTTCAGGACCAAGCTCCGCCACGTCAAGGTATGCCTGCTCACAGTGGATGAATCACACTGCATATCGCAATGGGGCTATGATTTCCGCCCGTCATACCTGTGCATAGCCGATATACGCAAAGAAATGCCAGACGTACCGGTGCTTGCGCTTACTGCCACCGCCACCCCCAGGGTAACCGATGACATACAGGACAAGCTGGAATTCCGCGAGAAGAACGTGATACGCATGAGTTTCTTCCGTGAGAACCTGTCATACGTAGTCCGTAAGACCGAGAACAAGCTGATGGAACTCAAGCATATACTGGAATGCGTACCCGGCACAGGCATAGTATATGTCCGCAACCGCGCCCAGACCAAGGAGATATCGGATTTCCTGAACAATGAGGGCATTCCCGCCACATTCTATCACGCAGGGTTGGAGCCAACGGTTAAGGATGAGCGCCAGCGCGCATGGACTCAAGACCTTTATCGTGTAGTGGTAGCCACCAACGCATTCGGTATGGGAATTGACAAGCCCGATGTACGCACCGTCGTACACATGGACATTCCCAATTCCATAGAGGCATATTTCCAGGAGGCGGGCCGTGCCGGACGTGACGGGCTGCGGTCATACGCAGTGCTGCTGCATTCACCGGGCGACAAGCGTATTGTGAGCAAACGCATCAGCGACACGTTTCCAAAGGAGGATTACATACGCGATGTCTATGAAAAGCTGGGCTACTATCACGAAATGGCGGTAGGCGACGGTCGAGGCTGCACCTACGCATTCTCGCTTGGAGAGTTCTGCCAGCATTTCTCACTGCCCGTGATCCCAACCGACAGTGCCTTGCGTATCCTTACCAGGATGGGATACATAGAATATGTGGATGAGATGGAATACTCCGCACGTCTGCTCTTTACAGCCGGGCGCGATGACCTGTACCGCCTGCATCAGGACCACGTCACCGAGAATGTGATGAACATCATCCTGCGTCTGTACAGCGGCATATTCACTGACTATGCCTATATAGACGAGCAACTTATCTGCGCCCGTGCCGGAATAGACCGCGACAAGCTGTACAAAACACTTATGAACTTGCAAAGCCAGGGAGTGGTACGATACGTCCCGGAACGCCGCACCCCCATCATAACCTGGACGCGTGAGCGCATAGACACTGAACTGCTGCGCTTTGATCCGGAGGTGTATCGCCAGCGCAAGGAGGAATTCAAAGAGCGCATAGGTGCCATGATGGATTACGTCACACGTGAGACAGGATGTCGAAGCGCCATACTGCTCAAATATTTCGGCGAGCATCAGAACAAGCCCTGCATGTGCTGTGACCTATGCCAAGAGAAGGTGCAGGGCGAACTGTCTCGGGGTGAGCGTGATGCCATAATGAGCGATGTCCTGGACACGTTCCATAACAACCCCGACAATCCGCAGAAAGTTTACACATTGCATTATGACCGTAAAAAGATAGACCAGGTCCTGCATTATATGGTTGATGAAGGCCATATACTGATGAGGGACGGAAAAGTTTTTGCCCAGAAATGATTAAGACAGAAAAGATAGAATTGCTTGATGCCCAGCCGGGCCGATGCGCCATGATAGCCGGTCCATGCAGTGCCGAGTCTGAGACTCAGGTGCTGGAATGCGCCCGCAGTCTGGCACAACAGGGAGTAAAGGTGTTCCGCGCCGGAGTCTGGAAACCGCGCACCCGTCCGGGCAACTTTGAGGGTGCAGGAGAGCAGGCTCTCGAATGGCTGCGCCGCGTAAAGAAAGAGACCGGGATGGCTGTCACTACCGAGGTGGCCAACACCCGTCATGTAGAAGCCGCACTTAAAGCCGGCATTGACATACTCTGGATAGGCGCACGCACCACCACCAGCCCCTTTGCGGTACAGGAAATAGCCGATGCGCTGCGAGGCACGGATATACCGGTACTGGTAAAGAATCCCATCAATGCCGAACTGGAACTTTGGATCGGGGCTTTTGAGCGTCTGGCTGCCGCAGGAATCAAACATATGGCAGCCATACACCGCGGGTTCAGTTCATACAACGAGCGTATCTACCGTTACTCCCCTGAGTGGCAGATACCCATTGAGCTGCGCCGCCGCATCCCCGGGCTGCCGGTTATCTGCGATCCCAGTCATATGGCAGGACGCGCCGACCTTGTGCCGCATCTGGCACAGATGGCACTTGACATGAAAGCCGACGGACTGTTCATAGAGGTACACCCCCACCCTGAGCAAGCTTTGAGTGACAAGGCACAGCAGCTCACCCCTGAACAATTCAAGGAACTGGAAAGCCGTCTTATTCTCCACCGTGAGCCGGCACAGGCAGACCTGAAATACATGGAGCCTCTCCGCGCCAGGCTTGAAGAGACAGACCTCAAGCTGATACAGGACCTTGCCGAACGTTTCCGTATCACAGGCAACATAGGTGAATACAAGAACCTGCATAACCTGGCCATACTGCAACCCGACCGTTACAATGCCATATCGGACATACTAACAGGCCGCGGACAGGAGCTTGGTTTTGACGACAAGTTCATACGTCTGCTTTTTGAAACCATCCATGCCGAGAGCATAAGATGTCAGATTGAAAACAACAAGAAAGCGAATAAATGAAAAAGAGAGCATTAATCATCCTGTCAGTATTACTGATAGCATTCAACGCCTGCCAGAAGGAGCCAGTGCGCGTGGCTTGCGTAGGTGACAGCATCACATACGGCCACGGCATCAAGGACCGTCTGCACGATGCTTATCCCGGCGTGCTCAGCTCCATGCTAGGAGAGAAATATGACGTACGCAACTTTGGCGTGAGCGGCACTACCACCATGATGGGTACCGACATGCCTTACATGAACGAGCAGGCCTACAAGGATGCCTTGGCATTCAACCCCCAGATTGTGACGATCAAGCTTGGCACAAATGACAGCAAGCCTTACAACTGGAAGGAACAGGAGCACTTCAAACAGGACCTCAAGACCCTGATAGAGTCTTTCCGCGCCCTGCCCTCCAGGCCCAAGATCTGGCTTTGCCTGCCTGTCCCCGCCATGGGCCATGCCTGGAGCATAAACGACAGCGTGATATACAACGGAGTGATACCCTACATCAAAGAGGTGGCACAGGAAGAGAACCTGCCGCTGATTGACCTTAACACCCCGTTCCAGGGCAAGCGCCAATATTTCCCCGACACCATCCATCCCAACGAGGAGGGTGAGAAGATGATTGCCGAAATCATTTTTGGCAACGTATTCAACAAAAAGAAAAAATAATCAATAGAACCTTATCAAAAGAAAATGGATCCAATTCTAAGAATCGAGCACGTGTCCAAGACCTACACCGGACACCAGGCTCTTGACGATGTGTCGATGGAGATTCCACGCGGCTCCATCTATGGTCTGCTGGGCCCCAACGGAGCCGGAAAGACAACACTTATCCGCGTAGTGAACCGCATGACCATCCCCGATTGCGGCAAAGTCTGGTTTGAAGACCATGAAATCACTCCCGATGACATTTACCAGATTGGCTATATGCCCGAGGAACGTGGTCTCTACAAAAAGATGAAGGTAGGCGAACAAGCCGTGTTCTTTGCCCGTATGCGTGGCATGGGCAGGTTTGAGGCCATAGACAAACTGCGCAAATGGTTTGACCGTCTGGGTATAATTGAATGGTGGGACAAGAAGGTTGAAGACCTCTCAAAAGGTATGGCACAGAAAGTGCAGTTCATAGCCACAGTGGTACATGAGCCCAAACTGCTCATATTCGATGAGCCGTTCTCCGGTTTTGACCCCATCAATGCAAACCTGCTCAAGCAGGAGATTCTGGGTTTGCGTGACCGAGGTGCCACAGTGATATTCTCAACCCACAACATGGAATCGGTCGAGGAGATATGTGATGACATAACGCTTATCAACAAATCGCATAACATTCTGTCCGGTTCAGTAGAGGAGATCCGCCGCAAGGCAGGAGGCAACACCTTCCTGGTAATATACAACGGCACTCAGGAACAGTTCAATTCCGCAGTAAGCGGTAAGGCCAACCTGCTTGGCGATCCTGAGGGACTCATAGGAGGTTACACCCAGCAGAAGATCCACATCGCATCCGATGACGATGTGCGCTCGGTCATAGGCTCACTCAATGACAACGTGGCCCTGCGTTCCTTCCAGGAGATCATTCCCAGTATGAACGATATATTCATCCGTGCCGTGAACGGTACACTTTAAAACAGTACAGATATGAACAAGATAGGTCTTATTGTAGAACGTGAGTTTACGGAGCGTGTCCGTAAAAAATCATTCATCATAACCACACTGCTCACCCCGTTGTTTATGATAGCCATGATGGTTGCCCCCGGTCTCATGATGATGAAGGGAGGCTCATCCACCAAGAATGTGGTGGTTATCGACAACACCACGGACCAGTTTGTCGGGAAACAGCTCACATCGGGCAAAACCGTTGAATTCAAGCTTCTGGGAGAGGGCACGACCGTAGGCCAGGCCCGCACACAATACAGCAATGCCGACATTGCATACGGCATACTGGTCATAGGCAGTGACGTCCTGGACAACCCGCAGAACATACAGTTCATACTGAATGACGCATCATCCATGAGCGTTGAGGAGAATATCCAGAACCAGATTCAGGGAATACTGCGCACCGAGCGCCTGAGCCGCTATGACATAGAGAACATTGACCAGATCCTGGCCGATGCCAACATTCGCGTAAACGGTCTGCAGACACTCAAGAACAACGGGCAGGAGGATGAAAGCGGCATGGAAGAGACATCGACTGTGGCTTCATGGGCTATGGGTCTCATATTGGGAATGCTGCTTTACTTTATCCTTATAGTATATGGACAGCAGGTATTGCAGTCTGTCATAGACGAGAAACAGACCCGTGTGCTTGACGTGATGGTGACATCATGCACCCCGTTTGAGCTTATGATGGGCAAGATACTGGGTATCGCGCTTGTAGCCGCCCTGCAGATAGTAATCTGGGCCGTACTTGTAATAGGAGCCAGCGCATTCGTAATGCCTATGATAATGGGCAATACAGGTATGGATGCAATGACGGCAGCCGCATCGGCCGCATCCGATCCCGAGGTTGTAGGAATAATGTCAAAACTGACCAATGTAGGTTATCTGGCAGGACTGTTCCTGGAGCTGTTGCTCTACATTGTAGGCGGATTCCTGTTCTATGCCTCCATGTATGCCGCAATCGGTTCCGCCGTCGATACGCCCCAGGATGCAGCCCAGTTCAACGGAATCATCATGATGCCTGTCATTGTGGCTATAATAGTTATGATGAACGTGATGAATGATCCCAATTCGGACATGGTGTTCTGGTGCTCCATGATTCCGTTCACATCGCCCATCGTGATGATGGCCCGCATACCGTTCGGCATCCCCACATGGCAGGTAATAGTATCGCTTGTAGTGCTTTACATATCATTCCTGCTCATGACATGGCTTGCCGGCCGCATCTTCCGTGTAGGCGTGTTCATGCACGGCAAGAAGCCCACCTGGAAAGACCTTGGAGCCTGGATTAAGATGAAATAATCAAGCCCACCACTCGCAGGCAGATTTCTCACCAGCCAGCCAGACTATATCGCCAGCCTTGAAGCGATAGTCTGGCTTGGGGTTGGTGGTTACCTGGCCATCGCTCACCACGCTTATCACCATGCAGCCGTAAGAGCGCATATCGGTCTCACGCAAGGTCTTGCCGGTAAGCCAGGAATCCTCTTTTAGAGTGATTGATTCCAGTTCGAATGCTCGCGGAGCCAAGGCACCGGCATCAGCTTCATCGGGAGAATAGACGCTCTCTGCCATATCCTTGCGGAACTCAATAAGCTGTTCCCTTGTGCCCACTGCCAGCAGTTTGTCAAACGGGAATATCATCTCCTCTCCCCGGGGAATCATTATGCTGCGGCTTCCGCGGATTATCTTGACTATGTTTACCCCTGATCTATGTCGGAAAGGCAGTTCACGCAGCATCTTACCGGCATAGAGCGAATCGGCCGATATGGTTATCATCTCGGTCTTTACGTTATAGCGCGACATCTTGTCGCTCACCGATGATGTGACGGGTGTCATCTTACGCTGCTGCTGCTCCTTCTCATTCAGATTAGCCATGAAACGGTCCTCAACTATCGTGAACTTGCTGATTGAGCGGCGGCCTATGAAGAAGAACGCAATACCGGCGACCAAAATGAGCAGGATGGTCCAGAACGCCAGGTTGAAATGGCTGGCAATGACACTCACCACGAATCCCATCGCTATCAGGATACGCAACAGTGCAAGCGATATGACAGGCCAGACATTGGATTGTTTGTCTTTGATAAGTTTCAGCGATGAACGGTTTATCTCTTCGCCCGATATGGCTATGCCCGCCAGGAACGGCGACATTACCACAAGCGTTACAACCACGCTTATAAGGTTACGCACAAACGGAGTGAGGCCGTCCAGACGGCTATTGATGAACTTGTCCAGAAACAGATGGGAGCCCAGGTCTATTGCAATAAGTATCACTCCGTAAAGCAGCACGCGCAGAGCCAGTTCCTTGATGAGTTTTTTCCACTCGTTCTGCGCCGCCACAGAATTCTCTTTATCCTGCACTGAAAACGAGTTTATTTTCTCAACAAACTGTTCCGGCAACTTTTTTATAAGGTATTGGTAGCCTGGCGTGCCCGCCTTTATCATATAAGGTGTAGTGAACGTTGTTATGACCGACACCGTAATTATCACCGGGTAAATAAAATCACGCATCACACCCAATGATACGCCCAGACCTGCAATGATGAACGAGAACTCGCCCAACTGGGCCAGACTGAAGCCGGCATGAACGGCATTGTCCAGTCCCTGACCGGCCAGGATCGCTCCCGATGTGGAAAAGAACAGTATTCCCACCATAACCGTTATGGTCAGGACCAGTATGGTACCCCAGTGTTCTGCAATCACATGAGGGTCAACCATCATACCTACCGATACAAAGAATATTGCGCCGAACAGGTCCTTTATGCCTTTTGTCAGGTGCATGATATGTTCGCTCTCCAGCGTTTCGGCCAGTATGGAACCCATCACGAATGCTCCAAGAGCCTCCGAGAATCCCGCAACGCTGGCCAATGTGACCATCACAAAGCACAACCCCAGACTCACCAGCAGCAGGATCTCATCATTAAGGTATTTCTGGGCTCTCTTAAGCAGCGTAGGAATCATGTATATGCCCACCAGGAACCAAAGAATCAGGAAGAACACCAGTTTACCCAGTCCCATAATCATCTCCCCGCCTGCAAATTTGTTTGACACCGCCATGGTGGAGAGCAAAACCATAAGTACAACGGCTATAAGGTCCTCAAACACCAGCGCACCGAACACCAACGGTACAAACGGACGGTCCTTATACCCCAGGTCATCGTATGCCTTTATGATAATCGTGGTCGATGACATGGACAGCATTCCTCCCAGGAATATGGATTCCATATTGCTCCAACCTATTGCCTCACCCACAAGGAAACCCAGTATGAACATGCCCACGCACTGTGTCATAGCCGTTATGAGTGCGCTGCTCCCCACTTTGATGAGTTTCTTGAAACTGAATTCCAGACCCAATGCAAAAAGCAGGAAGATGATTCCTATATCCGACCACTCCTTGACCTCGGCAGTACTGGAAACCGTGGGGAACAGACCCATGTGGGGCCCCACCAGAAAACCGGCAACGATATAACCCAATATAAGCGGCTGCTTCAGCGCCTTGGATATTATTGTGAAAACCCCGGCCGAAATAAGTATCAGCGCAAGGTCCTTAACAAGATTAGCTTCCTCCGACATGATTGTTTGATTTTGATATGCAAAATTACAAGATAATTGACAAATAAGATATATATTTGCGCCGTCTTGTTCCGATGCCCCTCCCGGGGTGTAGGATTAATAGGGAATCAGGTGAGAATCCTGAACAGACCCGCTGCTGTGAGCCCTCAAAACAGGGATGTCCAATACCTCAAGTGCCACTGCCATCAAAGGTGGGAAGGCGGACATTCCGGGGTAAGTCAGAAGACCTGCAGGACATGTTATTAAAACTGCCGGGACTCAGTAACTTATTAACTTTATAACAATGAAAAAAGTATTATCATTTGCTTTGATGGCCCTAACAATGGGCCTTGTGTTCGTTTCCTGTGACAAGGAAAAGGAGGATGACGTAAAATCCTACACACTTTCCGTAAGTCTTAACAAGGCGGATTCTATCTATCTTGGTACAGGCACAGAAAATGTTTACGGCTATGGCTATATTGAGGATGACATCACATTTGACCCGTTCATCCTTACCCATTCACATGTTGATTGGGGATTCGGCAATTCATTCGGTGAGGGATTCACCTATACAAGTTGTGCCAATGACTCAACTCCCGGTTTCATGAACCTTTCAGCTATAACCGGTAAGGGTGTTAAGACCAACGCATATTTCATTGCAAATGCGGGCGGAGCTGCATATGAAGGAGGCATGGCTGCCGCTATCTCATTCAAGGACGGCAAGGCTTATAAAGTTAAGGATTGCTATGTAACCAATTCAACTTATGCTTATCTCGCAATCAAATACCAGAACGACGGTAATCCAGAACCTATGGTTGGACCTTGGGAAAATAATAGTAAGTTCACACTTTCTATTACAGGCTATAACGGCAATGATAAGACAGCAAGCGTAGATGTTGCATTGGCTGATGGTAAAAACAACATATTGAACATTTGGCAGCAGGTTGACCTGACCAAGCTCGGAAAGGTTACAAAGATTGTGTTCTCAACAACATCAACCGACCCGATGACCCCATCATATTTCTGTCTTGACCAACTCACGGTTACAGAGTAATGAAATAGAATGACTTTTGACGTAAAATATTGTTTGATAACAATCTGCACCCTGTGTTTCCAACTGGAGGCACAGGGTCAGGTTTTATCTGACACCATGCGCACAAAAGACATTCAGGAGGTCACGGTAACTAGTGACCGCACCACTAACCCAACTTCAGTTTCCACAGCCAGGAAAGCCGATGCACGGTTAATGCAGGCCACAGGCACGCTGCAAGTATCCGATGTACTGAAATACTTTAGCGGTGCAACTGTAAAGGATTATGGTGGCGTAGGCGGACTCAAGACTGTATCGGTACGCGGCCTGGGAGCATCGCATACCGCAGTTGCCTATGACGGCATAATAATCACCGACAACCAGACCGGACAGATTGACCTAGGCAAATTCTCCGGCTCTCAGGCAGAGTCCGTCCGAATGGTGAGCGGCCCGGACAATGACCTGCTCCAACCCGCGGCCCTTGCCGCGCAGGCCGCGGTCATAAGCATAAGCACATGCAGGCCCAATCTGCAAGACAGCAAGCCCAAATACAGTGCCCAACTCAAATCCGGCAGCTACAAGACTCAATCAATCCAGGCGGGAAGCACATTCATTGCAGGTCAGCACAATACCGTATCGCTTCAGGGCGAATGGCTTAAGACAGAGGGAAACTACCCATACACACAGAATAACGGAGCAAGCTCCTTGGAGATGCGCCGCGACAACTCCGATGTGCAACGTCTTCGTATTGAAGGAGCCATGTTCAGCGACATAGGCAACAACTCTACACTCACCACACGCGCATACTGGTTCCAATCGGAGCAGGGACTTCCCGCCAACATACTCTACAACGAGAATGCCGCACGCGAGCGGCTTTGGAACCGTAACGGATTCATTCAATCCACACTCACAACTGCCGTCAGCCAGCGGTTTACACTACGTTTCAATGCCAAGTACGGTATAACCTACACCCGCTACCTGGACCCCAAGGTAAGCAACACTCAGGGCAGGACCGACAACCGTTACACCGAGCAGGAGGGTTATCTGTCTGCTGTAGCCCTTTATCGCATAGCAGACTGTCTGTCAGCATCATTCGGAACTGACGGTCGTATTTCATATCTTGACGGCAACGGAGCGGAGCAAGCCCAACCCACCCGATACACTCTCAACAGCACGGCGGCTCTCAAATACGCATCGGAACGGCTTACTGCCACCGGACGCCTGAACCACGTAATCACAAAAGAGAAAACCAGACTCCGCCAGGCTGCCCAGAGCTACAATCACCTTTCACCCACCGCAGGAGTTAACTGGCTTGCATGGTCAGCCGCAGGACTGCATCTCAGGGCATCTTTCAGCAACACATTCCGCCTGCCTACATTCAACGACCTATACTTTGAGCAGATTGGCCGCCGTGACCTGCGCCCGGAACAGGCATCGGTGACATCGGCCGGCATTGTCATTGATAATGAAATCGGTAATGTCTCCTACTCCATCTATGCTGATGCATACAACAGCAATGTCAAGGACCGCATAATGGCTGTACCCAGCAAGAATACTGCCGTATGGATGATGAAGAACATAGGCCAGGTCACCACCCACGGGCTGGAAACAGGTCTGGAACTCCACGCACAGGATGGAACGGTACGCCCCGCCCTGCTGGTTTCATATACATACCAGCGCTCAATGGACAAATCGGACAGCAACAGTTCAACCTGGAACCATCAGCTGCCCTATACGCCCAGACACTCGGCATCGGCCGTAACCTGGATAGAGACTCCGTATATAAATGCAAGCTGCAACCTGCTCTACAGCGGGGAGTATTTCTGCAACGGCTACAACGGCCCCGAATACCGCATGCCGTCATATTACGAGATAGGATGTTCCGTATGGAGGACATTCACCTCACATCTGCTAGAAGTGACCCTCAAGGCCGAAATCATTAACCTTACAGATAACCGGTATGAACTGGTACGCAACTACCCCATGCCCGGCATTCAGGCGCGTAGTTCTGTAACGATAACACTATGAGAAAGCACCTGACAAAAAAACTGCCCCTGCTGCTGATCGCATTGGCGTGTGACCCTGAACCCGTATTGCTGGAACAGGGCCAGGTGATAGCTGACGGAGACCATACAGGAGTTTATGTGCTCAGCGAGGGCCTTTTCAACCAGAACAACAGCACCCTTGCATGGATAGACTTCGGCACAGGCCAGCCCGATTCATGGGCATCGGGAACAGGCCGTTCGCCGGATTGTTTTGAGAAGGTGAACGGACGCCGCATAGGCGATACCGCCAATGACCTGCTCCTTTACGGAAGCCGCCTTTATATAACTGTATCGGAATCAAGCACCATAGAGATCCTGGACGCTGCAACCTGCAGTTCACTCAAACAGATTCCCTTAAGCCGTGACGGCATTGCATCGCAACCCCGCCGCATAACCGCCACCGCAGGTTTTGTCTATGTCTGCTGCTTTGACGGCACGGTAACCCGTATTGACACACTCACCATGCAGGCCGATGCCACAATCACCGTAGGCCGTAACCCGGACGGGATTTGCTGTGCAAACGGCAAACTCTATGTATCCAACTCCGGAGGGCTTGACACTCAGAATCCCGATAATACAGTATCAGTCATTGACATGAATACCTTCACCGAGACAAAACGTATTACGGTACGCTCCAACCCCGGTTCCATTTACGCAGATGGTACCGGTGTTTACGTGGTGTCACGCGGCATATTTGACTACGGCACAATGGATTATGACAGCCGTTTGCACCGCATTGACACAAAAACCGATGAGGTTACAGCTACATACAACATTCCAATACTTAACATGGATATTGTGGATGGAAAAGCCTGGTTCTACGGCTACGGAGCAGGAGGCACGATACAGATTATGGACTTGAAAACCGGACAGATTCTGGACTCCGATTTCATTACTGACGGCACACTATTGGAATGTCCGTACGCAATAAAGGTAGAGCCTACAACCCGCAAGGTCTATGTATGTGACGCCCTTGATTATGTAACCCCCGGTTCACTGCTCTGTTTCAGCCCGGAAGGACGTTTGCTCTACCGTGTGCAGAGCATCGGCATAAATCCCAACACGGTGGCGTTCTGTGACAATAAAGTTACATTGACTCAATATCAGGGCGAGCCCAAGATTATTGGTGATATAAACCGTGTATTCCGGTATATGCCGGCACCCGGCCAGTTCGTCAACCTGCTCCCTAAATATGAACAGGGCGATGATGCCTCAAGCATGAATGACAAATGCCTCAAAGCACTGCAATCGGGCAACATGATAACACTGGGAGGATTCGGAGGTTATATCACCGCCGGATTCAACACAACCGTACACAATATGGAAGGTCCGGATTTCCGCATAGACGGTAACGCCTACAACGGCAATGCCGAGCCTGGTGTAGTCTGGGTAAGCGCCGATGAAAACGGCAACGGCCTGCCCGATGACACATGGTATGAAATATGGGGCTCCGAGCAGAAAGAAGGCAGGGCCACATATGGATATGGCATCACATACAGCAAACCTACTGCTTCAGACGGTGACTCACCCTGGACAGGATCGGACGGACAGACAGGAAGCATAACGCACAACACGTTCCACAGCCAACCCTACTATCCCGAATGGTATGCGGGCGAGTCTGTTTCTTTCACAGCCACGCTTCTGCCCGATAACGTAACGTATCAGGACGGTATCTACGTGATGTCATCATTCGGGTATGGCTATGTGGATAACCTGCCCAACAGCCCAGAAAACTCTGCATTTGACATAGACTGGGCCGTTAACCCCGACGGTACTCCGGCAGGACTAGGCAGCATAGACTTCATCAAGATACAGAATGGCGTGATAGGTTGCAACAGTACCACAGGAGAGTTGTCAACCGAAGTATCGGCCATCTATAACCTCAATCCAAAAGTAGAATGAGAAAGACAACCATCCTTTTGGCAACGGCCCTGCTATGCGCGTGCCATGGCGGCTCCCAATTCCAGTCCGATGGAGGCATTATGGAACTGGCCAGCCACATTACCGTGCAGGAAACCCCACACAGCTGTTTTGTAAAGATAGCCAACCCATGGAAAAAGGGCACGCTGCTGCACACCTACACTTTCACTGATTCCCTGCCTACCGACTATAAGTTCAACCGTAATGTTAATACCGTTCATGTACCGCTCAAACGTGTTGTGGTCATGACCAACAGCCTGGCTCACCTTATGGTTGAACTTGGAGTTGAACATTGCATAGCCGGAGTATGCGAACCGGAGTACATATCGGATACACTAATCCGCGCCCGTCTGGCCGACGGCACAATCGTGGACTGCGGCAACAGCATGTACCCAACCATAGAGAAAATAATGGAACTCCACCCCGATGCCATAATGGTATCGCCGTTTGAGCAGACAGGTTACGGACAGCTTGAGAAACTGGGCATACCGCTTCTGGAATGTGCCGATTACATGGAGACATCGCCACTGGCACGTGCGGAATGGATACGGTTCTACGGCCGTCTGTTCGGCGCTGCCGCATGCGCAGACTCCCTGTATAATAAGGTTAGTTCTGATTACAACAACCTTAAAGAGGTTGCATCCAGGACTGTGATGCGACCCAAGGTAATGCTTGACACCCGCAGCGGATCTGCATGGTATGTAGCCGGAGGCGGCAGTACAATCGGCCGTATGATAGCCGATGCAAATGCAGAATATGTTTTTGCCGACAACAATGACAGCGGATCGGTACCGTTGTCATTCGAAACCGTGTTTGAACGTGCACGGGATGCCGATGTATGGCTGCTCAAGAACAGCAGTTCCGTTCCGCTTACCTACAGTCTGCTTGAGTCAGACTTCAAGTCATACGCAACGTTCAAGCCATTTAAGGAAAGGAACATTTGGGTTTGCAATGTAAATGAGGTGCCATACTTTGAACTCTCATCATTCCACCCCGAAATGCTCTTGGGTGAATTCATTTCAATCTTCCACCCGGAAATGAGCAGCGGACGGTATTTCTACCATCCGCTGGACGAATAACCTATATATGAGGAAAAGTTACTTTTCAGCAACCAAGGATAAGACGTGCTATGGTACGGTCAACCGATGCCTTGTACTTGCGTGACCATGTACCGCCTATAGACATAAGGTATTCCAGTTCCCTGACAGGGACAATATTCTTGCCGTCGCACTCGGCAGCGAACTCAGCATTAAGATGCGCCAGACTGCATGCGGCATTTATGAATGTCTTCATTTCATCAGAGCATCCTGTAAACACCACGGTGTCACCCCTACGGAAATCCTTTACCATAAGACCGTACGCAAGTTTGCGTACCTGTTCCTCAAATACCCTGGCCGAAACGTTCATCCAAACGCCCTCAACGGGGGCAACCGGCTTTTTGTCACCTATCAGGGACATGATTGCCGACTGGTTGCAGTCAAAAGAACAAATGGTAGTCATATCGTTTTTGTTTTAATTCCTTATTATTTTCGCCACAAAGATACAGTACATACATGATGGGTGAAAATAAAAGGGATATACACCATCTTTAAGTGACTAAAACGCATATTTAGGGGTAAAATCTGAAATATAAGGGTAAAAATCAGAGTGAAAATTTTTCACCCCACAGATACAGGGACAGAATTTTACCCCTATATTTGCATCGGAAAGCAAAAATGTACAAGAAATATGCACAAAATCCCCGATTCATATTTTAAAGGCAACATGCTGGCATGTTATATACTGCTGGTACCCATGTTCGCATTCTTTTTCCTTATCTGGGCCAAGCCTTACCACCTGGACACCTTCATGAACATCAACCAGAACCAATTGGCTTTCAGGTCAGCCATTATGGCATCCATAGATCTTGTAGTAGTGCTGATTAGCAGGCTGGTCATGCTGCTTGTGCGCAGCAAGCATCAAATCAATTACACCGGATTCGTTATCTGGGAACTTATGGAGGGTGTTGCCATAACCATGTTCTGCGCCCTGTTCGTATGGCTCATGGACAAACGCACCATGGCGTATATTGACCTGCTGCCCAAGATGTTCCTCATAACCTGCTCCATACTGGTATTCCCATACGTTATTATAGCCCTGGTATCGGAGCTCAAGGACAGGGACATCCGTCTGGCCAAGAACATGGTAACGATCGAGAAATACGCCTCCGGTCAGATAGGGCGTGAGGACAGTACGCTACCTTTCCTGGATGAAAAGAAATCACTTAAGCTGGCCGTTACCGCCAACGCCATTCTCTATGTTGAGGCAGCCGACAACTACGTGAACATATGCTACCTTAACAATGACAAGCTGGTGCGGTTCCCCCTACGCAGTTCCATGCGCTCCATAGAGCAGATATGTGAGTCTAACAATATAGTGCGATGCCACCGCTCATACTACGTGAACCTGCGTAAAATAAGGGCCATCCAGAAAGGTCCGGATGGCCTCTTTGCCGAACTCACCTACCCTGCCGCACCGCACATTCCGGTCTCAGTCACATACTCTGAAACGGTTACCGGCAAGTTCTCGACACTTACCAATTGAGAACTTTTGGAGCAGCGAGAGCCATCAAGCTTTAATCAAGAGTTACGTAAATGTATGATGTCTTTCTGTGGTCATACTTGAGGCGGAAACCAACCTGAACACCCATGATTGCAGGGTCATAGCTTTTTTTGGTCTGGAGTTTGGGATGAGCGTCTCTTCCGCCATTTCCAATGAATGTCAGGTCATCGGCATATTCCGGGATGAGTTCAACATCTGCCCAGTTCCAGTAGCAGTCTTCGGGTGAGGTACGAACTGAGAGCTCCAAACCCATGCCATAGGCTACGGTACCGCCTTGTTCAGGAAGGATCTGGAAATAAGACGGGGTTTCACCTTCGACCACTCTAATTGGAATTACGCAGCCCACACTGTGGTTGCTTTTTACACGTAACCTTATATTATAATCGCCGGGGGCGGGACTGTACTTACCCATATATCCATCTGAATAATAGAAGTTACCGTCAGGATCCGAATCGGGATCAATCTCCAGACACTCTTTATGCCAAACCAGATTGGTGGGCGCGTAGGTATCGACTGAAACCGGCAGATATGCCCAGCTTCCCATGACAAGGTACTCCGGCGAAAGGGTAAACGACGTATATTCCCATCCTTCGCCTGTGGCAATCTGACAAGAGGTCTTCATATCCGTACCTTCGTAGGCGAATTTGAGATAGACTGTGCCGTTATTGGCTGATTTTACGGATGTAAGTGTCTGCGTTTGGGCATCCCAACTGAAATAGCCTTCGTCAACATCGTCGCTGCTGCTATAACCTAGTGTCTGACCGGTCAACTTCACCTTACTCCAGTCAAAATCCGCACCGTCGGTCCAATCGGCATCAAGTTTTAGGGAACTGCCTACCTTAACCCAGTCAGTTGGAGGCTCTATACGGAACCAGTCAAGTTCAGGGAAATACTCGTCAATAATGGCGTTGCCGTATATGATGTATTCGCCGTCGGGAACCTCGGTCTGTGTCTGGCTGTCCCATACTAGGGCGTCAAAGACAAATGCGAACAGGAACTGATACTGGCCGGAATAGCCTTTGGTTCCGGCCTTTTCCTTTAGCCAGATACGGCTGCGACCGTCCAGTTTCACGTTTCCGCCTTTTCCCATATGAACCATCACCTCTTTTCCGGTCCTGAATGTTCCGAATTTTCCGTAAGACCATGAATACTTGCGGTAAAAATCCTGATCGATAGTGGTGAGCTGGTTTGCCGTTTCCTGGGGAAGCTCAAACATACCCCAACCCATAGTGCTCTGCTCAGGATCCTCATCCATCAGGTTAACCTTGATGGCCTGTTTGGTGCGGTCGGTGTAGCTACGGCCTATGTACCACTGGGATTCCTCTTGGGAAAGAGTGAATGTCTGGGCTTCACCATTTAAAGGCTGCACCACGTAGGTGTTGTCTTTCAGGTTCTGAGCCTTTTGGATTATACCTTCAATGATAGCTTCAGTTGTTTCATCTTCATTATTGCATGAAACAAACAGTCCTGCTGCAAGTACCAGGAACGGGATAAAATGATTAAGTTTCATAATAGTTTATAATTAGGTTTGTCCTTTTTTCGGTACTGCAAATATACTTAAGTTTATAAAATAAACAAAAATAATAGTGCCAAAGGGGACGGTTCTGTTTGGCCCTATTTTAGCTAGGGCCAAACAGAACCGTCCCCTTTGGCACCGTCCCCGCTGGCTCTATTCCTCGCGGTACTGCGTGGGAGTCTGGCCGGTGTGAGCCTTGAAGAAGCGGAAGAAAAATGACTGGCTGGGGAAATTAAGGCTTGCTGCGATCTCCTTTATTGTCATATCGGAGTGTCGCAGCATGTTCTTTGCATCCAGTATTAGCAGTTCATTGAGCCATTTAGGAACGGAACGGCCGCTGGCCTCCTTTACTATCTTGGACAGATATTTGGGCGTAACGCACATCCTGTCGGCATAATAGCCCACAAGATGCTCCTTGGTATGGTCGTTTATGGCCAGCTTTATGAACTGCTCCAGCATCTGGCGCTGACGTGTGGTGCGTGCCGGCGCTTCCATGTCCTGGCGGCGCTTGGAGTTGGCCAGGAATCCGGCAAACTGGTAAAACACTGATGATACCAGACCGGCTATACTGTCATGTACAAACTGCGGATTGGTCTTGGCTATGTCAAGCGCCAGATTGACATACTTGTGCAGCATCTCCTCTTCATCGGCAGAAAGATGGATGCAGGGGTCGCGAAGCACCTCCATAGCCTCTACAAGGAATTTTGTGGGATTGATACCTATGCCTGATATAAAAGAGGTGGAAGCGCAGATTAGCGTAAAGCGAAGGTCCTCCCTGAGTTCATCGGGTTGTGTTATCTTTACGATGTTGCCTGGCGTGATAAGCAGCAGAGTGCCTGTGGTAAGATGGTAATCTGTGAGGTTGACAGAGCAGTCAACCGTACCTTCCACGCAATATGCAGCCATATAGCAATCAACCCTGAACGGATAGCGCAGATACTTGTACTGAGGTTTCTCCTGAAGGCGTGAGATAAAGAAGTCATCACCTATTCCCAGGGATATGCTGGAGGGTACCATCTGCTTGATTTTGGATGGCGTGATGAGTGTCTCTGAATAAGATTCCATCTCTTTATGCTTTATTTTTGCGCCAAAAGTAATATATTTATTCGATAAATGATACCTATTAGCTGGTATTTTCGACCAATAGATATAACAAGTGATTAAAAAGATTACATATGAACACTGCAATGGCATTACTTTTGCACCCGTAAAACAAACGGAAGACAAAAAGACTTTGAAATATGAAACATTCCAGTAGAATTCTGATTGCAGTCTGCTCAATGGTCATGGCTGTCCCTGCAACCTGGTGCGGAGCCCAGACCGTGTTGACGCTTGAAGAGTGCAGGACAATGGCTTTGGAAAACAACGGCCAGTCCAAGATGGCCAGAGAGAAAGTTGCAGCTGCGGAATATGACAGCAAGACGGCGTTTGCCAACTATCTGCCCAAGGTTTCCGCCACAGCATTGTATCTTCACAACAGCGAGAACATCAACCTGGCCAGTGAAGAGCAGCGCAACACGCTTTCCACAATGGGTACGTCATTGACATCGGGCATACAGACTTCACTTATGACCGATCCCAATTTCCTTTCCTTATATATGAATGACGCTACCGTGAAGAACACTGTCAATTACCTGATAAACAAGATGTCAACTGCCGATGTGGCCGGAACCCTGAACCAGTTGGGTCAGGATTTCTCTGACAACCTGACACTGGATATACAGAATGTCTATGTGGGAATGCTTACCGTAGAAGAGCCTGTCTATGTGGGAGGCAAGATACGTGCATACAACAAGGTGACGGCGTATGCCAAGGAACTGGCCGAGACGCAATTGAACGGCGAGGACCAGAAAGTGCTGGTGACTGTTGACGAAGCTTACTGGCAGATTGTATCGGTGGCCAACAAGCTGCGCCTGACCGACCGGTATGTGGAGTTGCTGCAGCAGATGGACAGGAACGTGGAGATCATGAAGCAGGAGGGTGTGGCTACCGCATCGGACCAACTGTCGGTGAGGGTGAAACTGAACGAGGCTGAAATGAGTCAGATAAAGGCCAGGAACGGTCTGGCATTATCCAAGATGTTGTTATGCCAGCTGTGCGGAATGCCTTTGGACTCAGAAATAATGCTTAAGGATGAGATGAACGAGACTCTGGAGATTCCAAATGACAATGTGACATACACCCAGGAAGACCTTTATGAGAACCGTCCGGAACTCAAGAGCCTGCAGCTGGCAGTGAACATGTATGACCTGAAATCCAGAATTGTACGTGCCGATTATCTGCCAACCGTAGCCCTGATGGGTAATTATCTGGTAACCAATCCGTCGGCGCACAACGGACTGTCCAATGACTTCCACGGGATGTGGAACGTAGGTGTGGTGGCCAAGATTCCGGTATTCCACTTTGGAGAGGGGCTTAACAAGTACCGCAAGGCTAAATCGGACGTGATACTTACCCAGTATCAGTTGGATGATGCCAAAGGCAAGGTTTCGCTCCAGGTAAACCAGTATGAGAAGAAGATTGCCGAGGCCGATTCACGCCTGGAGATGGCTCTCAAGAATATGGAGAACGCCAATGAGAATCTGCGTGTGGCCAACATAGGATTCAAGGAGGGCGTGGTGGAGTCATCACTGGTGCTTGCCGCACAGACGGCATGGCTCAAGGCTCACTCCGAAGAGATAGATGCCCGGATAGACCGCATAATGGCTACGGTATATCTGCGCCAGGCCACAGGACAGCTCAAATAACACTATTCAAGAACGATAAAAACATAAAAATATGGACAACAAGACACAGAGAATGAACATTGTGCTGTCATTGACGGCATTTGCAGTGGTGATTGTGATTGTATGTGTGGTGGGAATCTATACATTCAACCATCGCGAGCCTGAAATTGTCCAGGGACAGGCCGAGGCCAGTGAATACCGTGTATCGAGCAAGGTTCCCGGACGTATCCTCAAGATACTGGTTCATGAGGGGCAGTCTGTCCATGCCGGCGATACATTGGCTATTCTGGATACTCCCGATATAAATGCCAAGCAGGCGCAGGCCGAGGCTGTGCTTAGTGCCGCCACCGCCCAGAACGCAAAGGCTCAGAAGGGAGCGCGTGAGGAGCAGATACAGGGAGCTTTTGAGTTGTGGCAGAAAGCTAAAGCCGGTCTGGACATATATGAAAAATCCTACCGACGTGTGGAGAACCTTTTCAAGGAGGGTGTGGTGAGCGAACAGAAACGTGACGAGGCCAAGGCTCAGTACGATGCAGCAGTCGCCACCGAAAGGGCCGCCAAGTCTCAGTACGATATGGCCGTGAACGGTGCCGAGAAGGAGATAAAGGAGATGGCAGCCGCCCAGATGCGTCAGGCCGAAGGCGTTGTTGCCGAGGTAAACTCATATATAGACGAGACAGTGCTGACCGCATCACTGGACGGTGAGGTGAGTGAGATATTCCCGATGGTTGGTGAACTGGTAGGTACCGGTGCCCCGATCATGAACATAGCCGTTATGAGTGACATGTGGGTCTCATTCAATGTCCGTGAGGACCTGTTGCAGGACCTGACAATGGGTGCGGTGCGTGACGCATACGTCCCGGCATTGGACAAGAATGTCCCAGTCAAGGTTACATATATGCGTGACCTGGGATCATACGCCGCATGGAAGGCCACCAAGGTTAACGGTCAGTATGACCTCAAGACTTTTGAGGTCCGTGCCGTTCCGCAGCAGAAAGTTGAGAACCTGCGTCCCGGAATGACTGTAATCATTGACAGAAAATAAAAAGGCCATGAGCGGAACAAAGCAAGGATTCCTGGCGGTTGTAAGGCGTGAGATATTGCGTATGCAGTCACGTCCCCTTTACGGGCTGAGCATGATATTTGCGCCGCTGTTCTGCTTTGTGTTCTTTACCTCTCTGATGAGGGAGGGACTGCCCGAGAGCCTGCCGGCCGGAGTGGTCGATGAGGATAACACCCCTGTATCTCGCTCCATACTCCGCAATCTCGATTCCTATCAGCAGACAGAGATAATAAGGCAGTACTCAAATTTTGCCGAGGCACGTGAGGCATTGCAGAAGAATGAGATATACGGATTCTTTTACATACCTAAAGGTACACAGGAGAAAGCTTCCAGCCAGGAACAGCCAAAGATTTCAATTTATACAAATTCCGCATACCTGATTCCATCATCGCTGCTGTATCGTGACATGAAGACCATGGCCACGATGGCATCGGCGGCAGTAGGTCGCGAGGTGCTGCTGGCCAAGGGTGCAAACATGGACCAGGCTATGGGATTCCTGCAGCCAATCAAGATGGATATGCGTCCGCTTGGTAACCCGTGGCTCAACTACAATGTCTATCTGAGCAACACCATGCTTCCGGCAGTGCTGGCGCTCATGATTCTAATGGTGACCTGTTTCAGTATTCATACCGAACTTAAGGATGGTACCGCAAGGGAGTGGCTCTCATTGTCCGGTGACAATATACTAAAGGCGGTCAGCGCAAAACTGTTCCCGCAGACTATGCTTTTCTCGCTAATGGCGATCATTTATCTGGTGTTGCTTTACGGTTGGATGGGATTCCCGCTTCACAATGGTTTCTGGCCCATGTTTGCGGCGGCCGAGCTGCTGATACTGGCATCGCAGGGATTTGCGGTGTTCATTGCATCGGCAATACCGTCATTGCGTTGGTCATTGAGCCTTTGCACGCTTTGGGGGGTGCTCTCCATTCCCATCAGCGGATTCTCATTCCCGGTAATGGGAATGCCGGCTCCGCTACAGGCCCTTTCATACCTGTTCCCGCTCCGTTACTATTTCCTGATTTACGTGGATCAGGCGCTCAACGGAGTTCCGTTGGTCTATTCGGCCTGGTTCTACGTGGCTATGATTGCATTCATCATCCTGCCGCTTGTGGATATAAGCCTGCTCAGGAAGGCTGCTCATGAATATACATACTTACCTTAATTGAATGATGATATGTGGGTGAAGAATCTGCTTTATGTATGTGGAAAGGAACTTAAGAGGACACTGTCCGATGTGGGCGTGCTGGTGTTCTTCATTATAGTGCCGCTGCTCTATCCGCTGCTATACGCCTATCTCTACAGCCGTGAGGTGGTCCGCGAGGTGCCGGTGGTTGTAGTGGATGAATGCCGCAGCACAACCAGCCGTGAGTTCCTGCGCAAGAGCGACGCCACTCCGGACCTTAAGATAGTATCATACTGCTCGGATATGGAGGAAGCGCGCAACCTTATGCGACGTCATAAGGCATACGGTGTGATACATATTCCCGCGGAGTTTGAACGTAAACTGTCCGAAGGCCGTCAGGCAACCGTCAACCTGTATTGTGACATGAGCGGCCTGCTATACTACAAGGCTATGCTGAGCGGATGCACCATTGTGTCGCTGGAAATGAACCGCGACATCCAGATGCAGCGGCTTTCCGGCCTGTCGGATTGGGAGAAGGATACAATGACCATGCCTATTGAGAATGAATATGTTACCATGTTCAATCCCACCAACGGATTCCAGGCTTTCCTTATCCCGGCTGTTCTGATACTGGTGCTACAGCAGACTCTTGTACTTGGCGTGGCAATGCTTGCCGGAACCGAGAATGAGCGCCGTAGGAGCGGAGCCCTTATCCTGGGAGAGGAATATGGGAATCCTATGGTGGTTTTGGCTGGTAAAGGTCTTGCATATCTGCTGGTTTATGGCTTTACGGCCACATATGTACTCTGCTTTGTGCCTTGGCTCTTCCATATGCCTCAATTGTGGCAACTGCCTACTTTGGTGGCATTCATCGTGCCGTTCCTGTTGGCGAGCATATTCTTTGCCATCTGCATATCCTTCTTTGTAAGGGACAGAGAATCCTGCTTCCTGCTGTTTGTGTTCGTATCGGTTCCGCTCATATTCATGAGTGGCATATCATGGCCTACGTCAAACATGCCTGCATTTTGGAAAGTGCTTGCGCAGTTCTTCCCCTCAACTCATGGAGTGAATGGTTTTGCACGTATCAATACGGCAGGTGCACTGCTGCAGGATGTACGTATAGAGAGTATATCGCTGTGGATACTGACAGGAGTCTATTTCATGCTCTCGCTGTTCATTTACGAGCGCATGTACCGTTCTGATAAGATGCCGGGTGTAGAGTTTGTCATGGCTATGCGAACCCGTGTGCGTCGTGATATCCGCGTGGCTGCCCGTGATATAAAAGAGGCTGGGCAGGAACTTAAGGAGAAATTGGAACAGCGCAAGAAGGATTAAGATCTTTTGGAGCAGCGAGAGCTATCGTGAAAAGTATGACAGGAGAGCATGCTGGTAACGTTTGAGAGCGCTGATGCCAGCGGGAGTGATGCGGCAGACAGTGTGGGAACCCCGCCCTTCGCCGCTACGTGACACCTTTATATAGCCCGCCTCCTCAAGCTTGGTAATCTGCACGCTCAAATTGCCCGCCGTAGCCTTGGTAAGTTTCTTAAGATACACAAAGTCTGCATCGGCCAAAGAATCCAATGCAGCCATCACCTTGAGGCGCAGCTCGTTGTGCAGTATCGGGTCCAGGTCCTTAAATTCCATGCTTCAGGCTATTTTCAAACAGATATCCTGGTATAATGAGAGAAACCACGGCAACTACCACAATGCATAATATCTGATAAATCCACAAGTCACCCTGCAGGATAAAAGAGACAACTCCCAAACCGGAACCGGCAAGTCCACCCACAATCATAGGTCGGAAACGTACAACTTCACCGGTAATGAATGCCCCTATCCCGATAAGCAGGCATATCAACGGATTCTCAGCCACCTCATAAACACCCAAAAAGCCAAACAGGAAACCACCTGCGCCAAACACGCAAGCTGCGAATATCCAATAGTCCAGCACCAGCCTGGATTCATGTGTACGTATGTGAGTACGCTCGTGATCCCGGTGTATTATTATGTACATCAACGGAAGTCCCACCAATGGAATAGCTATCCACAGCCACAAGCACCATTCCCCATGAAACACCTGCCACAGTACAAATTCCAGCAGATAAGTCACGGCTGTAAGCCAACCCCACATAGGAAACAGTTTCTGCCCGGTAGGAACATTATCCATTTCCACTTTGCCCTTTGTCCGGGCAATAACTTCAAGTGCATCAAATTCTTCCATATCTATATGCAAATCAGCAATATAATCCCCAGCAAAACCGCCGCAACAACATTTATAAGCTTGGCTTTCAGGAACGATCCGCGGCTCTCGGCCAGCAGAGGCAGTGATGCATGACCGTCCTGGCTTATGCAGCTGGCCAGAAGTACCGGCAGAGGCACGACGCCTGCGGCATAGAGCGATACAAATATCAGATGCGGCCCGGACTCCGGGATTATGCCCACCGCAGCAGCCAGCAGTATCATAAGTATTGTGTTGTCGCTTATCCACGATGCCAGATCAAAGTGCCACATAAGCAGGCCTATCACAAGCATAGTGCCGAATGTCCAAAGGAATATGCCCGGCAGATGATGACATACTATATGTTCCCACAAGTGCTCCTCCACAAAATGGTCGCCGGCCCAGATCAGCATTCCAAGCACCAGCATGCTCAGAGCTGAAAAGATCCAGTACATCCATTCCTCGGAAAGAATGTTGAAACTGAATGTCACTCCGGCCAGGCTTCCCGCCGCATGATTGCCAATGTCATAGTTTTCATCAGCCTCAAGAAATCCCATTGCCAGCGCAGATATGAATATGAGCACCCCCACAAACATCAGGATACGTTTCCAACCGTAGTGACGGCTATGCTCGTGCCCATGCCTGGGTTCCATATCCTCGTGGTGTACATTCATGGAATGGCAGCCTTCATATCTGCTGTGAAACAGGTCCACCAGCAGGCCTGTCATGACGGCTATTACAAAAAGCAACAGGATTATCCACACTGAACGGCCGGGAAACATTGCCAGCATCACGAAAGCCTCGTCGCCCGATGATGCAATCATCATGGCAACCAGTGCTCCAAAACTTATCAGCCCGTGGGTATAAAGGGAAACCGATGCGAATCCGCCCATGCATCCGGGTATTGCGCCCAACAACGCGGAAAGCAGTACCTGCCCCACCCTGCGGCCCCGCAGTCCTGAGAAAATGCGTCCCGCCGACTGAACGTTGAACACTTCAATCAGCATCATCATGATGACAACCAGACCGCTCACAAGAACGGCAGTACGCAACGCATCTGTCAGGATTTGTACAATCATCAGGAATTACTGTCAGGACAAGTTTATTTGAACAGATATTGTGCAAACTCATGCAGTGACTTGCGCCAAACCTGCCACTCATGGTCGCCGGGATATGAGTTGAACTTTACCTCTACTCCGCCGTCACGCATTTTCTTTACAATGTTGCGTGTATATTCAATGCGCGGATCCTGCTCACCACAACTCAAAAAGAACACATCAAACTGCTTGTTGAAGTTCTTGGTATCCGACAACATGCCCGGGCACTCGGCCTCCAAATCAAAGTTTGAAGCTCCCGATATTCCGCCAAACATTCCCGTTGAGAATACGCCAACATTGGCAAACACCTCCGGATCACGCAGGCCTATGTAGAATGCCTGGCCACCACCCATGGACAATCCGCACATGGCGCGGCTCTTACGGTCCTTCTTTACGCGATATGTCTTCTCCACAAACGGAATTACATTATCAATCAGCTCACTACGGAATGTCTGCATACCCTGCCAACTGTAACCGCCGCCCATTCCGCCGCTTCTGGATGTTACATTACTGTTAGCGCTAACCACGATCATAGGCACAGCCTTTCCGGCAGCGATTAGATTATCCATAATCATGGCGGTACGTCCCTGCTCCATCCAACCGCGATGGTCCTCACCGCCGCCGTGCTGGATATAGACCACGGGATACTCCTGCTTGCCCTCATTGTAACCGGCCGGAGTATAGACCATAAGCGGACGCCATGCCTCCTCAACCTTGGAGTAGTAGTAAACGGTATTGACCTGGCCATGCGGCACATCCTGCACCTCAAAGACATCCATGCCATCCTCCTTAATCTCGATGGCGCTTGTCCATCGGCTGCAGCCATAGAACGGCTGGCCGGCAGGATCGGACACCGATACGTTGTCAATGAACAGGTTGTAGTAGTGGAATCCGGGCACCTGAGGCTTGGTGGTAACGGTCCATGCGCCACCATCACCTTTTGTCATGTCATACTTGGTACCACCCAAGTCAATCTGCACCGTCTGGGCTTGCGGAGCCTGAACACGGAACATCACGCTGTTATCGGCCAATACGCGCGGATAACTGTTGCGGTTTATGTTGGTAACGGGAGAGTATGAGCCCTCGGGGAAACTCTCTCTGCGGAATCCCTGCCCTGCAGCCTGGCTGCAAATAACTGCCGTAAGCACAACGGTCATAATCTTAAAAGTTCTCATAATTACAATTGGTTATGTCTGTTTTTTAATAGCACGTAAAGTATTACCGGCGCACCTATGGCAGGCGTGATGGCATTGAGCGGAATAAGCCCACGGTTACCGGGAATGGAGCTGAGCACATTGCACAGCAGCGCAACTACAGCACCTGTCAGTATGGTCACCGGCATCAGGCTGCGATGGTTACTGGACTGCAGCATAAGCCGCCCTATATGCGGCACTGCCAGACCAATAAATGAAACAGGCCCGCAATAAGCAGTTATTATAGCGACCAGCAGACTGGTTGACAGCAGCAGCCAGTTCCGGGTGCGGATTATGTTCACGCCCAGGTTCTCGGCATACATATCGCCCAGCAGCAGCGCGTTAAGCGGTTTTATCAATGAGACCGCAATCAGCAGTCCTACCGCAGACACCACGCAATATACCGGAAGCTGCCCCATAGATACTCCGCCAAAGTTACCCATACCCCACATTGTGTATGAGTGTACGCCCTCGGCCGTAGAGAAAAAGTTCAGCAGCGATATAAGCGCCGATGCCAGATAGCTCACCATTATTCCCACAATAAGCAGCATCACCGGGTTCTTGAGCCTGGTAGAGAGGTAAAGAATCAACGCAGTCACCGCAATAGCACCCACAAAAGCACCTATTATGACCGATACAGAACCACCCAGCGTAAGGTTTCCCATAGTGAGATTGCCGCCAAACAGCAGCATCACCAGCGCCACGCCCAGTCCAGCTCCGCCGTTTATGCCCAGTATGTCAGGGCCGGCCAAAGGATTACGGAACGCGGTCTGCAGCATCAAACCGGATGCAGCAAGCGATGCCCCCGCCAGCAAGGCTGTGATAGCCGAAGGCAGTCGTGACTCCCTGATAATGAAATCCCAACTCTCACGGCTGGCCCCGCCGCCGGTAAGCGATGCAATCACTTCTCTGAACGGGATATGTACCGTACCCCAACACAGGTTCAGGAAAAACAGCACCAGCACAGCAATCACCAGTGCCACCACTATCGTGACCGATTTTCTTCTTTCTCCTGCCATAATAAGTACAAATTTAAGCAAGAACACAATAGGGACGGTTCTTTTTGTGTTTTTTTTCATAAAACCACTATCTGATAAAGCTAAGAATTTACACAAAAAGAACCGTCCCTATTGTGTTCTTCGGGATATAATGTCTAACTTTAGGTCCGCTTTGGACAATCATCAACAAACAAAAAATACAACAATGAAAAAGATTCTATTTGCAGCAGCCGTAATGGCATTATTTACAGTGAATGCAAACGCACAGTTCGGATTCGGAGCACCCCAGCAGCAAGGCGGTGAGCCCAAGGCTCCTGAACTTGAGTATGTGGTACGCCTTAACGTAACCCTGGGCCAGGCCTTCTCGGCTGGCGACAACGGCAAGGGCACACGCACCATCATCCCCATCACCGGCGGCACGTTCGAGGGTCCGGACATCAAGGGCGAGGTCCTGCCCGGCGGTGCCGACTACCAGCTGCAGGTTGACGGCCGCTCAGAGATTGAGGCCATCTACTGCATCCGCACCGATGACGGCGTGAACATACACGTGCGCAACTGCGGCATAATAAAGATGGGCGGACCGGGCGGCATGTATTTCCGTTGCGCCCCCAAGTTCGAGGCCCCAAAAGACAGCAAATACTCATGGATGAATGAGTGCCTGTTCCTTTGCCAGCCCGGATTCGGTTCCGGTGGCGGCATCACCCTGGATGTCTGGAAGGTGAAATGATACCATTGGGGACGGTTCCGTTTGGTAGCATTTTTGATGAAAAAGGGTCCAGAGTAGCATCTGAACCCTTTTTCAGTATATTTATGTAATCACATGAGGTAACAAAAATGCTACCAAACGGAACCGTCCCCAATGGCATCATTTCTCGATGAGATATTTGCGAAGGAGAGCGATTTCTTCCTTGGTCAGGGGATCGACATCAGGTGAGTGGCGTGTGGTGGCCCAGTTCTCTACCAGCTGGTTCACGGAATCGGTCTTGGGATTACCGAACTCGCGGATATGGGTTATCAGCTCGTAGAGGATATGGGTCTCATCCTCTGTGGCGCGGAAATTCCTCCAGCGTTTATTGCTCCTGGCAAAGGTTGTCATCTCATAATCCTTTGACATATCGCTTTCCGATACGCCCACCAGGGCCTCGATCAGGAATGCCAGCGAGCCGGTACGGTCAGCGCCGCCCGCGCAATGGAAATAAACGGGTTTACCTTCACTAAGATAGCCTATGACGGTCCTGATTGCCTGCTGATACAGTTCCTGAGTGTTACCGGTACCTCTACCCAGATTTTTCTCAACCGGGAACTTGATGTAATCCGCACCTTCAACTACAGGTCCCACAGTGGCTTCGCTGTCCTTGATTCCTCGCAGGTCCAGATCAAGCCTGATGCCCAACTGGTTCAGGAAAATGTCCTTGGCGCTGCTTGACATTCTGGATGAGAGTTTGGCTCCGCGGTAAATCTTGCCATATGCCACATGGCCACCCGGGACTTCCCAGCCACCCAGGTCACGCACGTTATCGGCAACACCGTTTATCATGCGCAACGGTCCTACAGGCTGTATGCATCCCGATTTAAGGACTTTGCCGTTGCCGTCCACTACCTTATAGAAATAGTCCACACCCGGAATCAGATTATAGACCTTGACCGGCGATTCGGATCCCTCCACTTCAATTGTCCTGTAGAAATCAGGATCCGTTGACATTACCACCTTTGACGCCGTTCCTTCAGGCCACGAGATGGTTACCGGAAGCGGTTTGTCGGTAGCTCCCTGATTCTTATAGTATTCATTCACAAATGATACGGTGTAAGCGGTATCGGCCGAATAATCAACCTCCTCCAGGAACTTTCTGGCACCCTCATTCACTATATCACATTTCTCGACATTCTCTCGGATTACTATGGTATCACGGATTGTGTCACGGATCTCAATTACATCACGTATCTGAACGGTATCACGAACCCTGACAGTATCACGCACCACAATGGTATCATGTTCCGTGACGTATTCAATCGTAGGAGAATACGGATTCCCACAAGAAATATTAAATGCCGGAAAAGCCGCAACGGCAACTAATAAAAGAAATCTCCTTTTCATTTCACTCAGTCCTTTTAAATTCAAGTCCGAAAGACTCGGACGCATAACACATTGATTATGCAAATATATAATTTACAATCAATTCTCCAACCTCGCGGGTGCCAAATTTTGCGCCGCCTTCAACCTGGATTTCGGGAGTACGGACGTTTGCATCGAGCGAAGCCTGCACGGCTTTACGTATCAGAGCGCCCTCTTCATTCAGGCCGAAATACTCGTAGAGCATGGCTACACTAAGGATCTGAGCCAAAGGATTGGCTATGTTCAGACCCTTGCCCTGCGGCCATGAGCCGTGTACCGGCTCGAATACCGGAGTGTGCTCACCGGTAGAGGCGCTGGGAAGCAGGCCCATCGAGCCCGTAATGCACGATGCCTCATCGGTCAGTATATCGCCGAACGTATTCTCAGTTACTATCACGTCAAAGAAACGCGGCTCCTGAATCATTCGCATGGAGGCGTTGTCCACGAACATGAAATCGGTCCTTACCTCCGGATACTCCTTCATGACCTCCATTGCAACCCTGCGCCACAGGCGGGAGCTGGCCAGCACGTTGGCCTTATCCACAACCGTAAGGTGTTTCTTGCGTGCAAGGGCGTACTTGTAGCCCACACGAAGGATGCGCTCCACTTCGGTACGGCTGTACAGGTTGGTATCAAACGCCTCATCAGCCTCTTCTTTCTTGGGTCCGAAATACATGCCGCCGGTAAGCTCGCGTATGCAGATGAAATCGGCACCGCTTACAATCTCATCCTTAAGGGGTGACTTGTGTACCAGGCAGTCAAATGTCTCTATGGGACGGATGTTGGCATACAATCCCAGCTTCTTGCGCATGGCCAGCAGGCCCTGCTCCGGACGTACTTTCGATGCGGGGTCATTGTCATACTTAGGGTCACCGACTGCGGCGAACAGCACCGCATCACTCTCCATGCAAACCTTGAAGGTCTCATCGGGGAAAGGATCACCCACCAGGTCTATGGCGTGCGCACCGCATATCGCCTCGCGGTACTCAACCTCATGTCCGAACTTGCGTGCCACGGCACTCATCACCGCCACACCCTGCTCCATTATCTCGGGGCCGATACCGTCACCGGCCAGAACTGCAATCTTAAGTTTCATATCAGTATTGTGCTATCTTATTCAACATCTTGGCTGTGGCTTTGATGGCCGCCTCTGTCTGGTCAGCGTCAAGGCCGCGTGTACGGAACTCCTCTCCCTTGAAGCTCCAGGTAATTATGGTCTGCACAAAGGCATCGGTACGGCCTCCGGGCGGGATTGACACGGTGTAGTTGGTCAGCACCGGGAAGGGTTTGCCCAGGCTGGCGTATATCTTGCGCAGCGCACGCACAAAGGCATCGTACTGACCGTCACCCGTTGCAGCCTCCTGATAGACCTCACCGTCAATCTCAATCTTGACGGTAGCCTGGGGATGCAGGCCCTGCGTAAGGCTCAGTGAATAGTTCAGTATGCGGATACGCTGCTCCTCCTGTTCATGATGCAACACATCATGCACAATGTAAGGCAGGTCATCCTGTGTAACCTGTTCCTTCTTTACGCCAAGCTCAATGATGCGGTCGGTAACCTTGCGCATGGACTCCTCGTCCAGTTCTATACCCATGGCTTCAAGGTTCATCTGGATGCTGGCCTTGCCGCTGTTCTTACCCAATGCATACTCGCGCACACGGCCGAACCGCTCCGGCAGCAGGTTATTGAAATACAGATTGTCCTTCTTGTCACCATCGGCATGGACACCGGCGCACTGGGTGAACACGAACTCACCCACCAGGGGCATGTTGTGCGGGATATGTATGCCGCTGTCAACTTCAACCTTACGGCTCACCTTGAACAACCAGCTCTCATTCAACCCGGTCATGACGCCCATCTGGTCCTTGAGCACGGCCGTCACGCTGCCCAGCGGAGCGTTTCCTGCCCTCTCGCCCAGACCGTTCACGGTGGTATGTATTCCCTTGATACCTGCACGGACGGCGCTCCAGACATTTGACAGAGCCAGGTCATAATCATTATGTGCATGGAAATCAAAGTGCAATGACGGATAACGCTCCACCATCATGCTGCAGTATTTCATCGTATTATCGGGATTCAGTATGCCAAGCGTATCGGGCAGCATGATGCGCTTTACGGGCATGGCGGCAAGGGCATCGGTAATCTCAAAGACATATTCAGGCGAGTCCTTCATGCCGTTGCTCCAGTCCTCCAAATATACGTTCACATCCATGCCGCGGCTCACTGCGTACTCCACAGTGCTCTGAATGTCGGCAATATGCTGGGCGGGAGTCTTGCCCAACTGTGCCGTAACATGCTTGAGGCTGCCCTTGCAGAGCAGGTTCATCACGCGGCATCCGCTCTCAAGTATCCAGTCGGCCGACCGGTTCACATCAACAAATCCCAGCACCTCAACGCGGTTCAGGTATCCGTTGCGCTGGGCCCATTCGGCAATGCCGCGCACGCTCTCCTGCTCGCGGTCCGACACCATGGCCGATGCAATCTCCACGCGGTCCACATTAACTTCTGAAAGCAGCGACTGAACAATGCTCAACTTCTCCTGATTTGAAAAGCTCACACCCGATGTCTGCTCACCGTCACGCAGCGTGGTATCCAGTATCTCAACATAACGCCGTGACTCCCGCGATTTCTCAAACTCATCGATATCGGCACTGCGGCTAAGCAGATAGTCAATATCGTCATAGCCGTTCATGAGGCAGTACTTCTTGTATCTGTTTATGCTGAAATGCTCCGATGCACCGGTAGTCATATCGGTTATGGTCTGCGCAGGCAGATCCACCTTTACGCGGGCCTCGGAATCGGCACTGATGCTCTTGAGCAGACCGTCACGGAACTCCTCCGATACCACCACGGGCAGCACAAAGCAATTCAAAAGGTTATTGCGGTGTATATCGGCAAAGCTGCTCGACACCACCACGCGGACACCGTAACCGGAAATAGCCCAGGCGGCATGCTCACGGCTTGAACCCGAGCCCCAGTTGGCACCTGCCACCACAATCTGACGGTGACCTTCAGATGGAGTCTCGCTGAAACCGGGCTGGTTCATAATGAAATCCTTTACCGGACGGCCCTGTGCGTCATACCTTAAATCATGCATGAATGCATCGCCAAAGAATTTGGGATCACGCGTGGTCGATGCCAAATAACGGGCCGGTATTATAAGGTCTGTATTGCAGTTGTCTATAGCCAACGGAATACAGGTTGATTCTATCGTTCCAAACTTCTTTTCCATAATCATACCAATTTACGCGGGTCAGTAACAACACCTGTTATGGCACTTGCGGCCACAGTGAGCGGAGATGCCAGGATAGTTCTGGAACCGGGTCCCTGACGTCCCACAAAGTTACGGTTTGATGTCGATATGCTAAGCTTTCCCGCAGGAACCTTGTCAGGATTCATGGCCAGGCAGGCAGAGCATGAAGGCAGGCGAAGTTCAAAGCCTGCCTCGGCCAATATCCTGTCTATACCCTCATCAATTATTTGCTTGCGAACCAGCCATGATCCGGGAACCAGCCATGCCGTAACGTTTGCAGCCTTCTTATGTCCCTTTACTACACTTGCAAAAGCGCGGAAATCTTCAATGCGTCCGTTGGTGCAGGCACCTAGGAAACACCAGTCAACAGGCGTACCCTCCAGTTTCTGGCCCGGCTCAAACTGCATATAGTCAAGCTGGGTCTTGAGCTGGATGCGCTCCATATCGCTCAATCCGTCATAAACCGGAACGGTGCCGTCAATGGCTATACCCGCACCGGGATTTGTTCCGTAGGTTATGCGCGGTGCTATGTCATCGGCATAATAGGTAACCTCCTTGTCAAACACCGCATCGTCATCCGTGCGGAGTTCACGCCATGAGGCCACCGCCATATCCCAGTCGGCACCCTTGGGGGCGTATTCGCGACCTTTCAGGTATGCAAATGTGGTTTCATCGGGGGCAATCAGTCCGGCACGGCTACCCATCTCTATCGACAGGTTGGACAGCGTGAGCCTGCCCTCCATACTCATGTCGCGGACCACCTGGCCGGCATACTCCACGGCATATCCCGTAGCACCCGATGTGGTCATACGGGCCATTATGTAGAGTGCTACATCCTTTGCTGTTACACAGGGGGCAAGCTTACCTTCAATGTTTATGCGCATGGTCTTGGGCTTGCTCTGCAGTATGCATTGCGATGCCAGCACCTGTGCCACCTCGGATGTGCCTATGCCCATTGCTATTGCACCCAGCGCACCGTGTGTTGATGTATGGGAATCACCGCAGACAATGGTCATGCCGGGCAGCGAGAGAGCCTTCTCCGGTCCAACCACATGGATGATTCCATTGTCCTTGGAACCCATATCGAAATAGTTGATTCCAAACTCCTTGCAATTGGCCTTGAGTGTCTCAACCTGCTTGCGGCCCACGGAATCGTCAATACGGTCCTGGTTATGCGACGGGGTATTATGGTCCGGCATGGCGTATATGCGTTCCGGGCAGCGAACCTTAACCTTCTTGTCACGCAGCGTGTCAAACGCCTGAGGCGTAGTCACCTCATGGCAGTACAACCTGTCTATATACAGCTGTGTTGGGCCGTCGGGCACGGTCTGTACCACATGCGCATCCCATATCTTGTCAAATAGCGTCTTTCCCATCGTTCTCAGGTCTGAATTTGTTTATGCAATCTATATATGCCTCCACGCTGGCGGTAACGATATCGGTATCGGACCCGAATCCATAGTAGAGGTGGTTGTCATTCTCAACCTGCATGTGCACCTTACAGGCGTCATCCGAACCCTTTGACAGGGCCTGGATGGTCATCTCCTTAAGTGTCATGGTGCGCTTTATGATCTTCTTGAGCGCCTTGATGGATGCATCCAGCGGTCCGTTTCCCGTCGATGAAGCATCGAACATCTCGCCGTCCACGCTCAGACGGATGGTGGCATCGGGCACAACACCCTTACCCGTAGTAACCTCCAAAGCCTCCAGACGGACATGTTTCTTGGCCGATAAGTCCGCACCGGCAAGCATCAGGATATCATCATCGTTCAGTTCCTTTTTCTTGTCGGCCAGCTTCAGGAAGGCCTCATATATGCGGTTCATTGCAATTGCATCAACCTTTATGCCAAGCGCATTGAGACGATGCTTGAGTGCAGCGCGTCCCGAGCGGGCGGTCAGCACGATGTTGGCCTCTTCCAGACCGATATCCTTGGGGTCGATGATCTCATAGGTGCTGGTGTTCTTGAGCACGCCGTCCTGATGTATGCCGCTGGAGTGTGCAAATGCGTTGCGGCCCACAATGGCCTTGTTGAACTGCACCGGCATGCTCATGAGAGATGATACCAGACGGCTGGCGGCGGTTATTCTCTGGGTGTTGATTCCGCACTCATACGGTAAGCTATGATGGCACTTGAGTATCATTGCAATCTCCTCAAGTGATGTGTTTCCGGCTCTCTCGCCCACTCCATTTATGGTTACCTCAACCTGACGGGCTCCGTTCAGGATTCCGCTCATGGTATTGGCGGTTGCCATACCCAGGTCGTTGTGGCAGTGGGTTGACAGGATGGCCTTTCCGTTGGCCAGTCCGTCCACATGCTCCATCAGGTACTTTATCTTGGCGCCGAACTCATCGGGCAGGCAGTAGCCTGTGGTATCAGGTATATTGATAATTGTGGCGCCGGCCTTGATTGCGGCCTCGGCCACGCGTGCCAGGTATTCATTGTCAGTACGGCCGGCATCCTCGGCGTAGAACTCCACCTCACAGCGCTTGGACGCTGCGTACTTTACGGCTGCCACCGCACGCTCCAGGATCTCTTCACGTGTGCTGTTGAACTTGTATCGGATGTGTTCATCACTGGTACCTATTCCGGTGTGGATTCGCTTTAGCTTGGCGTACTGCAGGGCTGCAGCGGCGGCGTCTATATCGGCCTCAACGGCACGAGTCAGGGCGCAGATAATGGGATTGCTCACCGCTTTTGAAATCTCAACTACTGAGTTGAAATCACCCGGGCTGCTTACCGGGAATCCCGCCTCAATCACATCAACTCCCAATTGCTCAAGCTGGCGAGCCACCTCAATCTTCTCGATCGTGTTCAACTGGCATCCCGGGACCTGTTCGCCGTCCCGGAGTGTAGTGTCAAAGAAAATGATCCTGTCTGACATTTTGTATAATTAGTTAATGTTGGTCAAACAAAAAAGCCTCTCTCACTTCTGTGAGAAAGGCTTTTGCATTTATTCCTATTGTTTCAGATATATGCGTCAGGCTTCCTCACACCGGCAGTCCGGAATGATAATGGAAATAATAATGAAGCCCTGCAGTCGCATAAATCTCTGTTTCTTCTTACGTTTTGTGCTTGCAAAGTTATACACACTATCCAAATTGACAAAAGAAAAGCCCGATTTTTTCAGAAGGTGACAATGGGGACGGTTCTCTTTGGCTACTTTTGGTGACAAAGAGAACCGTCCCCAATGGCATCTTTTTTATATCTTTGCCATAAATGAAGAAGGTGTATTACATAGTTGCGGAGCATTTGTTTTGTGTGGAGGCTGATGAGAGTATCATTAAGCTTCTGAGCAACTATGAGCCTTTCAGAACTGAGCAGAGCAATGATGCTCTTTTTAGTCTTACAGTGACTGACGGAGGACCTATACAATATATTGAGGAGTTGAGCCAGGATGAGGAGGGGCAGGATATTGTTTGCGGACATACTGAGCTGGGTGATGCTGTATTTGAGTTCCGATGGGCGGGACGTTCGGCTGGCTGGTTGGTTTGCTCGGCTGGATATCGCCAAGGCACGCTATATTTGAGCGGATTCCAGACCAAGGGTGCTGTGGATAATGCTTTGATGGTAATGTTTGCCATGGCATCGTCTTGCATGGGTACCGCACTGTTCCATTCTGCTACAGTAAGTCTGGATGGCAAAGGTTATATGTTTCTAGGCAAGAGCGGCACCGGTAAGAGCACACATGCCGGATTGTGGTTGCAAAATATTCATGGTGTAGAACTGATGAATGATGATAATCCTGCAGTCAGAATTTTCAAAGATGGCAGGACGATAGTTTACGGTACCCCTTGGAGCGGCAAGACTCCCTGCTATAAAAACATCAGCGCACCGCTGGGAGGCATAGTGCTGCTGAGCCAGGCGCCGTACAACAGGATAACAAGGCTTAACGGAATAGGCGCATACGCGGCAATAGTGCCCAGCATATCGGGCAAGCGCTGGGACAGCAGGATTGCTGACGGTCTGCATGAGACAGAGAACACGCTGGCTGGCAACATCCCCGTGTGGCACTTGGACTGCCTGCCCGATGCCGATGCCGCCCGCCTGTGTAAAGATACGATTGCAGTATGACCGATGACGTTATAATAAAGGAGGCGGTCCGTCTGGTGCAGGACGGCGTGAGCGTGACCTTCCCGGTCAAGGGTCGCAGCATGCTTCCGTTCATATTCGGCGGCCGTGAGAGCGTCATACTGCAAAAGCCGGATAACCTTCAGCGCGGTCAGGTAGTGTTGGCAGAGGTAGGCCCCAGCCGATACGTCGTGCATCGGATCATAAAAATCACACAAGACCGCGTAACGCTGATGGGTGACGGCAATATCTGCGGAACAGAGAGTTGCCCGCCGGACAAGGTATTGGCCATAGCAACCCACGTGGTTGATGAAAAAGGTAATCGCCGCCCGCTCTACTCAAAAGCACGGAAAGCCAAAGCAAGGCTTTGGTACCTGATAAGACCCCTGCGCCGATACATACTGGCAGCCTTAAGGCGCATGAACAAGAAGAAATACGCAATATGAAAATAAAGAAAGGTTTTGTACTCCGCACCGTCTGCGGTGAGAACGTGATAGTAGGCGAAGGCCTTGACGCAATCAATTTTGGCCGCATGCTCAGCCTCAACGAGACCGCCGCATGGCTCTGGAAGCAGGCACTTGAGCAGGGTGACTTTACGGCCGATACCCTGGCACATGCGTTATGCGATGAGTATGAAGTATCTCCAGAGCAGGCATTAAATGATGTAAAGGAGACAATAGATAAATGGACCGAACTTAAAGTAGTAGAATGAAATATTCCGGCTGGTTATGGCGTAACACGCAGGGCATCCGCTGGAACACAGCAGTCCGCATAGTGGCAGGCACCGCACAGGTAGCTCTGGGCCTCCTGATGGTGTGGCTCTGCCGCCGTTTCATTGATGAGACCATACGCACCGGATCGGCTCATGACGTAACGGTAATGGCCATCTGGCTTGTGCTGACCGTAGTAGGCGGCGTACTGCTCCGTCAGGTCTATTTCCTGCTCACCACCAAGGCCGGCATCCGCCAGACCAACGCGCTGCGCCTGCGTATGTTCAGCAGCCTGTTCCGCCGCCAGCTCTATGAGGAGAAAGAGATTCACTCCGGTGACATCAGTTCCCGCCTTACCAAGGATATAGAAGTAGTCAGTGAGACCACCACCGACACCCTGCCCCAGATGTGCATAACCGCCATCCAACTGGTAGGAGCCTTCCTGCTGCTGCACTACTTTGACCGCTGGCTGGCCTGGGCCCTGCTCATCATGACCCCGCTTGCCATACTCATGGCCAAGTTCATAGGCCGCAAGCTGCGCCAGATGACACTGGATATACGTCAGGACGAGAGCCGAATCCAGATGCAGGTGCAGGAGGGCATGGAGAACAACGCCGTGCTGCGCGCCATGGGCAGCCAGGACTGGATGACCGGCCGCCTGGACACCATGCAGCAAAAGCTCAAAGGCAACATAATGCGCCGCACCCGCTTTACCATAATGATACGCATCATCTTAGGTAGCGCATTCGGCCTGGGTTACCTCATGGCCTTTATCTGGGGAGGACTCCAACTAAGAAACGGAGCCATCACATTCGGTGTCATGACCTCATTCCTGCAACTGGTAGGCCAGATCCAGCACCCCGTGATGCAACTGCTCAACCTGGTCCCGCAGGTGATACACTCCACCGCCAGCATAGACCGCCTCATAGAACTTGAAAGCCTTGAATCAGAGTCCGATGCATCCACGCTACACCCCACCCTAAGCGGCATCCGGTTCAACAACGTAAGCTTCAAATACGCCGGCGGTGACCGTCAGATACTCTCAGACTTTACACATGATTTCCGCCCCGGCACCAAGACAGCCCTGATGGGTGAGACCGGCATAGGCAAGACTACACTGTTCCGCCTTATGTT
>Ga0265298_10000821_pt1 | contig 45890 bp, 36 predicted proteins | sample AusTroGonzalo_MG_3_FD_193486 | JGI IMG/M metagenome (GOLD analysis project Ga0265298, IMG submission 193486) | Bovine rumen microbial communities from tropical cattle in Woodstock, Queensland, Australia - Gonzalo_01 | ecosystem: Host-associated > Mammals > Digestive system > Stomach > Rumen ...
TGCGGAACGCGAATCTTGAAGTTGACACGAGTGAACTGTGCGATAACTCACCTCTTTTTTTGGTTTATGATGTTGTATTATACCACAATCAGGCGCGCGGGTGTGATGAAAAATACGCATCTTTAAGACGCTCCACCGAAACGTGCGTATAGACCTGGGTCGTAGAAAGCGACGAATGCCCCAGCATCTCTTGGACGCTTCTCAAGTCCGCGCCAGCATCGAGAAGATGCGTGGCGAAGCTGTGCCGCAGCTTGTGCGGCGTCAGGTCCGCAGGAAGACCCGCCTCGACAAGATACCTCTTCATGCGCCGCTCGACGAGGCGCGTAGACGCCGGCTTCCCTGCGGTCGACGCGAACACGACGCCGTCAGCGTCCGCGGCAGATGCGCCGCGGAGTCGCCCTAGCGCATCAAGCGCCTTGGGCCCGAGTATGACGAGACGGTCCTTCGACCCCTTGCCAGTCACGATCGCGGTGCCGCGGGTGAAATCGATGTCACTCCACCTGAGCGGCACGACTTCTCCAATTCGGCAGCCCGTGGAATAGAGCGTCTCGAAGAGGGCCGAGTCGCGCAGGAACTCGCGCTCGCCGATGCGGCCGGCGGCATAGTCCTTGCCGGGCTGGGCGAGAAAAGACTCGACGTCCCCGACCGAAAGCACCTTCGGCAGCGTCTTCGCCTTGCGCGGACCCCTAAGCGAGGAAAACGGATTATCCGCCACCGTCCCCTCCCGCTGGAGATGCCTGTAAAACGAACGGAGTGCCGCGAGCTTGCGTCTCACCGTCGTCGCGCGTGCGCCGGCGGAGCCGAACGACGAGAGGAACGCCCTCGCCGCCGCGTCGCCCGTCTCGCCCCACGCGAACGGCGGCGCCGCGTCGCGGCCCCATATAAACGACGCAAACTGCGCGAGATCGGAGAAATACCCTTCCCACGTGTTCTGCGAAACGCCGCGCTCGGCGAGCAAGCTCGCCTTGAAGCGCTGTACGCACGGATCTTCCACGGTGCGCGGATTAGTCGGAGGGACCATCTATCACCTTGGCCTTCTTGTCGCGGCTCGAGGGGATGTCTTCGAGACCAAGCGGCCCCGCAACCTCGGCATAGCCGGGGATATTGTCCTTGTAGGCGACGATTACGCGCCTAAGGGCCATGAGCTGCCGCGGCGAAAGCGACCTGCGACGCTCGTACTGGTCGACGAGCGACTGGACGAACGCCTTGTCGTCGTAGGTCTTGCGCCCCTTCTTCGAGGAAGGCCGCCACTCGGTCACCTTGCCGACGAGCGCGATAAGCCGCGGAACGACGGACTCTTCCTCGCGCTGGATCGGCGAGAAGCCGCCAGGGACGAATTCGGAGAGCTTCGCCCTGATCTCGTCGCAGTCGTCGAGCCCGGCGGCGTTTTCGCCAACCGCCTTCACGAGTATCGAGAACTGCTTCTGCGAGAGCCCGCGCCCGCGTTCAGTCTGGTCGCGCAAGCTCTTGAGGAACGGATTCCTCATGAGCCCCATGATCCTGTCGGCAGTGTCGAAGCACCACTTCACGAGCTCGGCGTCCACCGTATCCTGCTTCTGCGACTGGGAGCCGGCGAAGCCGTGTTCCTTCAGCGTCGCTTCGCAGTTCGGTATCTGCGACGCATACATGAGCGCCATCCGCACGAGGTATTCGAGCTGCTTCGCGGAAAGCGGCTTGCCGGTGTCGAACTGCGTGCGCACCGACTCGACGAACGCCTTGTCGTCGTATGTTCGCTTGCCGACCGTCTTCGGCTCCTTCCACTCCTTCACCTGGTCAAGAAGCGAGAATACAAACTCGAACTTCTCCTTGTCGGGAGCTGGCTCTTTGCAGGCCTCCAGGGCCTTCATGAACTTCGCGTAGAACGCGCTGAGCATCACGTCCATCGGCTCGCCGTCAGACTCGACCTTGTCGAGCTCGGCCTCCATCGAGGCGGTGTACCCGACGCTGAAGAGTGAGTCGAGCTTCTTGACGAGCCAGTCGCAGACGAGGATGCCGCGTTCGAGGGGGACGAGTTTCTTCTTCTCGGCCTTCGCGTATTCGCGCGCCTTCAGCGTCTCGATCGTCGCAGCATACGTCGAAGGACGCCCGACGCCGTTTTCCTCGAGCGCCTTGATGAGCGACGCCTCGGAATAGTGCGCCGGACCCTTGGTCTGCTTCTCGTCCGCGAGCCAGCGGACGGCGTCGAGCATCTCCCCTTCGGACAGGGGCGGGAGCGAGGCGACCTCGTCCGAGTCCTCGTCGTCCTCTCCGTCGGCGCGCTTCTTCTTGAGCGAGAGGTTCATGACCTTGAGAAAGCCCTCGAAGTCGATCTCGGTCGCGCTCGCCGTGAAAAGGTAGTCGTGCGCGAGCGCGGGCTTGCGGGCCGCAAGCGTCACAGTGCGGACGGTCGTCTTCGCGTCGGCCATCTGGCTCGCCAGGAAGCGCTTCCACACGAGAGCGTAGAGCTTGAGCTCCGCGGCGTCCATGCCGATTTCGGCGGCGCGGTCCGGCGTGAGCGAAACATCGGTCGGGCGTATCGCCTCGTGGGCGCCCTGGGCGTCGGCCTTGGACTTGAAGAAGTTGGGGCTTTCGGGGTAGAACTCTCCGCCGAAGGTCGCAACCACGTAGTCCTTCGCCGCCGCGCGCGCCTGCTCGGAGACGTTCACGGAGTCGGTTCGCATGTAGGTGATGCGCCCCTGCTCGTAGAGCGACTGAGCGAGCTTCATCGTCTTGCCGGGGGAGAACGAAAGGACGCTCGACGCCGCCTGCTGCATCGTAGAAGTGGTGAACGGCGGCAGCGCATGACGCATCTTCGGCTGCGCCTTCAGGTCGACGACCTCGAGCTCGGCGCCGGAAAGGTCGAGAAGCGTAGTGTCTGCCGTCTGGCGGTCGCGCACGTTCGGCTTCTCGCCGTCGATGCGCGCGAGCTTCGCGACGAACTTGCCGTTCGCAGCGCCGCGCTTCTTAGCCTCGACGCCCATGAGGAAGTAGGTCTCGGGCTTGAACGCCTCTATCTCGCGCTGGCGCTCGACGAGGAGCCGCAGCGCGACAGACTGGACGCGGCCCGCGGAGAGCGAACGGTTGTTGGCGCACGCGATGTTCTTCCAGAGGAGCGGCGACACCTTGTAGCCGACGATGCGGTCAAGGATCCTGCGCGCCTGCTGGGCGTCGACGAGCGGCATATCGATGTCGCGCGGCGAGGCGACGGCCTTGAGGACGGCGTTCTTCGTGATCTCGTTGTAGGTGACGCGGTGGAACGGCTTCTTGCCTGCGACGGGCTCGAGCACTTCCTTCAGGTGCCACGCGATCGCCTCCCCTTCGCGGTCGGGATCGCTTGCGAGATAGACTTCGCTCGACGACTTGACGGCGGACTTGAGTTCCGAGACGACCTTCTCCTTGCCTTCGGAGATCTCGTACTTCGGCGTGAACGTCCAGCTCTCGTCGCCCGTCTTGTCTATCCTTATCGCGCCGTTCTCCTTGGGGAGATCTCGAATGTGGCCGACGGAACTCCTGACCGTGAACTCCGGCCCGAGATACTTGCCTATCGTCTTCGCCTTCGCGGGAGACTCGACTATCAAAAGCTTCTTGCCCATTGCACTTCCAATGTCCTTTTGCACTTTATATTATCCATATTACAAAAGGCGCCGCCCATTGTCAAGGGCGCAGGGCAAAAACTCAGAGCAGGGTGCTATGCCGCGTTACGGCGTTGTCTTGCCGAAGATGTTACCGTAGCGGCTGAGGTTCAGCGCCTCGACGAACGACGATATCTTCGTAACCGTCGAGCAAGGGTCAATCGACGCGTCCATGCAATCGCCCTCGAGCGCAAGAAGCGGGCAGCCGATCGAATCAAGCGTCTCGCGAAGGAGTTTAGAGAACGCGCGGTCCGCGAGCGAGCAACGTCCGAACCCGTGGGTATAGAGAACAACGCCGTTGAACTTGCCTTCAGGGATCGCCTTCTTCACGTATTCAACGCGCTGCGCGGGATCGAGGAAGCCCGACTGGAGAAGCTTCCTCGCGAGCGAGCGGTAGGGATCCTTCGGGTCGAGCGGCTCCCAGCCGACGAAATTCGTCTCTTCGAAAACTATCGGCGCGTTGCACGTCGTCTCAAGGAACGTGAGGTGCTTCGTGTCGTAGAAAGGCGGCAGGTGCAGCCAGAGAAGACGGTGCGTGTCGTCGATGGAGTAGCGCTTCTCGGCCCACAGCTTCTTCTGGATAAGCTCGTCGCGATACGCGGTCTGGATGTCGACGAGATCCTGTGTGCCCCAGAGTTGAGAAAAGACTATCGCATTGTAGATCGCTTCGCTGCCGCGGACGAGAGGCGGCGACGTAAACCTGAGATGCGTGCACTGGCGCGCGAGCTCTGCGGCCTCGTTTGAGAGGACACACGCCTCTTCGAGACGACCCTGGTCGAGCTTGCGGCCAAACGCCTTCTCCATAAGCGCAACGGACTCGGCGAGACCATCGGCAATCGTCTCGATTGCGGCGCGGCTCTGGCCGTTGATCGGCGTCTGGAGAGAGTAGAGGCGGTCTGGAATCTTGTATTCGCGAGCGAGATCGGCGAACACGCGCTCCGCCTGCTGGCAGGGCTGCATCGTCGAGACGATGTAGTCGGGCTTCTCGAGCTCCATGCCTTCGAGCATGCGGAGGAACGAGCAAGTCTGTCCGTCAAAGCCCTTCTGCGCGGCCTTGCCAAGCGCTTCCTTGACTTTGTCGGCCTTGCGTCCAAAGAGCGCGGCGTATGTCTCGAGCGTGCGAACGCGGCAATCCATCGCGTTGAGAATCTCGGTCGGGAAAAAGAGGTTGCGCCAGACGAGCGGCTTCGACTTGTCGGACGAGAAGAAGTCGCGCTTCGTCGACTTGATCCTGAGCAGGACTGACTTGCCGCGCGTCGGTTCGTACTCGACCTTAGCAAGATCAAGCTTGCCGGCGTCGCGAAGGTCGTGGAGCTGGCGGGCGATCACCGCCGCGCCGAGAGCGCCCATCACCTCGTGATACTGCGGTATGACGATCTCGCTGCCGGTGAGCTTTTTAAGGAAGAACGCAACGGCACTATTGAACGCTACGCCGCCCTGGAAGAGAATCTTGCGGCCGGGCGCATTGAGGAGAAGCTGGCCGACAGAGTTGAGAATCGTACGCGCCTGGGCCTTGCATGCGCCCGCGAGCAAGTCGCCGATCGGAACGCGGTTCTTGAACTTGTTGATCGACGTCGCGGAAAGAACGGCGCAGACAGAGCTGAACTCGGTGTCGGACTCGTAGTTGACCTTGTCTGCGACGTCCTCGATCTTGACGCCGAGCTTCGCGGCAACGGAGTCAAGGAAGCTGCCAGTGCCTGCGGCGCAAACGCCCGACATCATGCTCGTCCAGAGCTTCATCGTCGGGTTGTACACCATGCACTTCGAGTCCTGTCCTCCGCAGTCGATGATTGCGTCAACATCTGGGTGGAGAAACTTCGCGCCAGCCACGTGCGCCGTCACTTCGCTGACCTGGAAATCAAACGGAATGAACTTGCGCGTGTCCTCGACGATCTGGCTGCCGGTCACGACGATTGCCGCGACGTCCTTGAAGGAAGTGATGCCCGCGACCTTCAGGAACTCGAGCGCGAGGCGCTTAGACGCGCCGCCGCCGCAGGCGCCGCACCCCGAGCAATGTCCAGTACAGGCGACCTTGCCAGAGTCGATAGGCTGGGTGCGCTTGTAGACCGTGCGCTCCACCTTGCCGTCTTCGCCGAGAAGGACGGCCTTGAAAGTCGTCGAGCCGATGTCGATGCCGAGGTAGCGTTTCTTTTCCATTGCCTTACAGCTTGTTGCGCTGGATCTTTCCTGAAACAGTCTTTGGAAGCTCGTCGCGGAAGACGACGATACGAGGATACTTGTAGGGAGCCGTGTGAGTCTTGACGTACTCCTGGATCTCCTTCTTGAGCTCCTCCGTGCCTTCCTTGCCCTTCACGAGCTTGATCGTCGCCTTGACGACCTGGCCGCGAACGGGATCGGGCGCGGCGGAAACGCCGCACTCGACGACGTAGGGGAGCTCCATGATGACGTTCTCGATCTCAAACGGCCCGATGCGGTAGCCCGACGACTTGATGACGTCGTCCGCACGACCGACATAGTGGAAGTATCCATCCTCGTCCTTCCACGCAAGGTCGCCAGTGTGGTAGCAGCCATGACGCCACACCTCGGCCGTCTTCTCCTCGTCCTTGTAGTAACCTACGAAGATGCCGGGATGCGGATTTGAGCGCGGCGTCCTGACGACGATCTCGCCATGCTCGCCGGCGGGGACGGAGTGCCCCTCGGGGTCGACGAGGTCGATGCCGTAGTCGGGAATGGGCTTGCCCATCGCACCCGGCTTGATCTCGTCGCCGAAGAGCGTGCCGAGCGCGCAAGTCGTCTCGGTCTGGCCGAAGCCCTCGTAAATCGAAAGACCCGTCGCGCGCTTGAACTGCGTGAACACCTCGGGGTTCAGCGCCTCGCCCGCGGTCGTCGCGTGATGCACCGACGAGAAGTCGTACTTCGAGATGTCCTCTTTAATGAGCATGCGGTACATCGTCGGCGGCGCGCAGAAAGTCGTGATGCCGTACTTCGCGAACATCGGGAGAATCTGCTCAGCGTGGAAACGCGAGAAGTCGTAGACAAAGAGAGCCCCTTCGCACATCCACTGGCCGTAGAGCTTGCCCCAGCTCGCCTTGGCCCAGCCCGTCTCGGAAATCGTGAGGTGCAGCCCGTCGCGCTCGACCTGGTGCCAGTATTTCGCCGTCACGTAGTGGCCGAGGCCGTAGAGATGGCTGTGAAGCGCCATCTTGGGGTAGCCGGTCGTGCCGCTCGTGAAGAACATGAGCATCGGGTCCTTGCCGCCGGGAGCGTCTGGCCCGCGGCCAAATACGCGCGAGAAGCCGACGTATTCGCGGTCAAAGCTCTTCCAGCCCTCGCGATCGCCGTTGACGATCATCTTGACGAGGGCAAAGCCGGGCTTCTCCTTCGCGATTTCCGCCTCGGCGAGCTCTGCTTCGTGCGCAACATCGCCGTCGGCGGTGCAGACGAGGGCCTTCACGTCGGCCGCCTTGAAGCGGTAGACGAGATCGTGGTCCTTGAGCTGGCTCACGGCGGGAATCACTATCGCGCCGACCTTGTGAAGCGCGAGAACCGCCGGCCAGTACTGCCAGTGGCGCTTCAAGATGAAGAGAACCTTGTCGCCCTTCCTGATGCCGATTGAACTAAAGTAGTTCGCCATCTGGTTCGAGATGTCGCTGATCTCGCGGAAGGTGAAGCGGCGCTCGACGAGGTCATCGCTGACGTGCAGAAGCGCGAGCTTTTCGGGATAGCGGTTGGCGATTTCGTCGATCACGTCGAAAGCGAAATTGAAGCGCTCGGTGTTCTTGAACTTCACGTGCTCGAGATGGCCCGACGCGTTCTCCTCGCACTCGACGAACTTGTCGACGACAAGCGGCACCTTCTCATGGCGCGGACGCACGGTCTCAAGGCCGAGATGCGTATCGCCGCCTTCGCCCGCCATCACCATCGCGAGGAACGTGACGCCGTTCGGGTCGGTCGCGACCATGCCGTGCGGCGTGGACGAGCGGTAGTAGATCGAGTCGCCTTCCTTAAGCTCCTCGACATGCTCGCCGACGCGAATCTTCATCGAACCCTTGAGGACGATGTCGAACTCCTGGCCCGCGTGGGTCGTAGTGGAAATTGGCTTCTCGAGAAGCGCGGGGTCGTACTTGTAGGTGACCCAGTAGGGCGTGCCGAGACGATTCTGGAACATTGCCGCCTGGTTGCGGATGTCCATGTGCGTCTCGTGCGCCGTAAGAGGCCCCTGCCCCGCACGCGTCACTTCGTAGCCGGAAAGATGGGCGCTATGGCCCTTCAAAAGCGCGTTGATGTCGACGCCAAAGGTAATCGCGCACTGGTGGAGAAAGTTGAACGTCGGGTCGAGCTTGCCCGCCTCAACCGCCTTGTAGTCCTCGACGGAGACTTCCGTCTTCTCCGCCATCTGCTCAACAGAATACCCGATGATCTCGCGCATTTCGCGTATGCGCGCGGCCATTTCAATCAGATTCTTCTCCGCCTCTGCACTCATCTCTTCTTTGCCCTACTTTGACAGAATTTGTGTATTATATCATATTTTCTGTGTCTGCGGGGCAGCAGGAGATGACAACGGCGCAGCTACTTTAGCACCTCAAAAAGCGCGGCCTCATTCGGGGCAAGGCGGATTTCGCCGTTCTTCACGCTTCCGCGCCAGACGCGGCAAGCGCACGTTCAGCCTCTGATTCCGCCTCGGCAAGGGAGATGCCGCGCTGCCGCGCATAGGCGGCGAGATCGTCGGTCTCCCACTTAGCACGGATAACGCCGTGCCCAGACGCGACCTTGCGGCGGACAATCGAGCCATCCGAAAGCGACACCTCTTCGGTATTCCGCGTGAGCATGTACCGCGGGCACATCTTTTCGCGGACCCCGAGGGTGGAGGTGTTCGCGAATATCGCGGAAACGACTCTCGCCTTGTCCTCCTCCATGCACATCACGCACGCGATGATCCCTGGCCGCCCCTTCTTCATCACAACGTGGACGAACGACACGTCCTTCGCGCCTGCTGCAAAGATGCGCTCCGACGCGAACGCGAGCTCCTCGCCCGTCATGTCGTCCACGTTGAAATCGAGCTCGCAGATCATCCCATCCGCAGCGAGCGGCAGGAGTTTCGCGCCTAACGTCGCGCGAACGACGTTTGCGCGCGGAAAGTCCTTCCGTCCTGCGCCGAAGCCGATCGCCTCGGACTTCATGAGCGGCTGCGGGCCGAACGAGGAGGCGAAAGTCTTCAATAGCGCGGCACCTGTCGGCGTGCAGAGCTCTCCGACGATCTCGCCGTCAGAATACGACGGCATGCCCTGAAGGAGAAATGCCGTCGCGGGAGCGGGCACGCCCAACGTCCCGTGCGCGCATTCGACCGTTCCCGAACCGACGTTTACCGGCGAGACGACTACTTCGTCCGGTGCGAGGCGGTTCATCAAATGGCAGAATGCGGCGATGTCGGCAACCGCATCGAGCGCGCCGACTTCGTGAAAGTGGACTTCCCCGACGGGACGTCCGTGCGCACGCGACTCCGCCGCCGCAATCGCCTTGTAGACCTTTGCGACGTCGGCTTTGGCCTTCTCGCCGAGCGCGAGACTTTCGACGAGCGTGAGGATGTCTGCAAGCGAATGGTGCTCGTGATGGTGCTCATGCTCGTAATGGCAATGGTGGTGCGCGCCTTCCTCCTCGCCGTGGACGCGGACGGAAAGATGCGTGGCGGCTATTCCGCACTTTACAAGCGTCTCGCGCACGAACTCTACGCCGGGGATTCCGAGCGAGTTCAGCTCGGCAAGCGCGACATCCTGATTTGGCGTCAGCTCGAGGAGCGCGGCGGAGAGCATGTCGCCCGCGGCTCCCATCTGGCAGTCTATGTAAAGCGTCTTCATTCCGCTCCCTTCAGGTGGTTGATGCGGCTTGCGAGAAAGCCCGCGCCGAAACCGTTATCGATGTTCACGACACTCACCCCGGCCGCGCATGAATTCAGCATGGCGAGAAGCGCCGTGACGCCGCCGAACGACGCCCCGTAGCCGACACTCGTGGGAACTGCGATGACCGGCGCCTCGACAAGCCCGCCGATGACGCTTGGAAGCGCACCCTCCATCCCGGCGACCGCGATTACTACGCTCGCGGCGCGCAGCTCGTCCGTGCAGGCGAGGAGCCGGTGAAGTCCCGCCACACCTACGTCGTAGAGCCGCACGACCTTGTTGCCCATCGCCTCCGCGACGAGCGCGGCCTCTTCCGCGACGGGGATGTCGCTCGTCCCGCCTGTCGCGACTGCAATCGTGCCCATTCCGTCGCACGGTCTGTTGGCGCCAAGGCGTCCAAGCCGCGCGTCGGGGAAGTATACGAAGTCCTCGCCAAGTGACTGCGCGACGGCCTTCGCCTTTTCGGCGTCTATCCGCGTAACGAGCGCGGGGAGCTGCCCATGGTCTCTAAGAGAGGCGAATATCGCCGCAATCTGCGCGGCAGTCTTGCCGTCGCCATACACGACCTCGGCCGTTCCCTGTCGGGAGTGGCGTTGCAGGTCGACACGAGCGAAGCCGAGATCGTCTACGTCAGCGGCCGACCCCTTCCGCGAAAGAGTTCGCTTCAGGTCTTCATACCTGTCAAGCGGATGCGGCATGGAACTTCCGCAAAAGGGACAGGGCCCCGAACACTGCAAGTCCTGCGAAGACCACTATCACGCCGAGGACGGCGTCGTGGGCGGAGAGGTCAAGAAGAGGATCTCCCTCCATCGCTCCTGCGACGCAGTCAACGGACCACATCAGCGCCGCACCCCAGAACATGAGCATCGTCGTGAACACCGCGCCGTTAGGCCGTCCGGCCTTCTTCGCCGCAAAGTGCCAGAGCGTGAATGCAACGGCGGCGGCTATCGTCATCAACTCACACATGGGCTGCGCGCACCTTCTTTTCGGAGTGGACTGAGAAGACGACCATCGCCGCCCAGACGGCGACGAGGAGAACGGTCATCGCGACGCCGCGCGTGGCCATTTCGTGGAGCATCTCGCTCACGGCCTCCGGCCCTTCCTTCGCCGCAGTGAGGAATGGCGGCGTGAAGATTATCTCGCCGTGGTAGATGTGCTCTATGGCAAGGAGGAAGCTGCCGCCGAACATCATCCTGCCGAGCCAGCCGAGCCTGCTGACAAAGGGATTGCCTTCCGCAGACTTCGGAAGAGTCGTCTTTACCGCCGAAGCGACCGCCGCCGTAGCAAGCGGAACCGTGAAACATGCCATGTCTTTACTCCTTGCCTTTGTTCTGCCGCGCACTGCCGTGTCGCGCCAATATTTACAAGATCCAATACCTGCGACTGAGAATATGATATCAAATTTATGCCTTTTAGACCACCATAACCGCAAAAAGTTATTATAATATATTCCCCGGATAACGGACGAACCATGGGGGCCGACAGACGCTTATCGCCTCACGAAGCGCGAAAGCCCGCCGACAGACGTCTCGCGGTAAAGACGCGGCAGGTCATGCCCCGTCTCGAGCATCGTCTTAACCACGGTGTCAAACGAGACGATGTGTGCACCGTCGGAAAGGACGCTCATCTCGCCCGCTACCACCGCGCGCGTCGCGGCAAGTGCATTGCGCTCAATGCACGGGATCTGCACAAGCCCCTTCACTGGATCGCAGGTAAGGCCAAGGAAGTGCTCAAGCCCTATCTCGGCCGCGCATTCGCACTGGCGCGGGCTCCCGCCCATGAGATACGCCGCGGCGGCGCTCGCCATGGCGCAAGCGACACCGACTTCTCCCTGGCAACCGACCTCCGCGCCCGATATGGAACCGTTGCGCTTGACGACGTTCCCGACAAGGCCCGCCACCGCAAGCGCATGCAATAGCTCTATCTCGGAACTTCCAAGCGACTCGTGCAAATACCTGATGACCGCCGGGAGGACGCCGCATGATCCGCATGTCGGAGCCGTCACAATCTCGCCAAGTGATGCGTTTTCCTCGCTCGCGGCATGTGCGTAGGCGACGAGAAGGCCCGTGCGGCGCATGCTTTCGGACTGCATCTTCGCCTTGAGGTATATCGCCCGCGCCTTTCTCGGTAGGCGCAGCCCGCCAGGAAGCACGCCGTCCGCCGCAAGCCCGCGGTCAACAGCGGCCATCATCGTGGAATATACGCATTTGAGAAAACCCCATATCCCAGGCCCCTCGGCGTCCTCCACTATCTGCCAGAGCGGAACCCCCGCCCGCGTCGCCGCGTTTACGATCTCCGCCATGCTCCTGTGCCTGTAGATCGACTTCTGCCGCGCCTCGCTGCCCTTTTCGGCAATCGCACCGCCGCCAACGGAATACGCCACGCGCTCCGCAAGCTTCGCGCCATCGTCGCCAAAGGCCGTGATACGCATGCCGTTCGGATGGAACTTGTCGCCGAAGTCCGGCTTCCAGACGATCTTCGTCCTCTTTGCGCCGAGGATGTCCTTCACGGCGCGATCAGTGAAATGCCCACGGCCTGTCGCGGCAAGCGAGTCCCTTAGCTCGACTTCGTACCTGACGGCGCCAAGCCCCTTTGTGGCGGCAAGGAACTCCGCGGCCACGAACGACGGCCCCATCGTGTGACTGGAGCTCGGTCCACGCCCTATGCGATACAGCTCTTTAAGCGATTTCATGATCACTTGGACGGGGTCCACTTGTGGAAGCCGTGAGAAAACTCGCGCTCGGCGCCATGGGCGAAGAACTTGCCCCCGGAGACTGAATAGGCGCTCGTAGACTGGCGAACTGTCTCATTCATGTTGCCCTCGATCGTCGTGAGCTGAGAGCCCTTGCGATATATGACGAAAATGTAGTGCGTCTTGAAATACACGACGTCTCCGGAACGGATTTCATCGACCTTCTCAAATCGTTCGCCAGAGCCGAGATCGCCGTCAAACATGTAGGTAGACGCGTCAGCGGCCATCGCGGCGCACTCGAAGCAGCTAGTGTTGCCTAGAACAGACGGGAACATCTTCCCCCACGGGCGCCCTGTCCTGAACGCATGTTCCGCCATCATCTGCTTCGCGCGAGCATCGTATTCGGCCTGCGTCTTCACAGGCGGGTTCTCCTTGACAAAGACGAGCATAAACGAATTCTCCTGACCGCCTCCCTTAAGGGGCTTGCGGACCTGGACAAGCTTCTGCGGTGCCTTGTCCGCCACGACAGTACCAAGGACGGCGCATGGCGTTCCACCGGGAATCTTCGCCACGAGTTCAAGTGGCCCCTTCCCGCCGTTAAGATAAGCGAGACACGGCACCTCCGGAGTGTACGGCTCGAGCTTCCACTTGATCTTGCCGAAGACGTCCTCGGCCTTGAACCAGCGGTTCGTGAACTCTTCCGTGTGAAGCCCTGCGGGAACCAACATCTCGACGAGCTTGCCGCCCTCGCCTATTGACGTTATCGCAAAGGGCGTCCCGTCCACCGTGATCGCATACTTGCGGTCAGGCGACTTGCGCTTCTCGGAAACAAGCGGGAATATCTTCGTCGCTCCAGAAGCCGGAATCGGCACAAACGCAGCCGGAAGTCGCTCGCTGAGCTGTTTTTCTATCTCCTCGGGCATCGCCGCCGCAAAGCCAGACTTGGCGCCAAAAAACGCCGCGAACGCCACGGCCGCTACGCCGCATCTGGAGAAAAACAGCTTCACATGTTGCCTATCACGGCCTTGATGCGCCTGACGCCCGCGGAAGACGACTGTTCCTTCACGATCTTAAAAGAGCCAAGTTCCTTCGTGTTCTCGACGTGAGGGCCGCAGCAGATCTCCTTCGAGACGTCGCCGATTGTGTAGAGCGACACCTGGTCGCCGTACTTCGCGCCAAAGAGCGCCATCGCACCCTCTGCCTTCGCCTCCTCGACAGTCGTCATCTTCTTCGAGACGGTGATGCCCTGGGCGATCCACTCGTTGACGAGCTTCTCGACCTCGGCCTTTTGCTCGGCCGTCATCGGCTCGGGCCAGGTAAAGTCGAAGCGAAGGCGCTCGGCGGTGATGTTGGAGCCCTTCTGGTTCGCGGTCGGCCCAAGCACCTTGTGAAGCGCGGCATGGAGAAGGTGCGTCGCCGTGTGCATGCGCGTCACGACCTCGCTGTTGTCCTGAAGCCCCGCCTTGAACGAGCCCGCGCTCGTGGTGCGCGAAAGCTCCTGGTGCTTGCGGTTCGCCTCGTCGAAACCTTCCTTGTCGACGGTAAGACCGTCCTTCGTCGCCATCTCGACAGTCATCTCAAGCGGGAAGCCGAAGGTGTCGTAGAGCTTGAATGCCGTCTTGCCGCTGATCTGCGACTGGCCGTGGAGTTTAAGCTGCTCGGCGACCTTCTTGTACATCGCCTCTCCCTTGTCCAATGTGGCGTTGAAGCGCTTCTCCTCGGCCTCCAGGTCGAGACGGCACTGCTCGAGGTTCGCCTTGAGCTCGGGGTAGACATGGCTGTACTTGTCACAAATGACTTCGGCGAGCTTCACTGTGAAGCCCTCGCCGATGCCAAGCATGCGAGCGTAGCGAACAGCGCGGCGAATGAGGCGCCTGAGGACGTAGTTCGCGCCAATGTTGCCGGGCTTCACGCCGCCCTTCGGATCGCAGAGGATGAACGTCGCCGTCCTCATATGATCGGCAATGATGCGCTTCGCGCGGAGGCGGTCTTCTGGCGGAATGGACGGGGACTCAGGCGTCCCCGCACCCTTACCCATGGAATTGGAGAGTTCCTCTATCTTCGCCATAATCGGCGCAAAGATCTCGGTGTCATAGACGGTAGGCGCGCCGCTCATCATGCAGATCGTGCGCTCGACGCCCATGCCGGTATCGACGTTGTGGCGCCCGAGGGGAACGAACTTGCCCTCCTCGTTCTTGTTGTACTGCATGAAGACGTCGTTCCAGATTTCGATGTACTTCCCGCAGTGGCAGCCGGGGCGGCAGTCGGGCCCGCACTTCTCCTTGCCGGTGTCGATGAACATCTCGGTGTCGGGACCGCAGGGACCGGTAGTCCCCGCAGGACCCCACCAGTTGTCCTCGCGCGGCAGACGGAAGATGCGCTCCTCGGGAATCCCAAGCGACTTCCATATCTCGACCGCCTCTTCGTCGGCGGGGATATAGCCGTCCTCGCCCTCCTTGCCCTCGCCGCGGAAGACCGTGACGTTGAGCTGTTCGGGCTTGAAGCCGAGGTGCTCGGTGAGGAACTCGTAGCTCCAGGAGATCGCCTCCTTCTTGAAGTAGTCGTTCAAGGACCAGTTGCCAAGCATCTCGAAGAAAGTCAAGTGCGCCGCGTCGCCCACCTCGTCGATGTCGCCGGTCCTGACGCACTTCTGGACATCCGTGAGGCGCGTTCCGGCGGGATGCTCCATCGCGCCCATGAGATAGGGCACGAGCGGGTGCATGCCCGCCGTCGTGAAGAGGACCGTCGGGTCGTTCTCCGGGATAACCGATGCGCCGGGGATGATCGTGTGCCCCTTGGATTCGAAAAACTTAAGGTACTTGTCGCGGAGTTCGTCCGCCGTGAGATTCTTCATGCCTAGTGAAAGGTTGAAAAGTTGAAAAGTTGGAAAGTTGAAAAGTTGGTTGAATGGTTGACATCAACCTTTCAATCTCTCGACTATTTAAACAGATTGGACGGATATTCGCCGGCATCGACGAGCGCGCGAATCGACTCCATGACGCGCGGCTTGTCGTCGCGGTACGTGACGCCGAACCAGCTCGAGTCGGTGGGAAGGACGCCGCAGTCGGCCTTGCCCTCGCGGACGAGCTCGTCGACGACGAACGGAATGTACCATTCGCTCTTCTCCTTCGAACCGTTCACGGCGAGCCACTTCGGGAAGCGCTCCTCGAGCTCTGCGAAGAGCCCGGCGGGGAAGCCCCAGAAATTCATGGAGACGCGAGAGTCGAGAGGAACCTTCACGGGGTTCGCCTCGTCCTCGCGGTTCTCGGCGATGTCACCGACCTTGACGAGCTTCGTCATCTCCGTCACGCCGCGCAGCTTGCCGTCAGGCGCAATGTCGCAGATGCCGCGCGCGACGCTGCCGTTTTCGCTGAGCGTGAGGTCAAGCCGAAAGCCGACCATCGCAAGATGCATCTTGCCGTCGCTTGCGGGCTCGGAAGAAAGGAACGCTGCGAGCTTCGCAAAGGCGTCGCGGCCGTAGAAGTCGTCAGCGTTGATGACCGCAAAGGGTCCGTCGACGACGCTGCGCGCCGCACGCGTCGCGTGCGCGGTGCCCCACGGCTTCGTGCGGCCTGCAGGGACGGTATACGGCGCAGGAAGGTCCGCGATGTCCTGATAGCAGTAGTCCACCGGCATCAGTGGCTCGAACTTGCGACCGATCTTCTCCTTGAACTCCGCTTCGAAGTCCCGCCTAATGACGAACACGACCTTGCCGAAGCCGCCGCGCAGCGCGTCGAAAACGGAGTAGTCGAGAATCGCCTCGCCCGAAGGACCGACAGGGTCGACCTGCTTCAAGCCGCCGTAACGCGAGCCCATGCCCGCCGCCAATACTACCAATGTGGGTTTCATATTCATATATTATACCAAAACCGCGTCCGGAGCGCTTACCGGCCAGTTTCGAAGTGGGGATCGACCGACATGCACTTCGCAGGGCACTTGGCAACGATCTGCTCGTCAGTCGGCGGGTTCTCGTAGTTGACCTTCGCGAGGAAGCCCTGGAAAGTGAAGTGGCCGGCCTCCTTGCCGCCAGAGTTCTTTTCGCAGAGGTGGCAGCCCATGCAGCCAACACCGCAGACCTTGCGAACATTCGGGCCCTTGTCGGGATTCGCGCAGAGGACGTGGATCGTAGCAGACGCCGGAACGAGCTCGATGATCTTCTTCGGACACGCCGTCACGCACTTGCCGCAGCCAATGCAGAGCCGCTTGTCGACCTTCGCAAGCCCGTCGTGAATCGATATCGCGCCCTTCGGGCAGACGTTCGCGCAGGCGCCATAGCCGAGACAGCCGTATGTGCAGCCCTTGTCGCCGCCCGCCGTCATCGCCGCCACGCTGCAGTCACAGATTCCGTTGTAGTCGCCGACGCGAATCGCCTCGGAACGTGTTCCGCAGCACTTCACGAGCGCGACGCGCTTCTCGGTCGCAGTCGCCTCGACACCAAGGATCTTGGCGATTGCCGCGGCACATGCGTCGCCGCCAGCCGCGCAGGCGCCGTTCGGCGCCGTTCCCGCAACTAACGCGCGGGCGTAGCCGTCGCACCCAGGGAAGCCGCACCCGCCGCAGTTAGCACCAGGAAGAGCGGCCGTCACCATGCCAATGCGCGGATCCTCGCGGACGGCGAGATACTTGTCGGCGATCGCGAGCGCAAGCGCGGCCACAAGCCCGACTCCGGCGATAATTGCAATTGCGATTGTCATGTTTCAGTCTCCTTAAACCACCTAACCACCCAACTGCCTAACTACCCGACTTCTCAGTACGGCAGCTTCACAAGCCCCGAGAACCCCATGAACGCAAGACTGAGAAGCCCGCCCGTGACAAGCGCGATGGCGATGCCGCGGAAGCAACGCGGGGGGTCGGCATGCGCAAGCTTTTCGCGGATACCGGAGAAGATGACAAGCGCGAAGCCAAAGCCGACGGCGGCGGCGAACGAGAAGAACACCGACTCGAAGAAGCCGGAGCCCTGCTTGCAGTTGATCTCCGCCGCGCCGAGGACGGCGCAGTTAGTCGTGATGAGCGGAAGGAAGATGCCGAGCGCGGCGTGAAGCGGAGGCAGGAAGCGCTTCATCGCTATGTCGATGAACTGGACGAGCGACGCAATCACGAGGATGAACGCGAGGGTGTGGATGTAGCCGAGCCCGTGCGGCTGGAGGAGCCAGCGGTCGAGGCACCACGTCACCGCGGCGGCGACGGTCATAACGAATACGACGGCCCCCGACATGCCGAGCGCGGTGTCGAGCTTCTTCGACACCCCGAGGAACGGACAGCAACCGAGAAAGCGGCTCAGAACGAAGTTGTTCACGAGAACCGCGCCGACAAGAAGCATCAAGTAGTAGCTCATAAGTTTGCTCCGATTATACCATTATTACCGCCGTGATTCAACCCCGCCTACTCCGAGACGACCCCAAGGGAGTCAAGGTCTATCTCACCCTCGAAAACGCGCTTCACCGGCCCCGTAAGCGTGATTTCCGAGAATCCCGCATCCGTCTTGGTTCCGCCGACGATAAGTTCGTAACCGCCCGCCGTCTTCACGCGCACAGGGAACCTGAGCCCGTGCTGCGCGACGCCGACGACAGCCGCGGCGACAGATCCAGTGCCGCAGGCGAACGTCTCGGCCTCGACGCCGCGCTCGTACGTGCGGACCAGCACGCAGTCGGGCGTGCGATAGCAGACGAAGTCGACGTTGGTGCCGTCGGGGGCGAATTCGTCGCTCATCCTGATGCGACGGCCCTCGCCTTCGACGTCGGCCTTCGCAAGGTTTTCTACCGGCACGATCTTGTGGGGAACTCCCGCGACCACGAAATCTTCGTCGAGGTCCTTAGGGTCGGGAATCGCAATGCGGACGAGGTCGTCGTCGAGTATCTCCGCGTCTACGAAACCCGCCGCAGTCTCGAAGCGCATCACCTTTCCGGCAGCAGCGCCGATCTCGCGCGCGAACGCCGCTACGCACCTCGCACCGTTTCCGCAGAGATCCGCCTCGGAACCGTCGGGGTTGAAGAAGCGCATCTTGAAGTCTGCCGTATCGGAATGCTGGACAAGTATCACGCCCTCGCACCCTATGCCGCTCGGACGCGTCGCCATGGCCGCTATCAGGCGGTGCTCGCAGGGGAAGTCTCCGGCGCGGTCGTCGACGAGGACGAAGTCGTTCCCGGCGCCGTGCATCTTGACGAACCTGACGGTCTTCATCTTCAGAACCCTCCCATTATCGCGTTGTACCAGCCGCTGTTCGTACGCGGACGCGGCACTTCCGCGCCGCCGTTGAGCCGTATGAGATCGGACATGACGTCGAACGCGGCATCAAGGACGACATCGTCCTTCGCGCGCTCGTTGCGCCTGCGACGGCGAACTGTCTTCTCCTCGTCCTCGTCGTCGTCGTCGGATTCGGCAAGCTCCCTCAGTTCACGGTCTGCGGCCATCTGGGCCTTCCTTGCCTCGCGCTCAAGCGAAACCTCCTCGCGTTCGCTTATCTCCTTCATGCCATTCACGTTAGCGAGATGTTTCTGGTAGCGCTCGTCGACGGCAAGGCGGGCCTCGGCGAGGCGGCGAAGCTCGGGAACGTACTCATACATGTTCCAGCAACGCGCATAGTCGGAGGGGAGAATGCGACTGAACGGCAGTGCGTTGGGGAGCTTGTCTTCGCCAATATCGAGCGAGTCGAGGAGCGACGGGAGCCGGATGTCCGCCTGAACGCCCTCAAGCTGCGTAGAACGCCCGTCGACGCGGTAGAACCTCGCCGTGGTGATCTTCATCGACCCATACTGCGCCGGGCCCATGCCGAGCACCGTCTGGACCGTTCCCTTGCCGTGCGTGCGCCCGTCGCCGAGCACGACGGCGCGGCCAACGTCCTGAAGATGCCCGGCGACGATTTCAGACGCAGACGCGCTCGCGCGGTCCGTCAGCACGACTACGGGCTTGCGGAACGCTACTGGGTTGCCGTATGGAATCGGAAGACAGCCGAGTGTCCGCACGTCCTTGACCTGCACGACGGGACCGCTCGGCACGAAAAGCGCAGAGAGCAGAACCGCCTCGCGAAGCGATCCGCCGCCATTGCCGCGCAGGTCTAGTACAAGCCCGCCGACATCCTCGGCGTTGAACTCCGCGAGATACTTCGCGACGTCCATCGCGCAACTGCGGAACCCTTCGTCCTGCGGCCGCTTGTCCATCGTTCCATAGAAGCCAGGGAGATAGACGTAGCCGACCTTGTTCGTGAAGCCGCCGAGCGAAACCGTCTCGACGCGCCCCGTCGCCGCCTGGTCCTCGAGCTTGATCTCGTCGCGGACGAGCTCGATCTGCTTCTTCGTCGCGCCGGAAGTGTCGGAGCGCGGTACGATCTCGAGCGTGACGCGGGTGTTCTTCGGACCACGGATCTTCTTAATCGACTTCTTGATCGGCTTCCACATGATGTCTTCCATCTCGCCGTCTTCCTGGCGGACGCCGACAATCTTGTCGCCTTCCTTGATGCGACCGTCACGGTCAACGGGGCCGCCCGGCATTATCTCGACAATCTTGAGCGCGCCCTCGTCCATGTGCAGAACCGCGCCGACGCCACAAAGCGTAAGGCTCATCTCCATGTCGAAGTCCTCTTTCGACGCAGGCGACAGGTAGTCGGAGTGCGGGTCGTAGGCGCGCGCCACCGCCGAGAGGTAATGCTGGAGAACTGCCTCCTCGTCGGGCTCGGTGAGAACCGTGTAGTACTGGCGGTACTTCTTGACGAGACTCTCGGCGGCATCGACCTTGTTCGTCGACTTGTCGAGCTCCGCGCCGAGAATCTGGACAAGCGCCTCGTTCTTGAGCCGGCGGCGCCAGTGGTCCTCTGCCTCCTCCCGAGTCTCGGGCCACGGCGCGTCCTTGCGCTTAATACGGTACGTCTCGTTCGTCGAGAAGTCCCACTCCACCGTCGCGAGGAAGTTCGTCGCGAACTCCATGCGCTCGGCGAGACGGCGGCAGTAGAGGTTGTAGACGTCGAAGCCGAACGTGGGGTCACCGGCGCGAAGTTCGTCGTCGATCGACTTCTCGCGCTTCGCGAGCTCGTCCATATCTGACTTCAGGAACACGGAGTGGTCGAAGTCGTAGAACGTCACGAGGTTCGTCCACGCCTTCTGCGAGATGTCGTCGTTAAGCTTTTGCTGGAGGACATGGTACTTCTGCAGCATGTCGCCGAGGCGGCGGGCGATCTTCCCGTAGTAGTCCTGCGGACTCACTTCCGCGGCAAATGCGCCGCAGGGCGCGACAAGCGCCAAAGCCAGCACAAGTGGAATCGTTCTCTTCATGAATTGCTCTCCATGAGCGCGATGAGGCGCTCCAGTTCCGCAGGGGGTATGACGACGCGCTCGGTGGCGAAGCCGTTCGCTAGTTCGCACGAATTCACAACCACGGCGCCCTGCACTTCTGCGATATGCTGCCTGAACGTGTCGGACGCGAAGGCGAGCACTGGCGTCACCGTGCCGTTCCATCCGGCGGCGGCAAGTGCCGACTTCACGAGCTGCGCCTCCTTCCGCGTCTGCGCGAGCGGGTCGCGGTCGGGGAGCTGGCCGTCGAGGAGAATGTGCCCGTCCTCGACCGTCACCGAGCCGCGCCAGTACTTCGTCTCGACCGAAAACACCCCGGCGGGACCTGCGACAACGTGGTCCACGTGCTTTCCGCCGGCTATGAAGTCGTTGAACACGTGATAGGCGTCCGGCAGGTTCTGCAGTATGCCGGAGACGCGCTCCTCGCCGCGCGCGCCCTTGAAGAACCGCTCGGCGTGGCGAAGCCCCTTCGACAAGCTCCAGCACGAATAGGCGATTGCCACAGCAAGCAGGGAAAGCCCCCACGCTACGTTTCCAAGCACCGTAGCCGCCAACGCGAACCCGGCGACGAACACGCCGAGGAACAAGGGCCAGAGCCCCGTTACCATGCCCTTTACTCGCGCCCACTCGCCGGCGACGCCGTGAACCTTAGCCATTTTTAAGAACCTCCACTATCGAATCAACGTCAAGACCGTACTTTTTCTCGAGCTCCGCCTGAGTTCCATGCGGTATGAACGTGTCGGGCCACCCAAACTTCACATCGGCGCCAATCGCCTCTCCGAATCCGCCTGCGACCGCACCGTTCTCAAGACTCACGATCTTCATTCCGGCTGCGCGCTGCTTGGCAAGGAGTTCGCTGTCGAACGGCTTCAGATAGCGGGCGTGCACCGCGATCCCGCCGACGCGAGAGGCGACCTCGCATGCCTTTCCGTACCAGTCGCCTGTCGCCCAGATGGCAATGCGAGTGCGAGGTGCCTGCGCGCCTTCGGCGCTAGTGCCTGCGCTCGGCGATGCCGAGCTGGTGCCTAGTGCTTGGTGTGTTGGGACCTTGCCGCGGGGATAGCGGATGACTGTCGGGCCGTTGCGGTCAAGCGCCTCCTTAAGAAGTGCCTTCAAGTCTTCCGCGTCCTTCGGCTGGCAGATCGTGATGTTCGGGAGGCACCGCAGCATCGCGATGTCGTAGAGCCCCTGGTGCGTCACGCCGTCCGCGCCAACGACTCCTGCGCGATCGACGCAGAAGACGACTGGCAGGTTGGAAATCGCGACGTCGTGCATCACCTGGTCGACGGCGCGTTGGAGAAAAGTCGAGTAGACGGCAACTACGGGGCGCATCCCGCCCGCAGCAAGCCCGCCTGCGAACGCGACCATGTGGCCTTCCGCAATGCCAACGTCGAAGAATCGGTCGGGGAACCGAGAGTCGAAGCTGGCGAGCCCCGTGCCGTCGCGCATCGCCGCCGTAAGCGCGACGACCCTCGAATCCTCAGCCGCGATTTCGCAAAGCGCGCCGCCAAAGGCCTCGCTCCAACCCGGCGCAGGTGGCGCCTTCTGCCCGTCTGTCGGAAGCGCAAGATCGACAGTATCAGAAGTCGAAGGCCAGGAGAACGGCCCCACGCCATGCCACGCCGTCGGGTCTTTCTCGGCAGGACCATAGCCGTGCCCCTTCTTCGTGACGACGTGGAGAAGGACGGGGCGGTCTTCCTCTTTCGCGGCAGTAAGCGCCGATGCAAGCGCCACAAGGTCGTGGCCGTTAATCGGGCCAAGATAGTGGAAGCCGAACTCCTCGAACCAGACGTTACGGAGCATCATCGTCTTGAGGCGGTTTTTGACCCAGTGGACGAGTCCGTAGAGGAACGACAGCCGAAGCGCGCGCCCAATCTTCTTGGCGACGTTCTTCGCACGGTTGTAGCGGATGCCCGACGTGAGGCGGCCAAGGAACTTCGCGATGCTCCCCGCCGGCTTCGCTATCGACATGTCGTTGTCGTTAAGGACGACGATAAGCCGCTTTGTCGCGGCGGCGCAGTTGTTCAGCGCCTCGAAGCTCGTGCCGTTCGCAAACGACGCGTCGCCTATGACGGCGACGACATGCTCCTTGCCTCCACGCCTGTCGCGCGCGACGGCAAGCCCCTCGGCAACGGAAAGCGCGACGCCAGCATGCCCTGCAATGGCGGCATCGGCCTTGGATTCGGCGGGATTGGGAAAGCCCGAGATCCCGCCCATCTTGCGAAGCGTCCCAAAATCGCCGTCGCGTCCGGTGAGGATCTTCCACGCGTAGGCCTGATGCCCGACGTCCCACACGATGCGGTCGGTCTCGGGATCGAAGGCCTCCGCAAGGGCCATCGCTATCTCAACCGCGCCGAGCGACGACGCAAGGTGACCACCGTTCTTCGAAACGGTCTCGAGGATTCTTTGTCTCAGTTCGATCGGCTTCACCTGTCAGTCCTCTCGGCCTTGCGCTTCAGTATGAGCAGGGATGTGGCGTTCTGCCCGAAGTTGTCCACTTTCTGCACTAGGTCGTAGTCCTTCTTGAGAAGCTGGAAGTATTCGATCTGGCGCTCGATCGGCGTCTCGTCGCAGCGAGGCGGATCTATCGCGAACGAATAGCCCGAAAGCGCGGCCATCTTGCACGGCGCCGACGAGAGGAGCTTGCGCCATTCCTCGTCGGAGAGCATGCTAAACGGCCCCATCTCCAGACCGTCGGGGACCTTGCGCCCTGTCTCGATTGCGAGATAGAGGTCCTGGGTAAGAAGCGTCTCGCCGTTCGGATCCTCCTCTTCGATGTAGCGGGCGACATCGCGAAGCTGAGCCAGCTCGCACTGGTCCTTCTTTATCGTCCAGAACCTGTCCTGCCCGTTCGTCGTCCACTTCTCGAGAAGCGGCGAGCCGAACGACGCGGCCCAGGCAAGCCCGAGCGTCAACAGAAGCCCGCGCGAGGGCACGGACGCCGGACGGCCGAAGAAGAGCACGACGGTGAAGACGGCCAGGAGCCCCATCACCGGAACCTGGTAGTCCTCGTAGGGGAACGGCGCAAGCATCTGGACGAGAAAGACGGCTACAAAACTCGCAAACGCAAGGCGCACGACGAGAAACGCCTCTGGCGTGCCGCCGGCTTCGCGACGATGCGCGAAACCAAGCCCAAACAATACGAAGACGGGCAGATACCATCTAACGAGCCGTGATACGGAACCGATTGTGAAGACAGGATCGAAGCCGCCGCGGGCGGCATGGTAGGCCTGCGCGGCAAAGAGCCCAGCGCGCGCCGTTGGATCACAAAGGAAAAAGCCGTAGACGACCGCAAGACCAAACGCGCCGCCGAGACCAAACCAAAGGAATGTCCAGCGCTGGCGGCTGAACGAGAAGAGCAGCCCGAAGCCGACAACCGCGAGAATCACGCCAAGACTGATACGCGTGCCGCACGCGAACGCAAGCGAAAGCCCTGATGCGAACGCAAAAACGCCCCCACGGAGAGTCGATGGGCGGGCGAAGGTCAAAAGGAAGAAGCCAATCGCCACGAAAAGCGACGCAAGCGCGTAGGTCTTCGGAATCGCGATGTAGTAGAGGTGGTAGAGGTTCGAGCCAAGCAGAAAAAAGACGGCGAGCGCGGCAATCGCACGGCGGCCAGGCGCGACGAGGCGTGCGGCACTGGCGCAGAAAAATGCAAGCCCCAGCGCGCCAAGGACGATTGTGAGGATTCTTGCGCCAAGGAGCCCGAACGAATTCCATATAGACGTAAACGCCGCGTATACGACAGGCATGACTGGCGCCTGGGTGTAGAAGAAGTCGCGATAAGGTGTCTTCCCCTCCGATACAAGACGCGCGGCATAAAGGTACCATCCCTCGTCTTGATTGAGGGCGCCAAGCCACACAGCCGCAAACGAAAGCACGACGAACCCGAAGGCCGCCAAAAACCAATATCGCTTCATCGGGCGATATTATAGCAAATTAGCCCCTAAAACGCGAGGGGGTAGAAGTTTATCCGGGTGTTGCCAATGCAAATAAGGCAATCTCAGGTGGAGCTTTCGTCGCACATCGTCGGCGCATAGGTCGCTGAGCGTCTCATGCAAATCTTAGGCTTCCTTCTAAATGCCACCATGCCCATCGTTCCAGCACGACATGCGCACTAGCTTGAGGCCATGCGGACGCTCGAAATGCACGGTTCGCGACTCGCCCGGGAGAAGCGAGAAGAAATTGTCCGAATAGTGAACTGGCACAATGCGGCGTCCGGCATCGTCGAGACACTGCACCTCGACCATGAAGGCGATCCGATCCCCCGTGTTCGTGACACGCACGCCATCTGCGATGCCGACGGCTTCCAGCGTAGTCTTCGGCAAGTCGGAAAGCGCGGCGAAGCCAGCAACGCATGGCCCCGTAACCGTGCCCGGACATTTGTATTCGGAACCCGAGCGCCAATAGAAGGTAGAGGCAATCTCCTCGCCTCCCTCGCGGATGCGCAGCTTTATGAAATGCGGGCGCGTAAGGTCGTGTCCTGCGGACAGGTCGGCGAACGGAACCTTGAACACGTCCATGCAGCCTTCGCCAGCGACTTTCACCGCCGCCGTCTTTTCCCATATCTTGCGAGACTCGAAATCGTAGACCTCTGCGACGACCAAGAGATCGTGGCTTCCATAGACGTCGCTAACGACGCTCACGCGGTTCGAGAGGTATTCGTACTGTGCGTGCAGAGGTTCGAGGGCGCTTTTCTGGGCGAAGAAGCTCGCGGTCTGGTCGAGGTCGTAGTCCCATGCGTGTGACCCAAGCTGCGGAATCGGCGTGTTGTTGTACCAGAAGAGGACACCAGTCGCATCGTTGCGCACAAGGTTCCAGGTCTCCCATAGCGCACGGTGCGCGAGGGCGTCGACGGCCTGCGACTTGCGGCAATACTCGTCGAACGTCTTCGACTCGCCGTATTCGTTCACAGCACGGTGATGGTACTCCGTCATCTGGTCGAAGCCGCCGCCCTCGCGGTATTTCCACGCCTCGACGTTCATCGGCCAAAGGAGGTTCTCAGGCATGAACTTGCGGCACTGGTCGGCCGCCGGGAGCGCACACGTCCCGTACTCCGGCGAAAAACCCCAGACGCGCCTGCCGCGCTTGCCGGACGCCGTGTCGTCGTAGTATCCCATCGGATTTACGGGGAAGTAGGGAGAACCGTCGTGGACGCCGTCGCACTCCGAGTTCTGCATCCAGCTTGTCGTGCCCGTGAGCTTCTTGACGAGATCCTCCACGCCCTGCACGTCGGTCGATTCATTCGAGCAGACCCAGTGCGAAATGGAAGCATGATGGCGGATGCGCTTCACCTGCTGGCCTACGCAGTCCAGATAGAGGCCGGGATCGTCAGGGTGGCGCGTGTCGCCGGTCATCCAGAACTCCTGCCAGACGAGAAGTCCGTATTCGTCGCAGAGGTCGTAGAACCTGTCCGACTCGGCTATGCCGCCCGCCCACAGACGCACGAGGTTGACGCCGCTTTCGACGGTGAGCCGCATCTCCTTCTCCATGCGGGCGTCGTCTTGGCGCAGCATGCCCTCGGGGATCCAGTTCGTCCCGCGGATAAATATCTTCCTGCGGTTCACGTAGAACTGCCGCGCCCCGTCCTTGCCTGACTGGTCAGACGTAAACTCGCGCACTCCAAACCGGATTGTCGCGACGTCTGAGACGGACTCTGGCACATCATATCGGCTGTTGGACGAACGGTCGTACTCCTTGCGGGGATCCATGATCACGCGCACGTTGAGCGTGTAGAGGTTCTGAGGGCCCTTGTTGCGCGGCCACCAGAGCAAGGGATTCTTCAGCGTCGCCTTGAGGACTTCGGTCCGGCGCTCGCCGCGGTAGAACTTGACTCGCTTGGAAAGCCGCACGTCCGTCCCGGGAATCTCCGCCTCCAGGACGCCCGAGTAGCTCGACCCCCAGTTGTAGCCAGCATTCACGAGATCGACCTCGATCGACAGCTCCGCCTCGTCCATCGCCTCGTTCAGCTTCGTGCGCACGAAAGGCGCGTCAATGCGTATCTTGTCGGTAGCGATAAAAACGATGTCCTTCCAAATGCCGGCGTGGCGGTCGCGTATGCCGTCGGAAAACATGAAGTCCCATCCGGCTCCCATAAGGACGGTGACATCCCGTCCGATCTCGCCGTCGCCACCGTTGGACCACTCGCCAGGCGCTCCCCATGGCTTCTGGAAGGGCCTTCCGGGATGGTCCACGGGGCGCACCTCCACCTCGAGGTCGTTGACACCGGGCTTAAGGAACTCGGAGACATCCACGGCGTTGCGTGCGAATGTCCCGAGCGTTGTCGCAACGACCACTCCGTTCAACTTGATCTCGCCGTGGTAGTTGATCCCCTCGGGACGAAGCCAGATGGTCTTTCTCGCCCAGTCCTCGGGAATCGTCACCCTCGTGCGGTATGTCACCGTGTAGAAGTCTCGCGCGCCAAGTCCGATGTCTGGTATCTTCCCTTCCTGTATCTTATTGTTGATACCCCAGTAAGGATCCGGCACGACGCCGTTCTTGACGAGCGTCGAAAGTACGGTTCCAGGCACTACGGCTGGCATCCACTTCTCCGGCGAGGTCTTCTGCGCCATTTCCCATGGGCCCGAAGCCACCAGCGTCTTGCGCCCCTGTCGCAAATCTTTTAGCGGAGCAGACTGTCCAACCAAGGCCATCAATGCTGCCGACATGCAGATTGTCATTGAAAGACGCCGCCATGACATCTTGAGTGTATTTGTTCTCATACACATGATTATATCATACAATCTGCTTTGTCGTTCAGCGAATTTTATTCAGTTCGAACTTCTCGCCCTTGAGCGCACGAAGCGCGAATTCACCCCAGTAGGGAGTCGGCTCGTAGTCCCAGTTTTTCAAGAGGCATGGGCTGCACTTTGGATGGAAGCTCCACGCCGTCCAGTTAAGCCGATATTTCTGGATTGCGCCTAGCATGTCGGGCACCCATTCCTCTGGCTTCACGAACTTCGCCTTGTCTTCGAACGGCATCGGCACGTCCTGTGCGCCGACCTCGCCCATGAGGACCGGGTACTTCTCCGCCACGTCGAGAAACGCCTTCTGCCATCCGCGCTTCCACGGATAGCAGTGCGACTCGTACATCAGGTTGCCGTCGTCGATCGCGTAGCCCTTTAGCACGCCGTCAAGCTGGTATGACCAGTCAAGCCCGCCTACGGAGACGAGGTTCTTTGCACCAGTCGAGCGGACGTGTTCGATCAGTTTCTGCATCCCGATAGTCATCTCGCCGACGAGCTTCTCCTTGTTCTCCGCGTACGCCGCGCCCGTGGACTTGTCGCCCGTCATGCCGCCATTGCGCCATATCTCCCAGCTGATGTCGTGCGGCTCGTTGAGAAGCCCGAAAATTACGCCGGGATGGTTCTTGTAGCGCGTCGCGGCGTCAAGCCAGAACGCGGCGTGGTGCGCTTTCGGGGCGCGATACTCGTGGAGGTCGAGAACGAGGTACTTGCCGCGGCGCTGGAGGTAGTCCGCAACTTCGTCCACGAGCGCGCGGTAGCGGTCGAGCCCGTTTTTAGGGTTCTGCCACTTGCCGCGCCCAAACCAGTAACTCGAATGCACCGCGAGGCGGATGACGTTGACATTCCACTTCTCGACGAGGTTGGTGACGGACTGCAGGATGTGATCGCCTCCAGGCCCCCATTCGAGCGACGGAACGGCCGCGCCCTGGAGCCATATCTCCTTTCCGGTCCTGGCGTTCGTGAGCCGGTTGCCGCGCACTTGGATCGGCGCGGAAGTCCACTCTGGCCTCACGGGTAGCGTTTCGCTGCGCTTCACGCCGTCGAGCGCCGCGTCTATCGCGCTGATCGGCTCAACGCTCATGTTGCGAATCTCAAAGGAGCCCGCCTTTACGTTGAAAAGCGTCGGCATAAGGGCGATTCCAGCGACTCCGGCGGGGACCTCGAACGTCTTGCGAACGCCCATCCAGTCGTGCGAGCCCTTCCAGCCTCCGATTGCAGGACCGCCCTTAAGCTTCTTGCTGTTGGAGTCGATGAAGTCCGTCATTATCCGCGCATCGAACCACTTCTGCGCCCCTTGCTCGACGCCATCATACTTCACCTCGCACGTAAAGACGAGCGCCTCGGTCCCCTTTGGGAAGAACACCGGCGTGTACACCACGCCCATCTTCCCCTCACCCTTGAACGGCACGACTACGTCGCGCTTCCCCTCGGGAACGAGATTTCCGCCCCGCGCCATAAATCCCAGTGCAAGCAGCCCCGCCAAGGCCAATGCCGTCTTAGTCCTCATTGCGCCACTCCTTGAAAATGACAAAATCGGTCAGGCCTATTTTATCAAAGCATAGTTATCGAACAATGACCGCAAAGCCAGAAGTCTTCGGCGCCGCCCAAAGTTCGGTACCATTGTTGCGAAGTTCAAGAAGCCCAACCCCCTCGCCCTTGACGAAAGAGATAGCCTCCATCGACGCACCGCTCGTGAGGACACACTGCGCCGTCTGCCACTTCCCGCTCGTGACCGTGGCATTCACAGTCACCGAGCCACCCGTGACCGCGCCAGTCACTCCCAAGCACGTGGCAACGCCGTCTGCGACATCGACAGAGAACTTCGCGCCATCGGCAAACGCAAGCGTAGTTTGAATCTCGCCGTCGCCACCAATCGCCGCGCCCGCCGCAACATTCACCGCGCCCTGCGTCACCACACCATCAATCACAACGGCGCCAGCGTTGACGTTGAGAGCCGTTGAGCATGTGACAGTGCCGCCAAACCGCTGCGTTCCAGATCCAATTTTGTTGATAGTAGCAAAAGTTATGTCACCTGTAAAATCGCCGGCGGCGTTGTTGTCTCCAAGTGTCATATTGTTGGAAGACGAATAAGCGGTAGAAACCGTGCCAGACCCAAAAAGCCCATTTATCGTCTTATTGTGGAAATTCAGCTTCCCGTTTACGTAAACATTGCCCGTGCGGTTTCCACATGGAAGGAACGACACGTCTCCGACCAAGACAACGCCGTTGATGAATGTATCGCCAGTATAGGTGTTTTCGCCCATCGTCTTGCTTTCGATGCGAATCTGCCCTCCCTGAGCGCTTGAGACAGACAGAGGCTGCGTGAACACTAGACCTCCAGAACCGCCAACAGCGCCTTTCAGCTCAGAATTCTTGCCATAGCCATAGTAAATGTATCCTGTAGCCGCACCAAACTCCAGCGGCACGTCGATAACTGGGATCTTCTTCGCATTGTACTGCATCATCACCTGTCCGCTGGTGACGGTGACCGGAACAGTGCCGGTAATAACAGTATTGGCCGCCAAATTAGCGCCTCCTTCAAGATACAGCGACTTGACAGTAATCGGCTCGGTAATCTCCACTGTCGTTCCGCCAGTCACGCGAAGGTTGACCGACGACACTCCCGACGGAACTTGGCCCGAATACTCCGTCGCTGCAAGCGGCACAAGGCCCTTCTCAGAATCATAAGTAACGAAGGTGTGGTCATAGGACGACCCTGCGACGGTTGAATTATACGCGCCGCCGGCGATGACGCCGGGAACGAGCCCGCCCACCAATGTAGGCGCACTGGTAAAGAACACCCTTTGCACGCCATCCCCAGGTTCCGAGCCGAGGTTGTCTGCATTGACAAGGAGAGTGCCGCCGTTGACCATCGAGAGGCCGCCTATGGTGAGCTTGTCATACTTTGAATTGCATCGCAGCTGCATGACACTGATTCCTCCACAGGATCCGTCAATCGTCAGCATCCCAGGTATCAATTCCTCAGCGTTGACATAGGACAGGGATCCTATGTAATATCCTCGTCTCATCGTCAAGGAAGCAGCGCGTGTAATCGCCTTGTCATCAGTGAAGTCCGTCTTGTCGGCAGAAGTGAATGCCGTGCAAAGGCAGGCTCCTGGATTAAGCGTTATGGCGCCGCTGCTTCCACCGCCGCTGCGGAACGTAAACGAACCGCTGCCACTAAAGACAAGACCGCCGTTCGAGATACGATTGCAGAACACCCATTTCGTGCCGGACAACGTGACGGAACGATTCATGCCACCAAGATCGAAATTGACCATCTTATTACTAGTAACGCTGTCGCCAAAAACAAAATCAGAAGTCATTGACAATGGACTAAACGCCAGGTCATCATTTATAGTTATCGTTCTTGGGCCCTGCGAGGCGTACAGCTGCACCTTGCCAGATATCGTGGCATTGACGGAAAAAGATCCAGTCCAGTCGTCTGACAATACGATGTTTTGACCTCCCCCAATCGTCAAGTCGGAACTGAACACGCCATTTACTTTTCCCTCCACCCAGTTCTCCGACGTGAGGAAATCATATGTTCCGCCTGACGTCTGCAGCCATCCCGTCGTAATGTCGGCGAGGGACGCGGTTGCCCCCGTGAACACACTTGCGAGAATCGCAAAGAGCTTTACTGTCGTTTTCATTGTTATCCCCTTATTTGCTGGTTGTTGTGTAAAATGGTTTCATGGCCTCTTGGAGTTGCGGACAAGAGACTCGCGCTCGACGAGCTCGACCGGCATCTTCACCGTAACGCCAGGCGCCGCCGGCTTTTCGATGCGGGCGACAAGCGCCTTCACGGCCTCGCGCCCCATGGCCCCGAAGTCCTGGCGCACCGTCGTCAGCGGCGGCGACGCCCACTCCGCGATCGGATCGTCGTCGAAACCGACTATGGACACGTCGCGCGGGACGGAAAGCCCCGCCTCGGCAAATGCCCGCATGGCATGGCGCGCAATCGCATCGCACGAGCAGAACAAAGCCGTCGGGCGCGACTTGCGCCTGAGCAATCTGGTTACCGCCGCGCGGATCTCGCTTCCCCAGTCGCCAAGACGGTCCTCTCCCTTTATGTCGAACTTGACCGGCTTCGCACCCGTCTGCTTCTCGGCAAGGCGGCAAAAGCCCTCCCAACGAGCCCTCACAGTGTCAGCCACAAAGTCGCCTATAAACGCGAGGTTCCTGTGCCCAGCGCGAAAGACTCGCTCTGCGACAAGGCGACCGCCAAGCGCGTTATCCGAAAGGACGCAGCTAACGCGGCTCCGCGCGTCCATGCACTCGTCAAGCACCACGAGCGGAAAATCTTTCGCGGCAACGGCGCGGATTGCGTCGTCGAATCTCGAGCCGTGAAGCGAGAAGACGATTGCCGCCGCCGCACCCGAGTCCGGAAGCTCGGCGATCTCGCGAATGAGCGCGTCCATGTCGCCGGACGCGTCGCGAAGTTCGACGTCGACGCCGATCTTCGCCGCCTCGCGCCGCACGGCGCTCGCAGCCCTGATCGCCGGATCCCAAAGCAAGTTGCCGGCGACGAACCGCCAGCGCCGCGTGACGGCATTCTTCCCGCGAACGAAGAGCCCTACGCCGGCGCGTCGCTCCACCAGGCCCTCCGCGACAAGCGCATTGACGGCCTTGCGCACCGTCATGCGCGTTACACCGCATTCAGCCGACAATGCGACTTCGGTGCCAAAGGGCTCGCCGGGCTTCATTGCGGCGACACGCTCGCGAAGCACATCCGCGATGCGCGCGTTGAGCGACGGCCGCCCCCTGGATTTCACCTTCTTCGCCATGACGAGAACAGACTACCACAAATCCGCCCCGCCCGTCAATCAGAAATTATACATGTATAGAAATAAATCTCCCGCCGCTCGGGACCCGCTATGCGAGGCCGACTTGGAGCGAGGGAGAGGCGTCGGCGCAAAGAGCCGCGTCGCCAGATACGTTTCGCCGATAGAACGCGAGCCCAGCCACCATCGCGCCGTTGTCGCCAGTGAACTTCGGCTTCGCCATGAGGAGCGGCACATGTGCCGCGGAGCAGACTTTGGTCAAGACCGCGCGAACACGGCTGTTGAGCGAGACGCCGCCACCAAGGACGAACGCCTTGTAAGAACTGCGGCGCAGGGCTGCGCGAGTGCGGTCCGCTATTGCCTGGACGATTGCCTCCTGATAGGACGCGACGACATGCGCGACCTCTGGCGTGACATCATAGCCGCCAAAGTCCTGCGCCCCTTCCTGCGACTCGACGAGCGAAGGATTCTGCTGGACATGCCTAAGAAGCGCAGTCTTGAGCCCGGAGAACGACACGCAAAGCTCCGCAGGAAGCCCCGCGAGCGCCGTCACTCCGTCGCGCGGGCGCCCTTTCGGGAACGGAACAAGCGGCTCATTAGGAAAGCGTTCCCGGTAGGCCGCAGAGATGCGGTCGATCTTAAGCCCGCCTGGATAGCCGAGCCCGAGCAGCTTCGCGGCCTTGTCAAACGCCTCGCCCGCCGCGTCGTCAAGCGTCTCGCCAATGACCTCGTACTTGCCGTATTCAGGCATGTCGATCCACACCGTGTTTCCGCCAGAGACGGCGAGCCCGAGCATGGGGCCGATTTCCCGCGGGTCGGAAAGCTGCGCCGCCGCGTCGTCCGGCGAGTCGTAGATGAAAGGCGAATGGAGATGCGCCTCGATGTGGTTAACGGCAATCAGCGGAACGCCAAGGGATTTCGCAAGCCCCTTCGCCGCGTTGATCCCGACGATCAGCGCCGGTGCAAGGCCAGGTCCGTAGGTAACTGCGACTGCATCGACAGACTGACCTTTCATCGCGTCACCCACAACCTGGGTAATCTTCTCGATGTGCGCGCGGGAGGCAATTTCTGGAACGACGCCGCCGTAGGGCTGGTGCAGGGGGATCTGCGTATAGACGACATTCGAGAGGACTTCGCGCCCGTCTTTAACAACCGCAGCCGCAGTCTCGTCGCAACTCGTCTCTATCCCAAGAATGTTCACACCACTCCCTTACTGACTCCTGACCCCTGACTCCTGACCCCTATCCACTACCAGAACTTCCACCACGGGCGGGCGACGGGCTTTACGCCGCCAGACTCCTTGTAAAGCTCCTTTACGCGCTCGGAACCAGCCGTCTCAGGATCTCTCACGAATTCACCCTTGTTGAGCTCGAGCGCATCTGGCAAGCTCCAAAACTCCGAGCGACGGAACCTGTCGCGATCCCAGCAGTGAATGACTATGACCTCACCAGTGGGGAGAACAGAAAGACTCGGCTTCTTGAATCGCATCAGGGGGCCAAGGTCTGTCGTCGTCCACTTGCGAGACACGGGCCCTTCGTCGTGGGCCGCAAGGAAAAGATGCTCGGTGTTCTTGCGGCTCCAGGACAGAAGCACGAATTCACGCCGCAGTCCCTCGACGTTCTTGAACATCTGGAGCGCGCTCCCCACCTTCATGCCGGGCACGACGGAAAACGCGCGAAGCTGCCCCTCGTAGCGGATGCCGCCATGCAGGAGCACCGGCTTTGCGAGATACTTGCCGACTGTCCTCAGGGGATAGTGGTCGCCAAGATACGTCGCAAGCTTCTGACCCTCGTTCGAATCCAAGCTAAAACGCGAGACGAAAGCGCCCTGCCCAACCTTGTCGAGCTGCTCCATGCTGCCGGAGTTGAAGACCTCCACGAAGAGTTTGTCCTTGGAGCTCGGATACCCGACGCTGACGTTGTCGGGCGAGGAGTTCGCGACATCCACGACGGCACGGATACGCTCGCCGGTGACATAGTCGATGTTGTCGAACTTGAGATCGACCGATATCTCCACCGTCTCGGCAAAAAGCCCCGTCGCCCAGCCAAGGACAAGCGCCGCAAGAACTGTCTTCTTCATGGTTTGTCTCCTATATTCAGTACCAGCCCGTCGTATGCAGGTTCGACATTCGTGCCGACGAGCCGCGCAAGCCAGTCCTCATGCGTCAGGTCGTGGCACATGTGGACAAGATACGCCCTCTTCGGCGCGATCAAATCGAGATACCCAAGCGCCCGCTCGAGACTCAGGTGCGTCGGATGCTGACGCTCGCGAAGGCAGTTGAGAACCATGACATCTACGCCCTTCACGCGCACAATTGTCTCGTCGGGCAGTTCGTGGCAGTCGCTTATGTACGCGATGCGGTGCGAACCTTCGGAGAAAAGGTATCCGCAGCAAGGAAAGCCATGCTCGACTTTAAGCCGCTCGACCTCCATGCTGCCAACCGAAAACGAAGCCGCATCGGAAAACTCGACCATCGGGCGGTAGAGCCCGTTCTTGCCGCCCTCCGTGCCGATATACGGGAATATCCTGTGCATCTGCTCGATTGTCTCGCCCATCGCGTGGCAGACGAGAGGCTTGCCGATTATTCGGTAGGGAAGCCCGCGGTAGAGCGGGTCGCCAGGTGCGCACGGGACCTTCTCGCCGTTTATCGTGTTGAAGCGACGGACATCGTCAAACGCCGCGATATGGTCCATGTGCGCGTGGGTGAGCGCAACGGCGTCGACTTTGGATATGCCGTACTCGAGGCACGCAAGCCGAAGCTCCGGCGGCGTGTCTACGAGAAGCGCCGCGCCGTCAGACGCCGTGACGTAGGCGCCGCAGCGCCGTCGGCGGTCGCGCGGATCGGGCGACGTGCACACGCGGCACGCACAGCCGATCTGCGGAACGCCGACCGAAGTTCCCGTCCCTAAAAACCGAAACGTCAAACCCGCTCCCGCTCCCCGTTTCCCGTTACCCGTTACTTCTTTTCAGGCATCTTGCCGGACTTGAAGTACTGCTCGATCTCCTCGAGTGTGCGGCCCTTGGTTTCGGGGAGGAAGAACGCCGCCGTAATGAAGTATACGACAGTGAACCCAGCGAGGCAGTAGAACACCGCCGGGAATCCCCACGCGTCCTTCCACGCCGGGAAGATCGTCGCAATCGTCGCCGAGACGCCCTGGTTGATGATCATCGCGATCGACATGCCGGTCGCGCGGATGCGGGTGGGCATGAGCTCGGAGAGCGCAAGCCACACGCACACCCCGGGTCCGACGGCGTAGAACGCGATGAACATGAAGAAGAACACGGTCGCGACGACGCCTGTCGTCATGGACGCGACGACGACGCCCTTCGTGATGAGAAGGAAGGTCGTCGCGACGCCACAGAGCCCGAGAATGATGCCGGACGTGCCAAGCTTCAAGAGGAACTTGCGGCCCTTGCGGTCAACGATCGCGCACGCGACAATCGTCATAAACACGTTGACGAGCTTGATCGCGAGGTCGGAGAAGTTCGCAAACACGCCTTCCATGCCCGTCGCCTTGAAGATGTCGACGGTGTAGTTGAGCACCGAGTTGATGCCGGTCGTCTGGTTGCAGGCGAGGATCGTAACGGCAAGAAGGAACGGATAGATGTACTTGCGCTGCAAGAGACTGTCGCCCTGCGCGGCCTTCGCGATAGCGGCTTTTTCGTCCTCCGCCGCCTTGTCTGCCGCGACCATCTCGTCGAGGATCTCCTTCGCCTTGGCCTCGCCGTTGTTGGCGGCGAGCGACGCAAGCGCGTCCTCCTTGCGGCCCTTCTTGTAGAGCCAGCGCGGCGACTCCTTGAGCCAGAACGCACCAAGGAAGAGGATGAGCCCAGGAATCGCGGAACAGAGGAAAATCGTCTGCCACGCGGTCGCCCAGCCCTTCAGCTGCTCCGCAGTGACCCACGACTTGATCTGCGCGAACGTGACCGCTGCAACGTCGACCCCGTTCTTCTCTGCGAGCTCCTTGACTATCTTGTCAGAGTCGCCGACGAGTCCAGTGACGACAAGCCCGATGACGGCCGCGAACGCGAGTCCGATCGTGAGGAGCAGCTGGAACATGCCTGTGCCCTTTCCACGCGAGTCGCTGTCAAGGCACTCCGCAAGGTACATCGGAACGACCACGCCGACAAGACCGGCAGACGCGCCCTGGAGCGTGCGGCCAACCGTGAGGAGCAGGAAGCTTCCACCCTCGAAGAGCCCGGACACGCAGATCACAGGTATCGATATAAAGAAGCAAAACGCCGAGGCGATGATGATCTTCTTGCGGCCAAACCACTCGGAGAGCGATCCCGCAAAGAGCGACGAGATGACGCTGCCCCACAACACCGCGCCCACGATGAATCCGAGCTGCACGGACGAGTAGTCCGAGGTGTTGCGAATGTACGGAAGCGCCGCGGCGATGACGCCGACGTCGATGCCGTATATGAGGCCGCCAAGCCCCGCCATCACCAGTAGATATCTCGCATAGCCCTTGACTGTCATGTATTTTCCTCCTGTTTGTCCTGTTTGGTTAGTGAAACTCATATTTTGACCGCGAGCGCGGCCGCGATCGACTGGTCCATGTCGAAATACTTGTATCCGCCAAGCCGACCGCCGACGACGAGGTTGGGGATTTTCGCCGCCTCTTCGCGGTACTTTTCGAGAATCGCACGCGACTCCTCGCAGTCGACTGGATAGTACGGCTCGTCGCCCGGCTTCCATGCGGCGGAATATTCGCGCATCACAATCGTCTTCGGCGCGGACATGACGTCGACAAGCTCGGGGTGGTAGTGCTTGAACTCGTGAATGCGGGTGTACGGAATCTCGGCCTCAGTATAGTTGACGACCGAAGTTCCCTGGAAGTCCTTGACGCCAACGGTCTTGGTCTCGAAGCGAAGAGTCCGCCACGGCAGGTGCCCGAACTTGTAGCCGAAGAGCGCGTCTATCGGCCCAGAATAGTAGACGGGAGCATCTGACATGTCCTGCAGGGAGAAAGGCGCATTGACCTTCACCTCGATGTTCGGATGGTCGAGCATCCTGTCGAAGACAGCGTTATAGCCGCCTGCGGGAATCCCCTGCAAATAGTCCTTGAAGTAGTTGACGTCGTAGTTGTCGCGGACTGGCACGCGCTTGATTATCGAGGGGTCAATCTCCTCGGGCGCCTTGCCCCACTGCTTCGAGGTATAGCCGCGGAAGAACGCGTCGAAGATCGCTGACGAATGGCTCTCGTCCTTCATGAAGTCCGCGACTTCACCGGGCTTAAGCTCCACGCCGAAGAACTTGTTGATCAGCGCGAGACCGAGGGGAAGGTAGTATATCTTGCCTTGATAGTTCGCAAGCACCTTGTGCTGGTAGCCGTTGAACTCGGTGAAGCGACGGATGAAGTTCCACACCGCCATGTCGTGCGTGTGGAAGATGTGGCTACCGTAGAGATGGACCTCGATCCCCGTCTCGGGATCAGTCTCGCAGCGGACGTTTCCGCCTACTGCAGCGCGTGCTTCGAGGACGAGGACCCTCCGCCCCGCCTCCGCGAGACGGCGCGCGACCGTGCAGCCCCAGATACCGGCGCCGGCTACGATCGCGTCCGCTCTCATGATTCCGCTCACTTGATCGCCTGAGCTCCCTTGCCGCTGATGGCGCCGAAGAGCTTCAGGGCGTCCTCGAGCGGATAGCGGTTGCAGAACATGTCGCACTGCGTCGTGATCGTGCCCTGGAGCGGGAGGCCAAGGACGGAACGAAGCCCGTTGCACTTGCCCTCGTCGAGCTTCGTGGACTCGGAGTACTTCATCGAGAGGAAAGCGTTCAGGTACTTGGCGTTGATGCGGTCCTTGAACGCGGCCGGATCCTTGAGATCCTCGTTGTCCTCGATGGACTCGATGCCGTCAGTGCCCTCGAGGTCCTCGAACCCGTCGACACGCACCTTCGCGATCGAAGGCGAGATCGTCATCTGGATGTCGCTCTCGCGGTTGAGGAAGAAGACGTTGCCGTCGATCGACTGCTTCTTCATTGCGCCCGCGCCCTTCGTGTTGTCGTAGCCCGTGAGGACGTTGAGGCCGATCACGTTGTCGGCGATCGTCGCGTTGACGCCGGTGTTGTTCCTTACGCCGAAGCCCATGTCCGCGAGGTCGTTAAGCCGCGACCAGGTGAAGAGGACGGTATTGTTCTTGAAGAGCCAGTTGACCTCGGGCTTCCAGCCGGCCTTCGGCTTGTTGGGGCCGTCCTGCGGAATCGCCTTCGAGCAGAGGACGTTCGCGCCGATCATGCGGTTGTTGCAGAAGACGCAGTTCTCGACGACGACATCGCCCTGGTACCAGGTGACGTTGAACGCGATGTTGCCCGAGTTGACGAACGCGCAGTTCGTGAACGAGAGCTTGCCGGTCACGCGGTTCGCGGTCGCGGAGTAGACGAGGTAGCGGTTCGCGGACGGGAACTTGTCGCGCGTCTTGTTCATCGCGGGGCCCTCGAGCCACATGCCGGTGTCGAAGCCCTCGGGCTTGCCCTTCGTCTCATGGTAGGAGTTCGCAAAGCCCTCGTCGAAGATGAGGCCGTCGAACTTCATGTCTACGCCTTCGGGCTGCTTTTGCTGCTTGGTGAAGTCGATAGTGAAGACGCCGAGCCCCGTGCCCTTCTTGTCGTTGTTCTCGTTGAGAGCTTGGAACATCGTCTTGTGCTCGAGGGGCTTCCTCTCCGCGAAGTCCTTTGAGTAGCCGCCGAGAATCGAGACCGCCTTGTCGATCAGGAACCAATTCTGCTTCATTTTGCCAGGATACACGCCCTCCGCGAGGTGGATGGTGTCGCCGTCCTTCGCGTTCTCAAGCGCCTTCCAGAGGTTCTTGAGCGGGGCTTCCTTAGTGCCCTCGTTCTTGTTCTTGCCGGTCTCGAGCGAGACGTAGATGTCGGCAGCCTGCACCGCAGTCGCCGCGACCGCGAGCGCCGTCCAGATCATGAGCTTATTCATTCGCTTTTCTCCTTTTTTGGTAATTCGCCTGTGACATCGAGAATCCACGCAGTGTCGGCCCAGCATGGATGGGTCTTGTCCTTGAAGATCTTCGGAAGGATGAGCTTCTTCACTTCCTCGTCTCGGTTGAGGACGTCGTTGAAGACAAGCTCGAGATACTCCGCGTCGATCGACTTGTCGAAGAGGATGCCGGCGAGCAGCAGGACATGATCGTCCGAGACGAGGTTGAGCGCCCGATGGAGACATTCGTCCTTGCGGCTGGCCGGAATCGACTTGAACGCCGCGACAAAATCGTCCATGTCCTTCATCGTGACCTCGCCGCCCTCCTTCTCCATCCACTTGTCGGTGAGCGAGTCGAAGGCCTCGACTTTCTTCTCCTCTTCTTCCTCCTGAAGCTCCTCGGGGGTCTTCTCCTCCTGCTTTTCGCCGTCACTCGTCTCCACGTCCCCTGCCTCGTCTTCGGGATCGGCGACATCGCTATCCTCCGCCGTGCCTCCAGACGCCTGACGCGCCTCCGCACGCGGCACGCCTGCCGCGGGATATCCCGCGCGATGCATCGCCTCCTTCTTTTGGCTGGCCGACTCGACGAACAGGAAGACAATTGCAACAGCGACGATCGCGGCAATGCAAAGAGACGCGAGCGCACCCGCCACGACAGTCAGTGTTTTCCTCTTTCCCTTGTCCATGCCTTATAGTATACCAAATTTCACGCGCCTACGAGGACTCTCCGTCGCCGGCGACGAGCGACTGCCCGACGGCAACGATTCGCTTGTCTATGCGAATTTTTATCTGGCTCACGTAGTTGCGGGATATCTTGTACTTGGCGGCGACCTCGCCTATGTCGCGGCCCTCGAGCGCATATTCGCGGTAGACATTCCTGTCGCGGTCCGATAGCGCGGTCTTCGTGAGGACATGATCCACGGCCGACTTGAGGACGGCCTTGCGCCAGTCCTCATCGAGCTGCTCGGGCGACTCCGCAGGCGCGGCAAGCGTGTCGGCGAGTGTGTCAGAATCGTCGCCGCCCGCGATCTTTACCGACGAGTCGAGCGATACCTTCCGGTCGCCGGCGCGCGCCATGTCCTTGCGGTGGGCCATGTGGACCTCGTTGACGATCATCGTCGCAAGATATGAATGGAATTTGCCCTTCTCAGGCGTGTACTTCCCCTCGCGCAGGACGTTGACGAGCTTTCCGAGGACCTGCATGACGATGTCATCGGCATTCTCCTCGCCACCCTTCATAGCGGCAAACTGGCGTATCGCCGCGGAATACGAGTTCCAGAATCGCACCCATGCCGCCGAATCCTCGCCGGGGGCGAGGTTCTTGATCTTCGCAATCAGCGTGACGGACGTGACGGGGAACGTGCTCATTTCTCGGCGGCTTCCCTGAGCTTCTCTATGGCACCGTCAAACATCATTCTCAAGGGTTGATCGTCTCCCGCCTGCATGTAGTCGACGTCGCCAAACCTGACGTTGTCGAATGGGGACACGGTAGAATCCTCTTCAAGCTGATCACGTATAATCTCGAAGTCGGCAATGGCCTTCTCAAGCGTAATGTCGCCCGAAGCAAGCGATGAGAGCGTTGAATGCGTCAAGACGAGCGCGTCAAGACGAGCCACCTCAAACGCGACCCTGGCCGGCATCACCACGTCGCCATCATCATCCGTCTGGTCGTCCGCGCGCGCTGCCGCAGGGATGCGAAACAGTTCGTCGAAGATCGGGACGTCTGGCCTCGCCCCTGCGTTCTGCAGCTTTAGCCGCCAGACCTCGCGCTGGACGTGAAACTCGCGCGTCTCCCAAGCAAGGACAACGGCAAGGACAACGGCGACAACGCCGATATAGCGCGCGACGTGGCGCGCTATATGCCCGCGCGACTTCTGCTTGAGCCAGCGCTCCTCCGCTTCGAACTCCGCCTTCTCGCGGTCGGCACGCTTCTCCTCGGCATACGACAGGCACTCGCGCCCCTGGGGATTGGCATGGAGAAGCTTCGGCAGGATACGGCGCCACACCGGATCGTAGGTCTCCAAGTTTGCAAGTACGTCCGTCCTCGCGTCGCACCATGTCCCGGTGAGGAGACGGTAGACTATTACCCCAAGCGCATACCAGTCGCTCTGCGGACTTGCCGCGACGCCCATCTCAAGTTCCGGCGCCATGTATCCTATCGACCCCATTACGAGCGAACGGCCCTCGCGCATCTTGACGATCGTGTTCACGACGTCCACTACAGTGTGGCCGTCGCCAGAGGAGTCGAAGACCTTCGACACGCCGAAATCGGTGATGACGGCATGCCCGTCCGGGCCAACGAGGACGTTCTGCAGCTTGAGGTCGCGATGGACGACGCCATTTGAATGGATGTAGGCGAGCCCTTCGCGAAGGTCGTCATACCAACGGCCTATCGTCTCCTCGTCCACCGAACCCGGCTCAACGTCGGAAAGGGACTTCGGCTGACCCGACTCGTCCAGCACGAGATCCATGACGAAATAGGGCTTGCCAGTCGCATCGTCCGTGCCGAAGTCGGTGACCTTGACAATTCTCGGATGGCTGAGCTTCGCGAGGAGCCGGCCCTCCGTCTCGAAACGCCGGCGGACCTCCGGATCGTCCTTCTCGTAGGCGAAGAGCTTTATCGCGTGACGTGTGCCGAGGCGCGGATTTTCCGCCTCGTAGACCTCGCTCATGCCGCCCTTCCCGAGAAGGCGAACAACGTCATAGCAGCCAATCGTCATTGAATCATCCCTTCCGCGGAGTCGAGCGTCATGCGGTCGATATCCGGCATCCACGCAGAGCCATTCGAAAAGCGAATCGTGTGAATGCCAGCCGAAAGCTCTGGGACCATCACTACCTTCATGAACTTGCCGTCCGTTCCCTTCACATTTACGCGGCGCGGCGCGCCACCGTCAATGGAAATGTCGAACCACCGCTCGTCGGGAGACGAGTAGTCGATGGTGACGGCATACTCCCCCGCTTCGTCGACCTTGACGTCGTGCCACTCCAAGTAATTGGTGTCGCGGCTGCCGAGATAGCGGACAATCATTCCGCCCGACGCTCCCTCCTGCGGGGCTGGGAAAGGCGTTCCTGACTTGGCGGCGTCGTGCATCTCCTGATAGTCGGCAAGATACGCGCACTCCGCCTCGTAGACCTTCCTCTGGACGCGCCTTTCCGCGTCGAAGCGGTAGAACTTAGAGGCATGGGGGGCGACGTTGACGGACACATGGTCCTCAAAACAGCCGACGTCCGCCATCTCGACGAGGTCAAACGCGTCGATCTTGCCGCCAAGGTCGAGATCGGCCGCCCTAACCGTGAAATCGTGCGCCTTGTCGGAGCCGTTGTAGAGCGCAACGTAGCGCGACTTGCCGAACTTCTTGACCGCGTCCTTGACGAGAATGTACGCGTCGCCGTCTTTCGCGACGACATACCCCTGAAGCCCGAGGTCATTCTGGTTCATCGCGAGAAGGTATGGGTTTGTGATGAGCGACTTGGTGGACGCGGGGATGCTCCTCACGTCGCATCCAATCAAAAGCGGCGACGAGAGCATGCACCACATACCGAAGTGCGTAGTCTCCTCGTCTGGGGTTATGCCGGTGTCTCCGTGCTTGCCAAAGACCGACTTCATCTGCCCGACGAGCTGGCCGACCTCAAGCATGTCCATGTCGTTGTAGTGCCCGGGCTTCGAATACGCGCTCAGGTACAGGTTCTCGCCGATGATCTTCTTGACCTCGCCCCAGTTGGCGCGAATGTCGCCCGTTGTGCGCCAGGACTCCGCGATGTCCGCGGCCCAAGTTCCGGGAAACGCCCAGCGGCAGATGTTGAGTCGGACATCGGTCCTGCCCGTCGCCTTGATCGCGTCCGCAATCTCGGTGTAGCGGACTTTCTCGTCGAGCTTGAGCTTAAGTCCGCCGCAGTAGTCAACTTTGATGAAGTCGAAGCCGAGGTCGATGAAGTGGAGCTTGCAGTCCGCCGCGTCGTGGCCGTAGAGACCGCCGCCGACGCCGCCCTTCTCCTTGGTGCCGTCGGGGCTTGTCCAGATGCTGGCGCAAGTGTCCGCGCCAGCGTCGGAATAAATGCCCGCCTTGAGGCCAAGCGCGTGGATGCCGTCGACGACCGGCTTCATTCCGTTAGGAAAGCGCTCAGGATGGAACTTGAGGATACCGTCCTCGCCATGTCCCCAGAAAAAGCCGTCGTCGATGTTGACATAGATGTAGCCGGCGTCCTTGAGCCCGTTCGTCGCAATCGCGCGCGCCGTCTCGAGGATGATCTCCTCGGAAATCTTGACGCCGAACGTGTTCCAGCTCGACCATCCCATAAGCGGGCGGATCTTCGGGTCGCTCGTCGGCGCGATCTTCGCGGCATCGAGAAGCTTTGCCGCACGTGCGGCCACGGCCTCCTTGGCGGCGCCCTCAAGACGACTCAGGTTGACATACGCCTTGCCCGCGGCAAGATCGACGCGGATGCGCTTGTCGCATTTGGGGCAATCGCGGTATTCGACCCGCTTGTCGATAGCGGAAACCTCAGAAGCGATTTCCTCGCCAAGCGACGCATACGCGCCGACAGCGACGGCCATTAACACAAAGACATGTCCTGACTTCATCGTCGACGTCCTTTCTACAAGTTTCCTTGTATTGTACCAAACGGCTTTCGTTCTATCAAACCAGATTTTCGCCGCCCTTCGCGAGAATGGGGGAGGCGTGGGCGTGGCAGATTGCGAGCGCGAGCGCGTCGGCGGCGTCGTTCTGCGGGAGCTCTGGAAGCGCGAGAAGCGTCTTTATCATGCGCTGAACCTGCTCCTTCTCGGCAAGCCCGTTGCCGCACACCGCCATCTTGACGCGGCGCGGCTCGTATTCGTAGATGGGCTTGCCCGCGTCCGCTCCTGCGACTATCACCGCCCCGCGCGCCTCGCCGAGCACCATCATCGTGTTGGCGTTCTTGCCGTAGATGACCTTCTCGATGCTCAAGACGTCTGGGTTCCACGCCGCTATCAGCTCGGCGATCTTCGCGTGGATGCGCTTAAGGCACTCCGAGAGCGGCACTTTTGCCGCGTTCGGAATGTTGCCGTAGTCGAGCGCGACGAGACGCGAGCCCTTCGTCTCGAGAACGCCGAAGCCCGTCGAGCGGAGCGAAGTATCGACACCGAGAATTATCATGATGTAAAAGTCAGAGGGTTGAAAGGTTGAAGGGTTAGCGTGTATGGTTTATTGGTTTTCAATGATGTTCCATGCGGCATTGAGGCGAGACATCTTTTCAGTCGCCTCGGACACTTCGCGTTCGCTCGCGCCGGATGCACGAAGGACGTCGGGATGATATTTCTTCGCAAGCGCGTGGTAGGCGCGGCGCACAGCAGACTTAGAGGCCCCAGGCTTCACGCCGAGCGTTCGGTAGGCGTCTGCGAGCGGGTTAGCATGTTGGCGCGGCGATCGGCGAGCGTCTCTCGCTCGCCACCGCTCCTCGCGAATGCGCCGTTCGATCCAGCCGCCGAGAAGCGATCCCAAAAACGCGCCGAGCAAACCGCCCCGCGAGCAGAGAATCGCTCCGGCGAGTGGACCGATCCAGAGCATCAGACGACCTTTCCGGCAAACTCCTCGAACGCCGGAATCTCGATAAGTTCGGCCGCGCCAGCGTCGATCGACGCGGCAAACGACGGGTCGACCGGAAGCCGCACGACTTCGGGTATCCCGAACTTCTTTGCAATCGCCTCGGCCTTGGACTCGCCGAACACGGGAATCTCCTTGCCGCAGTCTGGGCACTTCAGATAGCTCATGTTCTCGACTAGCCCCACGACCGGCTTTTCCATCATCTTCGCCATCTTCACCGACTTCGAGACGATCATCTCGACGAGTTCCTGCGGCGAAGAGACGACGACAACGCCATCAACGGGAAGCGACTGGAAGACCGTGAGCGGCACGTCGCCGGTGCCAGGCGGCATGTCGACGAACATGACGTCGAGCTCACCCCAGTGGACGTCGGTCCAGAACTGCTTCACTAACCCTGCGATAACCGGGCCACGCCAGACGACGGGGTCGGACGGATCCTCGACAAGCATGTTGAGCGAGATGACCCTTATCCCCGTGTTCGTCATCGTCGGCTCTATGCCGTCGTCCGACTTGTAGGTCGAGCCCGCGAGGCCGAACGCCTTTGGGATCGAGGGACCTGTCACGTCTGCGTCGAGGATTCCCACCTTGAGGCCGCGCTTTGCCGCGGCGACTGCGAGCATCGTCGTCACGAAGCTCTTTCCGACGCCGCCCTTTCCCGACGCGACGGCTATCACCTTGCCGACTCTCGACGCGGCGTTCAGCTTCGCGGAGAAGTCGAACTTCTCCTTCCTGTCCCCGCAGTTCTTCCCGCAGGTCGAGCAGTTATGCGTGCATTCTTCCGACATTTCACACTCCCCGTTGTCAAATCCCCATGCATTATACCATATTCAGCCCTTGTTTGATTTGTACATCCACGAATCAACGCAAAGGCCATTGCGGGGACAGACCCCACGAAACCCGCTATTTTATTGGCCGTCATCGCCTCTCCTCCCTTCACGCCGCCCTTTCCGCCGCCTTCGCGAGCCGCCAGCCGTGCGTCGCGTAGCCAAGCTCGCCCACCTCCCGCGCCGCGACACTCCGCGACCGGAACCTGTCCCCCAACGCAAACGCGGTAGCAGTAACGAACGCGAGACTCCCGAATACCTTCCCCGCCCCTATCTGCGCCACCCTCCTCATCAGCCTCTCCTCGGGGACAGGCCCCGCGGAAGTGCCGTCAAACGTGGCTATCCAGCTCCAGGCGTAGTCGGCCGCGTGCTTCACCATCCCGGCGCGGACGGGGTTCAGGTAGACGTAGCGCATGCAGACCGCGCGGTAGCGACCGTCCTCTACCAAAGTCGACTTGAAGCGGCCGTCCCATATCGAGCCGCTGTAGCCGTGCTCGCGCTTGAACCAGACGTTGAAGAGCTCCTTGAACGTCTTTATGAACTCGCTTACGTCGTTCATCCTCGCGCGGAGGCGGT
>Ga0265298_10000822_pt1 | contig 45876 bp, 71 predicted proteins | sample AusTroGonzalo_MG_3_FD_193486 | JGI IMG/M metagenome (GOLD analysis project Ga0265298, IMG submission 193486) | Bovine rumen microbial communities from tropical cattle in Woodstock, Queensland, Australia - Gonzalo_01 | ecosystem: Host-associated > Mammals > Digestive system > Stomach > Rumen ...
TGCTGTGTGACAGTGATCCTATTTTCCGGTCGACCCATAGCCGCCCGTCCCCCGGCGGGTGCTTCCGAGCTCGTCCACGAGATTGAAAAAGAGGTCGTTCCGGCGGATCACGACGAGTTGCGCGTTTCCCCTGGTGTTCACCTGGGGCGGATCGTCCGGCGTGTGCCAAAGGCGGGTAATTTGTTTCGGTTTTTCCATGTTATTTGCCTCCGTTCTTGAGGGCGTCAATGATGACGGCGACCCAGGCAACAGCGATGAGGATGTTGATGATCGTCATGTAGTCTATCATTTGCCGTCCCTCACCTGTTTTAGAAGCGTCCACCACTTGCAGCAGAAGCAGGTTTTCGATTTCTTCGGGCAGCCGTGCTCGACGAATTCCTCGGACGGCGGGACGTACTCGTCCTCGCTCGAAAACTCGATGCAGGGGTGGCACTGTTCATAGGCAGCCTCTTTGAGGGCGGCGTACAACTCCGGCGCGGCGGCGATGAGCGCGGCGTTTGCTCTCGCTTCTTCATCGCATTCCGGCCAATCCTCCGCACTTTTACAGGTGCAAATCAAACCATTCGGAAGCGTTCCGCGTGGGAGGTCTTTGTCCGGGTTCTTCCAATAAACTCTTTGTCCTTTTCGGAACCACGGACCCGGGGTAAAGTATTCTTGGTTCATTTGCTCACCTCCGGTAAAGCAAAACAAAGATCACCGAACGCGTCACATCCATACGGGCAAAGAGTAAGCCTCAAGCCATGAATCGCGCCGTCGGTCGAGTTCTCCTGCCACCCGCACTCGACAACACGAAAATCATGTCCGTACAGCTTCATCTTTTCGCCGGGCATCGGCGGTCGACGGTTGAAAATAGGCATGTCGGTTTCAATCGTGATCTTCATTCGTTCACCTCGAACATATCCGGCGTTTCGTCGTCCGGGACGCGGTAGAGCGTTTCGTTGAACGATACGCCTTTGATGTTGGTCCTCTTCACGGTTCGCTGTATCTTCCCGTCTCGTATGAGCTCTTCCGTTGCCTGAAACAAGGCCCCTTTCCAGGCAGGCTCTCCGAGGTTGCTGCTTACGGCGGATTCCAGGTCGCGCAACGTGATCCACACGCCCGCCTTTGGCCGGAGAATCGAAAGAATCTCCTTTTTTATGGCGTCCTTGTGGCTCATGGTTTGTCTGCTCCTTTGTTCTCGGTCGGATTGAATCCGTTGCAGTTCTCCGCGCCCTCGATGTCGTCGCGGGTGAAAACGTCGTTGTAGGCCTCGCAGTAGAACGTGCCCCCGGGCATGTTTTCCGCCTCGTGGTTCAGGCAGTCTTTACAGGTCATTTTCGGATTCCTTTTTGGTGTTCTTGTGGATGTTTCGGACGGCCTTGCGGATGAGATGCCGCACGACGTCGGAGCGGTTGCGGAGGCATAACGCCTCCGCGAGCATGTCGAGCGCATTCACGTCCCGCGCTGAAAGCGTAAACGAGGCGTGCTGCATGAGTTTTTCGGCGTGGTTCATTCCACGTCCCCCACTTTCTCCACGGCTTGTGGTTCGTTTTTATGTTCAATATCGTGCAACGCCATATTGTAGACGATAAGTCCTGCGGCAAGGATAAACGCGATAACGGCAAGTATAAGCCCACATGCGCCAACCTCAGGAGGAATCCTACTCCCATTTTCGTAGGTGGATAAATCAATGATTGTCATAGTCAAGCCAACACTGCCGACAACCAAAATAATGTAAATCATTTGCCCCTCGCTTTCCGCAGAATCGCGATACAGTCTCGATAATCGCACGTGTTGTTTTCCTCGGAGAACGGACAGCCGTTTTCTACGAAATCATAGGTGTCAGGATTGACGTGCATCATGGCACAAGTTCCGCAGGCCTCTTTCACCGCCCCTTTGAGGGCTTCATACAGTTCCGGCGCGGAAGCGATGAGGTGCGCGTTGGCTTCCTGTTCATCTTCCCAGTTCGGCTCGTGGGAGAATACCTCACAAATCGGTTTGCGGGATTCGTCTGCAACGGTAACAAATGTCATATCTTCCAAATGATGGAATTTGACATGCCACGGCTTCTTCGTGAATTGTTCCTTATTCATGGTCTTCGCCCCTCGCTTTCTTGAGCACGGCTTCAATCTGCCCGCGAAGATCGCAGTCCCCGGGGTAATGGAAATTCGGATCGCAGATCGCGCACTCGTCGAGGACACTTTGCAGCATGTCGTACATATCCGGAGCGGCGGCGATGAGCGCGGCGTTTGCCAATGCAGTTTCAAAATCCAAATCACCATTAGAATTTTCTGCATTCGCCCACGCAATATGATAACTGCTTCCTTTGAGGTAAATTGTTTTTCCCTCGTGCCCGTCAAGAACGGTTGTCATACATGCGTTTTTCCCTGCTTTCCACGGACCCGGCGTGAAGTTCGTTTTTTCGGGGAAGAAAGTCACCTGTTCGCGCACCTGTTCTGCGGTCAGGTTGGTGTCGGTAAATTCCCTGTCCCCATTCCCGACGATGATGCCGTTTCCCATGAGGTGGCTTCCGTTCACGTTGAAGCCGAAGTGAATGTCGCGGAAATGGCCTTCCTCGTCGACGATGAGCGCTTCCGTCTTGTTGAAATAGGTGGCCTGCACGAAGTTGCATCCGTGCCCGATTTTGGCGTAGAACTCGTCGAAACCGCCCTCTTCGGTGAAGTTGATCTCGATGTCCCTGACCTCGTGGTTTTCAGCGTCAATAAAGATCGCTTTCATGTGGTGATGTCTCCTTGTGGTTGTGGTGGTTTTTGTGTTATAGCGTGCCGTCGTTGATGAATTCGCGGATGGCTTCCTGCTCGGCCTCGGAGAGGCGGAAATAAGCGCGGTCAGTCGTCCGGGCAAACCATTTCAGGCGGCGGGTAAACTTGCGGAAAAAGCGGCGGATTGTCTTCATGCTACGGCTCCTTTCATCTCTGCGGAGAGGATGTTTGCGGCGAGCAGGTTTCGTGCGAGGTCGTAGGTCTTCTTCACGCCAAAGGCGAGGTCTTGCAGTTCTTCGCGTTTCAGCGGGGAGAGATCGGCGTCGAGCATGAGGCGCTTCTGTGCGGCTTCGCACTGGTTCTTCATGCCGAGCAGGGAGACGGCGGCCTGCCAGAGTTGGTAGGGCTTGCGCCCGGTGTAGATGTCGGCGATGTCCTTTTTGGAGCAGCAGTCGAGCATGTAGTAGACGGGCTCGACCTCGCGGACATAGATGTTGTAGTCGGCCTCGTAGCCGCAGAGATCGCAGAATTCGCGGTACAGCATCTTGGTTTCTCCTTGTGGTTGATTTGAGGGGTGGTGTTTTGTGGTGTTTTATCGTTTCCGATGCTATAAATGTAGCATGAAATTTACCAAATGCAAATGGATTTTATATGAATTTGGTAAATTTTCTTGAAAAAAGTTTGATTTGGCCGGAAAATCAGGCGACGACGCCTGATCCGCGCTTCGTCGAGAGTTCGGTCAGGGCCCATACGAGGGCGTCCATGCGGTCCGGGCTTTTCTCGGTGTCGCGGCCCGCGTAGGTGCGCATCTGATCCTCCAGGAATCCGAGCCGCCCGACGTGATGCACGAGGCCGTTTTCGTAGAGGGCGGCGATAGGCTCGGCCCGCACGATTTTTCCGCGCGTTGCGTGGAGTTTCTTGTATGGGATGCGCCCGGCCTGCTGCTTGAGGATGATCTCGACCATGTCGCCGCCGTTGTTCACCTCGGCGACAACTCGGTCGGCGCGGTACTCGCGGTAGGCGTTCACGACGGCGGACGCCCAGGTAGACGGCGAGGCCCGCATGGATCGGTCCGCGAGGACATAGAAATGCGTCCGGCCCGCGATGCGCTTTGTCCCGGCGACGACGATGCCGGTTTCGTCGCTCTCGTTGGCGGAGGTCACGGCAGGGTCGACGGCGACGACGACGCGGTCGAGGTTCGGCGGCGGCGCGGCCACGCGGAACGGTTCTATCATGGCCTCGGTCCACAATGCGCCCTCTACCTCGGTTTTCCAGTAGCCGAGGAAAATGTTTCGGTACTTGGCCGGATTGTTGCGGCGGCATTCCTCGGCGAGGCGGAGGAAGTCCGGGTCGAGGTTTTCGATGTTGTCGCGGTAGTCGGTGTGAATGTAGCAGGTGTCGCCGACTATGCCGTTGAAGTCGTCCGGCACGCCGCGCTCCTTGAAAAACCTGCGGTAAATCCAGTGTTTGTCGTCGGGCGGGTTGAGGGAGAGGATGACGCGGTTTTTGATGCCCTTGTCTCGCAAAGACAGGTCGATGCGGTCGAACGCGGCCTCGTCGACGACTTCCTGCGCTTCGTCGATGATCGCCAGGCCGACACGTTTAATGGATTTGAGCTGCGCTTCGTTCGAGCCCCGGGAGGTTTGGATGCCGCGAAAATAGATTTGCCAGGGCGAGAAGCGGCAGGAGATTTCGCTCTGCCCCTGTATGTATTTACTGGTGAGGTTCAGGAGTTCGACTTTCTCCCAGTATTCCGGGATGATGCTTATTCCTGCGGAGATGAGGGTCTGTCGGAGGTACAGTGTGTTGAAGTTGGCTTTTGCCTGCTTGGTGCAGACGTAGCAGGAGATCGCAAAGGATTTGCCGCTGCCGCGCCCGCCCGTCACCATGTAATACCGGCACGGACAGGCATCATCGAAAAGAGGCTCGTATCGCTCGTCAAATTCAAGTCGCGGGCGAGGCGTCTGTATCGTCGTTTTCTGCATGGTTGTGTCGCGTGAAGCAGATAATCGGCGGTTCCGGCGGCGCGGTGAGTTCGATTTGCTGCTTTCCACCCGACCACCCTCTGTCCGCGCCCTTTTTCTCCAGGTAGAACGTGATCGCTTTCAGGTTGCCCGCCTGAATCTTCTGCATCAGTTTGTCTTCGGCGACGTCAAGGCCCTGTTCCTGTTCGTCGTCGATTGCCTGCTGAATCTCCGGCCACTTCCTGCGGTAGTCGAAAAAGGCGCGGCGTGAGATTTTGAGCCTGCGGTAGACATTCGCCTGAATGCCGAGGCAGCCCTCGCAGGCGGCGAGGACTTCTGCCTTGGTGTACTTCGGCTGCTTGACCGGACGTTTGGCGGGAGCCTTGGCCGGTGCTTTCGCGGGAGCCTTGGCAGCCCGGGTTTCTGCGGAGCATTCTTTCCGTTTCATGGTTCCACCTCGATTTGTTCGACCCGGTTGCGCGGGCGCGTGGGCGTGCGCATGAGGGGCAGATTGGGCGGTTCGAGGCTCGTCCGGTCCTGCCCATTTTGCACATTGTTTTACATTCTCTTTGCGTCTGCCGGGCATGGTTCAGCCTCAAAACGGGATGTCGTCGACGTTCACGTTGTCGATGTTTTCATAATGCGGGTCGTTCGTTGGCTGCGGCGACGGCGGGCGCTGATACATGTTCTGCGGGATGTCGGATGCGGGGTATTTGTGGCCGCCTGGTGCAGGTGCAGGCGCAGAAACGGGAGGCGGCGCATCATTTCCGGCGGGTCTGCGGTCCAGGAATTGCACGGTATCACACACGACCTTGATCGTCGAGCGTTTCGCGCCGTCGCGGGTCGTCCACGATTCCTGCCGGAGGAAGCCGGAGATCAGAATTGACGAGCCTTTCTGCATGTAGCGGGCGACGTTCTCGGCGGTCTTTCCGAAGCAGATGCAGGAGGCGAAAAGCGTCTCGGTCTTCTCGGAGGATTTGCGGTTGACGGCAATCGAAAACTCCGTAATCGGCGTGCCGGAGGTGGTGTAGCGGGATTCAGGTTCCTGGGAAAGGCGGCCTGCAAGGATGACGGTGTTAAAATCAGGCATCGAAGTCGAACTCCATTTGATTTTTGTCGGGTTGCAGCCGGACGCGACGCCCGGCTATTGATTCTCGTGTTTCGGGGTTGGAGAGACGGGCGCAGCGGTGGAGAACGCCGCGCAGCATAGTCCCGATTTCCGGGTGTTCGCGGCAGGTGTCGACCAGTTTGCGGTGTATCGCCTCGCGTGAGACGGCAAAGGCCCGGGCGAGATCGGCGGAGGAATCGCTCTCGGATCGCAGGGCGCATAGGACGATTGAGAGGCTGTAATCGTCGAGATCACGGAATAGGAACTCAAGAAGCCGGCGCAAATCCCCGACAGAAAAACGCGGTTCCTCGTCGGGGTCGTTCTCCGGCTGTTCTTCGTCCGGTTCCGGCGGCGCAGGGATGTCGGCGATTTCGGATGAAAAGGCGTAGGCTTCATAGGAAACGAAATGCTCCTTTTTTCCGCGTTCTCCGTCCGGGTACGGGTCGGGATTCTCGGCATACCATTTGCAGGAGCCGACATACGGGCATGAATCGCAGGCAGGTGTATTGCCCCATGCGGCGGCGTCACCGTAGCATGTCGGGCAGTCTTCGTGTCTGCTTGTTTCATCCATTGTGCGTTGTCCTCATACGCGCGGAAAGAATTTACTACATGATGCAAATATACAGTAAATCCAGTGAATTTCAAGCATGTTTGTTTAAATTTCTGCAAAATCATGTCAAGGTGTCCTCGATTCGATGCAGGATCTTTCCGATGCGGCAGGTGTCGCAGGACGGGTAAACGCAGGTCCCGGAGGATCGCATGTAATGGCAGGATTCCGTCAGGGCGGACAGCATCTCCGGCGCGGCTGCCAGGCAGACAACGCGCTGCCGGGTGGTGTAGCCTGATTTCGTCGGCATGACGCGGCAGACGGGCTTTCCGTCGGCGTCGTAGACGGTCTGGCAAATCTCGCCCTCTTTGCCACGGATGCTGCTGTATCGCCAGGTCCATTTCCGCAGGGGGAGAGCGCGACCGGCGTCGGAATGCAGCCGCGTCGGGTGCGGCGTGATCTCTTCCGGCGTCGCGGTCTGTTCCAAAACGTCTTTCGCGGCGGAGATAGCGGGCTCTGCGGCAGTCTGTGCGTCCGCCCCCTCTGTGATACGTTCCAGGGCGCGAACGGCGGCTGCAAGGGCTTTTCGCAGGATCGGTTCGTGTTTCATTCGTCGGTGTCCTTGTCGGTTTCGATGATGTAGCCCGCCGTGCTTCTCGCACGGTAAAGGGCGAGCTGTTCTTCTGCCTCGCGCTCTGCGGCTTTGAGTTCCTTGTCGATTCGCGCTTGCAGCACGGCGTCCTTGATCGCAAAATGGCTGTCGAGGATTTCGCGGAGCTGCCAGTCTTCGACGCCTTTCGGCTTCTTTTGCAGCGGGTACACTCGTAATACAATTTGCTTATCTCGCGGCGGAGGTGCAGTTTTTATTACAAAGTCGCCGCGACGATAGCGCATGATCGCGTGTCGGATGATCGCCGCCCCCATGCCGGATGCGCGGAGGCGGGCGATTTGGTCGGGACGGAGACGGACGGATGTCATGCCTGGGCCTCGCTTTCTTCGGGCAGGAGATCGCGGACGCACTCCGGCAGGGCGTCTTTCCTGCCGTGCCAGGAGCCCCGGGAGAAGTAGAAACCGGCGTCTTTCAGGGCTCGGATGATCGAATACTCGGGCTTCTCGGCAAAGGTGACAGTCACGCAGTCCGGCGTCCAGTAGCGGGCGACGACGCCCCCGGCCTGCTCCGCTTCCGCCTGCTGTTCCTGCCGCCTCTTGATTTCCTCGATGCGCTTCTCGATGCGGCGGATTTCGCTGTTGTTGTTGATGAGCATGTAGGCCGGGAGGGTGCGGCCTTTCTCGATGAGTTCGGTCGCGGTCTGCTCGCCGATGATGCCGACGAGTATAATCTCCTTGAGCTTTTCGGCAGGCGTGATCTTGGAGCGGATGATCTTGTTGATCTTCTTGTAGCCGTCCTGCCTTTTGCGCCGGTCGTCGAGTTTTTCCTGCAAACGTTCGACGGCGTCTTCATCGTCGGAAAAGATCGTGTTTTCGAGCTGCCGGGCGAGGCCCTGCGCCTTTTCCTCGTGGTGCTTTGCGAGTTTGTACTGCTCGCAGCCCTTGTCCATGTGGGAGCCGGAGCGTTCGAGCAGGCGGCGGTGTGCCTTTTCGGAATGGTGGCCGACGAGGATCGGCTGTCCCGCCGGGAGGTCCTTGATGAGGTCGGAGGATGTCCCGAATTCCTCGCTCGCGCGTTCGTGCGCCTTTTCCGCCCATTCCTCGCGTTTTTCGAGTTTCTTTTCCAGTCGTTCTCTTCTTGTCATGTTGTTTCCCCTTGTGGTGGTAAATTTCGGTAAATGTCGTGTGGTGTTTTGGTTCGTATTTCTGCCCGCATTGATGCGGGTTTCGGTGTGTTTGGTAAGCGGTCGGGATGTGTTCGGACGCTCCCTGAAAGCAAGCCGTTTTCAGGTCAATTTGAGCAATTCACCGTCGTGGAGCGGCTTTCCCTCGTCGAGCTGTTCCTGCACGCAGGCGGGCGTGTAGTCGAGCGCGGCCAGTATGGCAATCATTACCGCGCGTTCGCGCAGCCACTCCGGCCTGACAAGGAGCTCGATTGCCTGCTCAAGCTCGGCATCCGAGAATTTCGAGTAGTCGTCCATGTTTCCTTTCCTGTTGTGTGGGTTATTGTCTCGGCGGGTTTTTCCGAAGCGAAACACCCGTCACTCGGCGAATGTAAAACATTTCCGCGATTCGGTCCTCGATTCTCAAGCCGTATCGGGCCGTGATTTCCCGGTCGGTGAGGTTTGTCGTTACAATGGTGAGCACTCCGTATTTGAGGAACGCCCGGTAGCGCATGTCAAGCACGGTCGCCATGATGTCTGCGGTCTCGCCGAAGTTCCGCACGGTGTCCCGGGAGCCGATTTCGTCGATGACGATGTTGTGAGGCTCTTCGTAGTAGTCGTAGCCGGTGAGGACGTGTTTCTCTAACAGGTCGAGATTTCCCTCGCAGTCCTTGTAGTCGGACGCGAAGTTTTCCGGGATCAGGACGGGCATCTTGAAGATCGCGGCGAGGCATTCGACGCCGAGGGTCTTTCCGATGCCGCACTCGCCTTTTAGCATGAGCCCCTTGCGGGCCGTGCCGTCCATGAGCAGGGCCCCATAGGAGCAGATCGCCTTGAAGACTTCCTGATTCGTCTCGACATAGCCGAGGTTCAGCAGGCGTTCCCGGATTGCGGCCATGCTCTTTTTCGTCGGCGACACGCTCTTCTCGCGCATGGTCGCCGCCTTGATTCGTTCTTCGTCCGGTATCAGTCGTGTGAGTTTAAGCATTCTCCGTTTCCCATTCCGCCTTTCCCGTTCCGCTTTCATCCGGCGCGAAGCCGTACTCGTGCAGGACGTTCGAGGCATGGTTCTGTTTTTCGTATTTCTCCCATAGCCGAATCCCGGCTTTCCAGTCTTTCATCGGCTGCCGAGATTTCCCGCATACCCACCCGACGCGCTCGTAATGGTCGACGAACGCCTGCGGGTCGATGTTGTTTCCGCGTTCGCGGCAGTATGCGGCGACCTCTTCGACGGTCGGCTTGACAAAGACTTTCCGTTTCGGTTTCTCCATCTCCCCCTGGGGGGGAATACTCTCTTTAGAGAGTAGGGGGGGATATATATTCTTTTCTTCTTGTTTGTGGCCTTCGGTCGGCCCTTGGTTGGCCTTTTGTTGGCCTTTTGTCGGCCCTTGGTCGGCCCTCTTGTTTTGAAAATCGGCGTTAATGCGCTGAAAATCAAATTGTTCCGGCTGGCCGTTTTTGTCCGTTTTCTGCAACTGGTAATCTGCCCAGTTATTGACGATTACGATTGTGCAGTGGTTGTTCGTCCGGGTCGTGATCTCGCCTGTTTCCGTCAGCCTGGAAAGCACGGTGCGGGTCTGCTTTTCCGTCAAGCCGAGGACGCCTGCGAGTTTTGCGCGGGACGTGACGAACGACCCGGCGGGCAAAGTCTGACCGTGCCACCGTGTCTCGTCCGAGCCGCACATCATGAGAATGGAGAGAAACGCCTTGACCATGACGGCGTCGTCCCACCATTCCCATGACATGAGGGAGCGGTGTATTTTGATCCACCCGCCCTGCATCATCACTCCTTGACGAGCGAGCGGGTCGGTTTTGCGCGGGAGATGAGGTCGGCGATTTCAGTTTCCGCCCGTTTCTTCGCGTCGGTCTTCGTGAGTTTGATCCCCTCGGCCTTGGCGAGTACGAGGAACTTCTCGACCATGATGTCTATGATGCCGGTCACGGACACCTTGAGGGCGGACGAGAACTCGACCGGGGTAATGAGGTAGGAGAGCCGCTGAATGAGCCCTGCCGTGTCCTTGATCTCTCTGTTTCCGGGTTTCTCTTTGAACTTCCACCCGCCGAGGCTGCCGTTTTCCTCGACATACCTCTCGACCGCTTCTTTGATCTCTTTCAGGAAACGTTCGACGACCTTGCTCTTCTCCCAGTATTCGAGCAGCGTTGCCGGATCGGAGAGATCGCGCTGCTGCGCCGCGTCGAGCGCGGAGAACTGCGCACGGAACGCCGGGCAGGTCGACTTTGCGAGGCAGTAGCGGCAGCAGTCGCCCGCGTGGAGCACGAGGTAGTCGGTGTTCTTCGCCGCCTCGATGACGCGGGAGATGTTGTGCAGGATCGCTTCCGGCTTTGTGAACGTGTACGACGTGACGGAATGAATGCGCGGCTGAAAGACGATGACCTCGACGGAGCGGATGTTGAACCGCTGCATCACGCCGAGCGCGTAGGCCGCGAGTTGGAGGTTGCGGTTTGCGTCGGTGACTGGCGTTCTTCCAAATTTCCAGTCAATGACAACGGCGTGATCCTCGAACAGCAGGACGACGTCCGCCGTGCCGAATGTGAGCGGCTTCTCGCCGTCGCGGATCGTGAGCCGGACTTCCTGCATAATTTCTTTCATGCCCGCTTCCTTTTTGCTTTCGAGGAATTCGAGGCACTTGCAGACGAGGCTTTCCTGCTCGGTGGTGAGGCCGGAGAGATCGCGCGTTACGATGCGTTCGTGCAGCATGGTCCCCTCGTCGGCCTCCGGCGTCTTGACCTCCGGGAGCCCGTCCTGCATCCGTGCGGAGCCGGGGCATTCCTTGAGCTGTTGCAGGCGGGAGGGCGAATACTGGTGATGCCCGGTTTCCGGGACGATTTCCGCCTCGATGACGGTTTCGGTTGTATCAGTCATGTGTACTCCTTGTGGTGTTGTGGGGCGCGGGTGCGCCCCCAGGATGTGGTGTTTTGATTACATGTCGAGCTCGCCGTCGACGAATGCGGCGGCAGACTGCGCGGGTGCGGCGTTGGTTCCGGGTGCGGGATGCTTCGGCTGCTCCGCGTCCTTTTCGAGCGGGCTTTCAACCGTCACTTTCGCGGTGATCGGCACGTCGTCGGTGGCGTCGCCCTCGGAGACGTTGTTGCCGGTGACTTCCTCGTAGAGCCAGGCATAAGCCTTTCTCGTAGCTTTTCCGAGGATGCCGTCGACGCCCATGCCCTTATTGATGCGGACCGCAAACGGAATGTCCTTTGCCTGGGTCTTGCCGTTGTAGGTCCACTCAATGTGCATCACGACCGCCGCTCCGCTGCCGTCCTTGGAGATTTGCGGGAGGCCGGGCGTGACGTTCTTCGAGAGGCCGTAGATGTCGCGGAGTTTGTGCTTGAGGCCATTTTTCGTGAGGTAGAACCTCCCCGAAATGATGTTGAATTCGTTGCCGCAGACAGAGACGCCGTTCACTGCCGCCTCAATGATCGCGTTGCGGACGACGTCGACGTCGTAGTCGTAGCCCCGGGTCTTTTCGTCCGTCATAAATCCGATTGCGCTGTTCTTCAACGCCATGATCGGACCCATGACCTGCGGCGTGAGCAGGTCTTTCAGCTCGGCCATGCACGCGCCGAGGCAGAACATCTTCTTGAACTGCGACGTCATCGCCTGGGCGAGGATGCCCTGCTCGGTCGCCTTGTCAAGCGCGGAGATCACGTTCTCGCTGACGGCAATCTTCATTTCCGGCACGGGTGCGGGCACGTTCGCGGGCGCGGCCTTGGTTGTGGTGTTGGTGGTGGTTGCGGGTTTCGTGGTGTTTTCGTTCATCGCTGAACTCCTTTCCTTGTGGTGGTTTATTGTACGCCGTTGGTGGCGATGAGTTCGACTTCGTTGCGGTCGTAGCGCATACTCTTCGCGCTGTAACGGACCGGATGCAGGATGCCTTTCTTGGTCCAGTGAAACAGCGTCATGCGGGTGATCCCGCCGAGGATGCGGCACGCTTCTTTCGAGGTGATGAGGTCGCGCTTCTGCGGTTTCTTGCAGGCGGCGACGATACGCTCGACGGTTGCGTCGTCCGTTTCGGGGTCGGATGCGGCAAGCATCCGAATGCTCGTAATAGTTGCTTGTAACATTTCGCTCTCCTTGTATATTTTGTTTCGTGGTTTACCAAATTGAACTACCGCACTAATCAATATAGCATAGAGTTTGGTAAATGCAAGTCAAATTCAAAAGAAAATCGTGATTTTTTATCAAAAAAGCGTAATAACGGGTTGTATAAAAGGGTAAATTGAGGTAAATTAACGAATCCCAAAACACCACACAAGGAGGACAAATGCGAGTAGATCAACACATCATCACGGCGATAGACCAGTATTTGCAGGCAAATCGGCTCACGCAAAAAGAATTCGCGCGGCGGCTCGGCGTCTGCGAGGCGACGGTCGTCAAATGGCATCGGGCGGGGAACGGCATCTCGAACGTTCACTGGCGGATCATCTATCCCCTCATCAAACGGTATCTGCCGCAGAATCGAATCTTTATCACGAACGCGGGCGAGGAGGAATATTCGAGCCTGACAGGCGAGCACGAGATCGACCCGAAGTATCAGCCGTCGTTCGTGCCGTTGCTGAACACCGACAAGCTCAAAAAATACAATCCGATAGTCGGTATAGAGCAGTTTGCGCAGACGGAAAACCTCGACCGCGTAGCGTACCGGCCAAAGGTCGCGGGCGTGGGCGGGATATTCCGGTATGATCTCGAATGCGCCTCAAATGGCGTTCCTGCGGGCGCGTTGCTGTATGTGTCGTCCGAGGCGAAGCCGAAGAACGGATCGCTGATCCTGGCCGTCGCCACAAATGGCGTCGTCACGCTCGGCACGTTCAGCGCGACCGGCACGGTCTTTGAGCTGATCGTGGACGGGAAGAAGATGTCCGGCAGACTTGATTCAATCAGGACGCTGTTCAGCGGCTTTTTCCCGGTCATTAGTTACGAGGTTATCTGCTTTTAACCGTTGCCATGCTGTAAGCAGGGCGGCCAGTTCGGAATCGGTCGCCGTTTCGATGATCTTGCGCAGATCGTCCCGGGCAGGATTCGCCGCCTCGTCGCGGCGCGGAATGTCGAGCGCGGCTGCCGCCCTGCGTGCCGTTTCCTCGGAGACGTGCTGATAATGTTCGGTCATCGCCGGGCTTGCGTGGCCCATGTTGTCTTGTATCACGGACTGCGGCGTTCCCTTTTCGGCGTGGACCGTTGCGTAGGTGTGCCGCAGAGAATGAAAGCCGACCTCGACCGCCCGGCGGCTGTTCCCGACGTCGGATGTCGTTTCGATTCCGCATCCGGTGAGAAAAGCCTGAATCTCCCGGCTGATATTGGTCTGTTCCGAGCGTGATTTGAGGTAGCGTTGAGCGTATGTCGGGCAGACGTAGCCGGTCTTCTTCTCGGCTGCCGCGAGCAGGCGGGCGAGAGACGGCGAGATGCCGATTATAACCGGGTCCGTCCGGCGTTTGATCTTCCGCTGAATGCGGCGGATCACTCCGGCCTCAAGGTCGACCTCTACCCAACGCAGGGTGCAGCAGTCGCCCAGGCGGAGCCCGGTATAATACCCTATCCAAAAAAGGCGTTTCAGCTCGCCGCACGATGTGAAAAGGACGTCGTTCAGCTCCTTGTTGGAGAGTTCGCGGCGGCTGTGCGTTTGCTCGCGGCGTTTGGCAATCTCCGCGAAAGGATTCTCGGTTATGCGTGCCTGTTTGGAGAGGACCCGGAAAAACATGCGGAAAAAGACGATGCGTTTATTGTAGGTGTTCGCGCTGATCTTCCGCCGCCCGAAGTCGGTCATGTACTGCCCGGCGACTGTCTCGGTGATGTCGCGCAGGAACCGTGCCCCGGGCATATTCTCGCGGACCCAGGCGAAAAGCTCCTGCCAGTTGCTTTCGTGCTGCCGCATGGTGTCCTCTCCGCACTCCGGTCGGTTGGCGGCCTGCTCGAACGTCCGCCATGCGTCGGAGATGGTGAGCGGCGGGTTTGCGTCGTCCGCCTCTGTCTCAAGGCGCGTTTCGAGACGCCCGAGTTCCGCGCGGAGGCTGTCGACCTTGGTCTGCGTGATGACCGGCGTGCGGAGGCGTGCCTGTTCCGCCTTGGCGTCATCGAGGGTCGCGGCTTCCAGGCGGACCCGGACGCGCCGCCCCTCGTCGTTCCGGTAGGCAAGCCAAAACCGCCCGGGGACCTTTGATGTCGCCGGATGTTCGCGGCCCGCTGCATCCCTCTTGTAGAGATACCCGAAGCCTTTTTTTTCCTTTTTTTTCGTCTTTGCCATAGTTTTTCCTTGAATTTACGTTTACATGTTTTATATTACCTATACAAAAATATACACAAAACATGAGAAAAGTCAAGTTTAACACACAAATACACCACAAAAAACGCGAAAATGAGGTTAAAGTAACAGACTTAAAATCTGTCGGATATTCCGTGCGGGTTCGAGTCCCGCCCCGGGCACTTTTACCTGAAAAACGGCGGGACTTGAACGAAAACGGGAAATGCTGGAGATTTACCAAATTATAAAGTTTTATATGTTCTTTACATGTGGTTCGGCGCAGTTTGACCCACAAATACACCACAAGCCACGGGAGCAAAAAAAGCCCGCCGAGATCACCACGAACTCGACAGGCAGATGCACCACAAGGAGAGGTGCAAATTTACTATACATCCAAATCGCAGATTTTCAAGCCGATAGACAAAAAAAAGCCCCGGCGATGCCGGGGACATGTGGTTTGCGGGAGGTTCACGCGGTCGGACGCTTCCAACGGGCGGCGGCGGCCTTTTTCGCACGCTCGCGGCGTTCGTCCTGGGACAGCGCCTTTGATGCCTTTTTCAGGTTCGCCCGGGCGGCGGCTTTCCGTTTCTCGGAATTCACGCGAGGCCCGGAGGATTTCTTCGCGCCGTCCTTGTAGCCCTTTTCGATTTCATCAATCCAGGATTCGGCGGCGGTGATTTGTGCCGACATGTTCGTCGCTATGTCCTCGTCGAACGCGGCGACGTCCTGCGCGGTGAAGCGGAGGTCCTGCATGATGAGGCGGAGCTGTTCGTAGGCAGGGGTCTTTTTCTTCATAGATCGTCTCCTTGTGGTTCAGTTGTAGCTCGGTTTGGTTTGCCGGGTATTCGCAACAAAGGTTTTATTGCTCGATTTGAGCTTGATTTCTCCGAGGTTTTCCCAGTCTCCGTTCCGCCATATCTTGGTAATGAAGCCCCTCGCATTGTGCTCGCGCATGGCCTTTTTTGCCTCGTTCAGGTTTGTGAATTCTTCCTGATAATCGGTCTCACGATTGATGACTGTGTATAGCTTCATTTCGTTTCTCCTTGTGGTGTTGGTTGTGGTGTTTTGTTGCTCTTGCGAGCTTCTGAAAATAATATACACCCAAATACAAGCATTTGCAAGCATAAAACGCAAAAAAAACGAAAAAAAGTTTGTTTTGAGCTCAAAAAAAGCCCGCCCCCTTGTAATGAGACTACAAGGGAACGGGTGAGGACGGGTCGTTGTTACTTACTGGGCGGAGACGGTTGCGCCGTAGATGAAAGCGTTGCCGCGCGTCGGGTCTGCTTTGCAGTTGAAAGTCAGGGTGGCGGCGTTCGGATCGTTGCCCTCGCCGGGAGCGAACGAGAGGCCGGGATTCAGGTATGCGTTGTCAAACTGAATGATCGAGGCCGTCGCGTCCGTGCCGCCGGTAATCGGGACCATTGTGATGACTTTCTTGTTGCCGGAGGCGAGCACGTTGTCTCCCTTTTTCAGGGCTTCGAGCAGCGGCATCGCGGCGTCGATGTTGCGCGTGCGGATCGTGAGGGTGACGTCGTTCTTCGTGATGATCTTCGCGTAGATTTCCGTGCCGCCCTCGTAGAGGGTGATGTCCGCCGTTTCGACGTCCGGCTCTGCGCTCGGCGCTCCTGCCAGGGGAGCCATGCTCGTGCTGCCGACGCTGACGAGGTACGGAAACTTCTTGATTTTGCCGATGAGGGTGTTGATTTCTTCAGTTGAAAGGGTAGACATAATGACCTCCAAAGTTTAGTTGTTCGTTACTGCCTATCGTGTCAACACGTCGACGGACAAATTGACCGAAACCGCATACATGAGCTTGCCTTTGTCGTCCATGGTGTAAGGCGCGTTGAATCCGCCCTCGCTGTGAATGGAGCGGATGTCGAAATGCTCGGTCTGCTCGCCGTAGACCGGCACGAAACCGCAGGCGGAGACGAGCTGCCACGCCTCGTCCCGGTTGCGATACTTTCCGATAATCTGCACGGACATAACCGGGAGCGAAAAGTCGTTGTTCTCCGGGCTGTTCGAGATGAGCACGGCAGCGCCGGTTTCGACGCCCTCGGGAATCTGCCCCCGGAAAATGTTGTTGTCGACGACGAGGCCGAGTTTTCCGGCGAAGTATTCGGTCAGTTCTCGTTCGAGTTGCGGGATGTTCAGGATCATATTTTGTTTGCCTTGTTGAGCGCCGCCCAAATAATCTTGTTGATGTTTTCCCTGTTATCCAGTATGGCGCGGGTGATGTATTTCGGCCCGACGGTGACACCGACTTTCTGCTGCTTGGCGAGAGAGTTCGGCCCGAGGTTGTACTCCGTTTCGTGCATCTTCACGGCATAGTGTGAGGCGGGCGAGTTGACCGGGATGTAGACGGTGGCCGCGTAGGACTTCTCGAACGTCTCAACGTCGCCGGTCACGGATGCGGTGAGGAATCCCTCCTTGAGCGGGGTCCTGCGTTTCGTCTCCTTGATGCAGAGATTTCGGATCGCCTGCATGGCCGCTACGGCCTGGTTTTTGTGCCGCATAAGTTGGCGAGCCGTGCCTGCTCCGAGATCGCGCGTCGTGAATCTGAATTGCAGTTTCGGCATGGTTACGCTCCTGCGACGGTGAGGCGGTAGCCCAGGCGTTTTCCGGTGTGATCCTGATAATACTTGATGCCGGTCACGTCATACTCAACGCCGCCGACGGAGATGCGGGCGGGGAGCTGCGGATCGTTCGGGAGCGGAGCCACGAGGAAGACGTGCGCATAAACGAGCCGCCCGGTTTCATCCCGTCCGAGCAGGTGATTTTTCATCTCGAAGACGCGGCAGGATGTGGCCTGCCATTCCTGAAAGCCGTCGTGGATATACGGCGACCTTTGCAGCAGGCTTGCCTCGGTCTTCGCTATGCGCTCAATGAGAAACATTTTCTGCGGCTTCCTTTTCCTTGACTTTTTCCATGATGAGCTCGATTTGCTCCTGGTCGAGATCGCCCCGAGCTTCGAGATACTGCCGGATGTGCTCCGGCTTGCGGACTTCAAAACTCATGCACTGGCCGTTTTTGGCGATTTCGACGGCACGCATGAGACAGGCGTTTTTTACGTTGAATCTACAATGTGCGGCATAACAGACGGTGATGCCGGTCAACGTCAAAATTTCGGCGGGTTCCGGTGCGCCTGCGTCGATTTGTTCTTCGTTCGTCATGTGGCGGGTTTCCTTGTGTGGTTTACCATGCCGGGCATGTCAATTTCGCCCCCCGTCAGCGGATGCCGACGGGGAGACGGTGCGCCGGTCATTCTGCGGCGGTTTCAGGCGTCGCGGCGGGTTCCTCTGCGGCCTTGGTTTCCTCTTCCTCGGCGTCGTTGCCGGGCGGATAGTTGCCGTTGATGCTGATGAGGTCGGATGCGGACGCGCCCGCCTTGACGGCGTCCACAAAATACCCGTTGACCTGTTGCCCAATGCGGATTTTCAGTTTCGAGCCGGTCTTCACGTCTGCGGTCGCCTGCTCCTGCCCGCCCTCAACGTCGGAGGCAAGTTCGATTTCGATGTTGTCGCGGGCCGCGAGCGTCAGTTGCTCGCCGTAAATGAAACTCACGTCGGCGCTCATGTGCTCCGGGTCAAAACCGGCCCGCAGGCCGAAACCTTTTCCGAAGACGACCGCGTTGTGTCCGCAGGCGGTTAGCCCGAAGATCGCGGCAAGGTTGAAGAAGACGAAAAGCAGGGTCCTTTTCGGGTGTTTCATGGTGGTGATCTCCTATCTTGGAAGTTTGTTATAGTATGCGAGCTCGCGGTCAAAGAACCTGATCTCGCAGTGGTTCTGCTTCATCTTGTCGAAGAAGACGCCGTCCTCGCATCTGCGCGGGCCGTCGGTGTAGTAGATTTTCAACTCGCGCATCACGTCCAGGCGCGTGATGAAGTTCGCCCAGTCGATATGCCCGACCGGGTACTGATCCATGACGGACGGGTTGCCGAGTTCCGGGCGACCGGCAATCTTGAAGACGAGGGCATCTGCGTCGCCGCACGCCTCGCAGACGTCGAGGAAGTTCGGATGCAGCAGATTGTCGTCGTCGAGGACATAGACGTATTCGTCGCCCCTGCCGACGAGCGACAGGGCGGCATCCATGCCCGCCGTGCATTGTGTATCGTGCGGCTGCTTCATGTCGACAAATTCGAGGACGGTTTGAGCGTCGCAAAAACCGGCGAAGTCGTCGCGCCAGGCTCCGTGCGTCAGGTCAGCCAAAATGAGGTGTGTGTAGGTGTGCTCCGAGCCCGCGAACACCTCGCGGATGTTCTGCCGGATGCGGTCGAGGTTGGCAGGTGAGAAACAGCGCGTGAGGAAGATAAACCGCATGTGCGCTCCTTATTTCTTGATGAGTTCCTTGATCCCGAGAAGAATCGCGCCGAGGATCGTCGTTGCCAGGGCGGCGATGATCGTCTTGCGGATTGTTTTCTTCCCCTCGCGGAGGGCGTCGGCAAACTCTTTCAGGGTGGCGGCGGTGGCAGCGTCTATGCCGTTGGGGCATCCTTGCGGATTCTGCGCTAAAACCTCCCGGAAGAGGGCGGCGATTTCCTGTTTATCCTTGTCATTCATCGCGTAGTTTCCCCTCGCAGTATGCCCGGTAGCCGAAAAACTCGCAGAGGATCGCGGCGGCCACGCCGTAGAAAACAAGAATCGGGCGACGGTCGAAGAAAGCCTGCTTGCCGATGTTCACGGCGAGACGGAAGTTTGCGTCGGTGAACAGCCCCTTTGATTTGACATCACGGGAAAACTCCCAGTCATGCACGAGCGCGGCGGCCTCGAAAGGCCGTAGCAGCGCGGACACGGCACGACGCGCCCAGGTCGGCCAATGCTCGGGACCGACGCCGTTGTATGCACGTTTGAGCTCGTCGAGCGGGACCGTCCAAAACTCGGGCGGAGCCGCGTATTTCAGCTCAATGCACGTTGCGCGGAGGTATTCAACTGTCATTCTTCCTCTTCCTCGTCTTCGGGTATGAATTTGAAGTAGTCGTCAATTTGCCGGATCGTCGTTCGGAACTTATGCGGCAGGCCGCGTTTGTCGAGTTCGGCTTCTATCTTGCCGATTTGGTCAATAAGAACGTCCGAACTCGAATTGACGACCTGCTTTTTCTCTTCGCCGACGCGGACGAATTGCAGTTTGACGTAAAACGTGCCTTTCTTCTTCGTCGAGGGAAGAATCTGCCACCCGAGCACAATAATCGGCACGTTCAAGATCGTGGTGATCTTGACCTTGTCGCCGCCCAAAAACTTTGAGCACGGCAGCAGATCAGAAATGCTCGGGATGTCCGACATTACGAGAAAAGCTCCGCCCAGTTGCGGTCGTTATGCAGGAGGTTCATTGAGATCATCGAAAAGATTTTCGTGTACTCGTCGATGTCGGCTTTGGACATGCCTTTCGATTCCGCGAGTTCAAGCATGTATTCTGCCGGGAAGCTCGCGGGGAGCGTTGATTTGTCGACATTGATTTTCGCGCAGGCTGCGGTGACGGCGTCCTTGAATTCCTGTTTGATCGCGTTGAAGCGAGCCTCGGCGAGGTTGATCTCGCCCGCGTATTTCGGGAACTCGCTGCGAATGGTCTGCCGGTACTCTTCCCAGGCGTGATCGTCCTTGAGTTCATTCTGCATCTCGGTCGAGCCGTAGAAGAAGCGGCGCAGATCGCTCCAGGATTGCAGCACGCATTTGTCGTAGTTGGAGATGTCCTGCCCCCGGAACGGGACTTTTGCCGGGACAAAGGAGAACGACGTGCCGCCGTCCTCGCGCTCTTCCTCTTCGATGAAAGCGGGGATCGTGAGGATGTTCCCCTCGCGTGTGATCGTCGGCTGCTCGATGGCGTTGTCAAACTGGAAGTAGCGGTGCAGGTGTTTTGAGAGATTCGGGTTGTTCATTTGATGCCTCCAAATTGTAAATGGATTCTGTGAAGAGTGAAAACCAAAGTCGCAGGCCGCGAGGCATCCGTTTCAACATGCCCCAATACGAATCCAACGGCTTTCGGTTGTGCGGCGTCTTGTTGCGCTTGAAACGTGCAGCAGCACGGCGGAAACGACGCTCCGTTTTCTTTCGGAGCACCATTTTCTTTCGGCCTATAACATAGCCTAAAAAGTCAATGCCGAAGCGGTCAATGGGAAAAATCTGCTCGTTCGGCTTGATGTCAAGGCCGATGCTGTCGAAATACTCGTGCGCGTATGCGGACAGGGCTTTGAGGCGTTCCTTGGCGTCCTCGCCGGTCGCCACGACAACGATGTCGTCGAGGTATCGGAAATAGCCTTTGAAGCGGAATTTTTCCTTGATCGCATGATCGAATTCGGAAACAAGCAGATTCGCAAAGAGCGGCGAAATGGGGTTGCCAATCGGAATGCCCGGAGAATGGGAATCCACAATGCGCGTCAGCAGCCGGACGCATTTCTGCTCCTTGACTGCGGCCATGATCGCCACGAAAAGCGGGTAATGCTTTATGGACTGGTAGAACTTGCGGAGATCAATTTTCCAGACGTAGACGATTTCGCCGTCCGGGATAGCGAGGATGAACGAAACGAGGCGGTCGATGCCGTCGTCCGTGCCGCGCTTCTTGATGCTCGCGTAGGTGTCGCGGATGAGCTTCTTTTCGATGCGTTTGCCGAGCGTCCGGAGGATCGCGTGCTGCACGATGCTGTCCTCGTGCGCCGGTGAATAGAAAATCTCGCGGCGCTTCCCGCGCTCGATGCGCGTCATGCAGTTGTACGGGTGCATCCGCCATGTTTCGGCGACAAGACGCTCGTGCAGGTCGAGCAGGTTTTCTTCGAGGTTCTGCTCGAAACGGATTGCGCCTTTCCTGCGATTCGGCCTGCGCGATTTTTTCGCCTCGATGTGGGCTTCGCGCAGGTTCTCGATGCTCGAAAGTTCGTTGAAGATGTAGCCAATCCGTTTCATGTTCAGTTTGTGTTGTTTTGTGCGGAAGGATGCCCCACTCGTTCAAGCACGTTACTAAAGTGTTAATGGGCTGAAATCCATTCACCTGTAAAGCCGGTGCAGAAAGACGAAATCCTATGTTTTACTTCCTTAGTCAGCCGCGCCCCGATGTTGGCGTTCACGTTCCCGAGGGAGTTGTTGACGTTGAAGTAGCCCACGCCCGCGTTGCCCGTGTTGTTCACGTTCCCGCCGACAATAAGCACGCAAGCACCCGGAGACGACAGCAGATTCCGTTTCCTGCCCCGTCATCCCTCCGCTTTTCGGCGGAGGAATGCCGGGGATTACTTGTTTTCGGTTCCTTGTTTTCGGTTTCTGTTCACTATGCGGCTTCCGACCCCTGCGCCCGCTGTGCCCTTGCGGTTGCGTTTGCAGTCCCCTCGTCCGCCCGCGCAGTCAGCCGCGCCCCGAGGGAGGCGTGCACGAACCCGAGGGAGGAGTAGACGGAGAAGTAGCCCACGCCCGCGTAGCCCGTGTTGCGCACGGACCCGCCGACAAGAAGCACGCAAGCACCCGGAGAGGCGTTGTTGTACACATAGTCGCCGTGATACGTCGTTGCAGAGCCGCCGATTGTGATTGCAAGGTAGGTGAACTCGTCGTAGGTCTTGAGATAGCCTTCGGCCTTCGGCCACGGGTGGCTTACCCATGCGATAGAATCGCCGGTATAGCCGCGCGTCGGGAAGACCTCGCCGTACTGGCCTGCGCCCTTGTTGGAATCGAGTTTGATGTAGAGATCGTAGTCGTTGGTACACCAATATCCGCTGTCGGTGTAGTCGACGGTGTAGGCGGAAACCGTGCGGGCGTCGGTCGCGGACTTGTCCGATGCGGTGTAGACCACGGCGTTTGCGGCGGGCGCGTATGCGGCGGTGTAGAGGATGTCCGTTCCAGACTTCCAGGCATAGGCCGTGGTCCCGTTGTTGCCCGCCCAATAGCGATACCAAACGGAATTGTCGGAGAGGGTGATCGTGTCCTTGTCGTTCGCCTGGTATTTCTGCGAACCGTCGACGAATTCCCAAATCTCGCCCCAAATCTGCTCAAGGCCGCGCCACGAGAACGAGACAACATGACTGGTGTTTGCGCGCCAAATGGACGCGCCGCCGGTTCCCATGTGGAGGAAGTCGTAGTCGAGGCCGGTCACGTTCGTAATGCTGCCTTTTTCGGTCGTCAGGGTCTTGTCGGTGTACGCCTTGTCGCCGAACGCGGGAATCGCGGTTGCGCCGCTGCCGGAGGCCGCAACATAGACGGTCGGAACATCGAACTTGGTGTAGATCGTCTCGGATTCATGCACCCAGGCTTTGCCGCCGTCGTCCGCCGTGACGTCGCGGGTGTAGACGGTGTCGCCAACGGTGATCGTCGAGACTTCCTCATCGGCGAGGATTTCGGGCTTGATCGCCGACCCGCCGTTGTAAGTGACGGTGGAGTTTCCGAACCGGGCGGAGCGTCCGGTCTTGCGGACCGCCGCGTAATTCCAGGCGGAGCAATTGACAAGCCCCTCGGAGATCGCGGCCTGCGAGTTGATGTTTCCGGCGTCGATTTCAACGAGCAATTCGAGGGCTTCGCGGAATTGCAGCGAGGCGAGATGCGCGTTGTTGTTCGCCGCGTTGATACGGAAGTTCGGCTGCGAAACGTTCGTCGACGGGCGGTAGCCCTGAATGGAACGGAAGCGGTCGGTCGCGGCGCGCGCGGCAGGTGTACCGTCGGCGCTCTGCTCTTTCGGCACGCCGTCGGCGTCGCAGAGGACGCCCGCGTACAGCGCGACGTACTGATCGGAGGCATCGCTGCCGCCCGCGTAGAACGCGGCGACGGTCTTGCCGGAATCGGTCGAGGCCGCGCTGTTTGTGTAGATCGTGTCGCCGACCTGCGGCGTCGGGGACTTGGTGTAATACTTGGTCGCGCCGGTCTTCCAGGCATAGCCGGTCGTGCCGTTGTCGTGCGTCGCCATGCGCTCCAAAACGGTATCGTCGGACATCACGAGGATAGAGCCGCCGTCGTAGAAGAACGGGTGGATAGCCGCGCCGATGAAAGGCTCATGCGAAACGAGTTTCACGGTGTGATGATGAACGACCTCGGAAACGGTCACGTCGTAATTGTCGATGCGGTAATAGAACTTCGGCCACCGCTCCATGAAGTCTACGAGATACTTCTGCCCGCCCTCGACCCAGAAACCGCGCTTTTCCTGTTCGGAAAGAGCCGTGCCGTCGCTTTTCCGCGTGTAGTCGGAGATGTCGAGGGAGCAGACGTCGACGCCGCGCTCAAGGTCGCGCAAAACGGCATGGAAAGCGTGTGCGGGCGTCTGCGCGAAACTGTCGACGGCGTGATAGCGGAGGGCGGTGTTTGCTCCGGCGTAGTCGTAGGAGTGATTGAGGATAACCTTTGTCCGGGTGGTCGCGGAACTGTAATTGTCGACGTCCACGCCGTAGACGTAGGCGTTTTCGGAGGACTGGACGGCAAGCGGGATGCCGCCGACGGTCTCGCCGTCACCGACAAAGGGGATTTTCAGGTCGGTGTCGAAAACGAAAGTCCCTTTTCCGAGGACGGTCTGCTGCCGGACCTCGGAGGACATCGGCGTTGCCTTGTCCTTGAGGCGCTTTGCGTGCAGGATATAGTCGTTTCTGATGCTCATGGTTCACCTCATTCAATGACAACGCTCTTCGGGAACGTGTCCGGGGAATCGTAGTTGGTGAGGTTTGCACGGTTTTCCCATGCGCCGTAGGCGACCTCGTTCACGGAAACTTCGCGTCCGTTCACGATAGAAACGTGCGTGCGGTGTACGCAGGTGACGTCGCGGTTGAGGTAGCGGGTGTAGATGTACCCGGTGTCCTCCTGCGTTGCGTCGGTCTCGTACTCGACTGCGGGCTTGACGAGGTAATCGGGCTCAAGCTCGGTGTGCCCCCAAACGTCAACTTTTGTCGGCATATCAATCTCCTGTGTGATTTTGATTGCGTCCGACCATGTTTCCGTTTCCTCGACGCGGAGGCGGATATAGCGGTCGGCACTGGTTCTTGTGGAATGCCAATCGGTGGAACCGTCGGCGGAATACTGAAACTCAATGTCTGCGTCCTGCATTGCAGCAATCGCGGCGGCGGAAATGTCGGTCGAGTTCTGCGAGATCGCGAGGATGCGGTTTCGGACGGTAAATCCCTTGACTTGCAGGATGAAGACGACGTCGCCGGATGAATCGTAGCCGCAAAGTTCGCCGTGAATCGTGACGCTCTCGTTCGTGCCGATGAGGGCGGCGAGGGCGGCGGAGCTCATGTCGGAAATCGGGATAGTGACCTGCGTGTAGGTGTGGGTCGAGCCATTGATTGTTTCCGAGACAGATGATGCGGCGATTGAGCCGTTGTCCGCGACGACCTTATATTCGGTCGCGCTGTCGAAGTCGTTGTCCATGACGAAAGACCAGGACGAGACGGCGGACGAGTTGATTTTCGAGAGCGGGTAGGCGGTTTCGCCGTCCTGATTCGCGAACAGGCGCATTTTCAGGTTCGCGGAAGCGCCACGCACGAGCGTCGGCGCGGCAAGGTTCTTGGCGTTGAGGTAGTCGCGAACCGTTCCGAGCGTCGTATTTGCGGCGACGTAAAAGATAATATCCTGCATGTTGTTGTCCTCCGAGGTTTACGTTAATGCGGATTTTGTCAATATGTCATGATGCGGACGGGTTCTTTGCGTAGAAAACGCAGCCCTTGAAAATCGAGGCGTTGCTATGCGAAACTCTCCACCAAACTTTAGCTCCGCCCTGAACGGGGATTGCAATGGCGGAGCCGACGCGAATATCCGGAGCCGGAGAAGAGAAACCGACCGTCCTTGTGTCGCCCTCTTCAATTTCAATCTCGATTTCCGTGTATGTGGATGAGCCGTCCGCCTCGGCGACCTTGAAAGCCGCCCCGTTCACCATGAGATGTGCGGAGCCGCTGAAACTGCCGTCGCTGACCTTGGAAATACGCGCAAACGCATACAGCCACCCGCCGCCGGTCGGGACAGTATAGGCATCCGTAGACGGTGTAAATTCCCCTGAACCGCTTACATCCTCGGTCTCCGTGACATCATAATCCGCGCCGCCGATGTCGAGGTGTGAAACCGGTCCGATATTGCCGCCGGAGCCGCTGTACGACCAGTCAGGCACGAAACCGTCGCCGCCGGAACTGCCCGACCCGTTGATAACAACTTCTCCGTTGGCGTTGACGGTGATCGAAACCGAGCCGCTGCCGACGAATTTCACCGAGCCGCTGCCCCCGGTCAAAGAGACGGTCGCCGTCCCTCCGGAAACGGCAGACGTGATTCCGGTCGCGCCGCCCTGGAACGTGCCGCACTTGTAAAGCGGGACAGCGTCGGACCACTGCTCGCCGTCGACATAAAGCCGGATGCAGTCGCTCGCGTGCTGCCCGTCGTCAAGAATGGAGATACGGAGCCACCCGGCACAATTCGGCGTCCATTCGAGTTCATTTGAGAGGTCGTAGTAGTAATGGCCGCTGCCCGAAACGGGCGCAAAACGGACGAGAACAGCCGCAGAGGCATAATATTTAATCGGCTTATTCGCCGGAACCGGCAGAAAATAGGTGATGCCGAGTTTCGGGTTTTGCGGCATGGTCGACGGTCCGGGGACGGAATCGCCCTCTTCGTAATCGCTGTCCGTGATCGTTCCGAGGGAGTTTGAGGCCGTTCCGCCCGCGAGCGCGATATAGTCAGGGTAGCCGATGCCGCCGCCCGCGCTGCCGATGTAGGAAATGACATCCCCGTTGACCTGGATTGTCGAGTTGTCGCCCCGTAGCCGCTGAAACTTGTTGTATCGGTAGAGTGATAGGTAGGAGGTCACGTCGTTATTGTTCACATAGAAGCGGAGACAACTGTTTTCAATCGTCCCCTCGTCGATTACGCTAATGCGTACCCACCCATTGGCGAGGACGGGGAAATCGGTGTCTTTTGCAAGGTTCGCGGCGGTCGCCCCCGTAACGGAAACGCCGACGCCCGGCGCGTACCGTGCGAAAACGTTGTTTCCGCTCGAATACCATTTGACGGTAATGCCCGCCCAAACGGGGAGCAAATAGGTCGTGCCCGTGCCGCGCACATCGGAAGAGGGCGAGCCCGTAACCGTCCCCAATTCCTTGTAGTCGGGATAGCAAATGCCAGATACCGTGCTTCCGAACGTCCCGTATTTGTAGAGGGGGAAGCCGCCCGTAGACGAGGAAAAGCCCATGCAGCGACCGGGCGCGCTGCCATTGTCGACGACCGAAATGCGGAGCCACCCGTCCTCCGTCGCATGGTAGGACGTCCCGGCAGTAAGGGTTTGCGAGGACGTGCCGCTCTTGTTCGTCCACTTTCCGACCGCGCCGCCGCCGTCGTCATAGAAACCGACATCCCCGGCCTTGACGGCAAGGAGAAACGTGTGTCCCAGGCCGTATTCGGGAGCGCCGCCGCCGAACGACAGCGAGGAATACGGGGGAATCTCCAAACCGCCGCCTCCGGACGTGCCGCCTGTCGCAGAGATCGTGATCGCGCCGGTGTCCGGGTCCGGCGTGAGCGTGACGTTTGAGCCCTGCACAAGAGCGGTCGAGATCGTGCCGCCGGAGAGTTCGGCTTTGTTGATGCCGACGCCCGGCGTGAAGTTGTACCGGTAGTCGCCGACAAGGATAATGGCGGACGAGCCGTTGAGATGCAGGATGCGAAATCCCTCCTGCCCGCGCTCGAAAGTCCCGTCGGAGGTCGGTTTTGCGAAGTTGCCCTCCGTGCCTCCGGAGATCGAGACGGAGACCGTGCCGGACAGCACGAGATCGCCGGTTGCTTTCGGTTTCAGGCTGTTTTCGAGGATGCCAAACGGCGCGCTGTCGAAATCGAAATCGTTGTAATCCGTGACCGGCGCGACGGGGAACGCCTCGCCGCACATGCTGTTGCCTGAAACGACGACATAGACGAGGCTCCCGGAGTTGATGTTGTTCGGGGTGATGTTCCAGACGGGGACGCGGACTTTGTGCGTCTTTCCCCTGTTCACGCCGTCTCCGAAACCGTTTCCGGAGTTCAGCAGATGCCGGAGATCGTTTTCTCGCTGCGCGGAGTAGTCGAGATCGTCGCCCGGCTGCACATCGGGATAAAAAGGCATGTTCAGATTCCTAATTTATTGAAGTCGGCGTATTTGGTGACGGTCGCCTTGTAGATCGCGGCGACCTCCGCTTTTGGTGTCGGCGGGGTGGTCGAGGTGTCGCTCACGACCTCGGAGCGCGCCCAAAGGTACTGCCACCCCTCTTTCGCGTTGAGGTTGATTCCGGCGAAATTCGCGTTGGATTCGTTGAGGGAGATTCGGAAGTTGTAGGTTATGCTCACGAACTTCTGCCCCTTGAGCGGGGTCGTGTAGGACGCGCCGAGGAACATCACCTCGCCTTTCTTGTAGCCCTTGAAATCGTTCTGATTGACCTTGCCGACGAAATCGGCGAGCAGGCGTTTATATTCGTTGGTGATGCTTGCAAGGCGTTTGCTCTTGACATAGGTTTCTTTCAGGTCGGCGGTCGGGACGTCCACCCCGGCAAACTCGGCGTCGCTGCCGGTCTTGCCGTTCCACCCGATGCCGAGCCCTGCGTCGCCCGGCGTGACATCCACGACGTTCGGCTTCCGGTAGACCTGTTTCTGTTCGTAGGCGGTCGTCATGTGCTTTGTTCCGCCGCCGCAGTCAAACGACATGGTCGCCTCTTCCTCTTCTTCTTCCTCGGCGGAAACCTCGGTTTCGGAGGCGTAGACGGCGGTCACATAGACGTTTCCCTCGCCCTCGTAGCCGTTGAACCGGAACTCTTTCAGCGGGAGTTCGTTGTTGTCGCCGTATGCGGACGGCGCGACCTCGATAACGCCCATGATCGCGGCGTGTTTCGTGGTCGCATTGAGAACCAGGTATTTGATCTCGGCGGCGGTGCAGTTGCCCCATTTATCCCAGGTCTCGGAGCCCTCTGTCGTGCGTTTGATTTCCATGCTTTACCTCGCGTCAGGTGTATTTCTGTTTCTTGGCGAGCTTGCGGTTGGTTTCTTCCTGGAGCTCGACCATTTTCTTTGTGTTCTTGGCGGTCTCTTTCTCCGGACCCGCGCCAATCATCGAGGCAAGGGCGGCGGCAGAGAAAGATCCTGCGACGTTGTTTTTCACGGCGGCGGCAGGGTCGGTTTCCTTGGATAGATCACGGTTCTGCTTCTGCGTGCGCTTCTTTTCGAGGCGTTCGATAAGGTTGTATTCGAGGTCGGCTTCTTTCTGCTGCCGTTCGCGGTCGATTTCCGCGAATCTGTCGGAGAGGTGAGCATATTTGTCGACAAGCTCGCCATAGTTCGCGCTTTGCAGGTCAGGAAACGCGGAAACACCTGCGTCGGCCAATGCCTGGGCGGTGTTGCTGCCGAGATTCTGCGCGAGGTTGTTCCAGTCGTCCGAGAGTTCGTTCCACAAATCCCGGAAGCCGGAGAGGCCGCCGCCCTTGATTGCCTGCCAAATGGCTGTACCGAGGTTTGCAAACAGGTCATAAACCATGATCGCAAAGTCTTTGAGGGTCTGCCAAATGTCCTTACAGATGCCGATGAAGATTTCCGGCAGGTTCTCCCAAATCTTGTCGAGGTTATCGAACGACCACTGGCCGATTGAGATAATGTTTTGAAATGCCGCCGAAAAGACCTGCACGATAAAGGTCGCTGCGGGTTCAATGGGAGCCCAGATGTTTTTCAGCCCCGCTTCAAAGAACGTCCAAACGTACTTAATTTCAAACGCCCATTGTTCGCAGTTCTCTTTTATTACGTCCGTGATGTAGGAGATTGTGTTCAGCAGCTCTTCCGACCAGTCATCAAAACCGGAGAGGGCGAGCAGGAACTCGCCGACCTCTTCCTTGAGATCGCCCCAGGCGTTGCCGAGCTGCGTCAGCCGTTGCCCGTATGTTTCAGCCTTGGCGAGGTCGAATTTCTCATTTCCGAGTTTCAAAACCTCGTTGAACTGCTCCTGCTTGGATTTGGTCTGGTCGACCTGGATGCCGTACATAGCAAGGCGCGAGGTGTTGCCGTTGGCGGCCTTGGCGACAAGTTGCATTGCGCTCGTGAGATCGAGGCTGTAGCCTGCGGCCAATCCCATAGCGGCCTTTGTCGCCTCTTCCATTTGCTCTGCGGCAAGCCCCATGTTCACGCCCATTGTCATAGCCTGCAAGGTTGCCTCGTCGCCGTAGGTCGTGAGGTTTTGCAGGGAGGACGCGACATCCTGCAATTTCTTCGAGTAACCGGCCTTGCCGATGCGGTCGAGCGCGCGTTCAAGGCCGTTTACGGCGTTCTCCTGCACGATAAACGCCTTGACGGAATCCTGTGCAAACTGCCGGAGGGCGTTCAGGCCAAAGAAACTCGCCGCGATGCCTCCGATTTTCTTCAGGACGGCGGAGGTTTTCTGCTCGATGCCGCCGAGCGTGTTCACATAGTCGCTGTCATCGAGCGTGACGGCTGCGCCGATTGTTCCGAGGTTAAAGGCCATTGTTTTTCTCCTGTTCGATGCGTTTGCGTTCCTCTTCTTCGCGTGCTTTGATGATCGCTTCCATGCGGGCTTCTGCTGCTTTGTACTCTTCCTCGGTGTATTCGAGTTTCGGCTCGGCTTCCGTGAGGAATGTCCCGGCTGATTCCATGAGGGCTTCCTGCGCTTCGCCGCCTGTCATAGCCGCGAGGATTCCGAGATAGACCTCGTTTTTCGTTCGTGCAAATTGCAGTCGTTGAGCCTCGCATGATATTTTCATAAACTGCCGGAAGTTCAGGTCGAAAACCTGTTGCAGCGTCCACCCGAACATTGAGCAGATCATGAGGGCGATAAACTCGAAATCCGCGTGCTTGTTCAGGTTGCGCGCGCCTGACTTTGAAACACTACTTTTTTTTCGGGGGAGTCCTTTTCGGAATCGTCCTTGCCGGTGCAGAGGACATCCACGAGTGCTGCGAGTTCCTTGTAGCCCATCATCATAATTCGCTCATGCAGTTCCGGCGGCATGACGGAGCAGGCAAGCTCGCCGAGTTTTTCGCGGGCTTTGATGATCGCGGCGATGCGCTTTTCCTTCGAGTTCTCGCGCTCGTCGAGAGATGCGAGGTCTGCCTGCACCTTTTGATATTCGTTGAACTGCGCGAGTTTCAGCATGGGGACTTCGCACCACTGGCCGTCGCCAATGCCGATGTGAACCGTCGTTTTCGACAGCTCCGGAAACATAATAGCCATTCGTTTTCTCCTTGTGTTTGAGGTTAAAATGATCTATTTCGTGACGTTACGAAATTGATCTTGGCAATGCCGGAGACGTCAACATAAAAAAGCCCGCCCCCCGAAGATGAGAAGACGGGAGACGGGCGAGGACGAGGGCGTGTGTCAGGCAGGCGTGCTGCTGTTGCTGCTGCTGGACGAACTGCCGCTGCCGTAGGTGAACGGCGTCCCGCGCGTCGGGTCTGCCTTGCATTCATAGGTCAGCGTGACAACGTTCGGGTCGGAGCCTTCGCCCGGCGCATAGGAAAGTCCGGGGTTGAGGTAGGCGTTGTCAAAGGTGATCGTCGTTTCCGTTTCAGAGGTAATCGGAACAAGGGTGATCGTCTTCTTGTTCGCTGCCGCGAGCATGTTGTCGCCTTTCTTGACGGCTTCGAGCAGCGGCATTGCGGCGTCGATGTTGCGCGTGCGAATGGTGAGAGTGACGCTGTTCTTCGTGACGTAGCGCGCCTGCACTTCCGTCCCGGTCTCATACAGCGTGACGTCGGCGGTCTCAATGTCAGGTTCCGCCGTCGGGGCTCCGGCAAGGGGAGCCATTGACGTACTTCCGACCGAGACGAGGTACGGGAACTTCTTGATTTTGCCGAGCATGGTTTCGATTTCTTGCGCGGTGGGGAGAGCCATAATAAAATCCTCCTGATTTATGTTTTGGTTTCGGCAATGCCTATTTCGTCAACACGCCGACGGAAAGGTTGACGGAGACGAGATGCACGAGTTTTCCTCTGTCGTCGCTCATGAAAGGCGCGTTGATGCCGCCCTCGCTTTCGACGTAGCGGATTAGGTAGTGTTCGGTCTGCTCGCCGTAGACCGGCACGAAACCGCAGGCTCCGGCAAGTTGCAAGGCGTCGTCGCGGTTGGGGTACTTTCCGATAATCTGCACGGAAACGGAGGGGAGAGAGTAGATGTCGCTCTCCGGAGAGGACGAGATGCGGACGGCTGCGCCCTTTTCGACCGATTCGGGAATCTGCCCCCGGAAAACGGTGTTGTCTACGATGAGGCCGAGTTTTTCGGCAAAATACGCGGTCAGTTCGCGTTCGAGTAGAGGAAAATTGAGGTTCATAATCTGTTTGCCTTGTCGAGCGCCGCCCAGATACACTCGCAAATCTTCTGCGAGTTGTCCTGAATTGCGCGGGTGATATACTTCGGTCCGACAGTCACGCCGACCTTTGCCTGCTTTGCGAGGGAGTTTTTGCCGAGGTTGTATTCGGTCTCGTGCATCTTGACCGCGTAATGCGAGGCGGGGGAGTTGACCGGGATATAGACGGTCGCCGCGTAGGACTTCTCGAACACTTCGACGTCGCCGGTCACGGATGCGGTCAGGAATCCCTCTTTGAGCGGCGTCCGGCGTTTCGTCTCCTTGATGAGCAGGTTCCGGACGGCACGCATGGCCGCCATTGCCTGGTTTTTGTGCCGCAGGAGTTGGCGCGCCGTGCCCGCGCCGAGATCGCGCGTCGTGAATCGAAACTTTGTCCTGATCTTCGGCATAGATCACGCCCCCGCGACGGTCAGCCGGTAGCCGAGCCGCTTCCCTGTGTGGTCCTGATGCGGTTTTATGGATGTGACGTCGTACACTTTTCCGCCGACGTTGATGCGTGCGGGGAGTTCCGGGTCGACCGGCAGAGGCGCGACGAGGAAAACGTGCGCGAAGACAAGCCGCCCGGTCTCGTCACGCCCCAGGACGTGATTTTTCATCTCGAAGACGCGGCAGGCGACGCCCCGCCACTCCTGAAAGCCGTCGTGAATGTACGGGGACTGTTGGAGCAGCGTTGCGTCCGTCTTTGCAATGCGTTCAATGAGAAACATTTTCTCCGGCTTCCTTTTCTTCAATTTTCCGCATGATGTTCTCGATTGCCTCCGGCTCGATTCCCCGGTCTTCGAGGTTTTTCCGGATAAGTTCCTTGCTGCGGACTTCAAAATTCATGCACTGCCCGTTTTTTGCAATCTCGTTTGAGCGCATCATGCAGGCGTTTTTCACGTTGAAGCGGCAATGGGTGGCATAGCAGACGGGGATAAAGGTCATCGTCAGTAAATCGGCGGCTTCCCGCGCTTCTGCGGCGTGTTCTTCGTTCGGCATGTAAGGTGTCTCCTTTCGGGTGATTTATCATGCCTCGCGTGTCAATCTCATTTGATTTTTTGCGGGCTGCGTGGTATAGTAAGGAAACCACAAGGAGAACCACAATGAAGATCATCTGCTCGAATCCGAACTGCAAGTATCGAGGCAAGGGGAAAACCGTCGGCGGCGCAAACGCGCTGCTGTTCCTGATTCTGTTCTGCTGCGGCATCCTGCCGGGCATCCTCTATCTCATGTGCTGCAAGAAGCGCGGGACAATCTGCCCGAAATGCGGGCAGCGGATGAATTGAAAAAGCCCCCGGAGATCGTTCTCCGAGGGCTCATTGTTGGTATATTTTCCGTGATTTTTGTCTATTTTGACCTTAAATCACCTTTTTCCGGTTCTTCGGAAAGTTCTGCGCGGACCACATCGCCCGCCAAACGTCCATGTACGCGCTGTCGCGGACGGTTCCGTCGTGGGCGGCGTTCTTGAAGTTGTCGTAGTCGATTTCTTCTGCGGTTTCCCGGACGAGTTCTGCGAATACCACCTTGGGAATCTCCGTCCGGTAGCGGTAATCGGCATTCGGCGTGATCTCCACTTTCGGATTGCCGCAGAGGAGTTCACGTTCTTCTTTTGTCATGGCTCCGATAAGCCTTTCGAGATCGCCCTTGATGCGTGCGCGGACGAGCAGCACATCGGGCTTTTCGCGGTGCTGCACGGCAGAGAAAAAGCCGAGTTTGCAAAATATCCACATGGTTTATGTCCTTTCCTGTTCAAGTTTCGCGGTGATCGCGCTCCACGGCAGGCACTCCATTTGAGCGCCGCGCGCCTTGAGGTATTCGACCGCTTCTTTCTTCGTCGGGATGCGCTCGCAGAACTGCTTGAACTGTTCCTCGGTCGGTTCAGCCGGGAGATCGTTGTGCGCCCGGTGCATGATGCAGAGCACGCGCGGGTCTGTCGTTATGGGGGTGAGCGTTTCGTTGCCGAGCATGAGGACGTCGTTTTGATTCAGCGTTACGGTGTCTCCGTGCTTGATTCTGTCGAGCTTGACGTATTTCAGCGGCAGCCGCATCTCCCCGTTCTGTTCAAACAGACAGAATCCGCCCAGGCGAACGATGTCAAACTTGGTGTCGCATCCGAAAACGCCCTCGTCCGTCTCGATTTCGAGGACGTGCGAATAGGTGTACGGCGCGGCGGGGTAATTTGGCTTGATCTTGAGGATTTTTCCGACATCCTCGCATACGGGGTTGAATCGCCCCATGTAGTCTACAAAGACCCATTTCATAGGCCGACCTCCTGTTCCTTGTGGTTTTGTGTTCGTGGTTTTTGTCTGCGTTTGCAGATGCTAATAATATAGCACATAAAACAAAAAATGCAAGTCAATTCAGTAAATTTTTCGGTAAATTACGGGTAGCCCGCATTTTCCCATTCGATGTACTTCACGCGGTAGGGTTCGAGGTCTCTTCCGGAGTGACAGTTCTTTTCCACAAACAGCGTTTTGAGGCCGGAGGTGTCGGCGGTAAATTCGTTCTCGCTGTCGCCGAGGAATCCGGAATCGCGCCCGCCCGGCGTTTGCTCCGCCATGAAAATACCGCTGATGCGGGAATAGGGGACGCGTGTCATGGTGAGATTGTCGCCCTCGACGACGACGGTCTTAAACGCGCCGTGGCTCTCGTTCACGCCGTGCTTGGCCTGCATCTCGTGGCCGACCTCGCTCTTCGACATGACGTTGTCCTTTTCGGTTCTCGAAATGATGATCGTCCGCGTCGCGGGGTCTTTGCCGGGCAGATCGCAGTTTTCGAGGGCGATTTGCACGGCGGACTGATAGCGCAGGTAGGTCGCCGTATCGCGTGCGAGTTCGTCGGGGTGGTCCTTGTAGTATTCCTTGGCCTCTCTCCAATGCGTTTTTTGAGATGAGGTGTGCCCGGTGAAATAGTCTTTTGATGCCTTGTCCGGTTCAATTCCCATTGCATTCAGGCGTACCATTTTCATCTTGCAGGCTTCCACGTTGAAACTGTTTCCTGCCTGGGATGCCTGCGCCCGCTGAATGAAATACGGGTCGAGTTGGATTTTCTTTCCGTTGTACTCGATGCTCTCGGATGCGATTTTGTCGTAGACCTGCTGCGTAAAACTCCTGGGCGCGTCCTTGTCGACGGACGTTTGCGGCTTCTGCGGTTCGGCGGTGTAGACCGGAACGCTGCCGTCGACGTTCGAGCCGCCGAGGGTCGTGCTGTTCTTCGCGGCCTTTTCGATTTTTTCGAGCTGCCGGAGATAGTATTTCGCGCCGTCGTTGCCGTTGGCGGCCATTTTTTGGAGTTCGGGCTTGAGGGCGAGGGCGGCATCAATCTTTGACTGGTTCGGGCTGTGATCTCCGGAGCCGGACTTGCTGCTTTTGTCGCCGTTGTGGAAGTTGATCGTCTTCGCGGCCTCGATGATCTTGCTGTGAATGTTGTTGTCCTGACTGGCGGCAATGGTTTTCTGACTGCTGCGCGCGCTTGAGCCGGGCGGAGAGCGGAACCACCCGTAATCTCTGCCCTCATGGTCGACCGTGTGCGGGATGCGCTCCCGCATTCCGTCCTTGCTGAATTCGTAGGACGATTTGAGGACGGTCTCGATAGATTCGGGCTTGTACTTGGTATTCTGCTTGAAGTCGTTGCCCCGGTCGGCAAGTTGCTTGATCTCTGCGAGGCGCTTTTCGACGATTTTGCGCTCGTTCTCCGGCAGGGAATCAAGGGCTTTGCTCCAATCGCGGTTCGAGATGCTGTTGCAGAGGTCGAGGGTGTCGATGCCGCCGAAAAAGGCTTTGTTGTTCGCGCTCTCGCGCATACTCCAAAGATCGTCCGGCCACCCGGCCTGCCATTCCTCCGGCTTCTTCGCCGCGCCCTGTGCGCGGTAGCCGAGCGCGCCGCCGTTGTCGATGCGCCACGGCGTGCCGTCCTTGTCGATAACGATGTTGTCCTTGGAGAGGCCGACGACGTCCCAGTTGCCGGTGACGACATCCACATCGAAACCTGGGCGGAGCTTTTCGAGCATTTCCTCCTTTTCTTTCTTGGAGGCTTTGTGCCACCAATCATCAAGAGAGGTCGTGTCTTCCAGATAGCGGGAGAGTTTGACGGGTCCGTTTTTCGTCTCGTAGATTTTGCACTCCGGGACATTGATTCCCGCCGCGCGGTAGAAGTCGTCCGCCGTGCATTCGTTCCGCAGGTGTGCGGCTGCATCTCCGCCCGCCCTGCCGCCGCGCTTCATGACATACTTGTTGCCGTTGGCGTCCTCGACAAGTTCGGCTCCGGTGCTGCCTCCGAGGGATTTCACGGGACGCAGTTTCGCGGGGTCGTCCGGGAATCCGCCGCTCTGTTCGGGCTGCGGTTCGGGCTGCGGCTCCGGTTCGGGTTCCGGCTGTCCTTTGTCCTCTTCCGGTTCAGGCGCGGGGAGTTCCCAGTCCGGGACGGCTGTGTAACTGTGCGTGCAATTCGGATGAAAAACTCCGTCGTCTATGAGGTCCTGTTTCGTCGGCAAGCCTTTCGTCGCGCCGGTGAGGGAGAACTGCTTGCCCTCCCACTTGGCGCAGGCGTCGCAACAAATCCCGCCGATGTCGAGCTCGACGACGTCGCATCCTTCCTCCGCGCATTTCTGATCGTAGGCCGACCGGTTCGCGTTCATGAGTTCCGTCCTTGCGAGCATGGAAAAATAGGTCTTGTTCTTCCATTCCGCGCCGTTTTTCCCCACGAACTTAAAGCCCGGAATCTCGGACGCGCGTGCGAGCATGTCGCGCGTGATCTCCGCGCGGGAAGCGCCGGTCAGGGCGGCAGTCCGGAGGACGTCGGCGGAGAGGTTGCGGAGCTGCCGGATGTGGTCGTGCGACATCATCGTTGTGCGGCCTGCAATCTCTTCAAATGTGGAATCCATAAACTGCTTGACGAGGCCGGTATTCGGCTTGCCGAGAATGGCATTCCGCTTGCCGTTCGTCTTGAGGTCTTCGACGGCCTTGTCGTAGGCGTCCTGCATGGTCTCGGAGAGGCCGGATTTGAACGTCTTGCCGATAGAAACGCCCATGTCCTTATAGACGGCTTTTACCGTCTTTTCCAAATCCACGAGATTATGCCCGGTCCAGGCGGAATCCGGGTGTTTCTTGTAGTGTTGCAGAATGGTCGCGCTGATCTTTTCGAGCGCCTTGTCGCAGAGCGCCGCGACCTTTTTCTGCGTTTCGGAAACGGCTTTCGAGACCTTTTTCTTCGCCATATTCAGCCCCGGATGAATCGGACTTTTTTCATGGCGGCGCGCTTCGCCTCCGCCTGTGCCTGTTCGAGGTAAGCGAGGGCGCGCGGGGAGATGATGCCGTCGGAGCCTCCGAGGTGAGCGTAGGTCATGGAAACGCCGTCGACGGATTCGGACGCGACCTCCGTGCCGTCCGCGTGGGCGTCGTGCGTCCGCAGGAGGTAAACGGCCTGCTCGGCGACGGCGCAGATGATGTTCGAGTTGTCTGCGGTGAGGTCGGCGAGCGTGACGGACGGCACGCGGGAAAGGATGTCGTTCGACGCGGAGTTGAGGGCGGCGGTCTGCTTTGCGGCGTTCTCCGTCCAAAAATCCGCGTCAAGGCCGCCGGAGATCACCGTGCGGACGGCGGTGTAAAGTTCCTCGCGGGTCATGCCTTGCCTCCGTCGGCAAATGGACGCAGGGCGTCGTATTCATCCCAGGTAACGGGTTTGAACCACCCGACGAAGTAGGAGCGGCGGAGGGCGTCGCACCACCCGGACGCGGAGAAATGCAGCATGGGCGGCTGACCGTCGCGCTGTTTCTGCGGTTCCGGGTCTTCCTGTTCTTCCTGCTGTTCCGTTTCGGGCGTCTCCGGCGCGTTCTGCGCGTCGTCGGCGTCTTTCGCGTCTTCCTGTGCGGGTTCGGGTTCTTCCGGCGTTTTTTCGGGGGTTTCCGGCGTTTCGTCCTCTCCGTCTGGCGACGTGCCGTAGAGTTCCCGGAAGCGTGCGACGAGGTCTTCCTTTTTGCACTTGCTGACCGGGGGGAGTTTTACGCCGTCGTCGATGAGGACGTTGTAGATTTCCTGTTTCGTCATGTCTGCACCTTGTTTCGTGGTTAAAAAATGGGGCGGGCGCGGATTTTGCGCCACGCCCCGAAGTCAGGCGGAAAAGGCCGTCAGTTCGCCGAGGCGGTCTTGAAGACGCGCTCGGTGGGTCCGCCGGTGATGCCGGTCATTAGGATGTGGTCCTGACCGACGCCCTCGACCATGAAGCCGACCGAGCCCTGAATGCTCTTCCGCAGTTCGCGGGTGCTCTTGGACGGTTCGTCCTTCATCACGAGGCCGTCGTCCTTGAGCCATCCTTTCTTGATGTCGCGCTGCGTGACAATGGCGAGGTTGCTGTCGGGCATGTCACGGTCGACGCGGACGGCGAGGATTGCGCCCTCGTAGTCGATGTGGGAGATGTAGAGGCCGCCGCCGGTGTGATCGTCCTTGTTGGCGTTGATCGCAAGGGCGGAGTTGGCGATGTTGAGGTTGTTGATGTAGGTCTTCACCGTGGGGGAGCACCAGATCGTGTCGGGCGCGCCAGTCTCGAACACCTGCTTGAGGGCGGCCATGAGCTTTGCTTCGGTGAGCACGCCGGAGGTGTTGTAGGTGAGGACTTCGCGGGTTCCGCTCGCGGTGTCGGTGAGCTGCTGAAGCAGACCGGCAGACATATAGCGGGTGGTCGTGGAGGTCTGCTTTTCCTTGAGGCCGTTGATTGCCATGGTGGAAAGCATCTCTGCGACCCTGATCTCCGCTTCACGCGTCAGGAGGATGGACGCCTGGGTTTCGGAATGCCCCTTGCTGACGAGTTCGCCGTGCTTCGTCCAGTCGACGGTTTCAAAAATCGTCTGGCAGAAGTTCCGGAAGATGTTGGTGATCTCGTTCACGCTCTCGACGTTTTTCAGGTCGGTGTCCGTACCGGCGAAGCCGACGACTTTAAACGGGGTGTCGTTGGCGTGGGAGGCTGCGGTCGTGCCGGCAGCACCACGGGCGAGAACGTCGATGGTGTTGTTGCTGCGGTTGACAGACTTCACGACGACGCGCTCGCCCTCGATGTCGAGGACGTGCCCGACGGTCAAGCCCTTAACGGCGGCGGCGGTCATTTTCAGCCCGGTGGTGTCGTCGTTGTCCCAGGCGGCGGCGGAAGAGCCGGAGTTGCCGATGACGCCGTTGCGGGACGTCTTGGAACGACCGTAGATGTCGTATTCCTTGGCGTCGATGGTGACGTCGACCGGGTTCATTGCCTGATAGAAAGAGCCGGTGTTGCGACCGAGGTTAATCATTCTCGCCACGGCGAAGATCACGGGGTCAGCAGCGGCGACGCTGTCCGAAAACTCGTTAAACTGGCCAAATTCAAAACTCATAATGAGCCTCACTTGTTGTTTGCAGACTGTTCATCTGCTTGTTTTAGTTCGTTGGAGAGGTTGACGTACTCTGCGGATTCGGCGGCGGTGAATTCCGGCTTTTTCCGCAGTTCGTCGAGGCGGGCGAGGATAGTTTCGCGGTTTCCGTGGTTGCCACCTTCGCCAGTTCCGCCCGTTCCGGTTCCGCCTTTCGCCGCAGAATCGAACATGCCGGGAGAGGACTTTTCGAGGTCCTTCATGAAGCCGGAAACGGCGTCGTCGTCGGCGAGGTCGATGTTTGCGTCTTTCAGCATGAAGTCGAGGTACTTTGCATCGCGGAACTTGTTCTTTGCGGCAAGTTCCTTGATCTTCGAGGAACGCTCCAATGCGGAGGCTTTCTGCTCTGCTGCTGCGCTCTTCGCGGTGAGGTCGTCGACCTGCTTTTGCAGTTTGGCGATCTTCTTGTCCGCTTCGAGTTTCTGCTTCTGCGCTTCGTCGAGGCCGTCCGTTTCGAGCTTTTCGAGTTTTTCTTTCAACTCGGCGAGTTCGTTCTTCACGGATTCGGTCGCGGCTTCCGCCTGTTTGCGTTTATCGATTTCCTCATTCAGCCTTTTCAGGGGGACGCGGGAATCGTCGGGTTTGTAGGCCGCTACAAAGTCGAGCTCTTCCTTGGTGAGCTGTTCGCCTTTCGCGACCTTTGCGAGGATGGTTTGCAGGTCCATTGCGATTTTTCCTTTTGTGTGAGGTTGTTATTACAGCGTTTTACGTCCCTGCGGACGCAACATCACGCCCAACTGTGTATGCCGAATCGGTCAACATCACTGATTGAAACCGATCTGCTTCTTGCCGTCCTTGTTGCCGTCGTCGCCATTTCCGCCGCCGTCTTCGTCGTCGTTCATTTCGTCCCGCATCTGCTGTATCATCTCTTTCTTTTCCTTGTTGTCCGCGCCGGGCGTGCTCTGGTCGATGAGTTTGTTGATCTCTTCCTGCACTTCCGACGGGAGTTGACGCAGGCGGTTCAGCAGGGCGACGGCGGTTTTCCCGATCTCGCGCTGATAGACGTCGTTTTCCTGATTGAATCCGGAGAGTTCGAGCAGGGTTGCGACGGCGTTTTGCAGGTCGAGGATGGTAAAGTTGCGGTTATAGATGACGTTCGGAACGGTGATTGAGGGGTCCCACTGTGCGAGCAGTTCCCAGGCTTTTACTTCGGCCTGTTCGAGGATGTCGGCGCGCGTCTCCATGTAGGCTTCCATGTTCTGGAAATCCCATGCCTTGGCCTCGGCGGATTCGACAAGGCGCGTGCCCTCTTTCGAGGTGGAAAGGCCGACCACGGAATAGAGTTCTTTCCGCATGGAATCCACCTCCGTGCGAATCGTGGCGGTCTCCGTGCCCGCAGGCTGAATGTATCGCGCCGTGCCTTTCGCCTCGTTGCTCTCGAAGAGGGCGGCGGAACGTGCGAGCGTCCAGGAAAGCGGCTCGTCCTTGCGTCCTGCCTGCTGCGGGCTTTCGGCGTCCTGCTGCGCCTTGATGTTGTCGAGGAAATCCTCCGGCACGACGAGCAGCCCGAACATTTGTTTAAGGCAGTTCATTTGCGCTTCACTGTTCGAGTTGAGAACCGCGTCGCTGATGCGGACGACGTCCTCAAACCAATGATTCTCGCCCAGGCCGAAGCCGTCCACCTCGACATGCCGGATAAAGGGCACGACGCCGAGCGGGTTTGGCATTTCCTCGACGGTGTCTTCCGCCTGACTTCTTCGCCGGACGATGTAGACGGTGTCGCGCGTCCAAAGTTTGCGGATTTCGACCTCCTGCGCCGCCGTGAACGGGTCGGAGTTCTCGGTCTGCCATTCGGAAGTAAGCACCCACAAGAGATTGCCGTCGGGTCCGTAGCACCAGTCCGGGACGGCGAGCGGGGAAAGGGTGACGCAGTAAGGGCGGAGGCGGTTTTTCTGCTCGTCCTCCTTGGTCGGCTGTCCCTGGAAAGAGGGAGCGTCGACGCATAACCACGCGCATCCGCAGATATTGAGCAGGGTCGAGAACTGCCGCATCACCTCGTCAACACGGAGGCCGGTGCGCGAAAAATCCTCGACGTAATTGGTGTCCGCTTTCTCGCGGTTCGGGCGTTTTGCCAGGACGAATTGCGTAATGAGCGTGGCGACCCGGCGCGGGAAGTTCACATAGAAAGCGCGGTCGATTCGTTCCTGATATTCGGGCGGCAGCTCGTTCGTGTGCCGGATGAGCGCTTTTTTGATGTATTCCTCGCCGCCGCTGTATGCCTCCATGCTGCGCCGCCACTTTTTCTCGTTCGCGGAATAAAAGGCGTTTTTGCGGGTGAAAAGGATGTTTTTGTCGAAAGGCATAAAAAATACTCCCGGTTTGCATTTTTGATGTTTGCAATGCCGGGAGCGTCAATATTGCGGGAATCACTGCCAATGCGGCTTCTGTGTCTTGCTCTTGTAGACGGTGATAATCGTCGAGCTGCGCGTATCCATGACGACGCTCAAGCGTTTCCGTCCGCCGAGTTTGGCGACGTAGACGCAGACGTATCGGCGGAGGTCGAAAATCCGCTTGCCGTGGTGCAGGGCGTAGAAGATTTCATCGGCGGTGATCTTTCTTTCGAGGGCGCGGGATAATGCGTGCTGTGTGACAGTGATCCTATTTTCCGGTCGACCCATAGCCGCCCGTCCCCCGGCGGGTGCTTCCGAGCTCGTCCACGAGATTGAAAAAGAGGTCGTTCCGGCGGATCACGACGAGTTGCGCGATTCGTTCGCCGACCTTGTACGGCGGCTCGTTGCCGTAGACGCCGTAGAACTTGAACATCACCTCGCCCCGGTAGTCCTCGTCCAGGAGGCCGACGGAATTGCTCAAGATGCTGCCGGTCCGGTAGATGCTGCTGCGCGGCATCAGGAGGCCGCAGAATCCGTGCGGCAACTCGAACGCGAGGCCGGTGTGGTAGACGAAACATCCGCTCTCGGTGTCGCGTTCAAAGGAAACAGCCGTCAGGTCGTAACCGGCGGCGTACTGGCTGCCCCGCTTCGGGAGGACCGCGTTCGGGTGCAGACGCTTTAATTTGATCTCTATCATTTTTGCCTTTCTTTTGCGGTCGAGCTCATGCCGCCGGTATTCTTCATCGTCGGCATATTTCGCCCGGCGCAGTTTGTTTATAGTGTTTCGGTGTTCCGCCCGATACTTGCGGGCGTACTCCAACAGATGCACGCGGTTTCTTTCCCGATACTCCCGCATGTATTCGCCGGTATTGTCCATATCGCCCGTCAGGCCGCGAGGAACGCCTTGTAAAGCGCGGCGGCGAGCCCAGGGCATACCGCGTTCCCGATTTGCTTTTTGGCCGCCGTATCGCCGCCCGCGAAACGATAATCGGCGGGAAAACCGGTGGCCGCCGCGAGTTCACCCGCCGTGAGCATCCGGTGGGTGATGTCGAGTTGGTATTTCCGCCCGTCGGGGAAAGTCAGGATGCGCCCCTCGATGATGCCGAAACGGTCATGCGTTCGGATCGTGTTCAGCGGCTTTTCCAAATCCTGGGTAATGCCCGTCCCGTGGTAGTCGACGAGGAACGGCTCGACAATCCCGATTGAGCCGGTCGTGGCAATCGTCGACAGCGGATCACCGCAGGGCTTGACGGTCCCGCCGCCGTGCTGCGGCACGAAAAGCGGCTCGATTGAGGGCTCAATAACGGCGTGTGTTCCATGAGAGCAGGTGATCGTGTTCAGCGGATCATTCACCGTGCCGGAGACGGCGTCCTTGTTTTTCGTGTGCGCAAGGTCAATCCACATCGGCTGAATGACGCCGTAGCGGTTGCGCGTGTCGATGACCGGCATCGGGTCGGAGATGTCGTGGTTCCGGTTGTCGCCGCCATTGTAGCGGGAGAGGAAAGGCCGAATCAGGGCGAAGTGTGTGCCGGATGTCGTGATCGCCGGGAGCGGCGCGGTCAGAGGTACGGCGGAGTTTGCGATTTGGTCGTCTTTCGTGCCGCGCAGGACGATTAAAAACGGCTCCGCCCAGGCTCCCCAGTATTTGCGGATGCCCGCTTCGATGCGGCGGAGCGTATTCTCGCAAAGTGGCTTCTTCCTGTCGAAAATGCTCTCGCCCGGGATTGTCCAGTCGATGATCTCGGCGGCGGATCGCCAGGGCTTGCAGCCGAAGAGGGACGGCTCGCGGGAATGTGTCGGCTCCGGCCACACGATTTTCTCGCCGGTGGATTTCCGCACACACTGGATGATGAGCCTTTCGCGGCTCGTGGCTGCGCCGTAATCCGCCGCGTTCAGGACGGCCATGTCGACGCGGTAGCCGGAGTTCCTGATCTCGCGGAGCAGGCCATTAAAAAACAGCCCGGCCTTTCGCGGGTCCGGCATCCCCGCTTTGTAGAGTTTGCCGTTGATACGGGTGTCTTTGTCAAGGAGCGGTCCCCAGGACTTTAACTCCGTCACATTCTCGATGTAGAGGCGGCGGCACTTGGTGAGCCGAATATACGGCAGCAGGTGTTCGGGTTGGCTGCGGAGTTGATCGGAGCGAGGTTTGCCGCCCGCTGCGACGCTGTGATGCGTGCAGGACGGGCTCGCCCAAATGGCGTCGATGCGCTGCGGATCGTCCGGGAAGATTTCGTCCGGGATGATCGCCTCGATAGGCGTGCAGGCGCGGGCGAAGTCCGGCACGATTTCCGGGTGGTTCATTTGGATCGTCTTAATGGCGAGGGACCAATGGTTAAAACCGCGCCCCTCGTAGGGGAGCCCGGCTTCGTTCAGGGCGTCAATGCACCCGGTAATTGAGCCGCCGCCCCCGCAGAAGAGGTCGACGAATCTAAAACGATTATTCATGTTGAAAGCCTTTCTGCCTGACCTGTTCGGCGAACGCGACGCCGCCTTTGAATGCCTCGATGAAGACGGCGCAGATCATAACGTTTCGCGGGATGCGTTTCAGGCGTTTTTCAAGTTCTTCTCTGTCGAAAAATGAGGTGTAGTGATCGCGGATTTGTCGGAGGATGCCATAGGCGCTCTCGATTTCGCACATGCTTATACCGGACGGGATGAGCGAAAAGCCGAGCACAACGTCCTGAATGATCTCCGGCGCGTTGTCGTAGCCCTCGCCGGACATCCACTCCTGCAAACTGTCGAGCCAGGAGGGCTCCGTCAGTCGCACTTCCGGCGCGAGAAAATGCCATTCCGCATCTTCCATGCCGTATGGGCAGTGATACGGTTCGTTCCCCTCTGTCTGTCCGAACATGTCCGGCTTCGGCTTGTATTTGCTGCCGCAGAAGCACGGCCCGAACTCGCAGGATTTACATTTGTAAATATCGGTCATTTGTCCTGTTCCTCTCCTTTCCAAACCTTGCAGAGAAGCGCCGCCCATTCCATGGTGTTTTCGTGCGGCAGCTTTTTGTTTTCTGCAAGGCATGAATCAAGGTAATCCGGGAATTTTTCTCCATTCTCCCATGCCTCGGTAAGCCTGTTGATCTCGAAGATCGCCTCTTCGAGCGCGTCGTAGAGTTCGGGCAGGCATAAAAAACGATTTGCGTCTTTTGGGCTATAACAATTTGCAAATCGGAGCTTGCGGGAATCACTGACAATAGAAAGCGCCGTCCTGTTTTGGTCTATGTGTACTCTTTCGATACCCCATGGCGCGTCGAAATGCTGTTTTGTGTGGTCTTTCATTTTTTGCCCTTTCTTTCGGTGATGATTATGGTTACAAAGATTACGGTCATGCAGATTACCGAGACGATGCCGAACACCGTCTCCTGCACGGAAAGATCGCCGCGAACAATCATTTTTAGCCTCCGCAGGTTGCAAATCTATATCCGGGAACGCCGCATTTACCGAAGCGAAAAAGAGTTTCCGTTCCTCTTCTTATCGGTATAATATTGAAAGTCTCCGGGAGATAGTTTCCGCCTCTATCAAGAACTCTCCAATGCGGAACAATCGAAAGTCTGTTTTTCTTCAAAAAGCGTTTATGGCGTCGTATCGGGTTCATTTCAGCATGTCATCCTCCTTTAGAAAGGTTAGAAAATGCGTTTGTGTATGCGTCCGCGTTCCGAGCAGCGGGCGATACGGGCAGAGTTCGAGGATCACGGGGAGTTTGATGTCGTGCTCGTTCCACTTGAAAAGCAGCATCCCGTGTTTTTCCAGGACGCGGAAACACTCCTTGAAGCCTGCCCGGATAACCTGCGGCCAGGTGTCTTTTTCGAGCCTGCCATATTTCTTGAAAAGGTCGGAATTGTCGCCGCAAGTCAAAAGATGAGGCGGGTCGAAAACGACGACGCGGAACGATTCGCTCGGAAACGGGATCGCCTCGAACGATGCGCAAACGTCCGGTCGAACTTCAATATCGTTTCCGTCCGAGCGCAGGTAATTTCCATTTCGTTCGTCCATGTAGAGGACATGTTTGTTTTTCCTGTCGTAGTAGAAAAGACGGGAGCCGCAGGCGGCATCCAGGATGTATTTCTCACTTGGCGGCAAGAGCGGGAGATCGGTCACTTCTGCACCTCGCTTTCTTTTTCAATTTCCAAAAGCAAGTCATCAATCCGGTCTACCGTGCGCCCATACACTTCGTATTTCCCGGAAAGACGCAATTGTTCACGTTCAATGTCTTTCATATCGGCAAGTGTACGATCTCGAAGTTTTATCAATGCTTGTTTTTGGTTCATCCGTTCACCTCGTTTTTGTTTTTCTTGTTGATCTCGTTGATCGCGGACAGCAGCAGGGCGTCGGTGTACGCCCAGGCGACCATTTCCCTGACTTCAAACTTGAAGTCGTCCCAACGTTCGTCCTTGGTGATGAAAGTTTGCTCGACGCCCATTTCTCCGTTGCTGTACTTGCGGATCACGACGATTCGCGCGTTTCCCCTGGTGTTCACCTGGGGCGGATCGTCCGGCGTGTGCCAAAGGCGGGTAATTTGTTTCGGTTTTTCCATGTTATTTGCCTCCGTTCTTGAGGGCGTCAATGATGACGGCG
>Ga0265298_10000823_pt1 | contig 45872 bp, 31 predicted proteins | sample AusTroGonzalo_MG_3_FD_193486 | JGI IMG/M metagenome (GOLD analysis project Ga0265298, IMG submission 193486) | Bovine rumen microbial communities from tropical cattle in Woodstock, Queensland, Australia - Gonzalo_01 | ecosystem: Host-associated > Mammals > Digestive system > Stomach > Rumen ...
CACAGGTTTGGAGCGGTGGTGCCAAGGGTACAGGCAGCAATGGCGCTATGGTACGTCATGCCGACAACCGTTATGAGAACTGGCGCGAGCACATTATCGACTTGAGCTCATTCGCAGGTCAGAACGTCTGGATCGCATTCCACGATGTGAACACCGACTGCTATGAGATCTGGATTGACGATGTCGAGCTCGGCGTTGCAAATAAGGGTGATCGTGCTCCATTGAGCTACAAAGTGTTCCTCGAGGGCAAGTTTGTTGGCGAGACAATCTACCCATTCTTCCAGGTTCCTGTTGAAGGACTCGTTGAAGGTGATGTTTACACAGTTGGTGTTGCTCCTCTCTATGCAACAGGTATGGGTGATATGATGAATGCTACATTCACATACTCAGCATGCAGCAACTATGAGGGTGTTACCAACTATGCAGCAGCTGTTGACAATAACGATGTTACATTGACATGGACATTACCTGGCACACCAGGCCCAGGTCCACAACCAGGTGGCGACACATTCACTGAGGACTTTGAAGGCAGCTTGAACGGCTGGAACGTTCTTACTCTCTTAGCAGACGGTGGTAGCTGGATCCACAGCAGCCAGAACCTCGGCGGTTATGACTATTCAACAGTTGCACACAGCGGTACAGGCTTTGCAATGTGCTACTCATTCGTTGACTATGTCGGCGCATGCAGCACAGACAGCTACATGTACACACCTCAGAAGTATTCGATCGTTAACGGTTCAACATTGAGATTCTTTGCTGACAATGCAAACGACACATATCCAGAGAACTTCTCAGTGTGCGTTTCTACAGCAGATAACCCATCATCATCAGCCGACTTCACACAGGTTTGGAGCGGTGGTGCCAAGGGTACAGGCAGCAATGGCGCTATGGTACGTCATGCCGACAACCGTTATGAGAACTGGCGCGAGCACGTTATCGACTTGAGCTCATTCGCAGGTCAGAACGTCTGGATCGCATTCCACGATGTGAACACCGACTGCTATGAGATCTGGATTGATGACGTTGAGTTGACAACATCACGCGGCACACGCGACGTCCAGGAATATGCAGTGTACAGAAAAGCTATCTTGAAAGAGGCTGCTCTTACACCAGCTGACTCAGTTTACTTCGGAACAACAACCGACACCAACTATGCCGACTTCGGTTGGGCTAACATGGAGCCAGGTCTCTATCAGTATGGTGTTTCAGCTCACTATCCAATCCCAACTAAGGGTGATAGAAGCATGACAACAGTTGTTTACGACTTCGAAGATGGCGTCATCCCAAGCGAATTCAACACAACAGGTTCATATCCATGGACTGTTGCTACAGAGAACGGTGGCTATGTGATCAAGAGCAGCAACGGTGGCGTTGGTGGCTCAACATCATCAATCACCATGACTTACGACTTCCCATCAGCAGGTACTATCGCATTCGACTTCATCTCATTGGGCGAAGGTGCAGACAGCAACGACTGGGATAACAGTAGATTCTACGTCGATGGCGAAATGATGTTCCGCTATGGCGCACATACTGCATGGGAGTTCTATACAACAGAAGTGACAGAAGGTACACACACCTTCAAATGGGAATACAAGAAAGACGGTAGCGTCAATCCAACAGGCGACTACTTCGCAGTTGACAACATCGCTCTTACATTCGAAACTCCAGGTGGTGACACCAACGACGATCCTATCACTCCTATCACATGGTCAAATGTCCTTCCAAAGGATATGGAAGCTGTCGTGACAGTGAACGCTCACATCACAGTGGGTTCAGTCGCTGGCGCAGTTGTTACACTTGTCAACGACTTCGAAAACATGACTCCTTACGTTGCAGAACTCGATGAGACTGGTACAGTGACATTCGAAGACTTCCGCAAGGGTGAATACACAGTGACAGTTGACCTCATGGGTTACATGTCAGATGTCATGGATATGCCTATGAGCATCTGGGCCGACACAACAGTGATTGAAGCTCACTTCACAGAGATCTTCAAGCCAGTTGAGGCATTCGCAGTGTCAGGAACAGGTTTCGCAAGCTGGACCAACATGCTTCCAGAACCTGACAGATTCGCTGAGAAATATCACGTTATGCTTAACGGCGTGTTCCAGGGCGAGACAACAGACAACTTCATGCAGCTCGATATCACCGACCTCACAGTTGGCGAGACATACACTGCAGCAGTGGCAGTTGTTTACACAACAGGTATGAGCCCATGGGTTGAGGCAGAGTTCACAGTGATCGACTGCGCAACAGTACAGCAGCAGGTTGAAGACCTCGAAGGTGTTCCAGCATGTATGGATGTTATCCTCGCATGGAACGGTGCAACCCCAGGTCCAGGCCCAGGCCCAACACCTCCTCCAACAGGCGACGTGATTGTTGTTCTGCAGACTGATGACGTTTGGGGCGATGGTTCAGGTTACCAGATGTTGCTCGACGACACACACTCACTCTATGGCACAACAATTCCTACAAGTGGCGCATTGAGCCTTAACTGCTCAGGCAACGAAGCTATCTATGCACAGTTCAGCCACAAGATCCCGACCAACGCTGACGGTAACTGCTCAACCCAGAATATGGTTAACAACAACAGCGTGTCACTCACAATCCCTGCAGGTACATACGATTGGTGCATCACCAACCCGACTCCAGGCGATAAGATCTATATTGCATCAAGCAATGGCAATATCGGTGGCCGTTACGATGACTTCGTATTTGAGGGTGGCAAAACATACACATTCCACGTATACTATGGTGGTCAGTACGATGCAACAGACCTTACAGTCACTCCATCTAAGAAGACCTACACCAAGATGGTTTCTGACGATACCTACAGCAAGAGCATTAATTACGTTGTTGTAAGAGATAACAATGAAACAGCTGAGACATGTGGCTACACAACAGTGGCAGCTCCAGTTGACGCAGCATGGGATTTCCTCGCTGACTTCACCTGCACATCAGGATATCAGTATGGTGTTGTGACAGACGGCCAGAACATCTACACAAGCTCATGGTCATCAAGCTCATCATCAATGTTCTACAAATATGACATGGAAGGCAACTTCATCGAAGAATTCAACATCAGCGGTTGCGGCCAGCTCCGTGACATGACATACGATGGTCAGTACTTCTACGGTGTTGCTAACTCATCAATCATCTACTGCGTCGACCTCGCTAACCACACATTGGTTGGTCAGACAACAACATCATACGGTGCTATGCGTTGCTGCTCATACGACCCACAGCGTGACGGTTTCTGGGTAGTTGGTAACTGGTCAGGCAACTTGTCACTCGTTGACAGAACAGGTGCTGTCGCATTCACAGGTCCAGAGCCAGAGAGCGCAGCAGGCATTGCTTACTACAAAGACGCTGACAACGTTGAACACGTGTTGTGCTTCAACAACGTTGACGACGGTGTTTACGACTACAACGTGACAACCAACACAATGGGTGGTCAGGTGTTCAATTACAACAATGCTCCTGGTGCAACAGGCGGTAGCGCAGGCGGTTGCCATATCGCTACATACGATGGCAAGCTTGCATTCTTCGGCGATCTTCAGGAGAGTCCGAACTATGTGGCAATCTATGAACTCGCAGGCAACCCAGGTCCAGGCCCAGGCCCAGCTTCAACTGTCACACCTAACAAGTTCAACATCTTCATGGACGGTGAATTCGTTGGTGCAACAGCTGACAACACATTCACAGTGACATGCACAGACACAGAAGAGCACGTTTACGAGGTTTACTTCGTCGACAGCAACTACAACTTCTCATGCGGTGCTACAGTAACAGTGGCAGCAGGTGTTGGCCTTCCTGTAACAGACCTCGAGGCTGTTGAAGGCTATGACCCAGAATACGGCTCAGGCGCTCAGATCACATGGAACGGTACAGCTAACCAGTACAAGATTTATGCTAATGGCAACCTCCTCGGCGCAACAACCGATACAGAGGTGTTCATCTATGGTCTCCAGGTTGGCACATACACATTCGGTGTCGTGGCAGTGTACGATGAATGCGAATCAGAAATGGTTACAGTCGAATTCATTTACGATGCAGTTCCTGAGAACGCAATCATCAGCGCTATCTATCCTAACCCAACAAGCAGCGACCTCCACATCAATGCTACAGCAATGAAACACATCAGTGTTTACAACGCTATGGGTCAGATGGTCTACGATCAGGATGTCACAGGTGATGAAATGATCATCAACATGAGTCAGTACGAAGCCGGTGTCTACATGGTCAACGTGATTACAGAAAACGGTTCAAGCGTGAAACGCATCACTGTTGTCAAGTAATCGGGATACCTATAATATAATAAGGAACGTCACCCTAAAAAGTGACGCTCCTTATTGGAGTTAAATGAAAAATTGAGAAATTAACATAATTATTAACTAAATTTTTCTATTATGAAAAAAGTTTTTCTATTATTAACGATGCTTTTGTTTGCCTTTGTAGGCACAATGAGAGCTGATGTAGTTGAGATTGGCGATGGTACAGGTACAACCTACTATTTCCCAATCGATAATTACTTCAACTACTCCTGCACAGAGCAGGTTTATTTAGCTGAAGAGATTGGAATTGCTGGAACAATCAATTCTATCAGTTTTTATTACAACTACGGTACGGCCTACACAGCCAGCAACGTGACGATGTACATGAAGCATGTGTCTCGTACTGGTTTTACATCAACCACAGATTGCGAGCCACTCGAAGCAGGTGACGTCGTATGGACAGGTGCTATTGCTCCTACAGAAGCTGGATGGTACACATTCACCCTTGATACTCCATTTGAGTACAATGGTACAGACAACCTGTTAGTTGCTTTCTTTGATGGTACTTCAGGCTATCCTGGAACAAGCTATACATGGCGTCAAACAGCCACTTCTACCACCATGGGCTTGCGTTACTACAGCGACAGCTCTGTCCCGGATCCATATAATCTTGCTTCTTACGCTGGTAGCAAGCAAGTATACGAATACCGTTCAAATGTTCAAATAAACATTATTGCTGGTGGTGCAGCAAGTCTTACAACAGAGCCGGCTGTTCTCGACCTTGGCTATCGTCCAAACGGCGCATGGATGGCTCCATACAAGTTCGACATCAAGAACAACGGTGGCGCTGTCACAGTGAACGCATTGGATTTCAGCGGCAATTACTTCACATACAACGCTGAATTGCCAGCAACAGTTTACCCAGGTCATCCACTCGAGGTTGCAGTGACAACAGGTGAGGCCGCAGAAGGTACTGTTAACAGCACAATAACTGTTCTTTACAGTGGCAACAGAGACGCTGAGCAGTTCAACATTACAGCTGAGGCTTACGACCCAGCAGAAGGTGATGTTTGGGAAACAGCTATCGAAGTTCCAGCAATGGAAGCAGGAGTCAAGGAAACAACCAACATTCCTGCAACAATTTACAAAAACTATGAACTTCCAGAGGGTTCAACATCAGCTGACGCTGTGTATAAAATGACATTCGCAGACGATGTCCTCCTTTATGCAGGTGTTGACTATACAACTGATGGCGAGTTAGCTCTCTATACAGAAGATTTCGAAAACGTTGGCGGTCCAGCAGCAGACAACAACTACGATTATGTTGGCCCAACAGTTAACCCAGGTCCAAGAAACTTGTGGTACTACTATCCATACACTGGCACCAACACATGGTACGGCACCTCAGCAGGTGGCGGTTACTTCTTCGGATACAAGATTTCAACTGACCTTATCGCTGAATACGATCTTGCAGGTCTCACAATTACAACAATTGAGGCTGCAGCACGTGAGGCTTATCCTTACTACTGCTATATCATCGAAGGTGGTGCTACACCATTCGACGGTGAAATGATTGGCGCAGGTGCTATCGAGAACACAACAGCTTTGTATTTCTTCGATATCAACCTCGAAGAGCCTGCTTATATCAGCGGCAACAATGACATCTGGGTTATCATGTATTCAGAAAGCCCATACGCAGCATACTGTGGCAGATATCCAGAAGACGTAGCCAATGGTAAAATCTGGACATACAATCCTAACTTATCATCACCAGCATGGAACAGCAACACAAGTTACACTCCTGTGATGTACTGCCGCATGCTCGAACTTCCTACAGGCCGTACAGCTACAATGAACCTTGCCGACATGAACATGCCTAAGGGCAATGGCGTTGTCAGCGAAGTCGCTGAGGCAGAAGGTAATGTGATGAATGTTGCTAATGCTAACATCCGTAACCGCGATACCGAGACTCTCTTCGAACAAGGTTTCGAGGGTGGTATGGGTGACTGGACAATGAGCAATTGCTACAGCAGCACAGGTATTAACACTACTTATACTCCTACACATGGTGGAAGTGCATTGTTCCGCTTCTATTATACATCTAGCTATCCACAGTACCTCATTTCACCTGTGTTGGAAGACAACAATGGTGGTAATATGAGCTTCTACTATGCACGTTACAGCACAAGCTACACAGAGACATTCAAAGTCGGTTATTCAACCACTACAAATGATCCAAGCGCATTCACATGGGGTAGCGAAGTGACATGCTCAAATACCTACAATACTGACGGTTATTTAGAGTATAGCTACGACTTCCCAGCAGGAACAAAATATGTTGCTATCGCTTGCACATCAAACGACCAGTTCTATCTCTTTATTGACGATATCACAGTGACAGCTGACATCACATCAGGTGGTGGCGGTGGTGGTGGCTATGAGCCATACATTCCTGACTTCACAACTCAAATCGACGGCATGTATGTCCCAGCAGGTACATACTATCTCGTAGCAGCATCTGACATTGCTGAGGCTGAACTCAACATGGCTATCAATGTTATTCCGGCTCCAGAACCGGCAGTCATCCTCTATCCATACGATAGCGAGAACAACGTCGTGGCTCCATACCTCGCAGAGTGGGTCCTCGGTAACTACACAGAAGAGATGCAGGTTTTGGTTGGTACACAGTATCCTCCAACAACAGCTTTGATTGACTGGACAGACTACCTCGTCGAGTCAGCATTCTTGCAGAATCTCGAGCCTAACCAGGCATACTTCATGCAGGTCAACGCACGTAACAGCGCTGGTACAACAATGGGTGAGATCATTGCCTTCACAACACCTATCGACCCAGTTGAAGGTCTTGAAGTTGAGGAAGCTAACCTCTATCCAGGCGATGCAGCAGTGTTCACATGGAACGCTAACCGTACATTCCTCGGTTACAACTTCTACATCGATGGCGTGAAAGTCAATGATGAGGTTCTCACCGAAACAACTTACACAGTTGAAGATCTTGCTTACAACATGGATGGTTATGCATGCCAGGTTACAGCAGTTTACACAGCTGGTGAGTCAGAGAAATCAGAGCCAGTTTATGTTTACATGACAGGTTTCGGTACAGTGAGCGGTACAGCTTATGACACCGACGAAGAGCACCCAATTCCATTCGCATTAGTCGAATTCATTGGTACTGACGAATACGGTGTTACTAACTCTGTCGTAACAGAAGCAAACGAAAACGGTCAGTATGAGACACAGGTCTTCGCTGGTGTGTTTGCTCCATACGTTATCACAGAAGGTTATGATCCAACAATCCAGGGTGACATTGTTAACGTTGTATACGAAGGTGTTTACGAAGGCGTTAACGTCATCACACACGAGTTCTACTATCCTCTCCAGATGATCAGAGCTACCGATGAGACCGACGACGTGTTGGTTGAGTGGGATTGGTATCCAGCAGCTATGATCGTTGACTTTGAGACAGGTGATTTCTCACAGGCTGACTTCACAATGCCAGCATCATATCCATGGGCTATCACAACAACTAACCCACATGACGGCACATACTGCATGAAGTCAACATGCGAAGGCATCAACAATGGTGTTTCATCAATCGAAGCTACAGTTGATGTTCCTTACGAGGCTAAGATGGGTTTCTGGGTAAGAGTTTCTACAGAAGCTACATACGACAAGTTCCACTTCTACATTGACGGTGTTGAGCAAGGTCAGGCAATGACTGGTCAGATTGCATATCAGTACAAAGAGTTCACCATAACACCAGGTACACACACCTACAAGTGGGAATATGCTAAAGATGGCTCAGTGGACAACAACGATGACTGTGTCTACGTTGATGATATCACAATGTATCGTAGAGATATTCCTGTTCCTCCAACACCAGGTGCGACAGTTTATAACTTCGATTCAGGTATGCAGGGTTGGACATCTCTCGATGCAAACAACGACGGTTATGGTTGGGTGCTTGGTTCAGAGGCTGGCGGTGTTTACCTGATAGCAGGCGCAAGCCTTGCCGGTAGCGGTCACGAATCATCAGCCGACATGGTAATCTCAGGTTCATTCAGCAACTACATTCAGTCACCTATCACACCTGATAACTACCTCGTATCACCTTCACAGATTTCTGTTCAGGATGGTGCATATATCAGTTTCTTCGCTTGCTCACAAGATTATCGCTATCCAGCAGAACACTTCGGCCTTGCAGTTTCAACAACAGGCAACACAAGTGCTTCAGACTTCACAACTATCCAGGAGTGGACATTGACAGCCAAGTCAGATGCATCAGCAGAGTTGAGAAGCGATGTCCGTGGAACAAGAGACCAGGGTGCTTGGTATGAATACACAGTTGACCTCAGCTCATACGCTGGTCAGGACATCTGGGTTGCTATCCGTCACTTCAATTGCAATGACGAGTTCATCCTTGATGTTGACGATATCACAATCAATGACGGTTCAGCTAAAGGCATCAACCGTGGCAACCGTTCATTCGCAAGCTTCAACCTCTATCGTCGTAACAACATTGATCCTGAGTCAGTGGCAGAACCTGAGTTGATTGCAAGCGGTCTTTCTTCAGAGGTTATGGAATATGTTGACAACGATTGGACAACATTGCCATACGGTGAGTACCAGTGGGGTATCCAGGCCACATACGATGGCTATGCTCCAACTCCAGATGCAACACGCAGCGAAGTCACATACGGCTTCGAGGCTGATGAAGAAGGTTGGACATCAATCGACGCTGACGGCGACGGTTATGAATGGTACAACTTGAACCCGACCAACAATCCTAACAACATCCCAGGACATAACGCTAGCGTTGGTCACATGACCTCTGCTTCATATCAGGGTATTGCTTTGACACCTGACAACTACCTTGTATCACCTACTAAGGATACTTACTCACAGATTAGCTTCTGGGCATGCGGTCAGGATAATCAGTGGGCAGCTGAGCACTTCGGCCTTGCAGTTTCAACAACAGGCAACACAAGTGCTTCAGACTTCACAACTATCCAGGAGTGGACATTGACAGCTAAAGGTTCAGGCGTTGCATCAGTTGGTCGTGACGGTCAGACAAGAGACCAAGGTGCTTGGTATGAATACACAGTTGATCTCAGCGCATACGCAGGTCAGGAAATCTGGGTTGCTATCCGCCACTTCAATGTGTCAGATATGTTCCGTTTGAATGTTGACGACATCACACTCACAACAGGTGGTGCTCCAGTTCCTCCGACACCAGTTCCATCAGGTTCAGGTTTGTCAGAGATCCTCTGGTCAAATGTCCTCGATCACAATATGATTGCAACATTGACATTCAATATTTCTTTGAACAACGGTCAGAACCCAGCAGGCGCTTTGGTTGCTGTTGCAACAGCTGAAGGTGTCCAGTCAGTCACAGTTGATGAGACAGGCGTTGCTGAAATTGAAGTCCGCAAAGGAAATATGTTGTATGCAGTCACAATGGACGGCTATGAATTGGTTGCTGTATTAGATCCAATTCTCGTTGAAGACGACATGACATTCGACATCGTTCTTACAGAGATTATCGCTCCAGTTGAAGACTTCACAGTATCACCTACAGGCTGGGCTATGTGGGAAGGTTCAATTCCAACTCCTGGTCCAACACCAGGTCCAGGTCCACAACCAGGTGGCGACACATTCACTGAGGACTTCGAAGGCGGTTTGAACGGCTGGAACGTTCTTACTCTCTTAGCAGACGGTGGTAGCTGGATCCACAGCAGCCAGAACCTCGGCGGTTATGACTATTCAACAGTTGCACACAGCGGTACAGGCTTTGCAATGTGCTACTCATTCGTTGACTATGTCGGCGCATGCAGCACAGACAGCTACATGTACACACCTCAGAAGTATTCGATCGTTAACGGTTCAACATTGAGATTCTTTGCTGACAATGCAAACGACACATATCCAGAGAACTTCTCAGTGTGCGTTTCTACAGCAGATAACCCATCATCATCAGCCGACTTCACACAGGTTTGGAGCGGTGGTGCCAAGGGTACAGGCAGCAATGGCGCTATGGTACGTCATGCCGACAACCGTTATGAGAACTGGCGCGAGCACGTTATCGACTTGAGCTCATTCGCAGGTCAGAACGTCTGGATCGCATTCCACGATGTGAACACCGACTGCTATGAGATCTGGATTGACGATGTCGAGCTCGGTATTGCTAACAAGGGTAACCGCAACAGAGCAGTCGTTTACGAACCACACTTCGTAACAGACCCAGGTGCGATGGCAAATGGTGCTGACGCTTCATGGATTAAGGACACTCAGTCAACATGGGGTCCTAACTGCAACAATGGCGGTGGCTACAAGATGGCTGACGACTTCACACTCACATCAGCTACAACAATCAGCGAGATTGAGGTTTACGGTTACCAGACAGGTTCAACCACAACATCAACCTTCACAGGTTTGTATGCACAGATTTACAACGGTGCACCTAACGCAGGTGGTACAGCTATTTGGGGTGATGGTACAACCAACCTTATGACAGCTACATCATTCACCAACTGCTACAGAGGCTCAGACGGTACAACAACAGCTACTACACGTCCTGTTATGGCTATTACAGCATCTGGCTTGAACATCCAGCTCGAGGCAGGTACATACTACTTGGTATGGAGCTTGGCTGGTTCAGCATCAAGCGGTCCATGGGCACAGCCTGAGGCTTTACCAGGTGTGGGCAACACAGGTAACGGTTTGCAGTACGGCTCAAGTGGTTGGGCAGCACTCACCGACAGTGGTTCAGGCACACCTTACGGTGCAGCATTCAAACTCGTTGGTGAAGGTAGCGGTCCTGGCCCAGGTCCACAACCAGGAAATGTCCTTGGTGTTATGATCTGGCGTGATGCAGAACCTCTCACATTCGCTCCATTGAATGCAACAACATTCACAGATGCAGCAGTTGAAGAAGGTGAGTATGACTACACAATCAGAGTGGTTTACGATGACTACTCAATGTCATGCGAGCAGACCATCGAAGTTACAGTTGGTGGTGGCACAGTATGCGATCCTGTGACTAACTTGACAGCTGAACACTACAACTATCAAGGCAACAACGGTGCATTGGTACAGTTCACAGAGCCAGCTGGTGCAACATCATACAAAGTGTATGTTGAAGGTCAGTTGCTCGGTTCACTTACAGCACAGCCAATCTTCATCAACTTCGAAGGTTCACCAGACGGTGATTACGAGATCGGCATCGTGGCAGTTTATGCAAACTGCGAATCAGACATGGCAACCACAACATTTACATGGGATGCTATTGCTGAAAACGATGTTGTGAACGCAATCTATCCTAACCCAACAAGCAACAACCTCCACATCAATGCTACAGCGATGACACACGTTTCAGTGTACAACGCAATGGGTCAGATGGTCTATGATCAGGAAGTCAGCGGTGACGAATTGATCCTCAACATGGGTCAGTACGAGGCCGGTGTCTACATGGTCAAGGTGACTACTGAGACAGGTAGCAGCGTGAAGAGAATCAACGTTGTTAAGTAACATTAGCTATTGGCAATTGGCCATTAGCGAATAAGAAAATAAGAGCTCTCTGAAAAGAGGGCTCTTATTTTTTTGAAATGGCGTAAAATTGAGGAAAAAGTGCGGTTTTTTATAAAAAAACAAATAGGGGCTGAAGATTTGGAAAATTTATGAAATGAGCATGTTTTATTGGAATTTGCGGAAATGTTAAAAAAATTTAGTTAAAATTTATTAACAATAGAAAAACATAGAAACTTTGGTTTTTGTGTTGTAAGTTGCTGATATTCAGATGTTTATAGTGGTGTTGAAAGATTAGTCATTTTTCATACGACTAATTATTAGGGTAGGGGTTAACTTTGTGTTTGACAATTGATTAATTTCTGTTGATCAGTTGTTCGGTTATGAGGACGGTGAGATTTCTCACTTTGTTCGGAATGACAGATAAATAAGTATTAATTTAAAAACATTAAGTTATGGGAACATTAAGAAATTCGGTACATTTGATTGGGCGGCCAGGGGCTGATCCTGAGATTAGGGTTTATGGCGAGGGCAAGAAGGCTGCCAGATTTACGTTGGCGACCAACGACAAGTATTACAACGACAAGAACGAGCTCATTACAGACACTCAGTGGCACAATATTGTGGCGAGGGGTCGAACGGCTGAGACCGTGGAGAAAATCGTCAGGAAAGGCCGTTTGATGGCTTTGGAGGGCAGTTTGCGCACTCGGCAGTATGAGGACAAGGAGAAAAACAAGCGTTATATCACGGAGATATACATGGATGAGTTTCTGCTCATTGACAAGATGAGCAGTGATGAGGAGCAGAAAGCGGCTGAATAAATAGAAGAAGGGGCCATCCACTAATGGACACCTGTTCATTTCCTTTTTCCATCTCATCTTCATCAATTTTGGTTTTACGATGCTCAGAAAGGTTTGATACATCTTATAAAATTATGGCAAACACTGTTTCATAACATGCTGGAGCGGTCCCTTTTTTATAAAAAAGCGGCTGGTTAGAAAAAAATGACTATCTTTGTTGTTTGAAACAACAAAAAAAAGTAGAGCGATGAAGATAGTCTTTTTGGAGCCTTTAGGTCTCACGGTGGATGCCGTGGAGCGGGCTTGTGAGTCATTGAAGAAGCAGGGGCATGAGGTCGTGGTATATCCTGACAGGAAGCCCGAGTTGAACATTGAGCGCGCATCAGGAGCCGACATTGTGGTGGAGAGTAACATGCCGCTGCGCAAGGATTTCCTGGATGCGTGTCCAAACCTGAAGATGCTTTCGATAGCATTCACGGGATTGGATCATATCGACATGGAGGAGTGCCAGCGTCGTGGCATAGTGGTGAGGAATGCGGCTGGGTATTCGACGGAGGCCGTGGCGGAGGAGACGATATGCATGATGATAGGTTTGTATCGCCATGTCATTGAGAATGATAAGATTACACGCAGCTGTAAAGGGCCATCTATTGCGCCGGGTCGGGAGATTGCGGGCAAGACGGTAGGCATCATCGGGATGGGAGCCATCGGGCAGAGGACTGCGGCGTTGGCACAGGCGTTTGGCTGCAAGGTGATAGCATGGAACCGCACACCGAAGCATGTGGCGGGAGTCACGTTTGTCGACAAAGAAACACTGCTCAAAGAATCAGACATCGTGGCACTGCACATCGCCTTGAACAGCGAGACGCGTAACTTCCTGACCGCCAAGGACTTTGCTTTGATGAAACCGACTGCTGTGGTGGTTAACGCCGCACGCGGTCCGGTGGTGAACACCCAGGATTTGGCGGAAGCACTGAAGAAAGGCGTGATCGCCGGGGCTGCGTTGGATGTTTATGACGGTGAGCCGCCACTTAATAGTGACAACCCGATACTAACGGCACCGAATACGATGCTGCTACCTCATATTGGATTTGCTACGAGAGAGGCGTTTATTTTAAGATTAGGGATTGTAATTAATAATGTTGAAAAATTTTTTAGTTTGAAGTTTGGAGTTTGAAGTTTATTTAGTAATTACTATTCCTAAATCTCTATTGATTCGGTTACGGATGTCGTCGAGGTGTTTCTTCTTTTTGAGGAGTATGAGCTGATCGTCGGGATCGGTGCAGGACTGCAGTTCCTTTACGATGGCGGTGCGACGGTCTTCGATGACCATGTCTTTGAATCGTAATATTGACATGAGGACGGTCTTTTTAAGTACGTCGTTCTCTGTCTTGACAACTATACGATGACGGTGCCAGTCGTCGAGGCGGTACTGTGTGCTGAGGAGGTCAGCGGCGAGACGTGCCACATCGTCGTCTTCACTGGAGATGAACTCCTGTGTTGTGGGCAGCACGTTGGTGTCGAGGCCACGGTCGAACGCGTCGAACACTTTTTTATGTGTCGGGTCGCGGAACAAGAGGCCGTCGTTTTTGAGGTCGTCGACGATGAGAGACGCTATCGTGGTGGTGTAAACTATGTCGTTGTCGTTGTCGTCTTTGCCTTCCAAGTCAAGGGTATCGGAGCCATAGGTGAGGAGGAGTTTCACGAGTTCCTGCTCTTGATAGAAGCCGATGGGTATGGAAGGTTTGACTTCAGTAGGAGGCTGCTGCTCTTGATATGATTGGTAGGACTGATATGATAAGAAGGAGGTGTCCTGACCGGGGTCCATACCGAGTTGTTTGCGGTACTTGGCGCGGAGGAGCTTGTTGAGCTCGTTCATCAGGGTCTGTTCGGCGACTTCGAGGGTGCGGCTACATTCTTTTATGTAGGTGGCACGATAGATTGGGTCGGGGATGACAGATATCGTCTCGACGATGTCTTTGATGACCGAAGCCTTCTTGATAGGGTCGTTTTTAGCGTCTTTCAGAAGGAGGTTGGTCTTGAAGCTGATGAAGTCTTTCGCGTTGTCGGCCAGGTACTTGGTGACGTACTCGATAGGATATTGCTGTACGAACGAGTCGGGATCGTGTTCTGGTGGCAGCACCACGATACGGACGTTCATGCCTTCTTCGAGCACCATATTGGTGCCACGGAGGGCGGCGTGGATGCCTGCTGCGTCGCCGTCGTAGAGCATGGTGACGTTCTTGGTGTAACGGCTAATCATACGTATCTGCTCGGTCGTCAGAGAGGTGCCGGAACTTGCAACCACGTTTTCGATGCCGGCCTGATGCATTGAGAGCACGTCGGCATAGCCTTCGACGAGGATGCAGTTGTCGAGTCGCGATATCTCATTTCTGGCAAAGAAGATGCCGTAGAGTGTCTGACTCTTGTTGTAAATCTCTGATTCAGGGGAGTTTACGTATTTTGCCTTGGTTTTTTCGGAGGTAAGGATACGTCCGCCGAAGCCTATTACTTTTCCGGTAAGGTTATGAATCGGGAAGATGACGCGGCCTTGGTAACGGTCGTAGAGGCGGTTTTCGTAGCTTCCGGTGAGGCCCACTTTTATCAGAAGGTCTTTGTCGTAGCCGTTTTTTGTGGCGTATTCGGTGAAAGCGTTGCCGCTGTTGGGGCAATAACCCAGTTGGAAGCGGTTGATGATGGCATCGCGGAAGCCGCGTTCACGGAAGTAGGCGAGACCGACCGACTGACCCTCGTCGGTGTTGATCATCGTCTCGGAGAAATACTTTTGCGCGAAGCTGTTGATGTTGAACATACGTTCGCGTTCGTTCTGTGCCGCCATTTCTTCGGGTGTCTGCTCGCGTTCCTCTATTTTTATGCCGTATTTCTTGGCGAGATAGCGGAGAGCCTCGGGGTATGAGTAATGCTCATGTTCCATGATGAAACGCACCGAGTCGCCTGCTTTGCCGCAGCCGAAGCATTTGAAGATGTTGCGTGCTGGGTTGACGTTGAACGAAGGCGTTTTTTCCTTATGGAAAGGACATACTCCTATGAGGTTGGAGCCGCGTTTTTTGAGGGTCACGAACTCGCTGACGACGTCTTCGATGCGCGCCGTCTCAAGAATTTGGGCTATGGTGTCGCGTGGTATCATATTGCCCAGATTAGAAGTCCGCCTATGATTATGATGCCTGACACGACGAGGTCGATGAGGCAGAATCCCATGATATCCTTTGCGTTAAGCTTAGCTATTGCCAATGCTGGCAGTGCCCAGAACGGCTGGATGAGGTTGGTCCATGCGTCGCCCCAAGCTATTGCCATGCCTGTGAGGCCGTGGTCGACGTTGAGGGCATCGCCTGCCGCGAACATGATAGGTGCTTGGATTGCCCAGTGTCCGCCGCCCGATGGCACAAATATATTGAGGATTGCCGCGCAAAGGAAAGTATATATCGGATAAGTTGTTGACGTTGAGATATTTACAAATGCCTCGCTCACCACGGTGCCAAGACATATTCCTGACTCGCCAACGCCGGTGATGATACCCATGATGCCAGCGTAGAATGGGAACTGCAGCAATATGCCTGCTGCTCCGCTCACTGATTTCGCGAAAGCGCGGACGTAGGCGATAGGCGTTTTATGTAAGACGATGCCGAGGAAGAGGAATAGCAGAATCACTGAGCCGAGGTCGAAGGATTTTTTCTTGATAAACAAGCTGATTATCAAGTAGGAAAAGCCCAGAATTGATAATAAGATGCTTAAGATTCGGCTGTATTCCAGTTTCATGGCAGGGGTGGTCGCATTCTCGACCTTGATTTCCTCGTCTTCGTGTAGGAGGGCTGGGTCGATGGTGACGATATTGTTGCCTTTTGGGTGCATCGCCGAGTTGATTGCCACGAGGGCTACGGTGACGAGCACCACCATGATGATGTTATGCGGGTCGAGGATGGTGTTGGTGATAGCTATTGTGTTGGTTATCACGCCGTTAGTGTCTTTTACCAACTCGTTGAGGTCGGATGCCATTTTGAGAGGTATGGAGCCTGATATGCCTGCGTGCCATACCACAAAGCCGCTGTAGGCTGAGGCGATTAGGAGTCGATAGTCGACGTTTTTAAGTTTTTTGGCTATCTCTTTGGCGAAGATGGCGCCGACGATGAGTCCGAAGCCCCAGTTGAGCCAGCATGCCACGGCCGAGATGCCTGTGACGAGAGCTATAGCGCCTGCTGGTGTTTTTGGGAGTGATGCCAGTCGGCTGATACCTTTTTTAATAAAAGGAGCTGCTGCAAGTGTGGCGCCAGTGACGAGCACGAGGGCCATCTGCATGGAGAATCCGAGGAGGTTCCATACGCCGCCGCCCCAGTTGCTGACCACTTCGACTATGCTCTGGTGGCAGACTGGCATGGCGACCGCGATGGCGACAAAAGTGAGGATTATAGCAAAGATGAATGGTTCAGGCAGATATTTCTGCATGAAATTGACACAACCGTTTATTATTTTGTGAAAAACCTTCATTCTTTAACAAATTTCACTGTTTTTGTAAATCCGTCGACGTTTGTTATCTTCAGGAAATAAAGGCCTTTCTGAAGGTTTACGACATTGATGGTGTGTTCGCTGAGGCTTTCACTGACGAAAATCTCTTCAGATAAGACTATTTGTCCTAAAGTGTTGAATAACAATATATTAGCTTCTCCAATATTATCTTGATAAAAACGCATATTCACGACATCGGTCGCCGGATTGGGGAAGATGTCGTAGTTTAACACATTGGCACTCAATTCGTTAACGCTGTAATTGGTGGCAATCTCGAGCTCCATCGTTACCGGGAGATGGTCAGAGTTGTGGTAGAGTGCGTCGGCCACTTCTTGTGAGACCTCGGTATTTGCCGGGCTGTTGATGCTTTTGTTGAAGTGACGGCCGTCTTGTCCGAGTGCGTTATAGCTTCCGTTGACGTAATGGATTCCGTCGCGGCCTCCGTAGATGTTTTCCGACATAAGGATGAAGTCGAAGCGGTCGTCCATTCCTCCTGCAGAGTGGCAGTCGTCAGGTGGATTGCTATTTGTCGATTGGGTATGGTATTCTGCGAATGTGGCGTTTCCGGTCCAGTTGCCCACGCCGTATGGGTAGACGGGGTCGATGAAGTAGGCGTCAGGATAGGCTGTATGATTTGTAAGTGCTTGATAAGCAGGTTCCGTTGCACTGTAGAGGTTGAAGTCGCCCATGATAAGGACGTTACGGTCGCGGTAGTTGTTTTCGAGGTAACGCATGGTGTTTTCGGCCATTATCTTGCGTTTTGCCTCGTTGTCGGAGCCTGAGCCCGCTTTTAGGTGTGCTATGACGCAGGTAAGGACGATCTTTCCGGAGTCGTCGCTTTTGAACTTGAAGTCATAGACGTCGACCTCACGGGTGTTGGTTTGTGCCACGTGATGTCCTACCAAAGTGAGTTTCAATGAGTTATAAAATACGCAGTTAGTCAATGACGAGCCTGTGGTGTTAGAGCCAGGGCTTGTCATCCAGTAGTTTATCCCGTTGATATTCAGGTTGTTGCGAACGAAGTCGTTAGGCAGTGTAGTGCTTCGGCCCATCTCGCAGACGGTGAGGATATCGGGGTAGTAAGCTGTTAGAATTGTACGGATGTAGTTGTTTTTATCGTTGATATTGTTGTTTGTGGTGGTGCAATACCATGTGGTGTTACCATAGTTAAGCAGGTTGTACTGCATCACTTTCAGTATTTCGCTTTGGGCGAAAGAGGCTGAAAATGATGCAATTAGCAACAATATAAACAATAATTTTTTCATAATTATTCTATTCTTTTTAGCATGCTGATTTCGGCGGAGGTGAGGAAGCGCCAGTGTCCGCGTGGCAGGTTTTGTTTGGTGAGTCCTGCGAGCATGGTACGGTCGAGTTTCACCACTTCGTAGCCGAGGCTTTCGAAGATACGGCGCACGATATGGTTACGTCCGGAGTGTATCTCGACGCCCACTTCGCGCATTGTCATATCGTCTTCGACGTAGCTGATCTTATCGACCTCGATAGGGCCGTCTTCGAGCATGAGACCTTTTTGAATCTTCTCGAAGTCGCTTTCAGTCAGAGGCTTGTTGAGTGTGACGTGATACAGTTTTTTGACTTCGTGGCTCGGGTGTGTTAGTGTCTTGGCGAGTTCGCCGTCGTTGGTGAGGAGTAGCAGTCCGAGGGTGTTGCGGTCGAGGCGGCCGACAGGGTAGATACGTTCTTGGCAAGCACCTTCGACGAGGTCCATCACGGTGTGGCGCTCGTACGGGTCGTCGGATGTTGTGATGACGCCTTTAGGCTTGTTTAACAAGACATAACGAAGTTTCTCACGGTTGAGTGTCTGTCCGCCGTAGACCACTTTATCTGTTGTTTTGACTTTTGTGCCGAGTTCGGTGACCACTTCGCCGTTTACTGTGACAGCTCCTGCGAGGATGAGGTCGTCGGCTTCGCGGCGTGAGCAGATGCCTGAGTCGGCGAGGTATTTGTTGAGGCGGATTTCGCCTGTTGCGCGTGGGCGGTCGAATTCAGGGTCTTTCTCGCGACGGTATCCGCGGCGGCCACCACGTGCCGGGCGTTCCTCGTCACGGTCGAAACGCTTGCCGTAAGGCTTGCGATCGCCAAAAGGCTTCTTGCCGAAAGATTTTCTTTCGCCTCCCTCGTCATCGTTTCTTCTCGAGAAACCTCTTTTGTTACCGCGTTCTTCGCGTTCCTCTTTGTTGAATGATCTCTTGCCGAAAGGTTTCTTATCGCTAAATGGTTTTCTTTCGCCACGTTCTTCGCGATCGTCATCACGACGACCGAAGCTTCTTTTTTCGCCGTAAGGTATTCTCTCATGGCGTTCATTATCGCCTTCACGGCGAGCTTTTTCTCTTTCAAACTGCTCTAATCTCTCGTCACTGAATCTTCTGACTTCGGCAGTTTTTCTTCTGGCAACGTGCTGACGTTTGCCGTTTCTTTCTTCGTTATTCATTGTTAAAAAATAATTATATATTTGGGCTGCAAAATTACGATTTTTTTCTCACAGATAACACAGATTTTCACAGAAATAGTTCTTTCATGAGATTTATTCGCTAAAGCGAAAGATTTTCACGGATTTTTAGATGGATAACATTTTTTTTCTTTTTCGAATTATTGACATAAGATGACAACGGGATAAAATTTTTTATTATTTTTGCAAGGTGAAAAATTAATTTAAAAATGAAAAAGTTATCATTATTGTTTTTTATGCTGGTGGCGGCGATGGCTTTGAAGGCACAAATAGCCACAAATATTTATTGGGTTAAGTTTACTGACAAGGCCAATTCGCCTTATTCCATTGACAATCCGGAGGCGTTTTTGAGCCAGAGGGCGTTGGAGAGAAGGGCTCGTTTGGGCATTGCGATCGACGAATATGATCTCCCGGTGAATCCTCAGTATTTGCAGGCAGTTGCAGATTGTGGAGCTCAGATTTTGAATCCTTCGAAGTGGTTGAATGGTGTGTCGGTTTACACAAACAGCCAGAGTGTGGTTGAGGCCATCAACGCGTTGGAGTTTGTGGAGCAGGTGAGAAACTGCCCGAACTATCCGGAAGCCCAGCGTGACAAGGAGATATGGCTTGCCAACGAGATGAAAGAGTCGGGCAAACCCGTGGTTTCGAGAGACTTTTACGGTGGTGCCCATGACCAGGTTTTCCAGCTGAGAGTCAATGAGTTGCATGATATGGGTTATAATGGTGAAGGCGTGGTGATCGCTGTTTTGGACGGCGGTTTCCAGGGCACGCCAGACCAGAGCTGTTTTGATGTTATGCGTGCTGAAGGCCGTTTGTTGGGTGTGAAAGACTTTGTCTACGGCTCGACTTCGGTGTATTCGCAGAGCACACACGGCACATCATGCTTTAGCACTATGGGTGCTTACGACCCTAACGAGATGGTCGGAACGGCATACAGAGCTTCATATTATCTGTTCCACACCGAAGATGGTGACCATGAGACCATTTTAGAGGAATACAACTGGGTGTCGGGTGCTGAATTAGCCGACTCGCTTGGTGTTGACGTGTGTTCGACATCGTTAGGATACATTGATTTCGATTCAGAATGGTCGCAGTGGGATCATCATTTTGAGGATTTCGACAGCAAGACAGCTCCGATGAGCATTGGCGCTGAGATTGCGGCAAGCCGCGGCATGATCTGCATGAACTCGGCCGGTAACGAAGGCGATGGCGTGTGCACGTTGGGAATCCCAGCAGACGCTGAGCATATCGTTACAGTGGGAGCAGTGAAAGCCGATGGTCAGAGAGCTTCATTCAGCTCAGTCGGACCGACATATGACGGTCGCATCAAGCCGGATGTGATGGCGATGGGTGAAGACACTTACGTGGCGACAGGTTACGGCAGCTGGTGGCCATATTACAATGGCAGCGGCACCTCGTTCTCATGCCCGGTGTTGGCCGGCGCGGTGGCATGTCTGCGTCAAGCAAAACCTAACGCTTCGGTGCAGGAGATCTGCGACGCTTTGAGAGCGGCAGGAAACTATGCCAACAACCCTGACAACAAATACGGCTATGGCATCCCGGATTTCGTGGCGGCATTGAATATGCTGGACGTTGTGGAAGAGGTGAGTATGGGTGAGAATGAGATTTTCAGTTTGTATCCGAATCCTGGAAAAGGGAACTTTAGAGTAGCTTTCAAAGATGGGCAATATGAAGATAATGGGTTTAATGGACTTGTTTATGGGATGACTGGACAAGTTTTGTGCAATACCAATAATATCAATGAGTTAGAGGCGGTTTTGAATGGCTTGAATTCGGGTGTCTATCAGGTTAAAATCGATACTGAGAAGGGCAGTCAGACTGTTAAGATGGTGATTTGCAAATAAATTTTTCGGAAAACGTTTGATTTTTCAAAATAATTTATATCTTTGTAGATTGAAATTTTAAAATTATGGATTTAACTACAACATATCTTGGATTGAAGCTGAAGAATCCTATCGTGGTTGGCAGCTCTACTTTTACGGGAACCGTTGACGGCATTGTGAATTGCGCAAAGGCAGGTGCAGGCGCGGTGGTTCTGAAATCGCTTTTTGAGGAGCAGATTTTATCGGATATCAAGAAAGAAGAAAGCTATACCGATATTTATAATTCCAGCGTTGACGCGGATTTGTATATGAAGACTTTCCTTCGCGGAAATGAGATCGCGATTTACACAAATCTGATCCGTGAGGCCAAGAAAACTGTTGACATTCCGATCATTGCGAGCATCAACTGTGCCGACAAAGGCGAGTGGATGAGCTTTGCGAAGGAGTTGCAGGACGCTGGTGCCGACGCTCTCGAACTGAACATCGCGGTGTCGCCATTCGACAAGGATATCCCTTCAAAAGACATTGAGGATGAAGTGGTTAATATCTTTAAAGAGGTGAAAAACACCGTTACCATCCCTGTCTCGGTGAAGCTTGGCAGTCATTTCACAAACATCGGTAATCTGGCGTTCAGATTGTCGATGGCAGGAGCTGCAGGACTGGTGCTTTTCAACCGTTTCTACAACCCGACTATCGACATCGAGCACATGAAAGTCGTTCCTGGTCCGGCGCTTTCTGTTGAAGAAGAGAACAGCGACACTTTGAGATGGATATCGTTGCTGACGGCTCAGGAGATTCCATGCGACATGTCGGCTTCGACAGGCGTTCATACGGCGGAAGACGTTGTGCGTCAGATACTTGCAGGTGCTGAATCGGTGCAGGTGTGCAGCGTGTTGTATCGCAAGGGCGTGAACTATGTCGCTGACATGGTGAAAGGTCTCGAAGCTTGGATGACAAAGCATAACTTCAAGAGTATCAACGACTTCAAAGGCAAATGCGCAGCTGCGGCCGACGTGAAGATCTTTGAAAGATTACAGTATTTGAGAAGAAACAGCGATTTGAACTAATTGAATCAACACTTAAACTTAATATATTATGGCTAAATACGTATGTGACGTCTGTGGTTATGAATATGACCCGGCGGTTGGCGATCCGGACAACGGGATCCCGGCAGGAACACCATTCGACAAGTTACCTGAAAGCTGGTCATGCCCGCTTTGTGGTGTCGGAAAAGAACATTTTGAGAAGAAGTAGTTTGCAGTTTACGGTTTACGGTTTACCGTTTACTGTTTATAGGTTCCTTGCCCTTGAAGGGGTTCGGAATAGGGTATTATTATGAAAAAACTAGCGGAAAATATTTTTTACGTCGGGGTGAATGACCGCCGGACGGAGATGTTTGAGAACCATATGGAGCTGCCTAATGGCGTTTCATATAACTCGTATCTTATTGTGGATGAACATGTTGCGTTGATTGACCCGGTGGAGCCGGAGTTTATGGCGCAGTATTTGTTCCAGATCAAACGTATTCTTGGAGACAGGAAGGTGGATTACCTCATCGTGAACCATGACGAGCCTGATCACAGCGGCTCGGTGGGCGCGGTGTTGAGGGAGTGGCCTGAGGTGACTGTTGTTGGCAATGCCAAGACATTCGTGCCTTTGGAGAACTTCTACGGACCTATTGCCAACAAGAAGATCGTGGCTGAAGGCGAGACGTTAGGCCTTGGCGGTCATACACTTCAGTTTTTCATGGCTCCGATGTGTCACTGGCCTGAGTCGATGGCGACATACGAGCAGACGTCGAAGATCATCTTCTCGAACGACGCTTTCGGAGGCTTCGGCGCCTTGAACGGAGGCATCTTCGACGACGAGGTGAACCTTGACTTCTATGAAGACGACATGCGCCGTTATTATGCCAATATCGTGGGCAAGGTGGCGATGATGGCGTTGAAGACCATACAGAAAGTCAGCACTTTGGACATCAAGATGATAGCGCCGTCGCATGGTTTGATTTGGAGGAGCAACCTGCAGTGGGTGCTCGACAGATACACCGCCTGGAGCAAACACGAGGCGAAGGAAGGCGTGGTCATCGTCTACGGCTCGATGTACGGAAACACCGGCAGGATGGCCGACATCGTGGCACGTGGCGTGGCAGAGGCTGGAGTGAAAGAGATCAAGGTGTACGACGTGTCGAAGACCGAGACATCGTTTATTTTCAGCGACATCTGGCAGTATAAAGGTGTGATACTGAGTGCGTGTTCGCACTACGGAAGCATCTTCCCGAACATGGTGGGACTGCTGCATGAGATCGGCGAATACAAGCCACAGAACAAGGTCTTCGGGTTGTTTGGGGGCGCATCGTGGAGTGGCGGCGGCCTTAAGACTTTGAAAGAGAACGCCGAAAAGAACAACTGGAACATCGTGGGCGAGCCAGTCGAGGTGAAAGGAGCTCCGATTCGTGAAGAAGACATCGAGAAATTGTATAATCTCGGAGTGGAGATTGGGAAGGCGATAGTTTAGAGTGGTTTTATAGTTAAAAGATAAAAGATTAAAGTTAAAAGATAAAAGTTAAAAGTTTAATTTAATATTAAAGATTATGATTGAATTACCGAAATTACCTTATGAGATGGACGCTTTGGAGCCGCATATCTCAAAGACGACGTTGGAGTTTCACTATGGCAAGCATCATGCGGGCTATGTGACGAATCTGAACAAGCTCATAGCGGGCACTCCTTTTGAAAACAAGACTCTTGAAGAGATTGTGAAGGGCTCGCAGGGTGGCATGTTCAACAACGCTGCGCAGGTGTGGAACCACACATTTTACTGGAACTGCATGACACCAAACCCGAAGAAGACTGCTCCTGAAGGTAAGCTGATGGATGCCATGGTGCGTGATTTTGGCAGCTTCGAGGCGTTTAAAGAGAAATTCATCAACGCATGTGTGACGTTGTTCGGCTCAGGCTGGGCATGGCTCGTTTCTAACAAAGGAAAACTCGAGATTGTGCAGACCAGCAATGCGGCGACGCCGCTGACAACCGATGCCAAGGCGTTGTTGGTGTGCGACGTGTGGGAGCATGCCTATTACATCGACAGACAGAACGCACGCGCCAGTTACGTCAATGAGTTTTGGAGCTTGATAAATTGGAACTTTGTTGAAAGCAATTTTTAGTTGCTTTCAACAGTTTTCAACTCCTGATAATATATCTGCGGGATATCCTCGCGGTAGTCTTTGCTGTAGTAATCAGCGGGTCTCAGAAGTTTTCCGAACACAAAATCCTGGATGAGCACGAATTCGTTGCCCTCGCTGAGCAGTGCGTACTGGTGGTCAGGGTCGGTGAGGTCGTCGAAGATATCGGGATCGTTGACAGCTTCGGGGTCGTAGTCGAACATATCGGCGTTAGGCAGCAGGCTGAATGTGGTGACGCTGCGGACGGTGCCGTCTTTCGTCGTGAGTGTCAGTCTTTGCTGGAAAGGCGAGTTGATGATAGAGTCGCGGCGGACAGGGTCCACATCGTTGAGGAAAGCCTCAAAACGCACGTCTTTGAACTCCATCAAGAGTGTCAGCACTTTGTTGTCGCTGTATTCCACTTTCTCGCCGTCGAGGCGTTGCATATCATATTGGGCACGTCCGATGGTGTTGATAATGAAGCTGTTATGAATATCGCCGTTGATTTCTAATTTTACTGACTGGATGTTATCCATAGGCTCGGCGAAGATATGATGGTCGCGCCAGTCGATGAGGTTGGCCGAGAAACGCGAGCTGATGGAGCCGTTGAGGGCAGGGATGTAGGCTATATACACCTTGTTGTCGCCTTCGTTGAGGACGTATGTGCCGACATTATCCTGGGTGACGCCGCCAACGTAATAAACCTTGCTCAAAGTCTCGTGGTAGAACAGTTTCACGATGTTGAAGAGGTTGATTCGAGGCATCATCTGATACACCTCTACCTTGGTGTTGGTCGATGCCATCTGGGTGACGACGTTGCCGGTTTTCTTTACTGAGACAGGCTTGATATGCAGTCGGTTGATGGTGTAAAGCATCTGGTCGACCAAGTTCTGGTTGGCGACATATTCGCTGTTGACGGTCCAGCCGGTGCCGTTGCGTTGCAAAAGCACCTGGTTGCCGCTTTTGTCGGCGAAGAAGAGCTTGGTGATGGAGGCGGTGTCGTAAACGACAAAGTTGACGGTAGCTTCCTGAATCTTCTCGTTATTGCTGAAGATTTTGGTGATCTTTTTCACTACGCTCTGATGATAATAGTCGAAGTTATGGTTCTTCTGGTATATGCCGTTGCCGATTATTATGCCAAGAATCGCAACGAGGATGATGACGATGGTTATAGTAGTTTTATTTTTCATATTTCTTTTTTCTTAAAAATGCCAAAACAATTCCTAAAACTATCATGATGGCGCTCGGGAGCACCACGTTGATGAGTTGCCATTTGATAGGGCTGATATTGACCTTATTCATGTCGAGCAGGCGGATCTTGAGCTCGCGTGTGCGTACGTTGAGAAGTCCTTCGCCTTCAAGGAGATACGACACGGCGTTTTCGATAAACTGTTTGTTTCCGTAGGTGTTGTTGGTGTATTGGTCGTAGCCCAGTGGCAGTGGCTGTCCGACGCGTTTGTTGTTTTTCTTGGCGTAGTCGAGTTGTGCCAGCTGGTTGCGGATGATGTCGCCGTCGGCTATGACAATCATTGAGTTAGGCTCGCTCTGGGTCTTGAAACCTATCTCTTTGGCGTCGATGAGTGATGTCGGCATGCGGTTTTCGAACAGAGAGGTGAAACGTCCATTGAGGAGGAACGCCGTCGGCATGCCTTTTTGCGGGAACATGGAGGCGTTTGGGCGCTCGTTAAGGATGTCGAGCGAGATATACACTGGGGCGCTGGAGACCTTGGTATAATCTGATGTCTTCAGCAGAGGTATCTTCTGGATCTCGGGTGCTGACGTGGTGGGCTCGAGGGAGCTCACAAAGTCGGCTTTCACTGCCTCGAGGTTACGCACTATGGGGTGTTCGGAGGCTGCACCGAGGAGCGGGAAGTAATACCATGGCAGCAGCATGCTCTGGAGGCTCGCACCTTCGCCGGTGACGAGTCCGATCTGGGCGCAAGGATATGCCAGCAGCAGGTTACGGTTGATCTTCACGCCGTATTTGAACAGCTGGTCGTCGAGGTTGATGTTGAGTGCCAGACCCATTGTCGACTCGGCGTTCTGGAGGCTGTCCATGTCGGCGCTGACAGCGTCGAGGAGCCACATCACCTTGCCGCCGTACATGATATATTGGTCGAGGATGAACTTATCCTTTTCGGAAAACGTCTCGGTGGGTTTCGCCATGATAATGGCATCGAAAGCCGGCTTGATGACGATGTTGCTGTCGGAGTCTAAGTCTCTGCGCATCAAAGAGTTAAGCTGTTCGTTGAGCGTGGCTCGCTTGATGTTGTATTTCTTTGATAAAGAGTTTGCGATGTCGTATACTTCGAGGTCGGCCAGCTCGCCGTGTCCGTCGACGAAGGCGATGGTCTTACGGTTGACGGTGGAGATGTCTTTGATGGCGCTAATGAGTTTATATTCAAGGTCTTGTGCCGAGTTGTTGAGCACGGTTTCCTGACTCTGTCCCGACTCGCCTGAAAGCAGGTCGATGCCCATCTCGTTTTCGCGGTAGCTCATGATGATGCCGGGCCATATCATGATTTGCTGCATGCCGTTGTTGGTCTGGACGGTCTCGGTGTAGTAGTTGAGGCCGCTTCTCCAAAGGATTTTGTATGTCTCGTTGCGTTCGGCCTGGTCGTTGCTCTCCGAAGGGTTAATAAATTCGTAATCAATGAATTTGGAGTATGCGCGGAACTCGTCGAGCATCTCTTTTGTCTCTTTGCGGAGCTTTTTGAAGCCTGCAGGGAAGTCGCCTTCGAGGTAGACGCGGAAATAGACGTAGTCGTCGAGATTTTTCAAGATATCTTTTGAGGTATCCGAAAGGGTATAGCGTTTTTCGGAGGTGAGGTCGAAACGGGTGTAGACGTAGGAGCCGATGATATTGACTAACACGATGACTATCAATGTGATAATCAAGGATTTGATCTCATGACGTTTGATATTTTTTCTTTTGTTTTCCATGTCGCCTCCTACCATTTTCTGCTTGACAGGGTTAATTTTGTCAGGCTTAAGAACAACGCGATAACGCTAAGAAAATATATCAGGTCGCGGGTGTCGACCACTCCACGGCTCATCGAGCTATAGTGTGCTGCCATGCCCAATTGTTGGATAAACAGGTCGATTTTCCCGAAGAGGGATAGCGAGTATATAAACTCGAACCCTATGTAGAGAAAACCGCAGAGGAACACTGAGAGGATGAACGCAAGTATCTGATTGTTAGTGACAGAGCTGCAGAACACGCCTATCGAGACGAATGCCGCGCTGAGGAAGAACAGTCCTATGTAGGAGCCCCAGATGCCGCCATGGTCGACGTTGCCTGCGGGCATGGCGAGGTGCGACACTGTGAGGTAATAGATGAGTGTGGGGATGAGTGCCAGCAGCACGAGGGTGATGCCGGCGAGGTATTTGGCACCCACAATCTGCCAGTCGGAGAGCGGCTTGGTGAGCAGCATCTCGATGGTGCCGGTGCGTCGTTCTTCGGCGAAGAATCGCATGGTGACGGCGGGCACGAGGAACAGAAACACCCACGGAGCGAGGATGAACAGTCCGTCGAGGTTGGCGTAGCCGTACGACATGATGTTGAAGTCGCTCTTGAACACCCACAGGAACAGCCCGGTGATGAGGAGAAACACCACCACCACCATGATGCCGATGAGCGAGCTCAGGAAGTTGTTTATCTCTTTCTTAAAAAGCGCGTACATAGTCAGAAATAATTGATCATTCACCTTCGTAAGTCACGGCGCTGTCGAGGCGGTAGTTCTTGATCTTCTCGCGGCCGTTCAGGTCGACAAGCTCGACGAGGACACATACGCCTGCCACTATGCCTTCGAGTTTCTCCACCAGCTTGATGATACATTCGGTGGAGCCGCCGGTGGCGATGAGGTCGTCGACGACAAGGACACGCATGCCAGGTTTTATGCTGTCGACAACAATCTCCATCTCGGTGCTGCCATATTCAAGATCATATTTTTGAGAGATGGTCTTGCCTGGCAGCTTGCCTTTTTTGCGGACCATAATAAAAGGCTTGTGTAATTTATAGGCCATAGGTGCCGCAAAGATGAAGCCACGCGACTCGGCGCCGGCAATGACATCGAAATCGAGATCTTTCACCATGTCGCACATGGTGTCGATGGAAAGATTGAAGCCTTCCGAGTTGCTTACCAGCGTTGAGATGTCGCGAAACATTATCCCTTTTTTGGGGAAATCGGGGATGGTGCGGATATAATCTTTGATAGTTTTCATGCCTTTCTAAAAATTTTATGCAAAAATACTAATAAATTTGATGTGAAATAAGAATATTTTTTTTATAAATTTGCAAGTAGATAAAATTATGACAAAATATGAATAAAAAACGATCGGTTTTACTGCTGATTTGTTTGCTTTCGGCGGTCTTTCTGAATGCTCAGGAAGCTAAGAAACACGCTATCTCCGCTGATTTGTCGGCACAGGGGCTCGTCGGGTTTAACAACACCTACAGATGGTACGAAGGCGCTGATTTGAAAGGCGTTTTGCATATCGACAACAACGATTTTTATCTTAATTTGGAGGCGCTTACGGCGAATGTGTATTCGATGGGCTTGAGTGTGAGGCCCAATATCGAGTTGTGCCGCAACGGTTTCGGGTATATCGATGTGTCGGTGCATTCGAGGTTTTTCAACAATTATAAAATTTACGAATTTGTTTATTCGGCGAGCTTTGGCTTCAAGATGCGTCATTTCGACGTGCAGCTGGGCTTGTTCACGAAGGTCATCGACGGTTTCAATAAACCTTGGGATGAGGTGGAGAGCAGAGTCAAGGAGCCGTTTAACTTTTTGTATAAGTTGAGATTCAGCATTATGGGGTTCGACAACCCATGGGATATATGTCTGACAGGTGCCAATTTCAATGAGTTTGAATACGAGAGGATGTGGGAGCCGTTGTTCAGCCTCGGCGGAAGATGGAATTTTAAAGAACGCTGGAGCGCGGTGGCGGAAGGCACGCTGAAGCCTGCGGGGATGTTTCACGGGTCGGTGAGGTTTTATGAGTCAGTACTAAGAATTGGTGTAAATTATAAGTTATGAAGAAACGTATAATATTGACAGCGGTCATCGGGTTGGCGGTGGCGTTGACATCATGTACAAAACGTGATTTGATGGGTGTTTTCATGTCATTCGACGAGTCGCCGAACGAGCGGTTTGCGCAGTCGATGACGTATAACGACTATCATGGCTACGACGTGATCACAGGGATGCCTAACACTTACCGTGTGTATGCGATGAGCGACGTGCATCTGGACGGCTCGACACATAATCTTGACAAGTATGTGGCTGATTATCTGGCAGATACGACAGCAGCACCGTTCACATTGTGCCTCGGTGATCTGATTAATGGAAAAAACGGTTTCGGCAAGTTTTGCGAACATGTGAAGCCTGTGACTGACGCCGGACGCAAGATTTATTACACCGTGGGCAACCATGACCTGTATTTCGGACAGTGGGACGAATACTATATGAGATTTGGCGCGTCGACGTATTGGTTTGAGGTTCAGACGGTAGGAGGTTTTAAAGATCTGTTTATCGCCCTTGAGTCGGGGAGCGGCACCTTGGGTCTGGACCAGAGAGATTGGCTTGAGAATCTGCTGAAAAGCAAACAAAATCAAGGATATAGGTATATCATAGTGTTTACGCACACGCATTTCTTCAGGACTAACAACGTGAACGGGACGACCAGCAGCTTCAGCATGGAGGAGACCTACGATCTGGCGGATCTGTTTGACAGATATAATGTGAGTTTTGTGTTGCAGGGACATTCGCATCATAAGGATTACAGGGTTTTTAAAAATGTGGGATATATGAGATTAGGTGCGTTGAAAGAGAGCTCGGACGAAGCGTGTTATGTGAAGTTAAAAATAGGAAACTATATTGATTATCAATTTATCCAAATATATTAACCATGAAATCAAACGGCAATTATGACTGGAAATTCTCGACTGTGGGCGGTGTCACGAGAGTGTGCATCGAGTCGGGAAACGACATCCTGCACTTGGATGAACTTGACAGAAAACTCTGGACGGCGTTGAGCTGCCCACTGAAAAACCTTGAGATTGACGAGAAGACCATGACGATGCTCGACACCAACGGTGATGGCAAGATTCACATCGAGGAGGTCGTGGCGGCTTCGAAGTGGCTCACCGCGGTCATCAACGACCCTGACCTGTTGCTGACACGCTCGAGCGTGCTGCCATTCACGGCATTCAACACCAGCAACGAGGACGGCCTGCATCTGCTTGAGACAGCAAAGCAAATCCTTGAGAATCTTGGACTTGAGAAGAGCGAGATATCAGTTGCTGACGTATCTGACAGCATTGCCATCTTTGCAAAAACCAAATTCAACGGCGACGGCATCATCACCGAGAACTCGGCCGACGACGAGGCTTTGAAAGCCCTCATTAAGAGTATTATCGACTGCCTGGGTGGCATGACCGACAGAAGCGGCGACCTTGGCATCGACACAGACAAGATAGAGGCGTTCTACACCGCTTTGGCCGACTTCAAGGCATGGAAAGAGGCAGGCGACGCTGACAAAGCCAACGTGTTCCCATACGGCGACGACACAGCGGCGGCATTGGCGGCATGCATGGCAGTGAAAGACAAAGTCGACGACTTCTTCATGCGCTGCAAACTCGCATCGTTCAACACCGACAGCGCGGCGGTATTGGACGTTTCATCAGCGAAGATTGGCGAGATAAGCGGCAACAACCTGGCGGCAAGCGTCGAGGAGATTGCGACATATCCGTTGGCGAAAGTCAACGCCGAACACAGACTGCCGTTGGGCAACGAGGTGAACCCGGCATGGGCCGGCGCTGTCGCAAACCTAAAGAATCTTGTCATCGACAAAGAGTTTAAGAATGCAGAGTATATCACTGAGGAACAATGGGTTAGCATGCTGGCGAAGTTCGCTGCCTACAACGCCTGGATGGGTGCCAAGGCAGGTGCCGCAGTGGAAGGCTTAGGCTACGACGCAGTGGTGAAAGTTCTGGAAGAGAACAAGAAAGAGGCATTGCTCGACCTCGTGGCACAGGACAAGGCATTGGAGGCCAAGTCGAACGCCATCGACCAGGTCGACAAGCTGCTGCATTACTACAGAGACTTCTACACATTGTTGACAAACTTTGTGACATTCAGCGACTTCTATTCACCTGAGAAGAGAGCTATCTTCCAGGCCGGAACGCTGTATATCGACGAGCGTGCCTGCGACCTCTGCCTGAAGGTGAGCGACATGGGCGCACACAACACCATGGCAGCATACAGCAACATGTACATCCTGTATTGCGACTGCACCTGCAAAAGCAAGCCGGGCACTATGACCATCGCCGCTGTGGTGACTAATGGTGACGTTGGCGACATCGTGGTCGGAAAACACGCCGTGTTCTACGACAGAGACGGTCTCGGCTGGAACGCCACCGTGACAAAGATTGTTGACAATCCTATCAGTATCCGTCAGGCATTCTGGTCGCCTTACCGCAAGATGGCAAAGGCGGTGGAAGACATGATCAACAAACGTGCCGCTGAGAAGGACGCTAAGGTGATGGCAGAGGCAAATTCCAAGATTGACAATGCCAACCTCCCGACTGACGGTACCAAACCTGTTGAGGCGCCTAAACCACCGTTCGACATCGCCAAATTTGCCGGTATCTTTGCCGCGATAGGCTTGGCATTAGGTTTTGTTCTTAGTGCTTTAACAGGAGTGTTCAGATGGCTTGGAGTTCATTGGTACCACTGGGTGATATTGTTCATGGCCATCATTGTGATTATCTCAGGTCCGAGCATGATCATGGCATGGCTGAAGTTGAGGAAACGCAATCTTGCGCCTGTGTTGAACGCCAACGGTTGGGCATTGAACCAGAGGATTTTGGTCAACACCAAGTTCGGTGCCACATTGACGGGCATAGCGAAGTATCCTATCGTCAAGACGAAAGACCCGTTCACAACGAAAGCACCTTTGTGGAAACGCATTTTGAACTGGTTCATTTTTGCAATCTGCCTCTGTATGGCTGTGTATTTCATCCTGCCTAAGGACCTGAGGCCGTTCAAGAGCTGCTGCCAGAAAGCTGAGGTGGAAGAGGTGGTTGAAGATACAGTGAAAGAATTATGAAGACTATCTATTTAGCCGGTGGCTGCTTTTGGGGCACCGAGCATTATTTTAAGATGATTGATGGCGTAGCCGGCACTAAAGTCGGCTATGCCAACAGCATAAAAGAAAACCCGACGTATAAGGAGGTGTGTAGCGGCGCAACCAAGGCCGCCGAGACCGTCATGGTGGAGTACGACCCCACGAAGATCGACCTCGAGTTCCTGCTCGACATGTATTTCTATGCCATCGACCCGACGAGTGTCAATCAACAGGGACACGACGTGGGACTGCAGTACCGCACGGGCATCTATTACACCGATGTCGCTGATTTAGAGACGATTAACAAGGTGATGGCGGAGCAGCAGACGAAGGTAGAGGGCAAGATTGCGGTCGAGGTGATGCCGTTGCAGAATTTCTACACCGCCGAGGATTATCATCAGGATTATCTGGAGAAAAACCCCGATGGATACTGTCATCTGCCGCTAGAGCTGTTTGAATTTGCTAAAAATGCTCGGAAAAAGTGACTTTTTTTGGGGTCGCCTGCGGCTCAAAATCTTTCAAAATCTATTTTAAAATCTTTCAAAATGTTATTCCTTGATTTTTATTCCACGATTTTTTCGAAGATGATTTTGAAAGATTTTTTATTAAGATTTTGTTTGGATTTCTGCCCGAAGGGCACCGCAATTAGACGCGATCAATCGCGTCTCTACAAATAAAATCTAATGTGTCGTTTAGGATTTCTTCGTGATCGAATGCCAGTTTTGGCAGATTTTTTATTGAAAACCACAGTGCTTTGGTGGCATCGTCCTGTCCTCTGACGGGGAGGGGCTCGTCGACCAAGGCGAGATATGCCACCGTGATGGTGCGTCCTCGTGGGTCGCGGTCGACCTTCGAATAGGCACCGATCTGTTTTATCTCAGTAACTTTTAATCCGGTCTCCTCTTCGAGCTCGCGTATGGCGCATTGCTCGGTGGTTTCATCCATATTCATGAAGCCGCCCGGAAACGCCCAGAAGCCCTTGAAAGGCTCGTGTCCGCGCTCGATGAGCAGCACCTTCGGGTCGTTATTTTTAGTCATCACGATGCAGTCGGCAGTGACAGCAGGACGGGGATATTCGTAAGTGTATGTCATTTTTTATTGATTTTCAACGCACAAAAATAATACTTTTATTAAAAAAATGTGTATTTTTGCAGCGAAATTTATTCTATATGAAAAAGCTCTTTACTCTCTTCCTTGCTTGTTTTATAGCATTGGAAATTACTGCACAGTCTAGCGATTACACAAATTTTGTAAATCCATTCATTGGGACGCAGACTGACGAAACAGGAGCGCTGAGCGGTAGCACATTCCCTGGAGCAACCCTGCCTCAGGGAATGGTGCAACTCAGTCCGGAGACCGAATTGATGGTGACTTGGGACCCTTGTTCAGGCTACGATTACAACAAAGACATTATTTACGGCTTCACACATACGCACCTCAGCGGAACAGGCTGCACCGACCTCATCGACGTGAGTCTGATGCCACTTTGCATAGAGGTGACGCCGGAACAGCTTTCAAAAGCCGATTTCGGACAGCATTACAGTCATGAAAACGAGTCGGCACGACCTGGCTATTATCAGGTATTTTTGCAGGAAAGCGGCGTTAATGTTGAGGTTTCGGCGACGACACGCACAGGAATTCATCGTTACACATTCCCGGAAGGACAGCCACAGACGGTGGTGCTCGACCTCGACCGCGGCACCTATCGTGGCGACGCATATTATTCAGGCAGAAGGAGTTACGACGTGATACAGGCGCAGATCCGTATCGTCGATGAAAACACCATCGAGGGCTACCGCGTCATCACCGGATGGGCGAAGATGCGCAAAGTTTATTTCCGCGCCGAGTTTTCAAAGCCGATAGCAAAACATCTTCTGATGAACGGCAAACTCAACGTCGGCAACAGCGACGTGGTGAATGGCAGGACATTGCGGGCGGCTTTGGATTTCAATCCTGAAGACGGTAACGAATTGATTGTCAAAGTGGCGATTTCGCCTGTCGATAACGACGGAGCGCGCAAAAACATGCTTGCTGAAGCTCAGAGCTGGGATTTCGACGAATATGTGAAAAACGCCCACGACGTTTGGCAAAAGGAGCTCAGCCGCATCGATATCGAAGGCACCGACGAGCAGAAAACCATATTCTACACCGGACTTTACCACGTTTTGATGCAGCCCAACACTATGAGCGATGTCGACGGACGCTATATGGACACCAATTTCGAGATCAAGCAGATGCCTGAAGGGCAGACGTATCATAGCACATTTAGCTTATGGGACACCTTCCGCGCCGCGCATCCTTTATATACTTTGATTGCTCCTGACGAGGCCGCGCAGTTTGTGAGGGACATGGTTTTGCATCAGCAGACTTACGGCTACCTTCCGATTTGGGACCTTTGGGGTCAGGACAACTACTGCATGATTGGCAACCACGCCATCCCGGTTTTGGCTGATGCCATATTGGCGGAGATTCCAGGAATCAACGTGGAAGAGGCATATCAGGCGATGGTGGAGAGCAGCACAAGGAGTCATTTCAACTCACCTTTCGAAATTTGGGAGAAATGCGGTTACATGCCGCAAACGCTTCAGAATGAGAGTGTCAGCATCACCATGGAGCAGGCTTTCGACGATGCCTGTGTGGCTCTGGTGGCTAAAAAATTAGGCAAAAATGAAGACTACGAGCGTTTCTATCGCCGCTCGATGTTTTATAAAAACTTGTTCGACCCTGAGACAGGTTTCTTCCGTCCGAAAGACGAAAACGGCAACTGGATGGAGGGTTTCGACCCGCTCTCGTACGAGCAGCCGTGCTTTGTGGAGGGCAACGCCTGGCAATATATGTGGTTTGTGCCGCAGGATCCGCAAGGCTTGATCGACCTCTTTGGAGGCCAAAAAGGCTTCTTAACCAAGCTCGACGAGAACTTCACTTTGACCGCGACTTCGGGTGAGGTGAACGGCAACGCCAGTGGCTTCATCGGGCAGTATGCGCACGGCAACGAGCCGAGCCATCACACGGTGTATCTGTATAATTTCGCTGGAAAGCCTGAACGTACGCAGGAGCTGGTGGAGCAGGTGAGGAGCGAGTTTTATCGTGCCACGCCATGCGGCTATGCCGGCAACGACGACTGCGGACAGATGTCGGCATGGTATATCTTCTCTTCGTTGGGATTCTATCCGTTCCATGCCGGTTCAGCCGAATATGTCATCGGGACACCTTTATTTAAAAAGGCTACTATTCACCTTGAAAACGGCAACGATTTCGTGATTTCGGCTCCTAACAAGACCGCGAAGCGCATCCATGTGAAGAGCGTGAAACTCAACGGCAAGGCGATTACTGATTACAAGCTTACTCATAAGGAGATTTTGGAAGGCGGAGTGTTGGAGTTTAAGATGAAATAATTAACATCGAAAAACACGAATCACACGAATTTTTTACCTGTAATTATTCGTTAAATTAGTGAAATTTGTGTTCAAAATTGATACTTTCCGCTGCCTAAATATTTGATTTCATATCCTTTTTTCGTCGGAATCCAGACTTCGGCTATGATGTTGCCGTTCCGGAGCATAGAGCCCCGGCTCGGATAAGTGTCGTTGGTGGCGATATGCAATGCGAGGTTTTACTTCACGAAACGAACAGTAGAACGCAAATCAATATTTTGATAAATATCTTATCTCTCTAATCGAAACCGCAAATCCTCCACACGGGGCCATTTTCATCTTTAGGACGGTCTTCGAAGTCACCTTTTTCTTGGTGATGGTGTATGATTGTGTGTTATAGCCCTCGTCAGGCAGTCCGCTGGCGTCTTTGCCGTCGGCGTAGATGATGGCATCGTAGGTCTTGCCTTTTTCAAGAAAATCCAGTTTTATCTTGACCTCACGGGCGTTTTCGTCGGTGATGCCGCCGATGTACCAGACATCACGAGGATTCTGTAGAGACGCGCCATGGCACATCTCTACAGAATCCGGGATGGCATAGACAAACCTTGTGGCACCCGAGATCACGCCTTTTTTGCCATCGGCCAGTTCACCGACGCCGTCGGCGGCCTTGTTCAAGGTCGAAATCTTGGGTTTTCTTGCTGTGACGATATATGCGCCAGGTTCGGCTTCAAGATAAATCGTAGTGTCCCAGTCGACGGCGACGTCTTTGATAAACTGGAACGCGTCCATGAATTGTTCATAGTGTTCGGGGAAGTCGGCGGCCATCTGGAGAGGGGAGTAGAAGGTGACGTACAGTCCCAGCTGGTTGCAGATGGTGTGTCGCATCTTGTCGCCTTTGTCCCAGCTGACAATCTGCTCCATGTCGGTGACGAAGATGCCTGGGGTGTAGTCCATCGGACCGCCTTGCAGACGTGTGAACGGCAATATTGTGGTGTGTCCAGGTTTAATACGGCCTCTGAACTCTGTTCCCATCGCGCTCTCGTTGCCAATCATGTTGGGCCAGGTGCGGCATAATCCCGTCGGGCGCACTGCCTCGTGCGAGTTGACCATGATATGGTGTTTGGCAGCCTCCACGATGGCATAATGGTAATGGTTGTTGATGGGCTGGCTGTAGTGGCCTTCGCCGAAAGGTATGATGGTGCCCACGTAGCCGCCCTTAACGACATCGTAGCCGTATTCGTTCATCAAAGAGTAGGCTTTTTCCATCCAACGCTCGTAGTTCTGAGTGGATGCCGAGCTTTCGTGGTGCATGATGAGACGGATGCCCTTCTCATGTGCGTATTGGTTCAACGCTGGCAGGTCGAAGTCGGGATAAGGGGTTATGAAGTCGAAGACGTAGTCTTTCTGTTTGGCGTACCAGTCCTCCCAGCCGATGTTCCAGCCCTCAATCAATAATGCGTCGAAGCCGTTTTCGGCTGCAAAGTCGATGTAACGGCGCACGTTAGTGTTGTTGGCACCATGATAACCGTGTGGCGTGGCGTGCTCATAGTCGGTCTCGCCAAGTTTCACAGATGGGAAGTCGTTGGTGTACGACCAGGCACTCTTGCCTGAGATCATCTCCCACCACACGCCCATGTATTTCACCGGGTGAATCCAGCTGACATCTTCAATGGCGCAAGGGTCGTTGAGGTTTAAAATCAGGCGCGAGGCGAGCACGTCGATGGCTTTCTCGCATACCATGACGGTGCGCCAAGGGGTATGACAAGGTGCCTGCAGACGACCTTTGTAGCCTGTCGCGTCAGGACACAAGAAGGCTCTGAAAACAAATTGAGAATTGACAGTTGATAATTGAGAATTATCAATCTCGGTTGAATTATCAATTAGCTCGAGATGCATAGTAGGGTAATCCAGGGTAGCGGCCTCATGGATGTTGATGTACAATCCGTCGTCGGTCTTCATCTGGAGGGCTGTCTGCACGCCGGTGTTCGAGAACGCCGTCCATGGCCAGCCGCCACCTTCGTGGCTCTTGTCGAACAGCTCAGGTATCTGCGAAAGCTTCGACTCGGTGTAGTTAAACTCTTGAGTGTCGAGGTCGCCGGGGATCCACCAGGCGGTATGGTCGTCGGTCATCGCAAACTCGGTGAGCTCTTCCTTGATCCAGAAATAAACCAAGGCGTTTTCCATCGGGAACTCGTAGCGGAAGCCCAAGCCGTCGTCGTAAAGTCTGAATCTAATCTGCATCACCGTGGTTTTTTTCTCGGTGGAGTGGTCCATGCTCTCGACTGAGCCCACGGGCTGTTCGAGCGTCACGAGCATCTCGTTGTAATGGTTACGGATGTGGCTTTCCTCGCCCCAGACGGGCTCCCACACCTCGTCGAAGGTGCTGCGCTCCACGTTTTTCAGCACGAAGGCATGCGCCAGGTCGTCGCGCCATTCGAGGGTGAAGCCCATTTTCGAAGGAAGCACCACAGGTTTGCCGTCACGATTCAATATATAATAAGGTGTGCCGTCGTTGAGCTCGAACTGAAGCTCGAGTTTTCCGTCGGGACTCTGCAGCTTTTCCTGTGCGAGAACCGTCTGCCAAGCTGCAAACAGCATCAAAATAGCGATAAAAACAGATTTTTTCATAATGGAAGATTTTACTCTCCGCAAAGATATGAAAATTTTTGTATTTTTGTCAACTCTTAATAAAATTGGAAATTATAGTGAAAAAGTTTTTGATAATCATATTTATTGTTGGGCTTTGCGGAACGGTCTCAGCCCAAGGTATGCGCAAAAACGAGCTCAAGGTGGCACTTCTCTCGCTGGCTAGCGGCACTTCGAAGCTAACTTACGAGCGTTTGGTGCGTGATTATCAGAGTATTGAGATTACGGCGGGTGTCATCGGATGGGGTTTCGACAAGCTCAAGGACAGCGACCCGCGGGGCACGGCATGGCGGCTGGCATACAAGTTCATCTTCCGTAACAAACACAACGCCAACAACCAGATGTGCGGCTTTTACATCAAGCCGGAGCTATGCTACTCATCGTATCGTTACAACCACGAGACCGACGGGCGGTTGAAGGTCGACCGCGTGGCTCTGATGGGCGTGTTAGGCTACGACTGGGTGCTCAATTGGTTCGTCTTCGATGTCTACGGAGGCTTCGGTTTGGCGTGCGGCAACAGCAACAAAAGTAACTATCACCATGGTTTTATAGGGTTAAATGCCGACAGTCCGACCGCATTTACGGCAGGTTTTAGGGTCGGAGTGGCATTTTAAACAAATTTTTTTGAAAAATTTTTTCGTTTGTTTTTCCCAGTATTTACTGATATTTTCGAAAATCATTAAAATTTTTTTGAAAATTTTTTAAATTTTTTGTAGTTTATATTATAAACTTGTTTATTTTTGCAACGTCAATTGGCAATAAAAATTAAACTTAAAATTAACTATTAAAAATTAAATGACATGGAAAACATCGAACAAAAAAATGAAATGACAGCTCAGCAGAGCTTGAACATCATCAGCGAAATGATCAACGATAGCCGTCGCACGATTCTTCAAAGCAGTGCAAAACACTTCATGCTGTGGGGCAGTTTGCTGATTTTTGTATCACTGGTAGTCTATTGGCTTTGGCAATCATCGGGAAGTCCGGTTTGGAATGTCGTATGGTTTGTGATGCCTGCCTTGGGATTCCCGATTGTAAGGATTCTTGACAGGAAAGACTCCGACATCCCGCAGAGCAAAGTCAACATGAACATTGGTCTGATTTGGCTCACCTACTGTATTTTCGCGGTATGCATCAGTGTTATTGCGATGTTGTGGGTGCCTATGAACCTCACATTGGTTCTTGTGGTGATTTTTGGATTTGCGCAGTGCGTCTCAGGATTTATCCTTAAGAACTGGACTATCATCGTCAGTGGTTTCATTCTTGGCATCGGTGGTGCAGTGGCGGCTTCGTTGCTGTTTGGTGCCGAGCAGCTGCTCATTTTCACCATTGGCGGCATCATGCTTGTTGTAACCGGACTTATTATCAAATCTCAATATAAATAGCCATGTTACCGAAACTTGATCCATTGCTTCATTCCGAGCTGCGGCTGGCGGTGATGTCGATACTGGCCGGTGTTGAGGATGCTGATTTCACATACCTCAAGAAGCAGACAGGAGCCACCTCGGGCAACCTCAGCGTGCAGATCGACAAGCTCAGTGCGGCCGGCTACATCACGGTCGACAAGGGCTTCAAAGGAAAGGTGCCATGCACAACCTGCAAAATCACTCCCGCGGGCCTCGACGCCTTCGAGAAATATGTGAATGCGTTAAAAGAGTACATTTCGGCAAACAAATAATTGAAAAAATGAAAAAGATAGTCAAAACCATTTTATGGATTGTGTTTGCCTTTGCCCTTCTTTTCGAAGGGAACGTCCGGGCACAAGTCGACCCGCTTGAACAGGGTGCGATGTCCGTTAAGAAACTGGACGACGGGCTGTATTATATGGAATATAAAGGAGATGACGGCTTCGCCGGACTGATGGAGAGCGGCGGCGGACACAGTGCTAGTGAACTGTCTGAATACGTCACGCGTTTCCTTTCAAAGGGTTTCTATAACCCGAAGAGCGGAAATCCAGGACCGGCGAAGTACGGTTGCTCTGCCTTGACGGTACGAACGCCAGAAGGTGGCGCCTTGATGGGCCGTAACTTCGATTTCACTTCTGCGACTGGAATTGTCCTTCACACGATTCCCGATCAGGGTTATGAGACCTACACCACTTTCAACCTCAACTTCCTTGGTTTCGGAGATGGTTGGGTCCCGGAAGGTTTCAAAAACCAGTACATGGCGCTCTCTGTGCTGTTTTTCGCCTTGGACGGCATAAACGAAAAGGGTTTGGCCGTGGCCGACTTGATGGCGGGAGACGACGCTCAAACCCATCAGGACAGCGGCAAGCCAGCCCTGACCACCACGTCAGCCATCTGCTACCTTCTTAAAAATGCCGCCACAGTGGACGAGGCTCTTGATCTGCTTCGGGAAATTGATATGAACTCGGATATTGGTGCCGCACATCATTATGCGATTTCCGATGCCTCTGGCCGAAGTGTTGTGGTCGAGTATGTGGACAACAATATGGAAGTCGTTGAATCAGCCGCCGTAGCCAATCACTATCTGTGTGCGTCCAAGCTAAACGTTGGCTTGAAAGAAGGAGACCGTCGATACGAATTCCTGTGCCGTCAGTTCGATGCCGCTGGAGGTGTGATGGATAAGCAGCAGCTTACTAAAGCGATTGCTTCTGTTTCATTGCCGCCTATGGAAGGCAGGCACATGGGCACTGCATGGACTCTCGTAATGGACCTAACGAACCCTTCCGTAACCTACTATTCCCGCCGCCATTTCGACAATCCGTTCCACTTTGAATTTGAGAGAAATAGCGAAAGGTAATCCATCCTTACAGCATAAATATCCGTCCACTTCGTGTAAACGGTGGATGGATATTTATGCCGTTTCTGTCACCCTGTTTTTTTTATTTTACCTCCATGCGTTGGCAATCCGCTCAAACAGGGCTGGAGTGTAGGCGTAACCACTGTTTGTCGCTCCCATCCTTACAATAATAAGGTTCTTATGTGGGTTCACATAAAGCACCTGATGACAGATGCCAAGGGCAAAATAGCCTGGATAACGTGTCAGATAGTAGTTGTTATAACTGAGGTTATACCAATTGTAATGATATCCGAAGTTGGTGACATCGTATCTGGTTGAGTTCACTATCCAGTCCTCGCTGACGATGCGTTTGCCGTTCCACATGCCTTTGTTGAGGTAAAGACGGCCAATCTTAGCCAAATCCATGATGTTCATCGCGATACCACCGAAGGTGTGTGCCATGTCGTGTTTTTTGCTGTCGATGATGACCAAGGCTGCCGAATCCATGCCGAGCGGCTGCCATACCTTCTCGCTGAGATAATCGGCATAACTCTTGCCCGAGGCGCGCTCTATTACTATGCCGAGAATCGCCGGCGTCATGCTCTCGTAGCGGAACTGTGTGCCTGGCTTGCAACGGAACTTCAAGCTTTTTAGCTGTTTCCTGATGTTATGTCCATAGTTTAGTTTCGCCATCGCGTTGAGCATCTTCAAATCTTTCAACGATGTGAACTCATAAACGTCGTCGAAGTCGAGGCCGCTGCGCATGTCGAGCAGATGACGTATTGTCAGCTCCTGCCACATCGGGTCTTCTTTCTTAAGCTCGGGCAGATAGTCGGTGACAGGGTCGTCGACGCTGTGGATGTAGCCGTCGTCGATGGCGATGCCGCACAGCAGCGACGTTATCGACTTCGTGATGGAGAAGATGGTCGCCATATGGTCGGCAGAGTAGTCGCCCCAATATCTTTCGTAAACGATGCTGTCGTTATGTATGATGAGCACTGCCTGGTCTTTGCCTTTGGTGTCGATCACCTCGCTAAAAGTCTGATTGTCGCCGTAAGGCTGGTTGTTCAGGAAATGCAGGGTGTCGAGCCAAATGGCATGTTTCCCGACAGGGAAATGAAACGCCAGGTCGCCAGTCGCAATGGTGTCGACCTGGCGTTTTTTATAGCTGTACACGGTAGGGCCGTCCTTGCCGTCGACCTTGAGCGCCCTGAAGATAGAGCACGACGAGACCGCCAGCGCGCATACGGCCAGCATTATGAAATGACGTAACTTCATCGTCTGACAGATTTTTTTAGTTCAAAACCTCAGCCAGCTTTGCTTCAAGTTCCTCGCCACGCAAGCCCTTAGCAATCATGATGCCGTTCTGGTCGTAGAGGAAGTTGCTCGGGATGTAAACAATGGCATAGTTATTGCCTACTTCACCAGCAGCGTCGCGCACCTGGATGTATGGCAGAGCGTCTTCTTCGACAGCCTGCAGCCATGCAGCCTCTTTTCTGTCGACACTCACACCGACAATCTCCAAGCCTTTGTCGTGATATTTCTCGTAAGCGGCCTTCACCACAGGGTTTTCATTACGGCATGGTCCGCACCACGATGCCCAGAAGTCGACCAACACGACCTTGTTGTTTTTGATGAGTTCGGCAAGATTCACATCTTTACCGTCAGCGGTCTGCAAGGTGAAGTCGATAAACGGCTGACCGAGCTCCACACGCTGGTTGTTTGCGATAAACTTCACTACGTTGTCTCTGTAAGGCGACTCGTTGGTGAGCAAGTCGGCAAGCTCTATCACCTCAGCCAGTTCAAGGTCATATTTCATCTCATCAAGGATGTAATGTGCCACATAGCTGTCGGCGTGGTTTCTGACATAGTCTTTTTTAAAATCGTATGTTTCGTGCCAGATGACCAAAAGCTGTGCGTTGAGTTCCTCATATCTTAAGCTGTCGTCGGCATCGTAAGCTGCGTCAATTTCCTCCTCGAGAGCTGGTCCCGGCTCGTTGATTATCGCAATAGCCTTCTGATACTCGTTGAAATCGTTCTGAGTGGCACAGCCCGTAGCTTCGATATGGGCAAAATCGTCGATATCGCCAGTCACATTAACATCTTGATTTTCAGGGAACATCATCAAGAAATCACGTGGCCCTTTGAGCTTCAGGATGTAAAGTGCGTACGGCTCGTCGAAATCGACGTTGAAAACGGCTTTGTTGTCGGCAAAGACCACGGTGTCGAGAATGATTGGCGTGTTGCCGTCAAGGGTCTTTACGAGGAAAGCCTGCTCGCCATCCGAATTGTCAAGGTTCAACGTAATAGTAAACTGTTTTGCTTTGTTGCAGCCGCTCAAAATCAGCATTGCTGCGAAGAGAGATAATAAGAGTTTTTTCATGATTTTAATATTTTAAATGGTTTAAATACATTCTTTCACAAAACTGAGGAACAACGGATGCGGCTTGAGCACCGTGCTCGAATATTCGGGATGGAACTGTGTGCCGATGTACCAGCGCAGGGTAGGGATCTCGACGATCTCCACCAGTCCGCTCTCTGGGTTGGTGCCCACGCACATCATGCCGTTTTTCTCGTATTCGTCCTTGTATTTGTTGTTAAATTCATAACGATGGCGGTGACGCTCGCTGATCTTCGGCATGCCGTAGATGCCGGCCACCTTGCTGCCTTTGCGCAGCTCGCATCCGTAAGCGCCCAGACGCATGGTGCCGCCCATGTTGGTGATGTTTTTCTGGTCTTCCATCATGTCGATGACGTTGTGAGGTGTCTTGGCGTCCATCTCGCTCGAGTTGGCGTCGTTGTAGCCCAACACGTCGCGGGCGAACTCGATGACCATCATCTGCATGCCGAGACAGATGCCGAACGCCGGCATGTCGTGTGTTCGGGCATGTTCCAATGCGATGATCTTGCCCTCGATGCCACGCTGGCCGAAGCCCGGGCAGACGAGTATTCCTGCCACATTTGCCAGCTTCTCTGCCACGTTGGCCTTGGTGATGTTCTCGCTGTTGATGAAGTCGATTTTCACCTTCACGTGGTTGTATATTCCCGCCAAAATCAGGCTCTCGCGGATGCTCTTGTAAGCGTCTTGGAGGTCGTATTTGCCCACCAGGCCGATATGTAATTCTTTTGTCGCGCCTTGCTGCAGCTCCAAGAAATGGTGCCACGACTCCATCTTAGGCATCTCGCCCACCGGCACGCCGAACTTGCGCAACAACGCCGCGTCAAGTCCCTGTCGCTGCATGTTGACCGGCACCTCATAGATGCTCGGGAGGTCTTCGCTCTGCACCACACATTCGAGGTCGACGTTACAGAACGATGCCACCTTCTGTCTTATCCCGTCGGAGAGGTGTTTCTCGGTGCGCAGGACGAGCACGTCGGGCTGTATTCCTGCACCTTGCAGCTCTTTCACCGAGTGCTGCGTAGGCTTGGTCTTGAGCTCGTCGGCAGCTCTCAGATAAGGCACAAAGGTGAGATGCACACATGCCGCGCGGTTGCCGAGCTCCCATTTCAGCTGACGAATAGCCTCCAGGAACGGTGCCGACTCGATGTCGCCTATGGTGCCGCCGATCTCCGAGATCACGAAGTCGACCTCGTCGTTGTGCTGTAAAATGCGGTGTTTTATCTCGTCGGTGATATGAGGCACCACCTGAATGGTCTTGCCCAGGTAGTCGCCGCGACGCTCCTTGTCGATGACGGCCTTGTAGATTTTGCCCGTCGTCACCGAGTTGGCCTGTGTGGTGCGGATGCCGGTGAAACGCTCATAGTGTCCGAGGTCGAGGTCTGTCTCCATGCCGTCAACGGTCACATAGCACTCGCCATGCTCGTATGGGTTGAGCGTGCCCGGGTCGATGTTGATGTACGGGTCGAATTTCTGGATTGTTATAGTGTATCCGCGAGCCTGCAGCAACTTACCGATGCTCGCCGAAATAATGCCTTTTCCGAGGGAAGAAACCACGCCTCCCGTCACAAAGATATATCGTGTCATAGAATCTGTTTTAAAGGCGCAAAGATATAAAAAAATAAAAAAGGATGTCACATTGTAGCATCCTTTTTTATGATATTTTTTAATATTTTTTATAGTAAGGCAAATATAATGCTTTGTTTATCATTACACAAATTCTTGTAATTTATTTTCTGACCACTGCTTTAATTGGATTCAACAATCTGTCAAGGACGGTGAGGTCCTTGGTGATTATCTCGGCGGTACCTGACATCTCGGGACGATAAGGTATGTTGATGCCGTATTGTGTGATGAGGCTGTCGGGCATTTCCACTTCAAGAAGGAATACATTGCCGATGCCGGCTTCTTCGTATGGCACCATCGAAATCCCCGACAGTTTGACTTGTACAAAACCGAATTCCA
>Ga0265298_10000824_pt1 | contig 45862 bp, 67 predicted proteins | sample AusTroGonzalo_MG_3_FD_193486 | JGI IMG/M metagenome (GOLD analysis project Ga0265298, IMG submission 193486) | Bovine rumen microbial communities from tropical cattle in Woodstock, Queensland, Australia - Gonzalo_01 | ecosystem: Host-associated > Mammals > Digestive system > Stomach > Rumen ...
TAATTTGCACAATATCTTCTATATATAATAATACACTATTTGAGCAATTTGTATATCTACTGTCACCGCCCATAAATGATGGTGCATTTTTAATGTGTTCTAATAATTCTTTACTTGCCATTTTTTTCCTCGCTTTCGGCAAACTTATACATTTGAGATAACTCATCATTTTTAAATTGATGACAACCAATTTCAATTTTAATTGGAAACTCATATTTTGCTTCTTGAAAATCTTTTAAAACTTGTGAATATTTTTCTTTATATTTGCAAACACTATTGTGTTGACAATTATCACATTTTCTTGTCATTTTTTAATACCCCCTCAATAGTTCTAACTTCCCTTCTTGGTTCATTTTTGCTACATATATCAAACCTTTATCAGTCCAAATTGCACCATAAATATCTTCACCCTTGTACATATCTAATTGTATAAAATCAATTATTTGAGGTGTTGTAAAACAACTATTGTTAACCATTACAAACTCTTCACATAATTCTTCTATGGTATCGCTTTTTTTAAAACCACTATTTATTGCGTTATATACATATTCTTTGCTTGTCTTTTCTATTAAATCATTAATATTATAAATTGCGTTTTGCGTTCTAATATAATTCCCCATATTTTGTTTATACCCTCTTTTCTAAAAATTAAAATGTAAATAAATTATAGTCTTTAATAATTTCTTCTTTTATATCTTTAATATCAATTATATTATTATTTCTAATAATTTTAACATCATAATCATCTGTTTTGTATTCCATATATCTATTAATTGTTTCCTGGCAATATAAAGGTTCTAATTCAATACCACGATATATTCTATTGTTTTTCATACAACTAATCATATTTGTTGCTAAGCCGCTAAAATTATCTAATACAATATCGTTTTCGTTGGTAAAATTAGTAATAATATAATCGCATAATTCAATAGGCATTAATGCTCTATGTATTTCAGCATATTTATTTTGCATATTTCTATTAATTCTGATTACATTACTTTTTGTTCCCCTAAAATCTTCGCCTATTCTTATATGTTTACCATTATTCTTTACATTTGTATATATATATATATTCAAAATCACTATTTAAAACATTAGGTTCAATAGCTGGCAAACCAGTAGTCTTATACCAAATCATTGTATCTACCATTTTATACTTCATTTCATTTAAAAAATCAATAAGGCTAATTTTGTTGCCACTTAAATGTGATACATTTAAAAATAAATATTTACAATAATTTAAAGCGTTGGTGCTTGTTTTTAATAATAAGTCTAAATATTCATCTTGTGTTTTTCTATCATTATCACCATAATATTTATTTGTTTTTGACATAGTATCATCTTTAAATAAATATTTTTGTACGTTACACAAGTCACTACCATAATTATTTGCACCACAATTATATGGTGGACTAGTAAAGCATAATGTTATATTATCATTTTTTAAAAAATCATAACTTTCCTTTAATGTACTATCACCACAATATATTTTATGCCTATTATCAAAAATTATTAAATCGCCTTTTTGAATATATGTATCATTCATTATATTTACCCCTTTATTCTTAATATACTTATCGTTTTTAGCAACAATGTTAACTCATTTTTGTCTAACCAAAACCCATTTTCGTGGTATTCAAAATCACACCAACGCCCATCAAAATTAATAGCACGTTCATTTGCCATACACTCAGCTTTAAATTGCGTATCGTTTTCAAAAAACTCAATTTGCCAACGTGCTTTTTGCCATTCTTCTATCAATTTTTCTTTTTGCATTTTCTTGGTCTTCCTTCCTATCTAGTAATTTTAAAAATATTTTCCATTGCTTGTCGTTTAACTCGCCCATAGGCTTTTGCCAAATCTCTTTTTCTTGCTTAGTCATTTCTTAACCACCTTACCACTAAATCATAATTGTCATTTTCTTCATACATAAAAATTGTATTTGTACCCTTAATATAAATATCATAAATGCCAATGCATTCAGATTTTATTTCTAACATACTTTTTATTAAGTTTAAAATCTCTAAATCTTGTTTTAATTTTCCCTTGTTGTGTTCTAATTTTTCAAGTGAGTTAGGTGCGTTTTCATTTAATTGCACTCTTGCAATTTCACAAATGCCATTTAGCATTTCAATGTTACTCAATTTTACTCACCCCCAATGCTTCACATAAATTGCTAATTAAATCATTTGTCTTATCATAAATGCACTCTTGCTCGTGTTCCATAAAAATATTATGTGATACATTAACTCTATACATTTCGTCATTCTTAATTTTTAATTCAACAATGGCGTCATAAATCGCTTGTTTTGCTCTATTTATTTCTAAAGCTGCTTCGCTATATTCTACTTCAATATTGTATTCGTTTTGATAATCATTCATAGTCCCAATCTCTCCCCCAAACAATGTCATATGCTTTATCCATTAAATCTTTAATACCTAAAATCTTATATTGGTTGTCCCGTGCTTGAATATTTCTTTCATTAAACTCTTGATTATCTTCAACAATTTCGTTTACAATATTCCAATAATAAGAACAATCAAAACCATATTCTTCTAAAATATCAATGGCAAAAACAACGCCATAATTATAATCATATTCAGCTACTTTAATTGCATTTTCTAATGTAAAATCAACCATTTTTTAATACCCCCCCATATTTTTATAAATTGTGCTTTCAGAGGTTAGCACTAACTCAAATATAAAGTCATATATAATCTATTTTCTTCTGCAAAAGTAGTTTTTAAACGCACTTTAAATCTTTTACATAGATTAACGACTTGTCTTGCAATTTCATTTTTTGCAATAATTTCAATTTCAACGCTATCATAATAGTCGCTATAATCATAAACTCTTAATGTAGCAATTTTTTCTAACTTTTTAAAAAATCTTCTTTTCATAATTACACCCCTTATTCTTTAACCCAATAACCATAAACTAATCTTTTATTATTAGTACACAAATTACCGTTTATATCATAATATTGTTTTTCGCTACAATCGTATGTATCATAAATTACGCCATCTTTAACGCAAGTTAAATGCTTACTTAACTCTACAATAATTACGCCATTTGGTATTTCATTTGGTGTTAGGTGCACTCTTGAATTATCGCCCTTAAAAATTGTTTGCTTTCTAGTCCACCCAATTTCAGCCAAATATTTCTTAAAAGTTTCTTTAAATACGCCATCACGCACACTTGATTTTTTATGCCCTCTATGTTTAGTAGTGCGTTCATTTTTAGCCATTTCTTTAAGTCTATCATAGACCTCTTTATAATCATTGCCAGTTGCATTGCAAATTGCTCTAACAACACAATCACCAACATTTTGGGCTTTAAAGTATTTTTCCCTTCCACCCGTAGAATAAATAAATCTCATTTTTTTACCCCCTTATTTATTATATTCACTTTTAAACATTGTTTTAACTTTTTCAACTATAAAATTAGCACTATCTTGTATTTGACTACTTTCAAATAATGTTGCATTTTCATAAGCATTTTGGCTATATGAGTTGCCTTCTAAACAACTATAAGTTTTATCCATCGCAACAAATATGTTATCACTATTTCTACGCTCGCAAACCCATACTTTTAAATGCAAATTTTTTTCTGGGTTACAACTAATAACGTTAAGTACAAACCCTTGTTCTCTACCATTATAAAAAGTTTCTAACCAACCATCAATTTTAACATTATTTTCAACAATATCATAATTCAACTCTTCTAAAACCAAATTAAACACTTTTTGACTTACTTTAATACTTGTAACTTTTTTAATCATTATTCTATCCTCCGTTTTTAATAAAAAATGGCTATCTATAACAAAAGTTATAGTAGCCACTATTGTTTAAAAATATACATTAAATAAGTGAGTTTTCCACAATTCCACTTATAAAACTTTTTCCATTTCTGACAATTCGCAATAACTTTAGTGGTGATGTTATTGTTACGATAGCATTCCTATTACTGAAACTGTGCTATCCTTTTCGTGTGTGTTTCGGTAAGGTGTGCGACACGAACCGCAAGGCTCACCCCTTTACTACCACCCTAATTTTTTCTTATTGCTTTGACAATATTTTGCATTCCTCATAGGGTCTTGAATGCTCGGCTATGTTTCAAATAGTCGCTTTTATTAATATCTCACCAATAATAAGTATCTTGGTAAGAAATTATTGCTTCTTCTTCTACGCGGTCGTAATCTGTTTCCGCGTTTTCAAAACAAATATAACAATTACTTATATTTGTTCCCCCGTCTACAATCGGAAGAAGCAACCAATCATATACGGAATATCCATAGTATGAACCATTATGTGCTTGACGTCCTAAACATTGTCGTGGGACACACAGCCACATCACATCAAATTGTGGCTCATTCTTGTGTATATCTTGCACCATATACACAAACTTATCAATGCATCTAAATGATGCACCCTTATTGTAAAGGGCTTTAACATATTTGATAAGTCCTTTTATTGTGGCAACTTTTGTTGCCATTTTTTCTAATTCCATTTTTCCTCCTTTAACTTTAAAACAATTCTACCACCATTATACACCAAAATACCCCCTAAAAACACAATGCGTAAAATTGGAACGTTTTTGCGTAAAATTGGATAATTTTGCGTATTTTTGGATAATTTTACACATTTTTGATTTTTTCTAAAATACCAATCTAAAAACCATAATATTATATGTGCGTGTATATACGTGCGTGTGCGTGCGTATATGTGTATGCGTAAGCGATTAAAACTTGTGCTAAAAGTCAAAAATAGAACATTTTAATTTTATCACTCTAACCATATGAGTGCTAATGGCTTAACAATAGCAAGCAAAAGCATAAGATTTTGCAAAAAGTTATAAATGGTAATTTTATCAATAATACACTAGCAAAAAATCTAGGCAATAAGCCACTTTTTTGATATTGCTAAACAATTATTTCCTACCACGATTTTTCATTTTCGCACTTTTCAATGGTAAGTAATATAAAAATATGGGTAAAAAGCAAAAATGCGAAAATAAGCGATTTTTGGGCTTAATTTTTAAAAATCGTGTTTTGGGGGCAAAATGGCATTTTGACAAGTTAACATAATATTTTTTTATAAATGTTAGCAAGCGGCAACAAAATATAAAAATAGAAATCTTGATTTTTCAAATGGGGTGGCTTTTTTATGGCGAAGCTGAAAAAATGATTTTCAAAAAATTAGGCTATTCATAGAACAAAAATCTGGCTTTTTATTTTTTGATTTTCAAAATAAAGGGCTTTTATATAGGAAAACTTGAAAAAGGCTTAAATCATTTAGGCGATGCACACACAAGCCAAAAAATCGCCCATTATTACACACAAACCAAAGCACCACCCAGCAACGCCAAAACAAGCCCCCAAAAAGCCAAAAAACGCCCCAAAAATAGCAAATAATTTTAATTTAAAAGTAAAAACCCAAAAACGCACAAAATCGCCCAAAAATTGCCAAATCTTCGCAAAAGTCGCCCAAATCTTCGCAAAATATTATAAAATTGCTTTCTTTTTGGTAGTATTTAAGTATCACGGGGACGCCCGAAAACGTGAAAGGAAAAAAGAAAAATGAAAAAATTATATGGTTGTATTAACAATAGATTAGAAGAAGGGCACAAATGGGTGGAAGAAATCAAGGTCGGTACACTTTTAACCCAATATTTATGGAGTGACCGCCACGCTTTTGAAGTCACACAAGTTATTAATCAAAAGCATATTTTTATTAGAAGATTGAAAGCAATTAGAAATGATAAAAATGGTATGTCAGATAGTCAAGAATACACATTCAAACAAGATTTAACAAATAAAGAAATTGAGTTAATTTTTCGCTATAACAAATGGCAATCAGTCACAAGATACAATATTCAAACAATGAATAAACGAGCCGCAATTCAAAAATTAATAGACAATCATATAATTAATTATGAAGCCAATCTATTTTAATTTATTATGATTAAGTGGCTTTTTATTGGGTGGGCGTTTTTGCTTGCTTGCTTTATCTTAAAACTTATAAAACGGGTTAAAAAATGACCCGTTTTTTTGGTGCTTTCTTGCGTTGCGTGGTTTTGCATCTATTCATTACTTTTTAAAATTATAAAAAAGCCTTAAAAATCGCTTAAAATCGCATTTTTTGAGTTTGGGCGGCTTGTTGTGTGGGTAGGTTGCGAAAAGTCGCAAAATCGCTTTATTTTGGGCTTTATTTTGTAAAGTGGTTTAAGTGCTTATATTATTTTATATTATAGTTTAATGAGTGGTTAAGGTGTTAACGCATTTTGGCCACTTTTTAAAACGTGGCTAGCCCCTTTTTTTAATTTTTTCACCTCTCTTTCTTAATCTTCAATAAATACCCAACGACACAACGGGCGACAATCGCCACGACATACGACACGACAACGACCACGACAAAATCCATAACAAAAAGCACGACAAAAGCGACAAATGATTTTAAATTAAAAGTATTTTGTTTTAGCGTAAAAGTAAAATATAGCGTGAAGTTTTGACTTTTCAAAATTAAAGCAAATCTTAAAAAATCAAGCCAATAAGCCTATAATTTGAGGTTAAGCGTTGCGATAATTGGCTTTAAATTAAAAGCATTTACACCCCCACCAGATAGGCGATAGGGGGTCAAAATATGAAAGCTGTCTTGGGGCAACCCTCTCGCCAATTTTTATTCAAAACCTCCCAAAAATCGCACCCAAAAATTGACACAAAATTAAAGCAAGTTTGACAGAATTTTTTCAAAAAGTTTTCAAAAAGTTGTTAAAAATTTCACGTGGGAAGGGCAAAAACGGGGAAAAACGAGGGAAATGGAAATTTGGAAGTAGGAAATAATCGTTAAGATTAGCGTGGAAAATGGGGTTTTAGAAATGGTTTTGGGGAAAACTAAGGGCAAATTGGGGATAACTTTTAATAAATGTGGATAACTTTTGGGGATAACTCATATAGCGTTGGGGATAACTCATATAGCGTTGGGGATAACTTAATAAGGAATGTGGAAAACCTATTACAAAAAATATCAAAATAGTTGCGTTGGGGAAAAAATTGTTATATTATAAAGACAAGGAAGGAGCATTTTAAAAATGATAAAGTTGCGTGGCGATTTTGTTATTACTAAGATAGAGCCAAAAGGGAAAGTGCTAAAGACAAAAAGCGTAAGCATTGAGCAATACTTATGCGATGCATTGGCAAGTACGGAAAGTAATAAAGTTGCAAAGCACACGGGTTATAATGCTCTATGTAAAGTAATAAGAAAAAATAGTAAGCGAAAGAAAGGGCAAGTCAAGATTATGGCAGAAGTAAAAGATGGTCAAGAAGTAGAACTTGTTAATGATAGTTTTGAAGAGTTAACAATTCCCGAAAGAATATTCTTTATATTATATAACTCGGTCAATTATTATGATGAAGAGTTTGGTGGAAAGACTTACTTAAACGATGCGTTATGTTGGCTAATTGCGTTTGCGAAACGTGATGACAATGTAAAAGAGTACGGCAGATTTGTAGTTCCAGATAGTGAGGGTTATGAACCACAAGCGATTTATGGAATGAGCAAGTTTAGATTTCATAGTGCTGAAGCGTTTATGAAAGTAAGGTCAAAAGCAAGAAACGTTCTTAAAAATCATAGAGTTGTTGAAAGCACAAAAGAATTGGTTAATCAATTATTGAAAGACCCAGAAGAAGCACGCACTAAATACATATTAGCTGTTGACAATTTAGCAAAGACAACTGATAGTGATAAAGTTAAGTTAGAGTGCTATCGTGTATTAGGAAATTGGCTTGGAATTGATAGACCTATTGCGGTTGTAAACAACAACTTAATATTTAAAGGAATTGAAAGTGCATTGGCAAGTGAGGACTTTGGCAACTTATTAGAAGATAGCGAATAAAAAAGAAGGCAATTTTAAAATATGGGTGAGTATGTATTAAATAATGAACGGCTCGCAAATTATCAAGCGTTAGTGGAAAATGGCATTGGTTGGAATATTCCTTATGCTAAAGGAACATTTGAGGTAATAAATGGCAAGCGTGTATTTGCACAAGAAAAAGCAAAACGCTTATATGCAGATTTTATGTCAAAGGACATATCTTATATAACAATAGAAGGTGGCAAGCGTGGTGGTAAAGATGTATATGGTCTTTATTGTTGGGCTTGTTATTTAATGGTGTGTCCAGATACACTACATTTAGCAACGGGGCAAACAATCAATCACGCAATATCAACGATTTTAGATGCTGAGGGGTTTGGGATAAGATACTTATTACCTCACGGCGAAAAAGTTGATGTTGACAATCAAACCATTTATAGATTTAGAGATTTTTATGGAAAAGTAAAAACCATAAAGTTCTATGCTGGTGCAGAAACAAATGATAGAGAAAGATTTCGTGGTTTATCGTTTGGTTCGCATTATGCAAATGAAGCAATCAAGCAACATATTAATACTATAATTGAGGGTCGTGATAGAACAATGGCTAGTAAGTGGCGAAAAGTTATACACACTCAAAACCCACTTGCAGGAAGTTTCGGCTATTACGAAGATTATGAAGAACCTTTAATTGCAACAGATAGTGATTTAGTAAAGATAAATCAAGAAAAGGAATATTATAAGGAACACTTATCAAAGACCAAAAAAGATTTAACAAAGGCTAAACAAGATACTATTAAGGTAGTGCAAAAAGCATATATTGAAAAGTTCAAATTGCCTAATGAATTAGCATTAAAGCAAGATGAAACAATTTATCAAAATTATATGTTTTCGTTAGCACAAGCATTTAGAAAGGTTGAAAACGAATATTATAGTAAACACAAGTTAAACCCAGAAAGTTATAACTTTGTAGAGTATTACACAAACCCTAATGGCGTTAAGAATGGCAAGAAGTTTAGATATTATCATTTTAACTTTTATGATAATCTTGCTATGACTGACAAGCAAAGACAGGACATTATAGATGCTAGTGACACAACAAGCGTATCATTCAAACGAGATGTAATCGGAGTTCGTGCAAGTGCTGATAACGCCATTTGGGACACATTAACTATGGATAATGTATTAGAGTGTGAAGTTCCACAAATATCAAAGGGTGATAGATATTTAGTTGTTGACTATGGTATGAAAAACGATTTCGTTGTTATTGATTGCGATATTGATAGTGATAATACTTGTTATATATGGACAGAGAAACGTGTCAGTGGTCGTGGCTTACAACAAAAGTTTGGCGAAAACTTTGTACCACCAACAAACGCTATGTATGCTGATATGATAAAAGAAATGATATCAAATCGCAATAATGGAAATTATTTTTGTGTTATAATTGACCCATCGGCAACTGGTTTAATTAATGAACTAATTGTAAATGGTGTTATTTATAAAAAAGCAAAGAATGATGTAGGAACAAAACCAAAAGATAGACCAGATAAACGAGTTGATAAATCGTTAAAAGGAATATGGTTAGTTCGTGATGGCTTTGCAAAAAAGAAAATATTTATTCATAGTAGTTGTGTTGAAGGTCTTAAAGAGTGCTATGGTTATGCACTTGATGAGAAAAAACTATTAGTTGGAATTGAAGAACCAGTTAAGGTTGCAGACCACTTTCCTGACTGTGTTCGTTATTTAGTAAATACTATAATAAAGAAACAATCAAGTTGGTCTTAAAAGAAAGGTGGCAATATGGCAAAGAGTTATGCAACAGACAAGCAAATAAATGACACAATGCTTAAATTGGCAACACTTGATAATAGGTTATTAAAGGGAAGTGCTATAATTAATGATAGTTATACAAACCCATTATTAAACTTGGGTTATAATACAAGTGACCCTTTAAATACAACAACGTATGTTCCTAATAATAAATTAACTTGGGACTTTTTACAAATTAACCAAATTGAACGTGCTGAGCCATTGTTTAGAAAGATTGTTGACTATAAAGCAAGTGCATTATTAAAGGGAATAGATATTAAGTGCGTTGATTTAACAAATGAGCAAATTAATATTATTCAAAATAGATTAACTGATAATTATGAAGGTCTTTACAATTTCATATATCAAGCCATTTTCTATGGTGGTGGAGCTGGTATGATTTTATTTAGAGGAGATACCGAAGAAGATTATTTAAAACCACTTGATGTTAGCAAAATTGAAAGTGATAGTTTCTTGGGTATTAAACCACTTGAAAGATGGACTGGCGTTTTTCCAGACAATAAGAGAATAGATGAAGTTGGCAAAGATGGAATTGATGACCCAACAGAACTTGGTATGCCTTTATATTATAAGGTATATTTTGGTGGGGTAAAATCAAAATCATATAAAGTCCATTGCTCAAGATTATTAATTTATAACACTGGTCACTTACCTTATATCCAAAAGCAAATGGAACAATTTTGGGGTACAAGTGAAGTAGAGTTATTATGGGATAGTTATAATCGTTATATTACTGGTATAAATGCAGTAATTAATATGATGATTATAAGCAACACTCGTGTAATTAAAATGGACGACACTGATGGTTCTGCACAAATGACAGATAGAGCCATTCAAAGATTACAAAATAAATATAAATTAATGAAAGCATCATTAAACTTTTCTAATATATTAGTATTAGATAAGGAAGATGAATACGAACAAAGTAGCGTACCTCTAAATGATGTTCCAAATGTGTTAAAACAATTAAGGTTGGACTTTGCATCAAGTGCTGGTGTACCACCAAGTATATTATTCCCAGATAGTTTTGAGAATGCACAAGATGATGACAACATTCACCAACCAATAAAAAATAAACAAAGATTAATGATGAAAAGCATTTACTATAAACTAATCAAGATTATTTGCAAAAATGATTTAGGAATAGAAATGCCAAAAACATTATCTATATCATTTAAGAATATTCGGTCAACGACTGATAAAGACCAAGCCGAAATTCTTGATAAGTGTTCAAGAGCACTAATTGATGTTTACAAAACTGGTGCTATGGACACTGAAACATTTATTCGTTCACTATCAGAGATTAACGACAACGTAAGTGACATCTTTGACAATTATAAAGAAGCGTTCATTAAGGAAAACGGAAAGGTTACTTATACTGAACGGCAAATTGAATTAGCAAAGGCACTTAATAAGCCGTTAGATAGTGAAATGGAAGAAACAAATGGGGGAAACAACCAAGAACTATTGCAAAAACCAACACCAAAAGTTGAAGTTGGTGAGTTAGCAAACTAACTAAAAGGTGATTTTTATGGATAGTAATTATGCTGTAATAAAAGATGGCATCTTACAAAAGTTCATAACTACGCTAACTGAAAATATGTATTATGACCAAAATGGTTATTTGGTTTGCACCGATGCTGTTTTAGGTCGCACTGGTTCACAAGAATATACAAAACGTGAACTAGGAATTGATAACTCTAATGACATTATTGAAGTTTATCGTTTAGAAGAATATGTATTTGATGAAGATAGTATGAAATCGCTTGAAGGTCGCCCTTTAACATTAAAGCACCCTAAAAGTTTGGTTACAATAGAAAATCACCAAGAATTAGCAAAGGGCGAAGTCTTTAATGTTCGTAGAGAAGGTAACACCATTATTGGCGATATTAGAGTTACTGATGAAAAAGTAGCGAAACTTATCGTTGATAAGAAAATGCGTGAACTAAGTTTAGGTTATATTCAAGATTTAAAATATGATGAAGAAAAGGATATATATTATTTCACGAATATAATCTATAATCATATCGCATTAGTTAAAAGAGGGCGTGCTGGAATTGCAATTATTAAAGATGAAGAATTAGAAGAAGTAGAAAGGGAAAATGAAAAGATGGATAACAAGAAAATTGCCGAAATGCTTTCTGAACTTGCCGAAAAAATCTTATCATTAGAAGAAGAACCAAAAGAAGAAAAAGAAGAAAAGGTTGAAGTAGAAGAAAAGGTTGAAGACAAAGAAGAAGAAAAGAAAGAAGAAAAGGTTGAGGAAGTAGAAAAAGAAGAAAAACTTGAAGATGCTTGCAAAGACCAAAAAGTTGTTGATAGTAAAGAAATTGTTAATGCTATTAAAGAATTAACTAAATCTATTAAAGACAACAAAGAAGAACAACCTGAAACTCTAAAAGTTGAAGTTAACGATAGCGAAGAAAAAGAAGTCGTTGACCACGATGTAGAAATGCAAAAATACTTTTATCAACTTCAAAAAACTCCTTTTGAAACCGAAAAAGAATATATGGCAAGATTACGCAAAGATGACTTAGTAAATTACAAGTCAACAGTTCGTGTATATAACGAAACAAGATAGTTTAAAAAACTACTTTGCTAATTAGTGTTCTTACATTGTTTTCCCCCTTGAACACTAAAAAGCAAAACTTACAAACAAATAAAAATTAAAAGGAAGGAAAAAACAAAAATTATGAGCAAATTATTCAATTATGCTGCAATTAAAGACACTTATAACAAAGATGGTATGTTACCAGGTCAACAAGGCGTTATTAGTGGAAACGACCAAATTGCAGTTGGTGTAGCACTTGATAGTGATTACATTGAAAATGGTCAAGTTGTAGTTTTATCACCTTATGTTGATGCTGCTGGTATCGCTGGCAAAAATGCTCCAGCATTTATATCTGTTGCAGCCGCTGTAAGTGGAAGTGTTATTCCAGATGGAAGCGGAAATTACAAATTCTATGGTGTAGTATTAGCAGACATTCACGCTGCTATTAGTTTCAATGCTGGTGTTCCTCAATTTATTTATAAATATAAAGGACAACCAATTTCAGTATTAAGAACTGGTTATGTTTGGGTACCTGTAAATGTAACAACTCCAGCTACTGAATTAGCACTTGGTGCACAAGCATACGTTAAGATTGCAAGTGGTGGAACATATCAATATTGCCCACTTGGTGCTGTAACTGGTGCTGATACAACTTCTGGAACTCCAGATGTAGTTCATTCAACAGCTTGGACTGGTGCAACATTCACTGGTCGTTATGGTTTCCCTCTATCAGGAACTGGAAATGCAACAACAAGTTCAGTATTAACTGGCTTATGTGCATTAGTTAAATTAGATGGAAATGTTTTAGCATAAGAAAGGGGTAAAATAAAATGTCAGTAAGAGATGAATTTTTAAAAGAACAAAGACAATTAGAATTAAACGTTAACCCTAATCGTAGAACATTTATTGGTGATAGTGTTGTAAATGATGATTATGGTTTCTTCTCAAACGCATTAGAGTTTATTGATACAAGAGTTCATAAACCATTAGCAAACTTCTTCTGGTATCGTGATTTACCATACAAGATGGCTGGTGGTGCAGTAGAATATGCATCATTCTATAAAACAAATTATAGTTATGATGAACAAAGCCCTATTGCAAGTGGTCAAAACAATGTATTATTAACAGTTAATGTTCAATATCAAAAGACTACTACAAGAGTTAGTGCTTTCTCACTAATCTTAAAAGTTGGTCTTGTTGATAGTATGAAAGCAGATAAGATGGCACTTAACATCTATCAAGATTTAGATGATGGTGTATTAATGAAATGGAACACAATGATGGATAGCATTTCATTCTTTGGTTTACCAGGTCTTGCAGATAGTTATGGTTTATTTAATAACCCTAACGTTTATGTTAAAGCAGAAACATCAACTGCTTGGGCATCACAAGATGGTGTAACATTCTTCAATAACATTTCTGCATTATTATTAAAAGCAATTAGTGATAGTGCTTATGATGCACGTTTCACACCAAATCGTATTTTAGTACCAATGGCATTATTTACACAACTTGCTGCTCCATTAACAGTAGTTGGTAGTGGTAGTGCAACAGCAACAACTGGTATTTCACTATTCAATTACATCAAACAAAATCTTGCATTCAATTTTGCTGGATATGATGGTGGCGTTGATATTTTTGCTAACCCTTATCTTGCTAGTATTGGAACTAATAATACTGGTCGTATTGTAATTTATCGTTACGATGAAGAATTAGTTCGTGGTATTATGGGTATGGAATTAACTCGTGGTGCAACTTTATTTGACCCAAGTTCAGTTGCTTATAAGACAACATTTGTATCATTTGTTGGCGAACCACAATTTGTTTATATCAAACCTATTATCTATTACGATAATAAAGCAGCTTAATAAAACACTTAGGGGTGGGGTGGTTTTCCACCTTACCCTTTATTTTTAAAGAAAGTGAGTGAGAAAAATGGAAAAATTAAATATCTTTACACTTACTGGTTCTAATCGCATACCTATTTGGGAAGTATATGGGTTAGCACCTAACACAAATCTCACATTTGAAAATTATAATATCAATGTATTATTGACATTATTTCCAGAGTTTAAAGACATATTTGATGATAACGTTAATAATAGATACAATATTATTTTTTCACTTTATTTAGATATGGCAAAACACATTTTTACAGATTGGGAATATGGTGATTTGCTTTTTTATTGCGTGTCTTTATATATAGCACACAATTTACAATTAACGCTTGGAAGAACTAAAAACTATAATAACGTGGCTAACCTTAACGCTGAAACGCCAGCAAGCAACAATGCACGAAATATTGGCTCAAAGTCAAAAGAAAGTGCTATGAGTGATTTCCAAAGAGAATATTCAAAAACAAGTTATGGTCAAGCATTATATCCTATTATGCGACAAATTGGTCTTAATAGAGTAAGGGGGGTATATTAAAATGGTTGATACTTATTTAGCACCATTTGATGATGATATGCTAGTTTATGATATAGCACATCATTGGTATTTATTAAACCCTAATTATGTTTTTAATACACTTGGTGAAGCGATAGATGAAACATCAAGCGAATGGAAACAATTACAATATGATTTAACAAATAACCTTTACTCTTATATTTATAGTTTTAAAACTGGTAGAAAAGACCACGACCAAATGGAATATGAACTAGCAAAAAATCAAACATATCGTGAAGTATTATGCTATTGTTTATTAGAACAATATAAATATGCTAAAACTAGTGGTGGTGATTTAGTTCAATTACAACACGCAGTAAATATTAATACCGATAATGCGTTGCCTATTGATATTTTGCGTGGTGATTATGTTGTAGCAAACTTTGCAATGATGCGTTTATATCAATATGATATGTTAAATAACGCATTTAAGACAGATTTTGATTACACAAATTATAGGGTGGACTATTAATATGCGTGGTGCAATTTTACCTATTGGTGAATATTTAACTGGCTATTATTATGATTTAGTTCCTAAACGTGATGAAAATGGAAATATAGTTACAAAGAACAATAAAACTGAATGGGTTTTAACAAATGAACCTATTAAGTTTCATTTTAAAGATAGAGCACAAGTTGCAAAAGACTATTATAATCGTATTACTGGTTATGACCAAAGAACTTATAATTTAGGTGGTGTCTTTCAAACAAACGAACAAATATGGAAAATATATACAAGTGATGGACATATTAGTTTTAAACAAAATGCAAAAGTTGTTGTGTATTTTGATGAAATACCAAGAGAGTTTTTTATTAAACGTGTAATTCAAAATCAAGATACATTAGGTCAAATGCAAATGCAAAGATATGGTAAAATTAAGAAAGAATATTTACCAATCATTTTAGAATTGGTATAAGGTGATAATTATGGCAGTAGATTTATCTGGAAATTATTTTTTTGATGATTTAACTTATGATGCATATTTTTCTCAAAATATAGATTTTGTTTTATTCCAAGACCCAACGATATCTGTTACCAGAATAAAAAAGGCACAAAATAGTTATTCTCTTTATTATTGGATAAATGGAACAATGACGGAAGTTTATAATAATGATGGTTGGGTTGATAGCAAATATCAATTAATATCATTTACAATCGAACAATCTGTTATTGATAGTGCAGCGGAGCATTTGAAAAAAATTATATATTTTAACTGGAATATAAATTATGTTCTAAATGGAACTAATATTACAAACCCAAACCCATCAACTTTTACAATAGCTGACACACCTATATTAAAATTAGAAGAGCCAACAAGATATGGTTATGAGTTTAAAGGGTGGTATTATGATAGTGGCTTTACATTGCCAGTAGATGAAATATTAACAATGTCAACCACTAGTGATTATACGTTTTATGCTAAGTGGTACGAACCAGTTAGAACGCTAAAACAAGCATTTGCTTTATATCTTAATAAAACATTAAATGATTATTGGAAAGCATTAACACTTGATGATTTAAACAAGTTTTCAGTGCAATGTGATTTTTCAAGAGATGATGGAAACTTTTATCTTAATAGAGAAAATGGAACACTTGTATTAAATGATTTAAGCATTTTAGAAAAATATATTCCTGTGGCTGTTCCATCATTCAATGGTGAATTGGTAGAAATGCCAGATGAGTTTTTATTAGATGCAATAATTCCTATTGAAATGCTTGTGCCTATTGATTTATTAGATATTGTAGTTCAAATATTAGAAAAGTTTCAAAATGAGGTAAATGCTAAACCTATTGTTTTGAGAGCAAGATACCAAGAAAATAGCAACACCGATATTCAAGCAGTATTTACTTTTAATATACCTGATACCGATGCTTTTGAAACTTTAAATGGTATTAACGCTAAAATCATTACTTTGCAATTAGCAAGTATGTTTACAAGAGAAATGATTTATGGTAATGACATTGAATATTACCTATCATTTAATGGTGATAGTGCTGATGATTATATTCAAATAAAAAAGATTTCACCATCAAGTTCATTAACAACAACGCTTTATAGCGACCAAGTTATTACTGAAAATAGAGTTCAAGCAAGTGAAACAACTAATACTTGGGTTCAAACATTTAGTTTAATTGTTAGAAAAGATAATGCAATATTAAGTGATTTAATACCTCTAGTTGATTTTGAAAGTTCGCAATTATATAATTCAAGTGATAATTCAAGTGCAACTTTAACCTTAACTGGTTTAGATAATATGTATTTCAAAAAGGTTTATAAGAGCAAGGGTGTTTATGGCAAAAAACCAGTCATTGCAAGTTCTATTGCTTATAGTGATGCGTATGGTGATTTCATAACAATTACTTTATCATTAAGTGATAAAATGGTTGTTGGTGGTCTATGATTAACTTAGAAAAGTTTTCTAAATCACGCAGACATCAATATTTGATTTTAAAGCAACAAATGACACTTGCAGTTAGAAAGCAAGCACCAGTTGATACTGGTAACTTAAAAAGAAATGCAATTTATTCATACAAAACAAATTATGGTTTTAATGTTGTTGCAAGTACTACATTAGCATATTATATTCCTTATGTTAATGAACCAAGTCCAGAACGTATGGCAAATAGCGAACGTGTAAAGCACAACAAAGGTTTTATAGATAGAGGTGCATCAGATGCAATCGCTATTGCTAATAATTTTGGAAATAATGGTGGCTTTACTAATCTTAATGATAAAGGAAAGTTTGATAGAATAAATAAAAATTATAATATGCCTTTATTCATAGCAGATAAAAAATGGGAAGAAAGAGTTGCTTTTGGCTATGGCTCTTATTATCAAATGAACCAAAGATTACAACAAAGTCTAAGTGGTAATAGCGATAACGAAACATTAAAGACTATGAATATTACAGAAATATATAGTTCATTAAAATATGATATAGGAAGTGAGGTGGAATAGTATGGGTGAGTATATGACTATTCAAGTACATATTGATACCGAAAAAGGCGAAGATATGTACGCCACGCTTTTAAAGGCAAAAAAGAAAGTTAAGGCTGATAAAGCAGCTGAATTAAAAACAATAAATCAAGTAGCAAATTTGGCTACTGGTTATGTTGCTAGTGCTGTTGCAATGGCTAATAATGCTGTTGGTTCTTATACTGGTAATCAATTAAGACAATCTAATATTAACGCTACACTTGGAATTGCTACAACAGTAGCAGCTATTGGTATTCAAATAGCAACGCAAAACTATGTTGGTGCAGCATTAACGGCTGGTGCAGCCATTGTATCAACAGCTAAACAAGCAATTAATTATAATATTAGAGTAATGAATAGCCAAGAAGAAAGCCGTTATAGATTAGCATATTTAGGTAACCCTACTACAAGTGGTTCACGATTTAAGGGGGAAAGGCGATAATGTTTACATATACTTTTTATATAAACACGCACGATGGAAATGGTTTAAGAGAAATGAATGCTAAACCATTTACAGGTTTTTCAACACTTGAAATATTAAACGAGGAACTTGATAGTGGGTACTTTGAAATACTTACCAACGGAGAAACGCCTATTCCTATTTTTTCGTATTTTATAATTGATATAGTTGATGATAATAGCAATAATTTGCAAGTAGCATTTTATGTAAGCCACGATAAAGTAGAAATAAAAAATAAACGTAGTAAAACATTTATGCATCATATTTCTATTATTGAACCAACTAAAAAGTTTGAAAAATATAATTGTGGAACTGTTTGCTTTACACAACCAAGTGATTTATCACAAACTAAGTATTATACAAGTATTAAACAATGTTTAGAAAGATTTATAAGAATAGAGCCTATTGGTGAAGATGATACAAGTGTCACTTGGAGTTATGGCGATAATTATGAAGATTTACCAATGCCAACTCATAGAATGGTAGATAATGTAGATGCCATAGTTGATGATATTACACCACCACAATTTTTCTTGCAAGATTTAACTTTTAGACAATGCTGTGATGCAATGCTAAAGCCAATTAATTATCTTTCACGATATAACCCAACATACAGTTTTAATGGTGAATATCAATATAGCCAATTACAATATGTTTCGTATAATCATTTAAACAATCAAATTAATTTATTGCGTGATGTAAAAAATGAAGGCTTAACTGATGAAATGGAAATTGATAGTTATTCAACACAAATTCAAAGTTTTGTTGATAATATTGTCAATGAAAATGAAAAGGTAACTCCAATTGTTGAGCCGTCTGGTGATGCTTTTGATATATTAAGAAGTGAAAATGAATATGAAGTTAATGATAGTAATTGTGGAATATTAACTAATTATCCTATTTATTTTATAAATAGTGTAAAAATGCCATTCCATATATATGTTTTAAACTTAGCTGAAGATATACAATTAGAAAAAGACATAGTTATTGATATTACTAATAGAATTGTTGAGCAAGAAGTATATAATAATTTACCATTAAAAGTAAACAATAATAGTTTAGAATTAACAAAAGATAGTACTTTTTCTTATACTCGTGGTGGAATGTTTATATCGTGTTCACGAAATTACAAAAAAATAGTATTTACTATCCCAACTTTATTAAATGTAATAAATAGAGCATTATATGATAATATAGTTTCTAACCCAACTGAATATTTAGGAAGTTATACTGGTGCATTTGATATAAGAATAAATGATATGTTTACAACTGGTAAAAATAATCGTATTTCGTCATTAAAGGGTAGTTATGATGGAACAAATGTTAATTTTGGAACAGCTGAGGTAGTTGCTAGTAATTATCAATGGGATAATATACGTTATCGTATAAATTATACATCTCAATACGATAGTAAATTAGCATTTGAAAGAAATGATAAAAGCATATTAAACATTAAAAGTGCAAATGGAATTAATCAACAACAACGTATCGTTTCATTAGCAAATTATGGTAATAATCTTTATTCATTGGCACAACGTGAAGGTGTACCAACACGAAATATTACAATAAGGCATTTTGGCTTAAATGAATTATTATATGTTAGTGATTTTACAACTGACTATGAAATTATTACACAAGCAGAATATATTTATTATAAAGATTTTATTTTAGGTAAATACACACTTTCAAAAGATTATAATAGATTAAGTGAGTTTATTGGTATTGACAACGAAATAAGACAATTTGAAATACCAAGTGGTAATACTAGTTATGAAAGAAAGATTAATTTGCAAAATTATGTAGAAATAGGGAATAGTAAAATCACTAATAAACCGCAAAGTTGGTTAACAAATATAGGCAAGGAATTATTAATAGATGTTTTTAGAAGTGCTAGTTCTTCATTTAGGTTAACAAGTTGTATTTATACTACTGATGAATTAGAATTAAGACTAGAATGGTTATCAATTAAGGGCTCTGGCTCTGGAACAATAGATAACCCAACCAACGGGTTAATGTTGCCAGTCAATGTTAATGGTGCTGGTAATTCTATAATAATGCAATTTGGTTTTAATAATAATATAACATTTTCTAGTGCATTAGAAACCCAAGATGGAAAAATATTTACAAGACCAATTCCTTATGCAATACCAAAAGGAACATATAAAGGCTTTTTAAGAAATTGTAAATTAAAATTAGTTAGCGATGATTTTTTAAGCGGTTATAGTGGTGTATCGGCATATAAATTTCCAATAGTTGAATATGGTTCAAACTCAAACCCATTTATTGCAGAAGTTCTATCTTTATTAATTTTGAAAGACCCAAGTGAAATATTAAAGTTTACTTATCAAATCAATATTATTAGTAATGATGAAAACATCATAGTTGGTCGTGCTTTTACTGAAAAAAATAGATTTTTAGACCCTAATTCTACAAAGCCAGTTGTTTATTCAAAAAGTGGTTATATAAGCCAATTTAATAATATTAAAACTGATGGTGATGTAGAAAGTGGATATAGTTATATTATAGCACCAAATGGTAATTATTATGAGTTAAATGTATATGATAATAATAGCGTGGCTTTTTCACCAACGAACAAACCAAGCAAAAACATCATATTAGCAGACCCAAATACACAAGATGTATTTTTAATTATCAAAAAAGAATATTTTGACAACAATAGTACAATACATTTCAGTTTCTTGAAAGAAAGAAGCAACGTAATTTTAGATTATTAAGAAAGGGAAAGAAAATGACAAATGTAAAAATAAAATTATATTTTGACAATGGTGTTTTATACACCGACCACAATTTAAACGAAACACCCTTACTAACAGCGTTTTCTAATTTATCATACACATTAGAGGTTTACACATTAGAATTAACATCGGCTTTAACTGCTTCTTTCCAAAGAGCAGATGGATATAGTGTGTCTTTACCAATGAGTTCACTTGGTCAACAAGCACCAGATGAATATGGCATTCAATGGTATAAAAATGAATGTGCAATAACAAGTCAAGTTACAACTTTACAAATTAGTAAAGGCTCGCACGATTTATTCTTATCAATAAATTATTTAAGTGGTGGAAACCAAGTTGTTTATAATACATCGCCTTATAAATTAAGTTGTGTATATGCAATTAATGGAACAACTTCGCAATTAGAAATGACACCAATGGAATATTATCAATATCAATATAATCTTGCATTAAATCAAAAAGAAAATCTTTCTAATAAAGTGCAAAACTTGGATAACCCAAATGCGACTACTTATCCAAGTACGCAAGCAGTGGCTAGTGCATTTGCTAGTAATGTTAAATTAATTGATATAACTGGTATGAGTTATGCCGATACATTAGCATTGGTTAATGCTGGCAAAGTTCCATTTTATTATGATAGCAATAATAGATTTTTCCTATATACAAGTATAGATATAGATAATAATATTTATTTTAGATATTTTGAAACATTTGCACAAAATAATCATACTTGTTATATATCAATGTTTTCTTCATCTTACGGTCCTGCTGTAGTTGGCCATTTTATTGTTGAACAACAAGAAAATAAAAAGAATGTTTTAAGTGATAGTGATGTTTTCTACCCAACAGTTAAAGCGGTTAAGACACAAGTTGATAGAATTGATGGTGATATTAGTAACATAAATGATGCAATCACTGGTATTAATAACACGATTGATAATTTAGAAACGTTAAAAATTATCACTAATTCTGCAACACGTTCTGATATTCAAACGGCAGTAAGCAATGGCTTAACGGTTATTTTAACAAATGCTGGAAAATATTATATGCCATATATTATAACTGGCAATGGCACATATCAATTTTATTTAGTATATCGTGATAGTGCAAATGCAATTTTATATCTTGGTATTGCTACACTTGATACAAGTAATAATTGGTCTTTTAATAATTATAGAGTTCAAGACAAAATTACAAACTCTAATAAATTATCAAGCGATTTAGTTGATGACACTGGCAATACACATAAGTTTGTAACCCAAACTGATATTAATAATTGGAATGCAATTAAAGGTTTATATTGGATAAATGCAAGTGAAGCACCAAGTTATAGTGCAGTATCAACGGCTTTATCAAATGGCTTATTGCCAATAGTAAAAGAAAGTAATGCAATTTATGTTTATACAACATCAAGTGCAAGCAATCATACTTTTAGTAGAGCAGATGCAAGTGGTTCGCAACCAAAAATTACGCAAAAGTTTATTACTCATTCAAATACTTGGGGTGATAATTCATATAATTTACAAACCAAACTAACCTTTGACAACACACCGACATCAAGTAGTACAAACCCAGTAACAAGTGGTGGTGTATATAATGCATTAGGCGATAGAGTTGATAAAGATTTCAGTGGTGCTGGTTATACATTAGCAAACGCTATTGGCGATAATGACTATTTACTAATTAATGTAAATGGAACAGCTAAAAAAATCTTGTGGTCTACTATCGCAAGTGGGCTTGGTTACTCAGACCATTTCTTAGGAACATATAGTTCGCTTTCTGCATTAGAAACGGCTTACCCAACAGCAACACCTGGTGACTATGCGAACATATCAACTACTGACCCAGATGACCCAACAAAAGTAATAATTGATATTGCAGTTTGGGACGAAACAGATAACGAATGGCAAGTTCAAGGAACAAGCCTATATGTAACACAAAGCGATTTTGAAGCATATCAAACAACAGTAACAGCAGCGTTGAATGGTAAGAGTTCAGTAACGCTTGTAGAATGGAGTTAGTATGCCATTATATATTAAACAAAATAACCATTTGATAAAAGTAAGTGACGGAATTGCACTTACCGATTTAGAAGACAAGACAGTCGCACTTGATATGAGCAATGGCGACCAAGTAGTAAATGCGACAACAGGTAAAGTTATGTCAAGCGTAACAATAGAAAAGCCAGTTACTATGGTTGCAAGCAACATCAAAGATGGTGTAGATATTGGCGGGGTGGTTGGAACTATGGTTGCTGACCCGAACGAGAATTTAATAAAGCATTGCAATGCTAATAACGACCCTTATGACGTAGTTTTACCAGCTAGTTTAACCACAATTAGAGGTGGTAGTTTCTACTACGATACAAATATAAGAAATATCACTTTTAAACAAACTAGCATTACTGGTGGCGGTTATTTAGGAAGTAGTTTTTGTTATTATTCAAGTGTAAAAAATGTTGTTTATGAAAACAAACTACCCGTGCTTCAAGGTATGTGGAATGGTTGTGAAATAGAAACTTTCACGGGTGAAATAGACTATATCCAAAATAGTGGTTTTACAAATAATTATTATTTAAAAAGAATAAACTCAAACGTTGATGGCGAAATTATACTAACTGGTTGTAGAAGTATAGGGTCACGAGCGTTCGAAAATGGTATAGCAACTACACTAATTACTAAAGTTGTCGCTTTAGATTTAGCATATGTAAATAATTCTTATCAAGGTGATATAAGCCCTTACGCTTTTAATAATCAAACTGGGTTACAATCTATTGAGGTTGATTATTGTCGAAGATTTGACAGCCGTTGTTTTTCAAATTGTACTGGTTTGCAAGATATAATAATAAGAAGAACTGATAATGTAGTTATCTTATATAATGTTAATTGTTTTGAAAATGTTACTGGGCCAGTAACTATTCACGTTCCTTCTTCACTTATTAGTAGTTACCAAACCGCTTCTAACTGGTCTACATTATATAATAATGGTGTAGTAACATTTGTTGCACTTACATAGGAGGTTTAATTATGTTAATTCAAGAAACTTATATTTGTAAAAATGGTGTAGAACAACTACACACTTATAGCGATAGTGGTTATCGCATAGAACAAATTGAAACTGGAATTATCTATGATGATGTGTATGATAATAAACCGTGTCAATACACATATCGTGAAACGGAGGAAAAAATAGATGGCTAGTAGAGATTATCCAATATCTAATTTTAAAATTAACAAAGGCACATATCAAGCGATTTATGACAACCTCGCAAGCATTGATGAAAACGAATTAATACTTGTAACTGACAAAAATACTCCAACACCTCAAATTGCAGACAATGGTAAAGCCATTTTAGTAAACGCAAGTGGCGAATATGAATTAGGCAATGTTCAACCACCACTTGTAAGTGGCACAAATATTAAGACCATTAACAACACATCTATTCTTGGTAGTGGCGACATTGACACTAAAGAACTACCAGCAAGTTTAGGAACGGCTGGTCAAGTGTTAAAAGTTAATAGTGGTGCAACTGGTGTAGAATGGGGAAATGAAACTTCAGAGTTACCAAGTATCACCGGAAATGCAAGTAAGGTTTTAAAAGTAAATGCTGGTGGAACGGCTGTAGAATGGGCTACTGACTTAAACACTGACACACGCAGAGCAGTAAAAGTCAATGGTGTTGAAAAATTAGCAGCATCAAGCACAACACCTCTTGACTTAACCGCTGGCACAAACATTACATTAAGTGAAAGCAGTGGCGTTGTAACAATTAACTCAGCACTAACAGCTGGTAGCAACATTTCAATTTCAAGTAATGTGATTGCAGTTTCAAGTGGAGCAGCGACAAGTGGCAAAGTATTAACTGCTGATGGTAGTGGTGGTGCATCTTGGGAAAGTGCTTCATCAGTGCAATTCGTAGATTGGAGTTAATTATGGGCGTATTTATTAAACAAAATAATGAGTTAGTAAATGTTGGTGCGAGTTGTAAGGTAGAAGTTGTAACGGATACGTTGGCATTAAGGCTAAATCAAAATCAAAATTATACTTATAGTTCTGAAGATGTGGTGTTCTTACCTATGAATGCTTTTCATTCTGATAAAAAAATAACTGAAGTTAATTTACCTAATGCAGTTTCTGATGTCGGTCAACATTATATTTTTTATAATTGTACATCTTTAACCAAAGTTAGTCTAGCAAAACTTGCATCTGCTGGTGCTTCAATATTTTCAGCGTGTTCTAATTTAACAGATGTTAATTTGCCAAAGATAGTAACAATAGATGATAACGATTTTTCTAGTTGCACATCTTTACAACATATTTCATTGCCTAAAGTAACTACGATAAGATATAACAGTTTTTCTGGATGCTCTTCACTCGTAGATATTACATTAGGTGCAAATCAAGTATGTTATTTATTTAACACCAACGCTATCCCACAAAAATCGCCCGCTGTAATTATCTACGTTCCTACCCCAACTCTTGTTAATTCATACAAAACTGCAACCAACTGGTCTACGCTTTACAACAATGGCTATGTTGATTTCCAACTAATACCAGTATAAAAGGAGAAATAATTTATGATACAAACAGAAATTATAACTTGTAAAAATGGCATACAACAACAACATACTTGGAGTGACACCAACCACGTTCTTATTCAAGTAGAAACTGGTGCTAAATACTCTGAAGCGTATGATAACTTGCCTTGCCAATATACTTATATAGAAAGTGAGGAACTAATAGATGTCATCAACAACGACTAATGTATCAACACTTAAAATCAATCGTGGCACATATTCAACTATTAATTCTAATTTAGCGAGCATTGGCGAAAACGAACTTATCATCACAACTGATAAGAACGTGCCAGTGCCACAAGTAGCCGATAGTGGTAAAGTAGTAAAGGTTAATGCTAGTGGCGAGTATGAGTTAGCATCAGCCACTGATGTAGACACTTGGCGTGCAATTAAGGTTGATGGCGTAGAGAAACTAGCAAGCAATTCTAATACAGCACTTGATTTAGTAGCTGGAACAAATATCACGCTAACTGAAAGTAGTGGCGCGGTTACTATTGCAGCAAGTGGTGGCACGCCTACATCTATTTCTAATTCTACTATTAATGACCTATTTGGTTATGCAATTACAACTACTATTTCAAATGGCTCAGCAAGTGGTGCAACATTTATTTATAATGGCGAAACAGCGACAATTACTATTACACCAGCCACAGGTTATGTAGCACCTAGTAGCGTAACAATTAGCAATGCAACGCAAGTTAGTTATGATAGTTCAACTGGCGTGCTTGTTATTGGCTCAGCAACTGATGATGTAACTATTACTGGTGCGTGTGATTTAGCACCTAGTGGGTATGATTTAGCAATTACTTATTCACGAACAGTAAATGGTGGTGCTGGTGCTTATTCAGATGTTAAATTAAAGATGAACTCTGCTCCAACAAGCGAAAATGATTGCGATTTAAGAATTAATGAAAATAACCCAAGTGGTTCGCAAACATTTAATGATGTTGCAAGTTATTACTATTGGGGCACACACCCATATTATTTAGATAGCACATATATTGATAATACAATCGCATATACAAATGCTGTTCAAGTAACATTAAGTGCAAATACTTCTTTAACTATTACTGCTTATTATCAATGTTTCTTAAAGGGAACTCAAATTACATTAGAAGATGGAACAACTAAGAACGTTGAAGATTTAACTTATAGTGATAGATTGAGAACTTGGGACTTTGATACTGGTCAATATAGTAGTGCAGAGATTTGTTGGCTAACTAGACCTAATTTAACAAACGACCATTATTATAAATTAACATTCAATGATGGAACAATTTTAATGACAACTGGTGTTAATTCAAATCACAGAGTTTATGACTATGACAAGCAAAAGTTTGTAGGTGTTAGAGATGTTCAAGTTGGCGATAGAGTATTCAGCGAAAATGGTATTTTAACTATTACTAATAAAGAATACATTGAACAAACTTGTGAATATTACAATGTAATTACTTCACAACAATTTGACTGCTTTGCAAATGGTATCTTAACAAGTGATAGATATGGTAATATGTATTCTATTGATAGCAATATGACATTTATTAAAGATAATAGACAAATTAGACCATATAGTGATTATCAAGCATTTGGAATTGAGTTCTATTGGTATGACCATTTAAGATTAGGTGAACAAAACGAAACTATTGAAAAATCACTTGATTATGTCAATAAGTGTAAATCTCAAATGTTGCCAAGAAATTAAAGGAGGAATATTATGCCAAACTTTTTAGATGAAACTGGACTTACTAATTATGATACTAAAATCAAGCACGTTATAGGTAATGCAACATTAGATGGTGTTAATTATATAACTGAAGCACCAACAGCCGATAATACCAATGGTAAATTGATTTTCGTTGTGTTATCATCAGACCCAGCAACAAAATATGATGGCTATGTATATTTAATTCTTGCTTCATAGGAGTGGTATATGGCAGGTAATACTTTATTTAGATTAGGCTACGCAACTAAAACATTTGCCACAAAAGGTAATTATAAATTAACTCAAGAGTTTACAACTGAATGGGTAAATCAGACTTGGACTGGGCTAACTAGTTTTTATGGTAGTCAAGTATGGACTGATGGAACACATATTTATTACAGTTACGGAACTACTCATAAAGTTTTAAATGGAACAAATTGGGAAGATAAAACTTGGTCTGGCATAACTGACTTTTATGGTAGTAATATTTGGACTGATGGAACATATGTTTATTATAGCAACAAAACTGGTGGTGGGGCTACTGGCAATTATGTGCTAAGTGGTTCTACTTGGTCAAGCAAAACTTTCTATAATAAAACTGATTTTGATGGGGACAGGGTTTGGTGTAATGGAACTACTACATATTTATCAGTTGGTAATGTTGGACTATGGTATTTAAGCGGTTCTACTTGGTATAGTGTATCGTGGTCATATCAAAGTTATCTTTATGGTAATACAATGTGGACTGATGGCTCTGTAATGTATAATAGTGATGGGACAACTCATCAATATCAAAGTGGCTCAACTTGGTATAGCAAATCTTGGACTAACTTGGGTAGTGCCTATGGATATTATATGTGGACTGATGGAACATATATTTATAGTAGCAATGGTTCTACACAAAAAAGGTTATCCAGTGGTTCAAGTTGGGTAAATCAAACGTGGACTGGGTTAACAAGTTTTAATGGTAACAACACTTGGACTGATGGTAACAATATTTATTATAGCGATAGTTCAACTCAAAAGAAATTAAAAAAATCAGTAATGTCTAACGCATTTGTTGGTTCAAATACTATTGGCCCTATAACTGTTGGCTCATCAAACGTTAGCAAAGTTTACATTAATAGCACGTTGGTATATGAAAAATGATTTTAATTTCCTATTTCACACTTTTTATTATTAAGCGTATTATTTTCTTGCGACACGAACTTTATACTTTGTGGCTTTATGTCAAGCCATTTCTAACTTGGCGTATCATCGTGTGCTACCTACCTTTCTGGTTTCTCGCAACTGGTTGGGCGTGGGTGTTTAGCGTGATAGGTAAAGGTTGGTTTAGGGCGTTTGCAATTTCCTGGCTTGGCATAATGTGGCTACCTTGTTGTCCAGAAAAAATAATAACAATTCCACTTGCTATTTGGTTACACATCAAGATATTTCCAAATCATTCTGTTCCAAAAATATTACAACAAAAATTAACAGAAGAAAAAGGTAAGTTTAGACAAACAATAGATAAAATTAAAAACTTTTTTAAGATAAAGAAAAACAAAGACAAAGGGGGAAAAAATGTATAGGACTTATTCAAGTGCTTCATCAAGACCTAATTTTAATAAATGTGGTTGCTATGATTATCGTGGTGTATTAGTTCCAAAAGATATTTGTGAAACCCCACTATTTAATATCGCCACAAATGAAACCATAACTCTTGGTGAACTTTTAGAAAAACAAGAACAAGAATTGCAAGATTTCAAAAATCTTATGCAGCAAAAACTAGATAATGTATCAAAAGTTTTACAACAATTAAAAGATAAAATTAATGAAGAAGGAGCAATTTAACTATGGCAGAATTATGGCAAAACTTTATTACTTGGTTAACTGAAACTGGTTTTGATAATATTGTAAATTGGCTTTTAACTGGTGGTCTTGGAACTATTGCGATTGTTATTGCAAAAGGTTTAAAAGATAGTAAGGCTCGTGAAGTAATTGCTAATAAGACAAGCGAACTTGTATCAAATGCTTTTGAAAAAGCGATGAAAGAAATTGTTGATTATATCAATCAATTACAAGCACAACTTAATAGCAATGAAGAGTTAATTGGCAACCTTAATAAACAAGTTGAAAGTTTAAAGGGTTCAGTTGTAGTTTTACTTTCAAATGCTAAAATATCGCCACAAGCAAAGAAACAAGCCATTGAACTTGCAAAATGTGGTGAAAAAATAGGTGAAGTAAAAGTAAAACAAGTTCAAGAAGTCGTTAATGATATTATTGAGGTAGCCGAACAAGTTGTTGATGAAGAAACAGTTCAAGAACAAGAAAAGGAAAGCGAACTTGACATTTTAATCAAAGAAGTAGGTATTTAATATGGAAGAAAGCAAAAAAGTTAATAAGAAAGCGTTGTATGTGGCATTAAGTGGACTATTTTGCTTTATTATTCCTTTACTTGTCTTGCTTTTCAACTTTGACTTTTTTAAGAAAGATACCACCATAAGAACTCGTATTACTTGTATTGGTGTATTTGTTCTCTTTGTTTTAATAATCAAGTTTAATTCGTGGTTAAATACCACCATCAAAACGCTTGGTAATATTACTTTGCAAAAAGTTCTTATAACTTTAAAAGGGGTTGTATTTTGTATTAGTGCTATTGTAATTTTAGAATTACTAAAAAATAGTGTTAGCGATTTACAAGTTATAATTGGTGTTATTGGTGCTTCATTCTTAGTTGGAAATTGGTTTATGTTAGAATTAAAGCGTGAAATCAAGCAAGATGAACGTGAACAACACAATCAAGACACCACTAATGCTGTTTATCAAGCGATGAAAAAAATGCAAGAAGAACAAAAATAAGCGTTTCTCTTGCAATATGATTATTTCTATTGTATAATTATAAGTGCAATTTGGTTTATTGCACCTCGTATAAAAAGTATTAGCAATGTCCAATGCAAATACTTACCTAAGTTAAATGTATGGTTTATCTTCTTGCCATACATTTTTTATTGTTTCATTTTACAAAGTAAAATATATATGCTATAATTATAATGTGCTTTATAAGTATTGTAACACTTCAGTTGATATTTCATTTATTCTACCTTCCATTTATAAAGCATAATTTTTTTCAAAACTTTTTTAACTCCATAATAAAAGACCCCTTTTGGCTTGGGGGTCTTTTGTTTTACTCATTATAATGTTCTTTTTTCCACTCGTTATATTCTTTAACCCATCTGATACGTTTTTGCAAACTATCAAGAGTAGTGGCTCTAACATATTGAGGTGCAAAATCTCTACCATAAATATAGTTAGCAATACAAGCCATCAATTTTACGGTAATTGTAATTGCACTTAATAATTTAAGTTGGATAAAATCTAAACCAAACGACATTATAATGCTTGTCAAGGAAACTGTAAGTATGAACTTTGGCAATAAACCTTTTAATAAGACCATACTTGGCTTGTTCGGTATATCATCATCAACAGAAAATTGCACACCAGTGGTCAATAACATACGAGTAATTTTTTTACAACGAACTTTTAAATATGCAATTCGTGGGTCTATCCATTCATCTTTACAATGCTCGGTTAATTTAATACGTTTAAAAGTATAAGAATAAATATGTGGTTGTTTTTTCTTAAACGCTTTAATTTTATCACTCATACTCATTGTAGGGTTTTGATTTTCAAAATCACAATATTCAGCGTATTGAATTGTTTGCTCTAGCCGTGCATTTCTATCAAGTTGCACAATTTTTTTACTAATTTTTTCTTTCCAAGCGATTTTCTTTCTACTTTCATTAACTTCTTTTAAGAAAATATCAACACGCTTATCGCTTAATGATATAGCCATTTCGCTTAATGCTTGCGTTGTTTTAGCGATTTCGCCAGTTTCATCACGTTGTATAATTCTATCGCTTGCAGAAAGTGTAGCACTTAATGCAATTAGAAAACCAGCTCCATTAAGCAACAAGACATTGTATAAATAATTGCTTGATAAGAAAACTCTTGGGTCAAAATCAGCTTTTATGAATTCGGTTAAGCCAACCAAAATCATTGATATAAAGATGATGATAATATATGGAATTGACCTAAACGCCAACCTAATATGTGGCTTGGCTTTTTCCTTTAAAACATCAACTTTTTCTCGTGCATTCATTATTTAGTAGAATATTCCTTCCAATCATTAGGAATTAATTTGCTTTGAATTCTAACATATTCTAATGCTTGTGGTTTAACAACGGCTTTGCCATCTTTAATTTCGTAATTATCAAAATAATAATTATAGAAATCTTCATATTTTTGTGCTTGTGAGGTTGCGAAAACTAACGCTTCCTCATTTTTCTTTAATTCCTCATCTAATCGTTCAATAGTAGTTTTTAATTGTTCTTTAAATGGCTCAATTTCTGCTATTCCATCGCCAATTTCTAAAATCTTGCCATAGAAATCACGTTGCTTAATATAATTTTCACGTTGTGCTACAATGTTTTGCTTAATTTTTTGGACTTCGCTTAAATCAAAAAGCGTTTTTTCACTAACTTTTTGAAAGTTTTCTAAATCTTCTTTTTCTAAATCAAACTCTAATTTGATAACTTTTTCTTCTTTTTGTTTTTTACTTTTGTTTCCCATAATTTACCCCTTTATTTTACTAATGGTTCTTTGCTTGTGTCCCAAGTGAAACCTTTTAATTCGCCAGTTTGAATATTACTTTTTTTAATACATTCTAAACAAATGCCACCAACAAGACCATAAATGCCCTCGTTTGGTCTTTTGCCACAAACTTTGCATACTCTTGGGTCTTTTTGATTTTCCTTTTCAAACTTGTAATGTTTTTGTTTTGGTTTTTCTTCTCTTACTTCTTTTGCCATTTTTATTTTCCCCTTTCTTTAGCAAATTACTTCTCTTGCAAAAATATCATCTTCGGTGATTAAACCTAATTTTTCTAATGCTCTACCACTGATATCATCAAGTGGTACTTTTTTATTTACATAACAACCCTTATAATAGTTAAATGCGTGTTTCATTTCTAATCTTAACTCTGCATAATTGGGTTCAATATTAATAAAAGCCAATGCCTTTGGGTTTGTGTAATCAAAATGTTGAATTACATCATCACCATAACCCTTTTTTATGCATTCTTCTTGCTCTGGTGTAAAGAAAACATACGCTAGCACAACTCTTTCTAAATTGCCCAAATAAGCACCCAATCTTGCTTGTGCTTTATGCTCCTCTCTACCACCATTTTCAACTATCGCTTGATAATTATTAGTGCTTGTTGATTTTACCTCTAAATTAATACTTTTTCGTGGTAATACAAAATCTAAAACACCACCAAAATAGTTATTGTGTGTAAAAATATCAAAAGTTTTTGCTTCTAAACCAAGATATTTATAGTTCTCATCTCTAATATCTAAATATTGCTTAACGATTTTTTCCCCTATTTCACCACGAATTCTATAATATTCATCAAATGGTTCTGGTTCTAATATGCCAAACATTTGTAAAACGCAATCTCCACGTTTTTGAAAACTATTTTTATTAATCAAAGTAGGAAATTTTCCTGTGAAAATCTTGGGGTGTCTTAACTTTTCATCTTCTAAAATCAAAAAATTATTTTCTATTTTCATATAATATTTTCTCTTTCTATAAACCTATTTTAAGCCTAATTTTAAACTTTTAATTAAGACCCTAATATTTGAACGGAATTGTAATAATCTTGCGATTTTAAGTAGATTTTGTATGTTATTTCGCCTTTTAAATCGTTTGGTTCAATTCTCATAATTATGTATGTGTATGCTATGTTAACTCTGTAAACTTTAATTTCACATAACGCAATTTTTTGTTTAGATGAACTTTCAATAAATGAACCTAAATAATTGCTTTCAAGATAATAATCATTATCTACCAATACACCACTCGCTTTAAACTCATTGACAAATTGTTTTTCTATAACGCTTGGTTTTATTGTTAAATAAGTTATCAAGCCAATTAATAAAAATGCTATAATGCTCCCAAAAACAATGATTAAAGTTTTAATTGCTTTCTTTTCCATTTCTTTCCTTTCTTGTTAGTATATCAAGAATAGTATATGCAGTATTATTTTTATCACAAAACATATATTTAACACCATATTTTTGTTCGGTTGTTAACATAATTTTCATTAAAGTTTCTGGTTTCATAAGCGTTCTTGGTTTCCCATTTTTAAACGTTGGAACTCTCCAAAATTGAATATCATAAATGCTATCAAAGTTTTGCTCAATTAAAACGATAAGTTGTATTTTAAAGTTTTTTGCTTTTATTAATTCTTTTCTAAATCTTTCGTGTTGTGATGTAAGATTATTAATAACTTCAAATAAATCTTGTTTGGTATCTATTACAGTTGACCAATCATCTTGCAAGGCATAATCGCCAATAGGCAAAGGCTCTCTTATAACGTTTATTCCTAACGCTTGGAACTCTTTTAAAACGTGTTCGTGCTTTCCCATTTTTTCTCTTGTGTCTTGTATGATACATAACTTTTCAAACTCTACATCAAAAATCAATAATTTCACCCTCTTGTGCAAAATCAACTTTATCGCAATATTGCTTTAATTCTTTTAAAACTACATTTTTATCAATATTACCTTCAGTTGAACTTGCGTGTATTATATGTATAAACTCTGGCTTATACTCTAACTCTTTAAAATACTCGCTTGTCCTTTCTAAACTTGAATGCGATGTTAACGCACGCTTTAAATAAATGCTTTCATCTATCGCTAACTTGTCCAATACCATTTTTTCTATGTGGTTTATTTCTATTAAAAACACATCAACCATTTGTGGAACTTTTGGTATTTCATAAGTGTCAGTCGCAAATAAGATTGTTTTATTATCGCATTCAATTAAATATGCGTTGCATTCTACATCGTGTTTTGCTTGCAATGGGGTCACTTTATAGTGACCAAATGTATAAGGCAAGCCAATCAAATTATATTGTGGCTTTAAAATTGGAAAAAAGATTTCTAATTTCTTATCATTGTCTTTATACAAGTGGTCGCTATGCTCGTGACTTATCAAACAGGCAACAACCGAACCATTGATATTACTTAATATTTTATGATAGTCAATTCCTAATTCAATAATTAGCGTTTCTTTTTCATCATTTGTTAGCAAATAGCAATTTCCTTTGCTACCAGTTTTAATTGTCTTTAAAATCAAAAATATTTTCCCCTAACGCATTTTTTGCTTGTTCTAACCAACTCTTTAATGCTTTTTTACGTTGATTTAAAATCTTAATTCTACTTTCAAGTTCTTTCATTTGATGTTCAGCATTTTGAATATCTAAACTTAATAATTCATTGCTAGCAGTTTTTTGATATTCTTCAACGTGTGGCACAAATAAATAACCTTGTTTTGATGATAATGAAATCACAGGAAACTTTTGTGCATATTGTGATACATAATCTCTAATCGTTCTATTATCACTATTGATATAACCAACTAATTCTTGTTTTGTAAAATATAATCTTCTTGTAACACCTTTTTTTGTAGCGTTTTCGCCTAATACAATTTCTAATTTTTTCATACTTTTTTTAACTCCTTTTCTTTTTTAAAAACCTAATACATCATCATATACGCCAAAGTTTTCTTTTTCTTGTTTTGGCTTTGAACTCTTTGGCACGCTTGGAAACTCTAAACCACCTTGACTATTTCGTTGTGCTTCTTGTTCTCTTAAAGCGTCTACATTTACACCATCTTTATCGCCATAAGTGAACTCTGTATTTTCAACAAGCACTTTAAAATATGTGGTTGTTTTATCTTCCTTTTTAACTTTAGTCATAGTGATACGACCTTCAATTAAAATTGGACTACCTTTTTTGAAATATTTGCAAATAAACTCTGCACGTTTGCCATACGCTTGGCAATTAATAAAATCAGTTACCTTTTCCCCATTAGCATTTTTATAACCACTATCAACAGCTAAGGAAAACTCGGTAGTTAATTTATCCATATCAAATGTTCTTAATTCTGGAGTAGCAACAAATCTACCCATTAAAAATACCTTATTCATTTTTTACCCCCTAAAAACCTAATTCTTCTTTTGTATCTTTAATTGCACCAGTTTTCTTTAACGATTGAATTGCAAGTTCAGCTTGGCTTTCATTAAGTTGTGAAAGACTATCTACATTAAACTTGTTGCATAATCTTTCTTTAATACTAATATCTAAACTTTCTAGCAATGTTAATTGATAACCATTAATTTGCTTTGGTTTAACATAGGTGCGTTGTTCTTCGCTTGCAAATTGGTCTGGGTCATCGCCAGTTGCAATCTTATATGCTTTCATCAATGCGTATTTATCACAATAAGTCATTGCTTTTCCTACGGCTTTATCTTGGCTATCTACACCATCGCCATAAGATACAACTTGTAAATAGTCAGTTGGGTCTTCCACATTAACAAATCTATAAGTGGTTTCTACTCTTACAAATTGATTAATTGTTCCAGATTTAGTTTGTGTTTCTTTATCACAAATAATTGTTCTATGATAAGGATAAGAATAAACTAAATATTTCTTTTCAAGTGGTTTAACAGCTTCTAAAATATCAACTTCGCCAACAGCCTTATAACCACGACCACCACCAGTATCAACTTTTAATTTCTTTTCAATTTTACCAATTTCATCGGTAATTAATAACATTTTTTCATAAATATTTTTTATTTCTCCCATTTGTTTTTTCTCCATTCTTTTAATTTCACTTTCTGTTAATTCTATTGTAAATTGTTCCATTTTTCTAAACCATCAATTTGCCCTTTCTCGTTGGTTTTGAATAATAGCCATTGTTCTAAATCAACATTGTCATAAGGTATTTTATACTCATCGCCAATATCAGTAAGATTATCAATGATTAATGGAAAACTAAAATTATTTAGTTTATCAAATTGTCTTTTTAAGATGATAGCAACTTTTAATTGTTCTCCTCTTGATAGTAAACTAAATGGCTTGTCTTTATAAATCATCTCGCAAGTTTCTATAATTTCACCATTCTTTCGCTTATCAAACATTTGCCATCTACAATCTTTATAATTTAATGCTTTTACTTTATTGTTGATAAGTTTAATACTTTCTTTAACAAAACTTTCATAATTGTTAAATAGCGTTGCAATTTCTACTTGTTGTGTAAAACTTTCGGCTAATTCATTCTTGCATTTTTCTAATCTTTCTTTTACAGAGTACTTTGATAAAGTTTCATCAATAGAACTAGTCAAATAAGTTAAATCATAATCACTTTTTGCATTTAATAAAACATCAATTCGTTCTTTAATATTAGCAAACTCTTCTTTCAAATCTAATAGTAGACATTTTTGAGTATTTAATTGTGCTATGTTTTGACTTAATTGTTTATCTTGTGCATTCATTAAAGTTTTGATTTCATTATTTTGTAAGCCTACAAACTTTTCGCCTAACCATTTCGCTTTTAATTTGTCTAAGTCATCATTGGCATTGCTTATATCTAATAAATCGTTTCTTAAATCGGCTTTTGTTTGAAATAAGAAATCATTAATGAATAAGTGTCTAATGAAATCACTATATTCCATATTAAAAACTTTTCCAATTTGTTCTCTGTATTCTTTTAATGTTTTGCAAATATTTTCGTTTATACTATACTCTCTATCCCCCCTAACAAACTCGTATTTGCCATAATTTGTGATAATAGCAACTCGCACATAAGGGTAAACCTCTTCTTTAGGTAAATCTACAAGTGGAAAATAACCATTAACTTGTAAACCAAATACCCAACGCAACGCTTTTATAATTGTGCTTTTGCCATAACCACTTGGTGCTCCAAAAATCTCGTTACTTTCTTCTTCACTAATTGTATGATACCAATTTTTAATGCACCCAAAATCGTTAATTTCAATTTCTTTTATAATAAACCAATTCATTTTTCTACCTTCCTTTTCCTATTTGTTGAAGTATCGCCTGAAAATTTGGGTCAACTGTCGTTTCATAGGTTTCTTCATTTTGCAATGTTTCTGGTGTAATACCCATTTCGGCATCTTGTCTTAACTTTTGTTTATGCCTTAATGCTGCCATTCTTTCTCTATCGTGTTTACGCTTTTTGGCTAATTGTTCTTGGAACTTTTGAATGCTTTGATACTCATTCCAATTTGTGATTTTATAACAACCATTTTCCATAATTCGCAACATATTATTTGCTACAAATATTTCTAACGCTTGTGCAATATCTTTTTTTGGTCTACTCAATAGCATTTCAAAATCACGCATTTCCATTGGGTTGCCATCACTCCTAATAAAGCAACCATCATTATACTCTTGTCCAGCAAGACACAACAATTTAAACCAAATTACATAAATGGTATCACGATTTTTTAAGAACTCTATGGAACAACGCAACTTTGGGTTTTCAAACACTTTTGTGTCTAATTTTATCCATTTTGCTTCCATTTTTAACTCCCTTTAAATATTTCTTCTAACTCGTCCATTGGCTTTTGGAATAACTCAATAATTCGTTTTTCAACTAATGGCGTATCGTTGTGTTCTTGGAACGCTTTTGATACGGCTTGTCTTGTTACCCCTAAATACTTGCCTATCGTGGCTTTGCTAATATCTAATATTGCCATTTGAACTCGTATTTCTTTTGCAATTTCTGGTGTCAATTTGCTTGCTCCTTTCTTATTTCTACAAGCAACATTTTATCACTTTTAATTTACTTTGTCAAGTGATTTAAGTTTCTTTTGCTCAGCCCACTTTTTCTTATCATAACGCTTTTGTGTTTCTACAAACTTGTCGTGTTTAGCGTATAATGCGTGGCTTTCCTTGTATTTTTCTCGTTCTAATTGGTGCGTTTTATAATACTTTGAACGACAATTATAAGAGCAAAAGATTAATTTATTAAAATCACTTTTCCATTCTACCTCGCTTGCACCTCTTGTATATTCTTGTTTACAATAAGGACATTTGCGTGTTACACGATTATCGTAATGGTGCAACCCATATTCATCATAGTGTAATGGTGTAAAATCATAATTACTTTTTTGTGGCATTTTTAACTCCTTTTATTCTTCGTTGTTTTCTACGGCAAATATTCTTTCCATTTTTGCTAACATTATTATTTGCTTTGTTTCAGTAAAATGTTTTTTGTATCTATTATATGCTTGACCTATTGTTGTTTCCATAGGAAAACTCATACACGCTTTAAACTTTTCTTTATCATAAATCATTTCTATATCGCCATTAGCCAATTCAACATAACTAGTGCTTGTGTAAAATGGGCAAAATGGGCAATTAAGTTGTTTACAAGTACAATCTTTAATTCTTAATATTCTCTTCTGTTCCATATATCTTCTTTCTTTCTCCTCATTAATATTTTCAACCCTTTAAAGTTGTCTTGGTCTTCTATAAACACACTTGTAGTTTTGGTATCATCATAATTTTGAACCGAAAACACTCTACATTCACCATATTTTTTATCTAAAATGTGCTTTGGTGCTAACTCTAATATTCGCATATAGTCAGCATCTTCATCAGATGACCCCAATTCTATCATACGATATTTGGTTTCTAAATCTTTAAATAATTTGTTGTCTTTTTTAGTATAGAGTTCCATCTTCATCATCTCTTTCTTGGTTTTCATCGCCCTTGTTAAACATTCTTATACCAAAATATAAAGCCATAAAAAGCAATGTTAAACCTATCATAAATATAATAAACCATAAAATTATATTAATCATTTTCTACCCCTTTTAAAATATTTAAGATTTCAATTAATTTACTTCGCATTTTTGTTAAATAGTCAAATCTCAAATCATCTTCCATATCGCAAATATCATTTGCTAAGTTTTCTCTTGCTTTATCCAAATCTTCAATTTCACATTCTAAAACAAACTTGGCATTTCTTAGCCTACACAAATCTTCGCTAATAATTTTTACTCTTTTGTTGTCATATTCAGTTAAAACTTTCCCATCGCTATGTGTATATTTTATTTCATCAGCTAAATCTAATAATGCTTGCTTACTTGTCATTTTTATTTTCTACTCCTATAACTAAAATTGCTTTATTATATTCCCATTTATAATTATTATCAAAAATTACAATGTATGTTTCATCATCATATATAACATCTAATTGGCTTCGCCTTATTGTGAACACTTTATCTTCAGTAAAGATTTCGTAACAATAATTATCATCATCATAACAAATCGTGAAATCATAATATGTTAATTCATCATAATTGGTTCTTTTACTTTGCTCTTTTACAAGATAAATTACACTCAAAATAATTATAATAATTCCTATACAAATGATTAAACACGATATTCTAAAACATTGTTTATTTGTCACTTTGTAACCACTCCTTTAACAATTCATATTCTTTGCTTCCTTCTACAAAAACCTTTTTTTGTTTTAGTGTAAGTTGCCATTTTCCTTCGTGGTATAAATCTTTATACAATATAAAATTATCTTTTATGATTTCTAAAACTTCTAAATCTTTTTCAATAGCGTCAAGATACATTTTTAACCAAAGGTCACCATTACCATAGTTTTGTTTACTTTCTATTCCCTTTAATTCATTTAACGCTTTTTTACTTGTCATTTTCTAACCACTCCTTTAATCAATCATAATTGCATCACAATAAGATAGAATTTCTTTTAATTCTTTTGCAGCTCTACCTTTTTCGTATTCGTCAAAATGAAATTTGCGTCCGTTAATGCCATTTGTAAGAATATCTTTGGTAATTTCTATATTATTTTCAGTAGCATCATAACGTATTGCATCAACACATTTGTCATCTTCAATAAAAAATAACACTACTTGTGGCTTATATGTTTCATCATTGAAAGGGTATGCTACACACCCTATTATTAAACTATTATCAGTTTGTTTTTCACCAAGTCTTTCACATTTTTGGTCTTCATAAAATAATTGATAACCAAACCCATCAAAAGAATAAACTTCGTGAGGACAATAACAATCATTCCGTAAATATCTTTCTATATCCTTATGTAATTCTTTAATTAGCATTTTCTAACTCCTCTCTTGTTAATGCCCACGTTTTGCCGTAGTCTTTAACATAATATAAAGGTGTTAATGATGAGTTAAGCATTAAACAAAATACAGCATTTCCTTCAAAATCTTTATGATAAATATATTGATGACGCCATTGAATTACGTCTGAATGAGGCAATGAATATAATTCAGTTCCTTCAATACACATTTTATAATATAATTCAATAGGACAACCTAATTTTTCTTCAATATCTTCATAGATTTTTACCTTCTTATATAAATTAAGATTATATTCTGCAAATTGTTTTTGTGTATCAAAATATAAAGTGTCATCAAAATAATTGTATTTTGTTAATCTATTCATTTTTTAACCACTCCTTAATTTTATCATATTCTTCTTGTGTTAATTGTTGCTCTTTCATTACTGAATTATTGTATAACTCATAAGGTAAAGACATTAAAGCCAATGGAAATACAAGTTTGGTTTTGATGATTTTTAAAACTTCTAAATCTTTTCTAATTTGCACAATATCTTCTATATATAATAATACACTATTTGAGCAATTTGTATATCTACTGTCACCGCCCATAAATGATGGTGCATTTTTAATGTGTTCTAATAATTCTTTACTTGCCATTTTTTTAATTCCTCTGTTATATTTATTAAGTTCAATCTATTATTAACTTCTTGTAACATACCTTCAAGAAGTTCTTTCACAACTTTTAAATTGTATTGATTTTGAACTGTAACATAATTATATAAGAATTTTGCTTCTATTCTTATATAATCTTCTACTCTTTGGCTTTTAAGAACTTCGTATGGGTCATTATTTTTTACCCAAATATTTTCATAATCTTTTGGTTTCATATCTAATTTTGGTTTCATATCCTACTCCTTCCTTTTAATACACATCTAGCCCAGTAAACAGGATTTTTATAACCTCTGGCTTTACCAATAGCAATTAACTCAGATTCAGTTCTTGCCATACCAACCTGTCTCCGTTGGACTTTCTTGATTTTTTCCAATTCTTCTTTTTCTTCAATTTCAATTTGTTTGCGTGTTTTACCATTATTGCCACCACAATAAGGGCAAATACTTGCAGTGCCTTTATAAATGCGATAACAATGCTGACATTGTCTAGTAATAAGGTCTGGCACAGCAGATTTATTACGAACACGAATAGGAGTATCTAAACTCCATTCTCGAGTTTCAGTAGGCATACCGTGTCTAAATACATTACCTACAAAATCATAAATAACAGCTCTCTTGTTTTCTTGTGGTCGTAAACATCTGCAAGCCTGTTGAATATATAAAGCAGTTGACATTGTAGGTCGGAGAAGAATGCAACATTCACAATCTGGAACATCAAATCCTTCTCCAATTAAATCTACATTTAATAAACATCTGATTTTGCCTGTTCTAAAATCATGTATAATTCTATCTCGTTCAGTTTTTGGTGTATTGCCATCAAAATGAACAGCACCAGGAATATTGGCGGCAAGAGCTTGACTAAATGCAATATTAGGGCAATAAATAATTGTTTTGCGATCAGTTATATATTTAAGAACATTACCATAAATCTTTTTATCAAAATCAATTCCAACATTTTCTGTATCAGAATTAAAATTAGCAACTAAATTAGAAGGTGCATAATAGTCATAATCACACAGATATTTATGCTGGATAAGATAATCACAATCTACGCCAACAATTAATTTATCAAATATAGCACCAAGTGGCTTACCATCAAGTCTACAAGGTGTAGCAGTAAGACCAATTATGTATACAGAAGGGAAAAATGAAATAATTTTTTGCCAAGTTTTAGCAGTTGCATGATGTGCTTCATCGAATATAATCATTGTTGGTTCAAATGGTGCTTGTTTCAAAGCAGTTCCTACCATACCAACATATACATTTTCATTTTGAATTACAGCTAAAGTTTGATCCACCAATTCTTTACGATGAACTAGAAACCAGACTTTACCACCACGCTTCACATGTTGCTCTGCCATATAAGCAAAACACACAGTTTTACCAGCACCGCAAGGAAGAACAACTAAAGGTCGTTTATAACCTTGCATAAATGCCAAACGAGTGCTATTTATTAGATTTTCTTGATAATCTCTTAATATCATATATCTATTTCCTTTTTCTTACAAGATTAAAAAATGTGCTTCTGGATACTCCTATTATTCTGGCTGCTTCAATATTTGTTAATTTATGATTTATATATTGATCTAATATTTCATTGGTATTAGATGGTAAAACTAATTTTGGTCTGCCAAATCTAACACCTTTTTCTTTTGCAATTTGAATGCCTTCCTTTTGACGTTCTTTGATTTTTTCTCTTTCTTTTTGTGCTACGTATGAAAGAATTTGTAATACTAAATCACTAATAAATCTACCATCTAGCCCGTTTAAATTGTTTTTTGTGTTCAATAAAGGCATATCTAAAACTTGAATATCAACTTCTTTTTTTCTTAAATCTTGCCATTCGCTTATAATTTGTTCGTAATTTCTACCTAAACGATCTATACTACAAATAACTAATAAATCGCCTTTTTTCAAATATCGTTTCATTTGTTGATAAACACATCTATTTTGAAAATCTTTTCCACTTTCTTTTTCTTGCCATATTCTTTCACAAAAGTCTAATTGTTTTAATTGTCTATCCAGATTTTGTTCTCTTGTTGAAACTCTTGCATAACCCCATGTTCTCATAATACATTCATTTATATATTTATTTCCTTTCTGTAAAAGTTCAAAAATTAAAAGCGTGTATATTTATTCATTCGAACTATCTAAAAAATCATCTATGAAATTCAACCATTATATAACTCCTTAAAAATAGCCATTAAAACATTAACCACAATGCTATCACCAGCTAAATGATATAAACTAGTATTACTTTGATTTTTGGCTACTGAATCAAAATCTTCATCGTGAACACCCATAAGTCTAAAGCACTCTCGTGGAGTAAGTTTGCGGATGCGAAGTCCTGATATAACCACCCCTACATTATTGGCTTTAGTAGTAAGTGTCTGTGATTTACCTTTTTGAACCGTGCCACGATAATATTCCATACGACTACTAATATCTACACCATTACCATCTTCTGCAAGCAAGTAACCTTGAGTAGTAGCATTTTTAATTGGTATAGCCGTTATTGTTCCATGATTCTCCATAACCGTAGGAGCAGAACCGTTCGGATCAACTACACTAGCAGCATTATGACCACTAGGAGAATAATGTCCTAATATATAAGTATTGTTAGAATCAGAAACTCGAGTTGTGATTGTTCCAGCTACATCTTCACGAATGATACCATTATATGCATCTACAAACACAAAATTATCAGTAGCACGATTACCAGCAAGCGTAGTAATAGAATTACCAACATTTTGATTCTCTCTTAAAATATTTTGTAAAAATCTTTGCCTTCTAGGATAATTACCAGTGCCATCAGACATAAAGCATTGAATCATCTTATCAGATAAGAAATACTTTTCATCTACGTTTGATTCTAACAAGTCTTTTAGGCGAATTTTGAGAGTTTCTGGCTGTGGGAAAGTATAATTAAACTCTCCAAGCAAACTAACCATAAAACAACGATTTCGAGTTTGCGGAATGCCATAATCAGTAGCTGATAAATCTTGCCAATAATTCTTATAGCCCAAACTCTCCAAGAAAAATTGCCACTCGTTAAAATCAGGCGTATTTTCAACTGAATGAACTTGTGGAACATTTTCCATTAATAATATTTGTGGTAACTCTTTACACTCTTTTAAAATACGCTCAACTTCCCACAACATGCCAGAACGAGTGCCTTCACCACGAGCCATTCCTAAAGTTTTACCAGCGAGTGATAAATCTTGGCAAGGAAAAGAATAAGTCATCATATAACAATATTTTTGTGTATCAATAATGCCTAAATCTGCTCCTTTAACTTGCTGAATATTGACTAAATTATGAGTGGCAATAATGTTATTATAAATATTGCGAATTTGTTTTTCAGAAAGCCGATCAATTGCTTTACGTGTCATTGGTTCATTATAATTAGCACTAATACCTTTATCAAATAAATAATTTCGCAACCATTCAATAGTATAATTAGCAGAATAATCAGTATAGTCTTTAATGTGCATATCATTATATGCTTGAATGCTTTTAATTGCCCACTCGCAAGTTCGATGATGAACAAACTCTTTACCAAGATATTTTAATGCTAAAGCCTGACTACCATAGCCACTAAATAATTCAATTAAATATAGTGGCTTGGTAATCTTAAAATCAGGATAGAGAAAATTAAAAATACTATATTGCATTTTTCTTTAATCTAACTCCTCTATAAACCATAACTCCAGCTGAAACATATTTTTCAAATTTTTTGCCAAAATTACGTCCAAACGATGTTTGACTGTATGGATATTCATTATTTCGTGTGCAATAATTTTTAAAACTTTGAAATAAAGTAGATGCACGTTCAATATATTGTGGATGTTGTTCGCAACATTCATTAACCCATTGTTGAATAATATCTTGGTCGGTGCGGTATTTTTCTTTTTCAGTTACTAAACAATCAGGCAAAGTTAATCCTTCTTTTTGCCATAATAAGCAACCCTCAATTAGCCAACTAAATATTTGGTCTTTCTCTTCCCTTAATTTATAAATTAAATCTTTATCAACTTCATCATCACGTAGGCTTCGCTTACATGGTATCTTAACAATTCTACGCCAAATACCTTTGTCAGTCCCAATAATTCTTGGCTCATAATTAGTAGCAAGCCAGATTTTCATTTTAGGCAAGAATTCAAATTCATTACCATATAGAAATCTTGCAACTATTTTATTATTACCTGATGTAATATCTTTAACACCAGCTTCATTTAAACGATCGCCTAATTTTAATTCATTAACTACGCAATAACGAACGCCTTTAAGTCTTGCAACTTCTGACAAATTACCAGATTGTGTTTTTTTATCAAGCAATAAATCAGGATTAGAAGTAGCAGAATAATCACCGATAACTTCTTGAATAATTTGTAATAATAATGACTTACCATCATTACCATCACCAACTAAAATAAACATACATTGTTCACGGCAATCTCCAGTTAATGAATATCCGAATGCCTTATGTAAATAGTGAATTAATTCTTGATTGCCTTCAAACATATCATTTAAGAATTTCAAAAATTTAATTGGTTGTTGCTCGGTTAAACTAACTGATGATATTTTATTTAATAAAAGCATTTTGTTATGCTCCATTATAGAACCATTACGCAAATTAATAACGCCTGATAAACAATTAAACAAATAATCATTTTTATCAAACATATCATTAGTAACAGGAATTAATTCTAAATGTTGCGCTTCAATAAGCATAGCTTCTTTGCCAGATTTATTATATAATCTATTAATATTTTTAAGCATTTCTTTTTGCGTGTCAGTATCAGTAATAGAAAACGCTTCTTGCTTCATATCTTGAATTAATTCTTCTGCTAAATTCTTAACATTATTAAATATATCAAATTGCCAATAAATACCGTTCCAAATCATCCACATTTTGTTATCGACATTGTATTTGATGTCATCTCCAAACTTATCAATGAAACGATGAGCATTTCCTGTATCATTAAAATCATATTTATGTGTGTGATAATTAGGATTATAAACTTCACGGCAACCATTA
>Ga0265298_10000825_pt1 | contig 45804 bp, 42 predicted proteins | sample AusTroGonzalo_MG_3_FD_193486 | JGI IMG/M metagenome (GOLD analysis project Ga0265298, IMG submission 193486) | Bovine rumen microbial communities from tropical cattle in Woodstock, Queensland, Australia - Gonzalo_01 | ecosystem: Host-associated > Mammals > Digestive system > Stomach > Rumen ...
GGGAATTAAAGGGGTTGATTATTTCTTGTTGTACTTAACCATGGTGTCCACGAAGCGGATGGAAGAATCTTCCATATCGATGGACAGGGAGTCGATCTTGGCAATGATGTAGTTGTAGAAAAGCTGAAGGATCATAGCGACGATGAGACCGCCCACGGTGGTGATGAGGGCGACCTTCATACCGCCGGCCACAACGTTCGGGGAGATATCACCGGCAGCCTGGATGGCGTCGAAGGCCTGGATCATACCGATAACGGTACCAAGGAATCCCAGGGACGGGGCGATGGAGATGAACAGACCAATCCAGCTGAGGCCGTTTTCCATGAGGCTCATCTGAACGCCGCCATAGGAGACGATGGTCTTTTCAACGACATCCACACCCTGGTCGGCGCGGAGCAGACCCTGATAGAAGATGCTGGCGACAGGGCCACGGGTGTTGCGGCAAACCTCTTTGGCTTTCTCGATGCCACCCTCTTCCAGAGCCTTCTCTACATTGTTGAGAAGCTTGGTGGTGTTGGTCTTGGAGAAGGCCAGATAAAGGATACGCTCAATAGCCAGGGCCATACCGAGGATGAGGCAGATGATGATGAGGGACATGAAGCCGGCACCACCTTCGATGAACTTGGTCTTCAGGGCCTGGTGGAGGGGAACTTCCTCACCGGAACCGGCGAAAAGGTCGATAACCTCTTCGGCGTCATCGGCAACCTGTTCCACAGCGGCAGGGGCTGCCTCTTCCTGGGCGGAAGCGACGATGCTAGCAGTGAAAGTCATAAGACTGGCAACTGCCAAGAACATGAAAAACTTTTTCATAATCGTTTTTGAGTTGTTAGTTATAAATTGAATTAGTTGTTAGTATATCCACACTTTGGTCGTGCAAGTTAGCAATAATATTTCAAAATGCCAAAGATTATTTGCTTATTTCGCCACAAAGGTCCTTTTCCAGCATGGTCTTTACCCAGGAATTGTTATCGTTCCGTCCCATCAGGCAGAACAGTTTTCCCAGAGCCGCCTCGGTGGTAATGTCCACTCCGGACAGCACGCCCGCGTGTTTGAGCGATGCGCCGGTGGCATAGAGGTCCATATTGACAGTGCCTGATTTACACTGAGTTACGTTCAGCAGAATTTTCCCCTGCCCTTCGGCCTCGCGAAGGATATCCAGGAACCATTTCTTTGAAAGGGCGTTCCCGGAACCATAGGTTTCCAGGATGCAGGCCCGGGTCAAAGGGTCGCAAACCACCGAACGCATCACCTGCGGGGTCATGCCCGGATGCACCTTCAGGATGGAGACCCGGGTGTCCAGGCGGGTCTGTACCCGCAGCTGGGCGTCCCAATAGATGGGCTTCCGGATCAGGTCCGTGTTGTAACGAATACTGATGCCCGCCTCGGCCAGGGGAGGACAGTTGGGGGAGGCGAAGGCGTTGAAGGCCTCGGCGCTATACTTGACGCAGCGGTTGCCTCTCAGCAGCTGCGAGTCGAAGCAGATGGCCACTTCCGGCACGCGTGCATGCCCTTTTTCATCCTTGGCGGCGGCAATCTCCACGGCCGATATCAGGTTCTCCTTTCCGTCCGTTCGCGGCACGCCGATGGGCAGCTGGCTCCCGGTGAAGACCACAGGTTTGGTGAGTCCTTCCAGCATGAAACTGAGCGTGGAGGCGCTGTAGGCCATGGTGTCCGTTCCGTGGAGGATCACGAAGCCGTCATATTCCTCGTAGCGGTCTCGAATAATCTCGGCCAGGGAAATCCACAGGGAAGGTTCCACGTCGGAAGAGTCTATCAGCGGGTCGAAGGTGTAGGAATCAATCTTTACCGCGAACTTGTTCAGCTCCGGGACTTCTTCCTTGATTTGGCTGAAGTCGAAGGGTTTGAGGGTTCCGTCCATCGGGTCTTCCTTCATGCCGATGGTGCCTCCAGTGTAAATAATCAGTACCGAAGAGGTCATATCTGGAATAGTTTTTCTGCGTTATGTGTGGTTATGGATTCGATCTCGGATAGGGGCAGGCCCTTGATTCCGGCCACCTTGGCGGCAATCAGGGGCAGGTAGGAACTCTCGTTGCGCTGTCCGCGGTGGGGGACAGGGGCCAGGTAGGGGGCGTCGGTTTCCAGCAGGATCTTTTCCAGGGGGATGCGCTCCAGGGTTTTGGCCAGCGAGGCGTTCTTGAAGGTGACCACACCGCCTATCCCCACCGAAAAATCCCCATAGCGGTTGGCCCGCTCGTAAATCTCATAGCTGGCGGTAAAGCAATGAAGGTTACCTCGGATATGCAGGTGACGGCAATCGGCCAGTACGCCAAAAAGGTCTTCCCAGGCATCCCGGAGGTGGATATTCACAGGCAAATCCAACTTGGCCGCCAGCTCCAGCTGAAGCCGCAGCACTTCCTTCTGCTCCTTCACGAACTCCAGCCCCTCATGATAATCCAGGCCGATTTCCCCAATGGCTACGATGCCCTTATGCGTGCCTATTGCCGAAATGGATTCTACCGAATTTGGGCCCAGGACCTGGTCCACGGCATTATTGGCCGAGGTCTGGCACTTATTTGGACTTGGTCTCATTTTACCGCGTGGACTTAGTCCACCGATTGTGGCTTCTACGCTATTCTGTGGCACATTAGCTGGACTTGGTCCACCCCCTGGAATTGGACTTGGTCCAAAAATGTGGTGGACTTGGTCCAGAGCAGGAACCGGAAAGTAACCCTTGTCGGCAATATCATAGACTTGGTCCAGTTCTTCCCGCCAGTTGGCCTCCACCGAGCCGGGGTAAAGCCCCAACATCTCATAGATGACACCCGGGTATCGGTTTCCAATCTCCCACATTGCCGGGCGCTCACGGGAGTCCACGTCGGCCTGTATCATTTTGCCCACGCCGACTTCCAGTGCCCGCCGGACGGCCTCATCGGCATCCGGCAACAGCCACTCGTCGTAAAAATGGGTATGTGTGTCCACAAACATTCTACAAATATACGTAAAATACACCATTCTTGTTCCAGTCAGGTCTTTACTCTTTGGCTTTAATATAGCGGCTACTCATCTTTTGGGGGTAATCTCAAAGCCTTCTTGACTGCACTGCGATCCATCCCCAGCGTCCGGGCGAGTTGGTTGACGGTGGTCTTTTGGGTGTGCCATAGAAAGGGGAGTAAACGAAGTTTCTTTGCCAGGGGAAGTTGACTGATATCGGCTTCGAACCAACGGTCGGCAGCATCGGCCGCCACCTTATAGAACTCACTGTCCTGAAGCATCCGCCGGGGAGCTTCAATTAGTCTCTCCTCCATTTCGGACGAATTAAGGGATCCGATGGTCTTCAGCCAGAAGGCGGGGTCATGATTGAAAACCTGTTCCAGGTATTCTACGTCGCAGAAAGATTCTGGTATAAGGTCTCCGTCTGAATCGACAAGCCAGGGGACGTCCTTCAAGTCTTCGCGGGTATGCATGACACGGTCCTGTTCCCTCCTGGTAAACTTGCAGACAGGGAGTCCGTTCACCTTCCGTGACTTATCGGCAAACATGGCACGGTATCCGCTCCATTTGTATCTGTCAACCGGACTACCGTTATCCAGGGCATTCCGGGGAATGTATGCCAGAGCGTTTCTGACATACCAATCATTGTCAAGCAGTAATGCCTGAGCATCAACACCTTGGAGGACTCTCTTTTCCAAATACTTGGTTTGGAACCATTGCGCATAGTTTTTCTTTAGCTCCTGAGCGTAATCGTAGGCCTCTTGATACGTGGCCGCCAGTACGGCAACATGACAATGGTTGGAAACTACGGCATAGATGATGACGATGACGTTTTTACGGCGAGCGCAAACGGCAATATATTTGACCATAATGCCGTAGTCCTCGTTTTCACGACACAAGATGGCCTTGACGGTCCCTTTCAGGCTGATGTGATACGGCTGAACATTTCTGATATCCCCCGAGGGAAGTTTTCGACTGACGATTCTATTCATGATGCGATGGTTGTTAAAAAGGTAACTCTTTGTGTGGTGGACCAAGTCCAAGGCCTTTTTGGCCGAGGTCTGGTTAGCTTTTGGACTTGGTCCAATTTCTAGTGCTGGACCTGGTCCAGCGAATGTGGTTCCCAGAGGCCTGAGAGGCCGATGTGGTGGACTTAGTCCAAGGGGTAAAATGGGACCTCGGCCAAAAAGAGGCTGGACTTAGTCCAAAGGTGACGAAGAACAAGTGCTGAAGTATATTGGGTAGAAGAATCCGGGTAAAAAGAGTATATGAGGGGGATGAGGTTTCAGGGGGCAGGCTTTTGGGGATGGGGAAGAGGCTCGCCGAACCGCCCGGCAATTGAACACCTTTGCAGCAGGTCAGTGGTAATGATGCCGTCGGCCTCCAGGGTGCCGATGCCGGAAAGGATTTCCGGATAGGGCCGATGAAGCCGAAAGGCCAGGGTCTCCGGGGTGATGCCCCGCTCTGCAAGGACAGTCAGGCCGATGCCCACGAGTAGGGAACCGGGACCGTATTTCCGGGCCAGGAAGGCCTGGAGAACCCTCTCCGGTGGGTCGCCGGCCTGAGAAGTGAGCCAGGAACCGCCGGCTCCCCGGTGCCGGTGCGGACCGCCCAGTCCCAGCGCATCCACCAGCTGCTCTGCCGATGTGACAATCCGGGCCATGTCGGAGGCAATGAGGGAATTGCAGCCGGCGCTCCGGACATCGTCCAGCCTCCCGGGGACCGCGAACACCTCCCGGTCATATTCCACGGCGTATTTGGCCGTCATCAGCGACCCGCCTTTGGTCTTGGACTCCACCACCACCACGGCCGATGCCAATCCGGCGATAATGCGGTTCCGCCGCACGAAATTCAGAGCTACCGGCGCTGTGTCCAGGGGATAGTCCGTCACCAGTGCGCAGCCGGGAGCTTTCACCATGTCCATTGCCAGCTGCCGGTGCTGCCAGGGATAAACGGCATCGATGCCTGTAGCCATAACTCCGATAGTGGGCAGTCCGCATTGCAGGGCCGTCCGGTGGGCCACCCCGTCAATCCCCAGCGCCAGTCCGCTCACAATGGCCGGCTGTACGCGGGCCTCCGAGAGCGCGTCCACCAACTGCTGGCACCAGGCCCGACCGTAAGGACTCATGTCCCGGGTTCCTACGAAGGCCACCATGGGCCGAAGCCTGAAAATCTCTGTAACAGAAGAAGTTCCGTTCAGATACAGTCCCAGCGGGGGTTCAGGACACTCCCGCAAAGCGGCGGGATAAGAATCATCTTCCATGTCCAAAAAACGGAAGCCGCTATCATATACTATCTGAAGCTCTTTCCGGGCTTTTTCCAAAGCTTGCGGACAAACCTGTCCGGACAGTTCCGGATGGTCTGGAAGTTCCGGATGTGGTCCGGTAAACACTTCCAAGGGGCCTCCAGCCCTTTCAATCAAGTCTAAGGCAAAGCGGGGATGATATCCAAAAATAAGATTGAGGGCGCAATAGGCCACGGTCTTGTCGCTAGGTTCCATAGGCGTTCAATTTGAGACGAAGATAACCAGCGAAAACGAAAAACAGCACAATCGGTTGGACGATTGAGCTGTTTCTTACGAATCTTTATCGGTTTCCACCGATTTACACGATAAGCAAGGCGTCTCCGTAAGGGCCGAACTTGTAACCTTCCTCCAGCGCCACCTCGTAGGCGTGCATAACGCCCTTGTAGCCGCCGAAAGCCGCCACGCACATGAGCATGGTGGACTGGGGCAGGTGGAAGTTGGAAACGATGGCATCCGGAACGGAATACTGATACGGCGGGAAGATGAACTTGTTGGTCCAGCCGTCGAAGGCGTTCACCTCGTGGGTGGTGGTGACATAAGTTTCCAGTCCCCGCATCACGGTGGTGCCCACGGCCACTACCTTCTTGCCCGTGCGTTTGGCCTTGTTGATGACATCGGCCGCCTCCTGGGTGATAATGAGACGCTCGGAATCCATCCGGTGCTTGGAAAGGTCTTCCACATCCACGGTGCGGAACTGGCCGATGCCCATGTGTACGGTTATGAAGGTCTTTTCGATGTCCTTCAAGATCATCCGGTTGAAAAGTTCCCGGCTGAAATGCAGGCCGGCGGCAGGGGCGCTTACGGCACCTTCGTTGGCTGCAAAGATGGTCTGGTAGTTCTCCGTATCTTCCTCGGAGACCTTTTCCTTCACCCATTCGGGCACGTAAGGCTCTCCCAGGCCGAAAAGGGCCTCCTTGAAGTCCTCGTAGGAACCGTCGAAGAGGAAGCGGAGCGTACGGCCGCGGGAAGTGGTATTGTCAATCACTTCCGCCACAAGGCTCTCGTCTTCGCCGAAGTACAGTTTGTTGCCGATACGGATCTTGCGGGCCGGGTCCACAATCACGTCCCAGAGGCGCTGTTCCCGGTTCAGCTCCCGCAGAAGGAGCACCATGATATCGGCACCGGTCTTTTCCTTCTTGCCGTAAAGACGGGCGGGGAAGACCTTGGTGTCGTTGAGCACGAAGGTGTCTCCCTTGCCGAAATAGTCGATGATATCCTTGAACAGGCGGTGCTCCAGTTCGCCGGAGTCTTTGTGAAGGACCAGCAGGCGGGCCTCGTCCCTCCAGCGGGGAGGCTCCTGTGCAATCCGGTCTTTGCTAAGGTCGAAGTTGAATTGGGACAGTTTCATACACGTGCAATGCGATACTTATATAATACGGCGGATTTTGGAAAAAAGTTTCACCTATTTCTTACCCATGGCATCCAGCTTGGTCTGGGCCGACAGGCGGTCTGTCTCCGTTTCCCCGTATTTGGCCATAAGGGCCAGGTATTTCTTCTCTATCTTGGTGTCCTTGGCCGCCCTGCCGCAGAGCATGCCGTTCTTGATGGCAGTGATGTCGTCGGGATGTTTTTTCACAATGGCGTCGTACTGCTTGATGGCCTTCTTATATTCCTTTTTCACCAGCCAGTAGGAGCCGACGTTGTTTAGGAACAGCGGGTCGTTCTTACGGTATTTCAGCATGTGTTCGGAGAGCGACTTGAAGGCTTCGGCCGATGTGTCCGACCCCAGGCGGAACAGGGTGGCGCAGTAGTCCTGCATAAAGGCGCAGAACTCCTCGTCCCCGATTTTGTCCAGACCTTCGTACACCCAGGAGGGATGACGGGTAAAGTGCTCGTCCACAAGTGCTTTCAACTGCTGAAGAGTCATGTCCGGGCTTTCTTTTTCATAGGAAAGCACGGCGTTGATTTTCATAAAACGGTAGTCCAGCCGCCAGGATTTGGCCGCGATGGCCTGGTCTATGTTCAGGAGGGCGTCGGCAAAGAGGTCGTCGTCGAAGAGGATGTCCTCGAAATAGTTGCGCTTATTGCCCAGGGAGTCGGTCATGGGAACCAGGGGAGCGTTGCCCAGGTAACGGTCTTTGTCCAGCTGAATCACCTGGCTGGACTGGCTGCGGGCGAAGCAGAAAGCAAAGCGGGCCAGCATCTGCTGGTCGTCTTCCGGATAAGCTTCGGCCCAGTTGTCCAGGAGGGTTTCCACGCCCACGCCGGCAGCACCTACGCGGCCAACCAGATTGGAATAACGGCGCAGGTAGTCTTCCTTGGAAGTCTGTGCGGCGGCGAGAAAGGTGCCGCACAGCAAAGCTGCTAGTAACAGAAATCGTTTCATCGGATATCCATTTTAATACGTTGTGCTTTGGGATAGAGATTGTTGCAGCGGGTTCCCAGGTTCTTGGCCGGGCCCAGGGGGAGCCCCTTGAAACAGATGCTCAGCGGGCCGATGGGGGCTTCGGCCGAGAGTTTCAGGGCATCTCCGTGCAGGTAGCGGAGCGCGGTTTCCCGGTCCACCTCCCAGCGGGGAAGATCGTCCGCTGGTTCTACGGGACGTTCGGCCCGGAAGAGGACGAAGGGATCGGCCTTCCTGACAGCCTCGGCGTTGCCTTTTTTCCGGAGGACGGCGGCCCACTGGCCTTCCCCGGGGACCCGTCCCGGCAGCATCAGGTAGCCGTATTGCGTGCGGACGGCCGGTTCCTGAGCGCCCAGGTCCAGGATATCGGCATCCAGCTCTGACGCCACCCAGACGGCGGTTTCGTCGTTTTCTTTCCGGTTGAAGGTGCAGGTGGAAAATAGCAGCAGACCGCCTTCTTTCAGCGCAGGCCAGATGCCGGAAAGGATTCTCCGGGAACGGGCGGCGCAGAAGTCCACTGTCTCCGGGCTCCACTCCTCCACCGCCTTAGGGTCCTTGCGGAACATCCCTTCGCCGGAGCAGGGGACATCGGCCACAATAATATCAAATAGGGGAGTGCTGCCAAAGGCCGACGGGTCCCGGGAGACAGTGCCCACGCGCTCGTCCCCCCAGCTGGCCACATTGCTGCGAAGGACGGCATGGCGGCTGCGGATTACTTCGTTGGCCAGGAGGGTGAACCTGTCCGCGAAGCACTCCCTGAGCGAAGCCGCCAGGTCCGTGGTTTTCCCACCCGGCGCGGCGCAGAGGTCCAGTACGCACAGGCCTTCCTGCAGCGGGCCGATAAGCTGACGGAAAAGATGCCCCACAAACATGGCCGATGTGTCCTGCACATAATAGGCACCGGCGTGGAAAAGCGGGTCCAGGGTAAAGACAGGCCGTTCCTTAAGCAAATAGCCGTAGGGACTCCAGGGAACGGGAGTGGCCTCCGGGAACGGGCATTCCGTAATTTTGGACGGATTCAGGCGCAGGGAAACCGACGGCTCCGCCTCCAGTGCTTCCAGCACCGTGGCAGCATCGGCCGCGCCCACTGATTCCGTGAGCAGGGTCTTGAACTCTTCAGGAAAACTTGTCATTATTTCCCCGGCCACAGGTTCGGGTCGAAGCCTTCCGGCATCTTGCCGTTGGAGGCATCCACCAGGCCATCCACCACCTTGTCCAGGGCTTCCTTGATCTTGCCGGAAAGCATCATCTTCATCATCAGGTTCAGGTCGGCCTGGGCCTTGATCCAGAAGTCCGTCTTGTACGGATCTTCGGCGGCGGGCTCGAAATGAATGGCGATATGGAAGGCAAACGGAGCGCCGTAATCCACCAGTTCTATGCGGGAATAGGGAACCCGCTGGTGTACCTTTACGCCGATGTTAAACCCCTGCACGGTGGCGCTGAGGGTGTCGTAACTGGCCTGAATCATATCCCGCTTGTCTTCCGGCAGCATGCGCTGGAAGTTCTGCAGGTCCACCATAGACATATATAATTCATAGGGTTGGCGGGAAACGATACCGTGTTTGCTTTCGATTTCAGTCATAATTCACTATTTTTGCATTCGCTGGCAGAGAGCTTTCCCCAGCGGGGACAATAAAAATGCCGATGCCCCCGCTGGGGGAAAGCTCTCTGCCAAAACAGACAGGCTGCAAAGATAACAAAAATCATGCATAAAATCTATTTCGGCAAAAGGTCCATCATTATTTGCTCGCCTTCCGAGGAAGCGTTGCAGGATGCCAACTCCGTGGAATTCCACGTGGGAGAGGTCCTGGACATCCACGCCCTGGTGCGGATGTTCGAGGTGCAGGACACCCTTTCCCGCATCTATATCCCCACGGAGGACATAGAGAAGACCTATCGCCGGATCTGTTCGGAATTCAAGGAAGTGAACGCCGCCGGCGGGCTGGTTTCCAATCGGCGCGGAGACTTCCTGCTCATCTCCAGAAACGGCCACTGGGACCTACCCAAGGGCCATCAGGAGGCCGGAGAAGACATCGAGATTTGTGCCATGCGGGAGGTGCAGGAAGAAACGGGCGTGGACCAGCTGGAACTGCGCCGGCTCATCTGCATCACGGACCACGTCTATTTCCGGGACAATCTCTGGCACCTCAAGCACACCTGGTGGTACGACATGCTTTACACAGACCCCACCAACCTTACCCCCCAGCGGGAAGAAGACATTACCCAGGCCGCCTGGGTGGCCAAATCCTCCCTTCCCCCTTTCCTCAAAAACACCTATCCTTCCATCGTGGAAGTCTTCCGCGAAGCCAGGATTTAATCGGCCTTGACGGTGACGGCCGGGTCTATCTTGGAGACATAAAGAGCTGGAAGCCAGAGCATGAGCAGGATGGCCAGGAAGGCCAGTATGTCGGCCGCCAGGATCCAGGGCAGGTTCACGTGCACCGGCACATAGGAAACGAAATAATTGGCCGGGTCCAGGGGAATCAGATGCGTAGTGCCCTGAATGAGGCAGAAAAGCAGGGCCAGGGCATTGCCGATGAGCATTCCCTTCAGTACCACGCCGGCACCTACGCGCACGAATACTGCGCCCACGGATTTGTTGTCCATCCCCAGGGTCTTAAGCGTGCCGATGGTGGAGATATTCCTGAGCAGCAGAATCAGCAGGCCCGAAATCATATTGAACCCCGCCACTACCGTCATCAGGATCAGGATGGTAACCACATTGAAATCCAGCAGTTCCAACCAGTCGAAAACCTGCGGAAAAGAACGGGGGGAGGCGGTGACATATAAATCGTCTTCCTCTTCGGTGCCGCTGTTCAGGAGACAGGTCCCTGCCTGGGCGGCCAGCTGGTCCAAGGTAGCCCGGTTCCGGTAGGCATCGGCCACCTCCACTTCCAGACAGGACACCTCGTCGGCCTTCCAGCCGTTGATGCGCTGCAGGTCCTCCAGGTTGGCATAGACCAGCAGATTGTCGTCCATTTCCACCATATCCCGGTGGACGGCGGTGATGCGGAATTTCCGCACCCGGACTCTTTCGCCGATGAAATAAGTGGTGAGGTTGTCCCCCACCCCCAGTCCCATGATGCGGGACAAGCGTTCCGGAATAGAAACCGTGAGGGAGGAATCCGGCCTTTCCACCCCCTTTACCAGCACTCCGTGGATGCGGTCTCCGTCCTTCACCACGCCGCTGCGGAGCACTGCAGGGCGGATTGCCCTAACCCCGGGAATCGACAGAATGGCCTCCTGCGAAGGCAGGATGCGGGGCATGGCGGTCATCTCTCCCTCCGAACGGACCTGAGGCTGGATGCGGATGTCGCCCACCATAGCCGCCACCCCTTCCCGTACCGAGGCACGGAAACCGGAACTGACAGCTACGGCGACGATCATCACGAAGAAACTGACGGCAATGGCCACTGCCGCCAGTTTCCCCTGAAAAGATAGTTTTCGCGATATGAAGCGGCTGGCTTCCAATGCTTTACCAGATGTGCACGCGCTCCTCTTCCGGACGGAACATCTTGTCACCCTCGTGGATGTCGAAGGCCTCGAAGAAGGTCTGGAAGTTGCGCACACTCACATTGACGCGGTTCTCGGCCAGCGAGTGCACGTCCATGTTGGTGAGACGGGCCTTTTCCTGGTCGGTGATGTTCTGGGCCCAGATGGCGCCGTAGCTCAGATAGAAGCGCTGGGCACGGTTGAAGCCGTCTATCATGGGGTCCTTCGTGCCGGCAACGGCGTTCTCCATGGCGGTGAAAGCAATGGAAAGGCCACCGTGGTCGCCGATGTTCTCACCCAGGGTGTATCGGCCGTTGGCCTTGACGCCGGGCAGGATTTCCACCTCGTCGAACTGGGCCACCAGTTTGTCGCCCAGGGCGTCGAATTTGGCTTTGTCTTCCTCGGTCCACCAGTTCACCATATTGCCGGAGGCGTCGAACATGGAACCCTGGTCGTCGAAACCGTGGGACATTTCATGGCCGATAACAACGCCGATACCGCCGTAGTTCACGGGATCGTCGGCATCCGGATCGAAGAACGGCTTCTGCAGGATGGCTGCCGGGAAGCAGATTTCGTTGGTGGTGGGGTTGTAGTAGGCGTTCACCGTCTGGGGAGTCATGCCCCATTCGGTCCTGTCCGTGGGTTTGCCCAGCTTGTCCATGTTATCCTTCACATACCAGGCGCTGGCATTGCGGAGGTTCTCGTAATAAGTGTTTTCCGGGTTGATGTCCAGGGTGCTGTAATCCTTCCACTTGTCCGGATAGCCGATTTTCACCGTAAAGGCGGCCAGCTTCTCCTGGGCCTTCACCTTGGTCTCGGCGCTCATCCATTCCAGGGTCTCGATGTGCTGGCCCAGGGCGGTGCGGAGGTTCTCCACCAGGGTAACCATCTTCTGCTTGGAGCTCTCCGGGAAGTAACGGCTCACGTACATTTCACCCACGGCTTCGCCCAGGATGCCGTTCGGCACGCTCATGGCGCGCTTCCAGCGCGGCTGCTGCTCCTGGGCACCGGCCATCTGGTGGGAGAAGAACTCCCAGGAGGCGGTGTAGAAATCGTCGCTCAGGGCACTGCACTGGCCACTCACGAACTGGCACAGGAGATAGGCCTTGAGGGTTTCCAGATCCGTCTTGCCGAAGAACTTGTTCAGCCCCTCGAAGTAGGAAGGCTGCTGGACGATGATCTTTTCCTGCGGGGCGATACCGGCGGCGTCGCAAATCTTGTCGAAGCGGAGTTCCGGCCAAGCCTTCACAATCTGTGCGGAAGACATGGGATTGTAGATTTTCTCCATGTTGCGGTTCTCTTCGCGGGTCCAGAAAATATCGGCCATAGCGTCCTCTACGGCCATATCCTTGGCAACCAGGGCCTCGGCATCGGCCACGCCGGCCAGGTTCAGGGCCTTCACCAGGAAAGCCTGGTAACCGTCCTTCAGCTCCTTGTTGGTCTCCAGCAGGTAGTAGTCGCGGTCTCCCATTCCCAGGCCGCCCTGGCCCAGATAAAGGATCTGCATGTCGCTGTTGGTGAGATCGGCCTCTACGCCGGCGCCGAAGAAGCCGCCTTCCCCGTACAGGTTCATCTTACCCAGCAGGGTGGCCAGCTGGTCTTTAGACTTTACAGCCTGGATTTCCTGAATGTAAGGCTGGATGGGCTGGGCACCCAGGGTGTTGCGGGTGGTGGAGTCCAGAGCCATCTTGTACAGGTCCGAAATCTTCTGCTCCACGGTGCCGAAAGCCGCCTCGGAGGTGGTCATGCTCTCAAACAGGGCATTCAGGTTTTCCTGAGCCTGCTCGCGCAGGGCGTCAAAACTGCCGAAACGGGAAAACTCCGGGCGCAGCGGATTGTTCTTCTGCCATCCGCCGGTGGAATACTGATAGAAATCTTCCTTGGGACTGGTGGAAGTGTCCAGATTGGCCATATCCAAAGCCGGCACACCATTCTTGGGAGCGCAGGCGGCAAGGGCCAGAAGGGTTGACATAAGCAATACAGTCTTTTTCATGATATAATATAGGTTTACTACATTCGCTCAAAGGCGCAATTTGCAAATTTACACAATTATCTGCATATTTGTATTCCTATACGCATACAGAATGAATAAATTGAAAGATATCTCCATTCGCTACGGTATCTCAACCTTAGGCTTGATAGTGGTGGCATTGGGTGTGGGCATCTCCATCAAATCCAATCTGGGCATAGCTCCGCCCTCCTGTCCGCCCACCATCCTTAACTTGAAGTTTACGGGCATTTCGGTGGGTACTTTCACCTGGATGATGCACTTGGTGTTCATTACCTTGCAGGCCATCCTGCTGGGTAAACGTTTCAAGCTGGAGTATCTGATGCAGATTCCTGCCGCCTTCGTTTTCGGCTATATGTGCGACGGCGCCATCTGGCTGTTCGACGCGCTGGCCTCCCCGGCCACCAACTACGGGGTACAGATTGCCCTCAGCCTGCTGGCCGTGTTACTCACAGCCATCGGCATCAAACTGGAGGTGCTGGGAAATGGCTGGATCCTGGCCGGTGACAAAATTGTGGCCGTTATCGCCGACAAGGTCTGCAAACCCTTCGGCACGGTGAAGGTTATCTTCGATGTTGTTCTGGTGGCTCTTACAGCCCTCTTTGCCTGGTTTGCCTTCGGCCTGCTCACCGGGAACGGTTCCACAGTGGTGATTCGGGAAGGCACCCTGATCCTGGCCATCCTCACGGGCCTGTGCATGAAACTCACGGACCCGCTCATGGACAAGCTTTTCGGCCGGCTGGTCCCCCATGAATAAGTGGACCACCCTTATCCGCGACTGGATGCTTCCCGGGGCCATCGTCCTGGGAACATCACTCTACTTGATCTACCACTTTACGCCGGCCCTGCATCCCTACGGCCGATGGCTGCATCCCATGGCCAGCGAAGGGCAGCGCCTGGTGATTGCCATCCTGCTGTTCTTCCAGTTCGTGAAGATTTCCCCCCACGACCTTAAGCTATGCCGATGGCATATCGGCGCCCTGCTGGTGCAGGTGCTCAGTTTCCTGGTCCTGGCGGGTCTCGTACTGCTCCTGCAGCCCGGTCCGGCCCGGATGCTGGCCGAATGTGCCATGCTCTGCTTCATCTGCCCCACGGCCGCAGCCGCCGGCGTCATTACAGACCGGCTGGGCGGAGACCTGGCGGCTACCGTCTCCTATGTGGTTCTCATCAACGTAGCGGCCACGTTCCTCATTCCGCTTGTGATTCCCGTGGTCAATCCATCGGCCCAAATGGGGTTCTGGGCCTATGTGGGGCACATTGCCTTGAAGGTGTTCCCCCTCCTGATCCTGCCCGGCCTGCTGGCCTGGGTCATCCGCTACACCACGCACAAGCTGCAGCGGAAACTGATGCGCTGGGCCTCCAATTCCTTCTACGTATGGGGTGTGGGGCTCACTCTGGCCATGGTACTGGCCACCCGGGCGCTGCTGCTCAGCAAGCTGGCCCCATGGGCCATCGCCGGCATCGTGGTGGTGTCCGTCGCCTGCTGCTTCATCCAGTTCTTCGCAGGCCGGAAACTCGGCCGCGTCCAGGCCGTCACCGCCGGCCAGGCCCTCGGCCAGAAGAACACAGGTTTCCTTATCTGGCTGGGTTACAATTATATGACCCCCGTCACTTCCGTGGCCGGGGGCCTTTACGCCATCTGGCAGAACCTGTTCAACTCCTGGGAACTCTACCGGAAAGAACATCCGGCCGATTAAATCCTTATTCCGCCGCCGCTGTACAATCTTAGTCACGTTCCGGGCCATTTTCTTGCCCAAGATTGTCAGTAGTGACGATCTTAGTCATGATCTGGGTCGTTTCCTTGCCCAAGATCGTCAGTAGCTATTGATTCCCGTCATAGATTCCGGTAAAAAGTATGGTTCCGGAAGTGCCTTCGTAAATCAGGTAGGCGAAGGGATGGTCGGCAAAGAACTCAAGGGGGTCCGGACGGGGCGTGCCCGGCCCGGGATCTCCCGCCATGCCGGTGATGGTTACAGCGGCCGCTTCGATTCCATCCTCGTCCAGGGAAATCTTGGCTTTCTGGATAATTGCATCAATATGGGCGAGTATGGTCCTTCCTGTTTCGGGATCTTCAAACATATCGAATTCGGCATTATCGGCAAAGGCTCGCTTTACGCCCAAATTATTCATGGTCTTGACCAGGTCGTCGTAGGAACTGGCGGTCTCGAACTTGGGAATCTGCCAGAGCAGGCGTTGAGAATACATCTCCTTTCGCAAGTCGTTCCAGTCCAGGCCGGCTATCTGGAACAGCATGTCTTTCAGCCCGTCGTCCTCCTTGGGCAGAAAGACGGCGAAGAAATACCTTTCCCTTGCTCCAAGGGGTCGGATAGCTACCCGGTATGTAGACTTGTCCACATAGCTGAAATGTCCCCCGTCCGCCAGATAATCCACCCGGATTGTTCCATTCCCTTTTCGGAAATCCTGGCCCTTCTTAACTTGGTATTCCGGATCAAAGGGACTGGACCATCCCGCTTTCAGATACAGGGCATTCATCAAGTAGGCTAAAGTGAGGGGATTCACATCCTCCAGTATTCTGGGAATAAGGCCATGAGTATTCTGGTTGCACCAGTCATTGACCACCTTCATTACCTGTTCGGGCTGGCTGAAATCCAGGCTTTCCGCATTGGCATAATAATAGGTTGCCAGGTTATTCCGGTAGGAATCCACCACTTTTATATCGTCCCGGACCACCATGGCGTTGGCCATCTGCAGGCAAATGGAGGTGTCCACTGCCGGAAGTTGGTTCAGAAGGGATTGGCTGTATTCATTCATTCCGTCTTTTCCCAAAGCGCCGAATCCCAGGGCATCCAGTATTTCCTGCAAGGTTTCCCCCTGGGCGCCGGATGCGGCCAAAGAAAGGGCCATCTGCAGGCTGAGGGGAGATGCCACCATACTCTTCCCTTCATAAAGGGCGTTCAACAAGCGGAAAGCGAAGCTGTGTGCCGCCTGGTTGTAAGCTTCCCCTGTTTCGGACAAAGAGATGGAACGGATTTGCCCACTCACCTCAGGTGTCAGGACGGCCATAGTATTCTCCGGTGTAACGGGCCCATCCTGAGGTGTTTCCGGGGAAATGGACAGTTGCAGCTCTATGGGCTCTTCGCAGGAATATGCCAACAAGGCAAAAGCCAGGGCCATTATTCTAAAAGTCTTCATTACGCGTTGTGTTTTCTTTGATAACGCACTAATGTGGTTATCCTTGCATAACTGAAAGGCGTTTTTAATTCAATTTGAATCGCACACCGGCCGTCAGGGTAAAAGAAAACGGATGCTGTGTGTAATAGTGTTCGGACACTCCCGTATGATAGTAGCGGGAGAGACCGGGTTCTACATAGATTCCTATGGAACGGCTGAACTGATACATGATTCCGGCGCCGATATCCCAGGAAAACAGCCAGGGCCTGTCCGGACCATTCCCCGCTACGCAGCGGAAGACTTCCCCTCCGGTCAACAGATACCCCTTGAACCTATCCGTGTCCAGCATAACGCAATCCAGATGCAAGGGAACGCCCAGATAATGGAGCTGCTGGATCTCCGTACCGGTCTGGGAGTAGAACCCCACATAAGTAAGGCCGGTTTCCAAGGCAAGTTTCCTGCTTATATCGGCCGATACCCGGATTCCTACCTGTACCGGGAAGCGATGAATGGTTGTAGGGGCATCCAAATCCTCCACTTTATCGGAAGCAGTGGCCAAGGGATACACCGCAGATTTTGTGGGGCTTTCGTCGTCATCTCCTCCTCCTCCCGGAGGTCGATCACTTCCATCATGAGGAGGATTCCCTCCTCCAGACGGAGGAGTTGAACCACCACCATCGGAAGGAGGGGGATTGCTACCATCATTATGTGAATCCCCTTCTCCCTCATAATTTGAAGCAGGCCCACCGAAAGGAATGGTTACCGGAGATCTTCCAGGCTCTTTTCCTTCTGGTGAGGGAAGGGGATAACGGTTTCCGGGATAAAAGGAACGGGAAGTAGATGAAGAAGCTGTCTTCCCGTAAGGGGAAACACGCATCTGGACAGAAGCCCTTAAGCGAAAGGAGGTTCCGTCTCGGAAAGGCTCCTGAGGCACAATCCACGGTAGCCACTCTTCCTCCCGGGACGGATTGGATTCTTTTTTTGGCAAACCCTTTTCGGGCGCCCTTTCTTCTTCCGTTATCGGCTCCGTTTCCTCAGCGGGGGACTGTGATACAAGCGGAACACCATCACTCTGTTCCTCTGCACTTCTTCGTGAAAGACTATGAACCGGTGAGAGCGGGAGGGCCGATAGTTCCACTCTCAGAACTTGCTGGTTTTGTGCGACCAGCTGCCGGTCGGGCCTGTCAATGGGTAAGGATTTCTCTGCGGAACCCCTCCAGAGGAAGAAGAGGGATGCCATCGCTGCGGCAACAGCCAGCCCCATAGCCAGCCTCCAGGGAAAACGAGAAGTCTTGGCCCGATGCAGGATGACCGGCCATAAATCCGGATTAACGGATTCGGAATAATCGGCCATTTTCTTATTTAGCCGTTCTGCCCAATCTTCTTTCATGGTTTTAGTTCTTTGAGTTTTTTCCATAGCAAGCCTCTCGCCCGATGAAGTTGAGACGCAGACGTACCTTCGGTTATGCCCAACAGGGAAGCAATCTCCCGGTGGCTCATCTGGTCAAACACATATAAATTCAGAACTGTCCGGTAACCGTCCGGCAAATCCCCGATAGCCTGCATGATGGTTTCCTGACTGAACTGGTCCAAATCCGGTTCCTCTTCCTGGGAGAAGAGTTGTTCTTCCTTAAGGACAATGAAATCCAGGACTCTGCGTTTCCTTAGCTTGGAGATGCACATGTTAACGGCGATGCGAGTCATCCATCCCTGCAGGCTGCTTCCGTCCATCTGCCTGAATGTCTTTATCTTTTCAAAAATCCGGATGAACACATCCTGCAGCGCGTCTTCGGCATCGGCCTTTCTGGGGAGATACCTTCTGCATACACCCATCAGAAAAGGAGAATAATGGTCATACAGCCACCGCATGGCAGCCGGGTCCTTCTGACACAAACGCTCCAACAGTTGTTTCTCTTGCGTTACATCCATCTAATTAACTTTTAACGCAAAATGATGGAAAACCTTGCATCCCAAGAGAAAAAACTGACGGACCTTTATTCCGCCGGATAGAAGCGGGTGTAGAAGGCGTAGATGTTCAGAACGTCTTCTACATATACGATGGTTTGCGTACCCTTGAATCCGGGTACGTCGGGAATCACCTTCCGGACACTGTCCCAGCGGGTGGCATCCACCCCTTTCTCCCGGGCCGTCTGGATGGTCTGGAGGATACGGCCTTCGCCGGCGTTGTAGGCGGCCAGGGTGAACTTGATGCACTCGGTGGTATCGGCCGCAACGGGACTGAACATGTTCTGGAGGCGTTTCAGATAGGTGGTGCCCACGGACAGGTTTACGGTGGGAATTAACAGAGTATCAGCACTGTAACGGCTGCTGCGGATCTGCATCAGGCCCACGGCGCCCCGGTGCGAGTTGGCGTCGGGATGAAAGCGCGATTCCCGGAAGATGATGGCCGACAGCAGTCGCCAGTCCCAGCCGATGGTGGCGGCATATTTCCGCACCAGCGGGTCGTAACTGCTGATGGTGGTCAGGTTCACGGACTTTCCCTTCTGATAGTCCCGCTGGAGCTGGTGGAAACGCGTTTCCGAAGACAGCTCTCCAATCCAGCGGTTCATCAATCTCAGGGCATGGGAATCTTCCTTTCTCAATACCCATACCGTGCCATCGGGGAAGGGGCGGGTGGCGGCCAGGCCTTCCGGCAGGGAATCGGCCTGCGTCATTACCACCCAGTCGGCCGATTTTTCCAGCAGGGAATCCAGGTAATTGGCTCCGCCGGCTGCCACGGAAAGGGTGGTGTTAAGGCCGTGGTCACCGGTGAATTTCTGCACCAGCGCTTCCTCCAGTTCGGCTCCAGCCCAGGGAAGGATGCAGCGAAGGGTGTCCTCCGGCCGCACGTCTCGGCTTCCCGTACGCTCCTTCCGCGGAATCAGAAGAAGTGTAATAACTATCAGTGAGGCAAGAAGATAGACTTTGTAGCCAGCTTTCATCAGTCGTTGCCTCCAAGGCCGCGCAGTGCTCCGCTGAGCCCGCCACCCAAGCCGCCGGAAGAACCGCTGCCACCGCCAAGTCCGGAACCGCTGGCCCGCTCCGACAAAGACTTCTGTTTACCCAGCATGGGATAAAACGGCCAGGAGATGCCAAATTTAACGGCCGTGGGGGTCTGGACATAATGGTGGGCGGTAAAGTAGTCGTGCCGGTCGGCTGGCCAGCCGTTACCTGCATTTTCCAGTTTGAGGAAGACGCTCACCCTCTTCCACTGCAGGTTAATGAAGACGTCGAAAACAGGGCAGTTTCCGTATAGCTCTTCCTTCTGGTTCATGAATACGCCGGCCACCGGATTAAAGGAAGGCGTATACCATTTGGTGGTATAGCGGGTATTGACACCTGCCTGGAAAATCATGGTCTGGGGATTCACCACTATGAACTGCAGGAACCAGCGTAGATTCAGGGCCAGGGTTGGAAGCGGCAGCACATCCTGGTTGGACGAGACCTGGAACAAGGCGCTGTTTTCCAGATGTACCGGGCCGAATACCAAGTCTTTACGAAGGGCGGCCGACAGTACGCTCATGGGCGTGGCGTTCTGGCGCGCGATGCCCAGGGTGTCGTAGTAGATGTTATTGGCCAGGAGGGCATATCCCACCGAGGCGTTCAGCCGCCATCTGGGTATGTCGAGGGAACCGGTAACGCGAGTGGTGGAAATTTTGCCGAATTCATTGTCCCAGTTGTAATGGTTGGCGTAGAGGTGCTGCTCGTAGAAGCCGGGTTCCTTGAGCGTCGTTTCAAAATGGGCGCCGATGGAAAGCGGACTCTTGGGGTGCCGCCGGAAGGGGAAAAGGTTAATCTTGGCATTGGCCTTTACGCTGAAGTCGTTGGCGTCGTGTCCCGCGAAGTTATAGATGCCGATAGCATCCCATTCCAGATACTGCTTGAGCCGTCCTTCGGCCCCTACATAAGTATAGAAGGTATTCCAGCGGACATTATCCGGTTTTTTCAGATAGCCGCCCGGTTCGAAGTGGTAGAAACTCTGCAGCCGGTCTCCTATACCGCCTTCCACTTTGGACACCACGGCGTCCTCGTGCCAGGGCTGCAGCCGCACGAAGATGCGGTTGTCCAGCCGCGTGGCCCGCAGGGAGTCCGTACTCTTGTTGGGGTTGATATTGAAAACGTCGTTGTAGAAGGTGGAAAGTTCCGACGAAGACTGGTCCACATACATCTTGGAATAGATGGAATATTCCGAAGATGTGCCGATAAAGCCGGTGGTGATGTTGGTATTGAGGGTGTCGGACGGAACCCAGGTGGAGTCTCCCCGGTGCTTGAGCCGTTCGATGAATTCAAACGGAATGCGGTAGCTCTGGTCCAGGAAGAAGGTCTTTTTGTTGTAACGGTTGGAAGCCGCCGTCATGTTCACGTTGATTTCCCGGACGTCCACCGTAGTGTCCCGGATCCAGAAATTGTCCTGCACACCGCCGCTTTCCTGGCGGATGAGACTGTTGAAGATGGCGCCGGCGTGGGCCAGGTATTTCTTCCCCAGATAGTTGCCGGCCACGAAATAGGTCTTGTTGCTGGTCTGCTCGTTCTGGAGGGTACCTGCGCCGCCGTGACGCTTCATCTCCAGGGCTATATTCAGGGAAGGCAGGATGTTCTGGGTGGTGAAAACCCGGTAGGAATCGGCACTGAGGGTGCTGGCGTTGAACAGGTTGCCGTAGTACTCCAGTTCCGTGTACGGGGTTTTGGTATTGAACATAGGGAGGTTGGCGGGCGTGTAGGTCCAGCTTTCCAGGGGTTCGTAGAAACTTACGGATTCCTCCCGCTCGCGATTGAAGAAATTATAGCTTTGGACGGCCGATCCGGGCATACCCAGCCAGGTGGCGCCCACGTCCTCCCGCATGAACGGATAGTCATAGAAGTGGTAGTTGGCTGTGGTGTCCCACTCGAAGGTCTCCACCTGGTTGTTGTAGCGGTTATGCCGCCAGGCTATCAGGCGCTTGTAATACATGGAATCCGGCAGGAAGGCCGTTTCCAGGATGCGGGGCGTGTTCCGGACGATACTGTCCTTCGCCTTCTTGATACTGTCTTTCCGGTGCCGGATAGAGTCTTGCCGATGCATGATGACCGGGAGTTTATAGTGCTCGTAGTCGTAGCGCTTGCGTTCGCTCTTGGACAGGCTGTTGTACCATTTTTCAAAGGCGGCCTGGGCGAAAGCGGCCGAATCGGCCAGGTAGATGGAATCTATCCTGGGATACAGAAGGGTGTCTCCCGCTGCGATGAGGGAGTCCACCACAATGCGGTGGGTGAGGGAATCTTTGAGAGCCACATACCACTGGTAGCGGAACGGGTCCGTAATGCGGAGGCTGTCCGGTCTTTTCATCGTATCCCGGGCAAAAATTTTGGGCGTGGTGTCGGGTTGTTCCTCTTCTCCGAACAGGAAGAAGTCCTCCTCATCGACCAGGGAATCCAGCGGGGAAAGGCTGTCTCTCTGCGACAGGGTGTCTTTTAGTGACAGCGTATCTTTTTGAGGCAGTGTATCCTTTTGCGTCAGGGCGTTTCTGGGGACAGTTGTATCCTGCTGCACCAGGGTATCCCGCTGGGCCCCGGGGAACCATTTATGCAGACGGGCGGCCCGGGAGATATCCACCCCCAGGGTCTGCGCCGCCACCGCCCCCGTAATGGCCAGTGGCACCAGTATGTCCGTCCAGAACTTCGCCATATCCTGCAAAGATAATAAGAATTCATCACAATTCCATATTGTCCAACCTACCTACACTCTTAGTCACGTTTCAGGCCGTTTTTTCCCCCGAGCCCGTCGTCCCTGTCAGTCTTAGTCACATTTCGGTCCATTTTCTTTCCCGAGCCCGTTCATTTTTGGCCTTAGATACAAAAAAGCAATAATATTTTGCAAATTTTGGTACTTTGTGTTGCAAGGTATTGGAAATTTTTTATATCTTTGCATCGACAAATATTTTTGAACACCAAAAAATGTCTCATCGTGGAGATGTCGAGGCGTGGGCCTGTGGGACAAATTGGGAAAGCAGTGAAACGAAGGGAAAACTCTTAAATATAATATAGACAATGAAAAAAGTTACTAACGCTTGCATTGGAGGGCGCTCTTTCACCCTCGACGAAGATGCCTACGGCCGCCTGTCGGCCTATCTTGAGCACTTCCGTGCCCGGCTCACCGTGCCTGAACTCCAGAAAGGAGAGGTGATGGACGAGATAGAGGGACGGATTGCCGAACTGTTTTACCAGGAAGTGGGGGACAGCTCCCGCGTGGTGAACCTGCAGCTGGTGGAGAAGGTGGTTTCCACGCTGGGCATGCCGGACGGCTCGGCCGAAACCGGCGGCAGCACTTCCTATTCCTCATCGGCCTATGAGGCGCCCAAGACTCCCAAGAAACTTTACCGGGACCCGGACGACAAGCGCATCGCCGGCATCTGCTCCGGTCTGGCCTGGTATTTCGACGTGGATCTTACGCTCATCCGCGTGCTTATGCTGGTGGCCCTGTTCGCCGGCTCGGCCGGGTTCTGGGTGTACATCATTCTGTGGATTGCCGTGCCTCAGGCCGATACGCCCGCCCGCAAGTGCGAGATGCGGGGCATCCCTGCCACGGCGGAAAATATGGCGCGTTTTGCCCGCAGCAACGGCGCCAGTGACGGATATAAAAAGTAAAAGAATATGGAAAGCGCAACCGACAATGTCCGTTCCCAAATGAGGAAGGGCGTGCTGGAATACTGCATCCTTAGTATTCTTAGCCAGAAAGAGGCCTATGCATCCAGTATCCTGGACGAACTGAAGGCCGCCAACATGCTGGTGGTGGAGGGTACCCTGTATCCGCTCCTCATCCGGCAGAAGAACCAGGGCCTGCTCTCTTACCGCTGGGAAGAATCCCCGCAGGGACCGCCCCGGAAGTATTATGTGATTACCGAAAAAGGCCGGGCCCAGCTCTCCGAAATGGACGCCGCCTGGCAGGAAATGGTGGACAGTATAGCAACTTTACGGAAATGAAAGAAGTAGAAAAAGCCAGTATCGGAGGCTATGCCTTCACGCTGGAAAAGGACGCTGCAGCCGTTGCAGCGCAATATCTGGCCGATCTGGAAGCCCATTACCTGAGTCAGGAAGGGGGCAAGGAAATCATGGAGGGCATCGAGGAAAGGATGGCCGAACTGCTGCTGGAAAAGTGCGGCAAGGACGGTGTGGCTTCCGTGGCCGATATCAATGCCATCATCGAAATCCTGGGCCGGCCGGAGAAAATCGAAGAGGACGATCCGGAGCCTTCATCGGCCCCCAAGCCTCGTCGCAAGCTGTTCCGGGACCTGGATAACAAGCAGTTGGGTGGCGTGTGCAGCGGTCTGGCCACTTACTTTGACACCGACGTGGTGTGGTTCCGGCTGGGATTTGCCGTGCTCACGCTGGTCAATTTCTTTGCTGGATATCATACCGGTGCCTGGAGTCTGACGGTACCAGTCGTGTACCTCATCCTCTGGATTGCGATGCCCGCCGCCCGCACCGCCCAGGACCGCTGGGCCATGAAAGGGGACAATGGTTCCCTGGACGACATCACGCGTAACGTGAAAAGCGGTCTCCGGGAGATGGGGGATACCGCCGGCGAGGTGGTCCGTTCCGACGGATTCAAGAATGTCGGCCGATTCTTCCTCATTCTCATCGGCCTAGTCCTGCTGATTGGCGGCACTTCCGGCCTGGCTTCCCTGTCGGTGCTGGGATTCAAGGGGAACGTGCTTTTCGGCACGCAGTACCTGAGCTGGCTGGACGACGTGTCACTGGATTTCCCGGTGGTGCTGGACCTGTTGTCTACGCCCTGGGTGGTTGCCTTGCTGGCCCTGGCCGTCATCCTTCCTTTCGTAGGGATGCTCTACGGCGGCATCCAGCTCATATTCGGCTTCAAATCGCCCTCCTGGCGCCCCGGACTGGTGATTTTCATCCTCTGGCTCATCGACATAATCGTGCTGCTGGTACTGGGCTTCGCCACCATGTTCTCCTCAGGAGCTATTACAGTATAATCCAAGTTTCGCATTGCGAAACTACCTCTTCTAAAGCTCGAAGAGCGTCAGCAAGTCCCTTCCCCGAGGGAAGGGATTTAGGGATGGGGTAACGTGAATAAAAGGTAAGTAGTTATAAATCGATTAGTTAAACGAATACCCTGCTGTCAGTGTACAGCAGGGTATTATTATAAGTGTCTGTCGGCCAGATGGTTAAACAAAACTATTCTTCCATGAAAAGCTTGGCTTTGAGGTCCGTTGCGGCCTGGGTGGCGTAGTCATACCACTGGTCACCGGGCTTGGCGGCGTCCAGGAAGCGCTGGTACCATTGGAGGGCGCTCTTCGGATCCCCGAGTCTTTCCAGACAGAAGGCCAGACGGGGATAGGTGTTTATGAAATTGGGCTTATAGACCTGGGCCGAACGGTATTCTGCCGCAGCCTTTTTCCACTCAGCCATTTGAAAGTAGGCATCGCCCCGGTCCTTGTGGACATAATAGAGCTGGTTCTCGGATTCCTTCAGCAGATTCTGCGCCTTGTCAAACCAGGGAAGCACGTCAGTATCCCAGTCCCGATGGAATTTGGCCGCTTCCGAGCCGATATCCAGCGCCAAAGCTACGCTGCTGGAATCCTTCTGCCAGGCTGCTTTCAGTTCCGGCAGCGCATAGTAGGTCTGCTTGATCTCTTTATAGCTGTGTCCCAGATAGTAGTGGGTGGCGTAACTGTCGTCCCCGTCGTCCACCAGCGACTGGAATACTTTGGCCGACAACGCATACTGTTCCATCAGGAAATAGGTCATCCCCTGAAGTTGCCGTACGGGAATATTCTCCGGGTCCAGTTCCAGATAGGCCTTGGTTTCGGCCAATGCGGGCCGATAATCCTTTTTCCGGAGCAGGACATCCACCGTTTTCACTACAATGGAAGCCTTGTCCGGCTGCCGGCGCAACGCTGCCCGGTAATACGCCAGGGCCGAATCCGGCTCGTTCATCTGGCCGAAGGCATCTCCTACCAGCGTGAGCGCCGGCACCAGGGTGTCCCGCTGCAGCAATTCCCGGCTCGCCTCCACCACCTCCGGATAGGCCTTGGCCCGGTAGGCCAGGGTGAGGTAGCGCATGCGGTAGCCGATATGGTCCGGAACCAACTGCATCAGAATGCCGTAGAGGGCCGATGCATCTTCTGAATTGCCGGCCAGGAAGTGGCAGTCGGCCAGTTCTCCCAACACCTCGGTATCCATCTGTCCGGGGCTCAGGATGCCGGAAAGGGTTTCGGCCGCTGCATCAAACTTGTACTGCTGTTTGAGGACACGGGCGGCCTGCAACAGCGAATCCCGCTGCGGCTCCGTCTGCGCCCCCAGCGGGACGCAGACAGCGAGCAACAGGATTACGCAGAGTTTCCTCATTACTTAAGTTGGTAAACGATAGGAAATCGGTAAACGACGTCCACCGGCTTACCGTCCTGCATACCGGGTGTCCATTTTTCGGTGCAGGAAGAAACCACTCGGAGCGATTCGGCATCCAACTCCGGATCCACACCCTTAAGCACTTTCACATTGGTTACATCACCCGACTTATCTACGGTGAACTGCAGGGTAACCCGGCCTTGCTTTCCGGCCGCTTTGGCAGTCTCCGGATACACGAGATGATTGTTCACCCACATGGAAAAGTTGTTGGCGTCTCCACCCTGGAAAGTGGGTTTTACTTCCACCAACTGGTACGGGATTCCCACGTCATCGGCCTGTTCATTCTTGTTTTTTGTGGGATTGCAGGCATACATGGCCAGCATCAGGATGGGGAGGAGGGCTAGATAGCCCCAGCGCATACCTCCCGAAGTAGGATTTTTGAGCATCATGGTAATACGGTTTTTCAGGTTGGCGTGCTGGAATCCGCTGGCCAGGGAGAAGCGTTCTTCCCCCACGGATTTTCGCACAAGAAGTAATTGATATTGTGTTGCATCGATGCCATTTTTAAGCACTCCTTCATCGGCCTCGTACTCGTGCAGGAGCTTTAGTTCAGAGCGGGTGATCCACACCAGCGGGTTCCACCAGAAAAGGAGTTGGAATACCGCAAAAAGCAGCAGATCCAGCGAGTGGCGGCACTGCACGTGCATCCGTTCGTGGGTAAGGATGGCAGGGTTCTTCTCCAGGTCTTTCCGGCCGATAACCACCGTCCGGCCCCAGGTGAAGGAAGGAATATCGTCCTTGGAAACCACCAGACGGCAGTCTTCCAGTTTTTCTGCAGAGCCGCTTCTAATGAGCCGGAGCATCTTTCCGGAGGAAACCAGGATGGCGACGAGAACAGCCAGCAGGCCGGCGAAATACAGGATTGTGAGCAAATCGGCCCAGGGGAGGGCGGCGGAAGTCATAGCTCCGGTGGCTGTTTCCGGGGACGGGAGCAGGGTCAGTTCCCCGGCCTGCGCCATAGGGGCCTTTCCTGTGCGGAGCCGTATGAGCGGCAGTGCCAGGCAAAGGAAGGACCCGGCCAGTAGCATCACCCGGTTGAAGCGGAAAAGCGTGGTATGGCGCATCACCAGCAGGTAAAATGCGTAGAACAGGCTCAGGTAGAGTCCGCTTCGGCCTATATATAGTAAGAAGTCGTTCATTTCCGGTTCTTTTCAATGGTGGCGATCAGGTCTTTCAGTTCCTGCAGGTCCATCTTGTCCTCTTCCACGAACTGGGACACCAGGCTCACATAGGAATTGTTGTAGTAGCGGGCTACCATTTCCCCAACGGAACTGCCCCGGTATTCCCGCTCGCTCACCTTTACCTTGTAGCGGAAGGTGTTGGCTACGGGCTCCCGCTCCACGAATCCCTTTTCTTCCAGGAACTTTACCAGGGTTGCAACCGTGTTATAATGGGGTTTGGGCTCCGGGATATAAGTGATGAGGTCACGGATAAAAAGCGTTCCGTGTTCCCAGAAGATGTTCATCAGCATCTCCTCTTTTTCTGTGAGTTTCTGCTTCATGGCTATTGTTTCTGCTGCAAAGATAAGCATAAATTTTTAATCTCCTAATTTTTTTAGGAGAAATCCGAAATTTTTTCGTAGGATTTGGTGAACCGGCTGTGCTTGAATCACTTACACCAATACCCTGCTGTCCCGGTACGGCAGGGTATTCAATTAAGTTGCAGAGAATCAGCCTGTTAGGCTAAACCGCCCAATACGGCCTGAATCCGCTTCCAATTGCCTTTGGCGTGATCTGCGGCGCTCCAGAAGAGATTCAGCATAGTTTTCCCGGGGAATTGGAGTCCGGCGGTGCCGCTGGCCAGTTGCAGGAAGGGGACACGGTCCGGCTGTGTGGTATTTCCAAGGAGGCAGGTGCCCTTTTCATCGGCCTGGCAAGCTTCGAAAGTCATTTTAAGGGCAGGCGATGTGAGCGGCTGGTCCTCGTCATCCACCAGGATGGCGCTGCGGAAGGTCTCCATATTGATGGCCTTGGTGTATTTCACCACCACCTGTTTCCTGTCCCATAGGCCGATGCCGTTGTGCCAGGGACTGTCGTATCCCAGATACTCGTCAATGCCGGCGAAGACATAGAACATACCCTGATGCGGAAGGAGTCCTTCCGCATCCAGCGGGCCGATATCTTCGCAGTCTATCTGGCAGAGGAAGGTAAGGGGATAGTCAAAGGTCTCGTCGTCCTCCTCGGCGGGGGCGGTAGGATAATCCATATCGGCCGGAAGATCCGGGTCTCCCCACCACTTGGAGCGGCAGAAAAGCTCGGTATCCGAAGATTGCAGTTTGATTTTGATGGGCATTGTGCAAAGGTAGCAAAAAAAGAGGTATTTGGCGCAGGACAAATCGCTCTTTTTCAGCGAATTATACCAATACCCTGCTGTACAAGGGCAGCAGGGTATTCGCGTAATATGCACACTGTCAGACATTTGAGCATAATCGTAAGAAATAATTCGGAAAAAATATACGTTTTTTACGATGACATCGGCCGATTCTTCCTATAATTGCAAACCATCTTCGACTAGCAATCTGTGTCACAGGCATTTAAGCAAAACCCCTGCTGCAGGATGACAGCAGGGTATTCATATAAACAATTAAAAAACAATATCTTATGAGAAACAGAAGGCGTAAATTCTATCCGGATGCCTTGCAACACGTCTATCAGAGATCGGCCGATGGGGGCGTTATCTTTTATTCAGACCTGGATTATTTGGTCTTTTTCACAATCGTATGTTCTGTGGCATTGCAATATGATGTGAAACTCGCCGCAGTTGTGCCGATGCCGGATCATTTCCACGAATTGACCCTGGCAGCAAACCTGAGGGAACTGTCGCGTTTTCATATGCATTATCCGGCCTTGTTCGCTTTGGAGTTCAATCGACATTATGGACGGAAAGGCCGATTGCTGAAAAAATCGTTTGGCAGTGCTCCTAAATATGGGAATAAGGCGATAAGAACCTCGCTCGCGTACAACTTTAACAACCCGCCAGAGCGAAAGCTCTGTTCCAGGGTGGAGGAGTGGAGGTGGAATTTCCTGGCTTATGCCGATAATCCTTTCCCCTTCTCCCGTCCCTTCAATCCGAAAAAGGCCCGTGCGTGTATGAAGCGAGCGGTAGCTGAGGTAAAAGCCATCTACAAGGCGGGGGGATACTTGAACTATTCCGTGCTGGAAAGGTTGTTCGCTCCACTGGAAACCGGGGAACGGGAGCAGCTGACAGATATCATCATCGGCACTTGGTCTGTCATTGACTATGAGTACATTATCTCCTTTTACGGGGATTATCAATCGATGTTGAAGGCGTTCAACTCCAACACGGGTGCCGAGTTCGATATCAAAGAGGAGAGGGGCTTCTATGACGACAAGGTATATTCCAAGATGAAAGAAATCTTACAAGCCGATGGAATCGTCGATATCCCCAGGGCTATATTTGCGATGCCGATGGCGGTTAGGAAGAGATTGGCTACCCGCCTCTATGCCTGTGTTCCGGAGGCACACCCCAAACAGGTGGCGAAGTTCCTTCATATAAAGTAATCGGCTATGCATAATATGCTCAGCACCAAACACTTGTGCAAATACCCTGCTGTTGGAGTGCAGCAGGGTATTCTTGTAAAATACTGATACATAGAATGTTAAGCAATTCGCAGGGGTGGCGCAAAAAAGCGGGAAAGGCGGGAAAAGTCACTTTTCATTTTGAAAGCTCCTTTTTTGTTGCTATCTTGCACTAAATTATTGACCATAATCAATTTAACACTTTTTTAATGAAGCATTTATCCTTTTTGATTGTTCTGGCTTTATCGGTTTTTTTCTCTGTGAAGGCCAGTGCTCAGAGTATGCAGCTTAACGAGCTGGGTTACTTTGAAGCAAGAGGCACGAATGTGCTGGTTTACAACAACATCTACAACGGCAGTTTCTACGACGAGAAGTTCGCCGGCCTGGAAATCATCCAGCGGGGTGAACGCCTTGCCACAGGTGGCGGCATCCGCCTGATGAACACTCCGGAGCAGTGGGACATCTTCGGCGTGGTGAGCCCCCGCCGGATCAACCGGGCCGAAAGCAGTGTGGAGGTGGACCTGAACTACGAGGATTACGGCTTTGTTCCCCGCTTCAAGGTACTGCCCAAGGACAAGGGTGTGGTAATCCAAATCTGGCTGGACAAGCCCGTACCGGCAGAGCTGGTGGGCAAGGCCGGTATGAACCTGGAGTTCTTCCCGGCATCCTACTTCGGCCACAACTACCTGGTGGACAACCTGGCCCGCATCCTGCCCAAATATCCCATGCACGATACGGAGGTACACCCGGTTTCCGAGAAGATTCCCCAGTACTTCGGTGAATCCACCTTTGACGACCGTGGCCGGGGCGATTTCCTGGTTCCGCTGCCGCTTTCCACAGGTCACCGCATCGTGCTGGCGCCGGAGGATGACGCTCTTCGCGTAGGCGTTACCTCCGACGAGGAAATCAGCATCTACGACGGCCGTCACCTGGCCCAGAACGGCATGTTCGTACTCCGTTCCCTGCTGCCGGGCGGCAAGACCGGCAAGGTGCTGGAGTGGTATCTGGAACCCAGCATCTCCGGAAGCTGGATCCGCAAGCCCAACATCGGCTTCTCCCAGGTGGGTTATACCCCGGCCCAGAAGAAGGTGGCCGTGGTGGAACTGGACAAGAACGACTCTCCCGAGTCATCGGCCCGCCTCCTGAAGGTGAATCCCGACGGCAGCAAGTCCATCGCCAAGCGGATTACCGCCAAGCTGTGGGGCGAATACCACTACCGTTACAACTATGTGCAGCTGGATTTCTCCGATGTCCGCGAGCCCGGCCTCTATTGCATTGAATACCAAGGCGTAGAGACCAACGCCTTCCCCATCGACAAGGAAGTTTACAGCGACAAGTGGCATCCTTCCATGGACGTTTCGCTGGTGGTGAACATGGACCACATGGAGGTGAATGAGGCCTACCGCGTCTGGCACGGCCGCGCCAATATGGACGACGCCCTGCAGGCTCCCGCCAATGTGCGCCTGCACGACGGCTACTACCAAGGCGACGTAACCAACACCAAGTACCAGCCGCTGGAACACATCCCGGGCCTGGCCATCGGCGGATGGTACGACGCGGGTGACTTTGACATCCAGGCCAATTCCGTGCTCACCACCACCCAGGACCTGGCCTACATCTGGCGCGAATTCAAGCCCATGCGGGACCAGACGCTCATTGACGAGAAGACGCAGTATGCCGATATCCACGTCCCGGACGGTGTTCCGGACAATGTGCAGCTGATTATGCACGGTACGCTGAACATCAATGCGCAGGTGGAGAACATCGGCTTCGTAGCCCAGGTTATCGGCCAGCCGGATATGCACCACTATCATCACCTGGGCGATGCCATGACGCTCACGGACGGCAAGATTTATGATCCGTCTTTGGCGCGCTATGAGGTGAAGGGAGACCGTTCCGGCACCCCGGACGACCGCTATGTGTTCACCAGCCGCTTCAGCCCGGCCGGCACCATGCAGGACATCGTTTCCCTCGCTGCCGCCTATCCAGCCCTTAAGGACTACTATCCTCAGGAGGCCGAGCGTTCGCTGAAGAATGCCATCATGCTGTGGGACAAGTACTTTGAAGCAGCGGCTCCGGGCGTGAACCCGCAGCCGGACAACCGCCGATGGGGTGGCGGAGGAGATTCCCGCATCAATGCCGCCATCGAACTCTGGATCGCCACCGGAGACCAGAAGTACAAAGACTTCTTCCTCCCGCTGGTGGAGAAGCAGCTGGAAGCCCGGCCCACCGGTCCCCGCAATGTGGGCAATGTCCAGAACGGTATGTTCTCCACCCAGTACACCGGCGGTCCCAACCTTACCGCAGCGCTCAAGATTTATCCTTATATGGACAAGAGCTTCCAGGATAAGGTGAGGGCCCTTGTTCCCGCCTATGTGGATGTGATTACCCGCGGCGGCCAGGACAATCCTTACGGAGTCTCTATCGGAGGAGCCACCTGGGCAGGCAACGCTTCCGTCATCAACGGCGCCTACAACTGCTATAAGATTTGGAAATACTTCCCGGAGATGATTGACCCCGAGTACGTCTTCGCTGGTCTTAACTTCATCTTCGGCTGTCACCCGTACTCCAACGTTTCCTTCGTGGAAGGTGTGGGCGTGAATACCAAGAAAGTGGCCTACAACAACAACAGGGCAGACTATTCCACCATTCCCGGCGGTATTGTCCCCGGCCTGCTGGTGAAGGAAGACTTCTTCGAGAACAAGGATGACTACCCGTTCCACTGGGGCGAGAACGAAGCCTGCATCAACACCGCCCCGCAGTACGTACTCCTCTGCCTGGCGGCCGACGAAGTGGCCAAGGCTTTGAACAAGTAGTTCACAGCCAAATACTTACGAAAATACCCTGCTGCACCCGGACAGCAGGGTATTATTATAATGCGTTGAAACAGAGGGGCTTAGGTGAAACCTTACAGGCCGATGGTCTTGAAGAAGTCGTTGCCCTTGTCGTCCACCAGGATGAAAGCGGGGAAGTCTTCCACCCGGATCTTCCAGATGGCTTCCATGCCCAGTTCCGGATACTCCACGCATTCGATGCTGCGGATGCTGCTCTGGGAGAGCACAGCCGCCACACCGCCGATGGTGCCCAGATAGAAGCCGCCGTGCTTGAGGCAGGCGTCTGTGACCACCTTGGAACGGTTGCCCTTGGCAATCATCACCAGGGAAGCACCGTGATCCTGGAACTCATCCACATAAGGGTCCATACGGTTGGCCGTGGTGGGGCCCATGGAGCCGCAAGGGTAGCCTTCCGGAGTTTTGGCAGGGCCTGCATACAAGATGGGATGGTCCTTGAAATAGGCCGGCATCCCTTCACCGGCATCCAGGCGGGCCTTCAGCTTGGCGTGGGCAATGTCGCGGGCCACTATGATGGTTCCCTTCAGGTTCACGCGGGTGCCCACTGTATATTTTGTGAGCTCTGCGCGAACGGCGTCAATGCCCTTGTCCAGGTCTATTTCAATACCTTTGGGGCCTTCGCCGGGACGGCGCAGCTCTTCCGGAATGAGCTCTGAGGGGTTGGAGTCCATCTTCTCAATCCATACGCCGTCGGCATTGATCTTGGACTTGATATTGCGGTCGGCGCTGCAACTCACACCCATACCGATGGGGCAACTGGCACCGTGCCTGGGAAGACGGATTACGCGTATGTCGTGGGCAAGGTATTTGCCACCGAACTGGGCGCCCAGGCCGATCTTCTGGGCTTCTTTCAGGAGTTTCTCCTCAAGGTCGATATCGCGGAAAGCGCGGCCGGTTTCATCTCCGGTAGTGGGAAGGGCGTCGTAGAACTTGATGCTGGCCAGCTTCACGGTAAGGAGGTTCTTCTCGGCCGATGTGCCGCCGATTACGAAGGCGATGTGGTACGGCGGGCAGGCTGCCGTTCCCAGCGAGCGCATCTTCTCCACCAGGAAGGGGATGAGGGTGCCTTCGTTCTGGATGGTGGCCTTGGTCATGGGGTAGAAGTACGTCTTGTTGGCACTGCCGCCGCCCTTTGCCACCATAATGAAGCGGTATTCGCTGCCCTGAGTGGCCTCAATATCAATTTGCGCCGGCAGGTTGCACTTGGTATTGACCTCATTGTACATATCCAGCGGAGCGTTCTGGCTGTAGCGGAGGTTCTCCTGGGTATAGGTGTTGAAAACACCCCGGCTAAGGGCCTCTTCATCCTCGAAGTCGGTCCAAACGTGCTGCCCTTTTTCCCCGTGGATGATGGCGGTGCCGGTATCCTGGCAGAAAGGGAGAACGCCCTTTACGGAAGTTTCTGCATTGCGCAGGAACTGCAGGGCTACGTATTTGTCATTGTCGGAGGCTTCCGGGTCCGAAAGAATCTTTGCCACTTGCTCATTGTGGGAGCGGCGAAGCATGAACTGGCAGTCGTGGAAGGACTGCTGGGCTACCAGGGTGAGGGCTTCCGGCGAGACCTCCAGAATGGTTTTTCCGCCGCAGCCGCAATGACCGCCGAGCTTGGATGTCTTAACAAGTTTTTCGGAACCGGGAATCTTGTAGTACTCTGTTGTGTCAGGGCCCAACTGAAACATGGGCGCATATTTGAACTCTGCCATAATGAAATAAAACTAATCAGTGTTGGTTTACAAATATAGTATTTTTTATGGAATTCTCCTTATATTTGTAGTTACCTAAACGCAAACCACAGATTATACATTATACTATGTCAGAAAAGAATTACAGGGTCGAGAGCGACCTCCTTGGTGAACTTCAGGTTCCGGCCGACGCCTATTACGGCGTCCAGACTCAGCGTGCCATCAACAATTACAAGATTTCCACCACGCACATGTACGACTATCCGGAGTACATCATTGCCATGGCCTATGTGAAGATGGCCGCCGCGGCCGCCAACACGGAACTGGGTGTCATCCCCAAGGAAATCGGCGACGCCATTGTGGCCGCCTGCAAGGAGATTGTGGCAGGCAAGTTCCACGACCAGTTCCCGGTGGATATGATGCAGGGCGGCGCCGGCACCTCCGTGAACATGAACGCCAACGAGGTCATCGCCAACCGCGCCCTGGAGCTGATGGGACACAAGAAGGGTGAGTATCAGTACTGCTCTCCCAACGACCATGTGAACTGCGCCCAGAGTACCAACGACGCCTATCCGTCGGCCTTCCGTTATACCTTTTTCCGGATGAACCGTCATCTGGAATCGGCCCTGAAGGAGCTCATCGCCTCTTTCCGCGCCAAGGGAGAGGAATTCAAGGACATCATCAAGATGGGCCGCACGCAGCTGCAGGATGCCGTGCCGATGACTTCCGGCCAGGAATTCAACGCCTTTGCCAACAACCTGGAAGAGGAGATTGCCAATCTGGAGCGCAATGCCGTCCTCCTGAAGGAAATCAACATGGGCGGTACCGCCATCGGCACCGGCCTCAATGCCGTTCCCGGTTTTGCTGAACTCTGCACCAAACGCATGAGCGAATTCTCCGGCGACAGCTTTGAGAAGGCTCCGGACCTGGTGGAAGCCACGCCCGACACCGGTGCCTATGTGAGCTATTCGGCCGCCCTCAAGCGCCTGGCCGTGAAGCTCTCCAAGACCTGCAACGACCTCCGTCTGATGGCCTCCGGCCCTCGCTGCGGCCTGCACGAGATTAACCTGCCGCCAATGGCGCCCGGTTCTTCCATCATGCCCGGCAAGGTGAATCCCGTGATTCCGGAAGTGACCAACCAGGTGTGCTTCAAGGTCATCGGCAACGACACTGCCGTTTGCTTCGCCGCCGAGGCAGGTCAGCTGCAGCTCAATGTGATGGAACCCGTGATCGCCCAGTGCATCCTGGAAAGCCAGACCTGGCTCATCAACGTGATGAACACCCTCCGCATCAAGTGCGTGGACGGCATCACCGTGAATGCCGAGCATTGCTACGAGATGGTGAAGAACTCCATCGGCATCGTGACTGCCCTGAACCCGTATATCGGCTACAAGGCTTCCACCAAGGTGGCCAAGGAGGCCCTGGAAACCGGCCGCAGCGTCTATGACCTGGTGCTGGAGCATGGTTTCATGACCAAGGAGAAACTGGACGAGGCCTTGGATCCCAAGGCTATGACGGCCAGTCATGAGTTTATAAAGTAAATGCATAAACGCCTCATTATCACACTGCTTGGCATAGTTCTGCTATGCCAGGCAGTTTTTGCTTCAGCGCAGCCGCGTCACCAATTGCGGCTGGGCTGGGGAGACCCGCTCTTTGAAACGATGGCTTTTCACGAGGGGGCGTCTCCCACGGGAGATTTTGTCCGGCAGCATGACTTCTGCTACACCGGTCATTTTTTTGCGGAATACCAGTATGCCGTAACACCGGTGATTAGTCTGGGCCTCCAGACAGACCTGGAGGGGATATTCTGGACGGAGACACCCACCGACAGATACCGGAAGTTCATCGGCCCTTCCTCCTTCTCCCACAATTACGACCTTAGCATCCTCCCCACCATCCGTTTTACCTTTCTGAACACGCCCTGGGTGCAGTTGTATGCCGGATCGGCCATCGGCCTTATGATGGCCTTCGACAATGCCCGGCATCTGGAACTGGCGCCAGTCTTTTCTACGACGCTTCTTGGCATTCAGGTGGGAAAAGGTCCCTGGAGCGGCTCGCTGGAACTGGGCGGCCTTTCCTCCATGCTTAATGCCAACAAAGTCTATATGCTGGGCTCCCGCCTGGTCTCGGTAAGTGTAAATTATCGCTGGTAGAAAATGAAGAAACTCAAATATATCCTTCTGCTCCTGGTGCTGACTGCCTGTCATCACCCGGAAGTGGAGTACATGGACTTTGATACCTTCCAGGTTATATCGGTGAAAGTTTCCGACTATTTCCTGCAAGACGGTTCCCTGAATCCGGAAGTGGCCCTGATGGGGGATACAGATATGGATGAGGTGGATACCAAGGTGGCCAGTACCCAGGCTGCCACCATCGTGCGGGATATGCTGGGCGTGGTGAACAGCAACCGGCTGGTCCACATTGCCGGCATCTTCCAGGGACACGACACGGACGGTTCTCCGCTCAAGCAGTCCGGAAAGCTCATTTTCCCGGAGAAAGGCCCCATCAAGAACCTTATCCTGGTGAGCCACTATACCATCGGCGCCAACTTCGAGTGCCCGTCGGAAACCTTCCCCATGGAGGCTCTTCTGGCCACCAGGGGTTATGCCGTGGTGATTGCCGATTATATCGGCTTCGGCATTACGGCCGACCGCATCCACCCCTATATGCATATAGAAAGCACGGCCCGGAGCGTGGTGGACATGGCCTTGGCCGTGAAGCCTTATATGAAACATATCGGCCGGGAACCCGAAAGCAACGATGTTTATCTCTTCGGCTATTCACAGGGAGGTTCCACCACCCTGGCCGTAATGGATATGATTCAGGACAGTTATTCCCAGGACCTTCCCATCAAGATGGTGTATGCCGGCGGCGGCCCCTACGACCTGGCGGCCACCTTCGACGTGTCCATGAACCTGGGCGTGACCGGTATCCCCTGCGCCATCCCCATGATTGTCCAGGGCGTGAACGAGGGCGAGAAACTGGGACTGGACATGAAGGATTTCTTCAAGCCCCGGCTGCTGGAGAACTATAACGAATGGATCAATTCCAAGAACTATACGGTAAAGCAGATCAACCAGAACATCCAGTCCAACGACCTGCACGACATCATGACGGACGAAGGCCGGGACAAGACCAGCAAGGAGACCGCTCGTCTGTACAAGGCTCTGCTGGACAACTCTACACTCTGTTTCCGTCCCCATGCTCCCATCTACCTTTTCCATAGCCGGGAAGACCAGACGGTACCCTTCGTGAATGCGCAACGGGCCGAAGAATTCTTCAGTGGTATGGATGTTCACAAGGATTTCGGCAATTACGGAAAACACGCCATGGGTTGTATCCGCTTTATCCTAACCGTTTATAAAGACCTGCCATGAGAAAAATACTGATATTATCGGGCATCTTGCTGCTGACAGGCTGCACGGCAAAGGAAATAATTGTTACCAAGGCTGTTAACCTGAGTCTGAAAATAGAAGAGGTCAAGGGTACCAAGGTCATTTTCACCATTACTTCCGACAATCCCGATGCCTACTACAGCTACACTCTCTGGCACGATCCGAATACTTCCGACGCTTTGTTGCTGGAGTATCTTACAGATGTGGCGGAACAGGATTACACGATTAAGACGGAGAACGGAGCCGTGCAAGTGGCAAGTTTTGCCGATTTGAATGCTTTCCGGGGCAGCCGTACCCTTCGGGCCACCCGTCTGACACCGGATACGGATTACAAGGTGCTGGTTTTCCAGATTAATCCCACTACACACGAACCTATAGGAAAGATTCTTTCGGAAGTAATTCATACAAAGGCGGTTAATAATATTCCGATGAAATTTGATTTCTTCTTTGAAGGAAAGACTGTCACGGTGGTTCCCTCGGATCCGGCTCGAACATATTATTGGGAATATAATAACCTGCGGCTGATGTATGACAATTTCAACTGGTCCTACGGATGGTATTATTCCCTGGTTGATATGTATGAGCAGTATGGCTTTATGGGTAATCTGCTTTCCAGGGGAAAGGATGTCTATGACGCCAGCCGGGACCACTTTGAAGAAGGTGAAGTCTACTCCGCGGTAGCCGCTGCCTATGAAGACGGGGAACAGACCTCGGACTATGTAGAGTGCCTGTTTAAGTATGAGAACGGAAAGCTGGTCTTCATCGACTATGAAGGTGCAGAGGAATAGCCTCTGTTTCAACGCATTATAAGAATACCCTGCTGTCAGCGTACAGCAGGGTATTTGCGTAAGTAGCTCAGAATCAGTTAGAACACCAGTAAGAACAAGCCGGCGGCCAGGGCGGCGCCTGCCATGGGCCCGGCTACCGGGACCCAGCTGTACCACCAGCCACTGTCCCGCTTGCCCTTGATGGGCAGTATGGCGTGGGCGCAGCGGGGACTCAGGTCACGGGCCGGGTTAAGGGCATAACCGGTGGTGGCGCCCAGCGACATGCCGATGGACATGATTACGCAGGTGACCGGGAAGGGACTCAGGGCTCCGAAACCGGCATCCCGTCCCATAGCCAGGATGGCGAATACCAGCAGGCAGGTGGCGATTACCTCGTCCAGGAAGTTCCGCCAGGGATTCTTAATGGCCGGCATGGTGCAGAAAGTACCCAGCATGGTGTCCGGCTCCGAGGCCGTAGCCTTGTAGTGGTCCTTGTAGAACAGCCACACCAGTACAGCACCCACGAAACCGCCCAGCATCTGGGCGACGCAGTATCCGGCTACGGAAGCCCAGGGGAAGGAGCCTGCGATGGCCAGGCCGAGGGTAACGGCCGGATTCAGGTGGGCACCGGAAACGGGGCCGGCGATGAGTACGCCTGTCATTACGGCAAAGCCCCAGCCCAGGGTGATGACCACCCAGCCGGCGCCTTTTGCCTTGGAATGATTCAGGGAACAGGCGGCGCAAACTCCGTCGCCCAGCAGCACCAGTACCAGGGTGCCGATAAATTCAAAGATATACTGTTCCATAGTTTAACGGGTTATGGTTCTTGAAATGGCGTCGGCCCAGCCTTTCCGGGCGGGCTCCATATCTTCTCCGGAAGGGGTGAATTTGCGTTCTACCTGCCACTGAGCCTTGATTTCGTCCAGCGAACTCCAGTAGCCCACGGCCAGTCCGGCCAGATAACATGCGCCCATGGCAGTGGTTTCGGTCACTTGCGGCCGGATTACGGAGGTGTTCAGGACATCGGCCTGGAACTGCATCATGAGGTTGTTGCGGGAGGCGCCGCCGTCCACTTTGAGTTCGGCCAGTTTTACATCGGCATCCTTCTCCATGGCACGCACGATGTCCATGGTCTGGAAAGCGATGCCCTCCAGGGCGGCGCGGGCGATATGGGCGGCCGATGTGCCACGGGTGATGCCGCAGATGACCCCGTGGGCGTACTGGTCCCAGTAAGGGGCGCCCATGCCGGTGAGGGCGGGCACGAAGTACACGCCGCCGTTGTCCGGTACGCTGGCGGCCAGGGCTTCCACTTCGGAGGAACTGCGGATAATGCCCAGGCCGTCCCGCAGCCACTGAACCACGCTGCCGCCTACGAAGATGGAGCCTTCCAGGGCGTAATTCACCTTGTCGCCTATCTTCCAGGCCACGGTGGTGAGGAGGTTGTTGCGGCTGAGGATGGGTTTTTCGCCGGTGTTCATCAGCAGGAAGCAGCCGGTGCCGTAGGTATTCTTCACCGCGCCGGGCTCCGTGCACATCTGGCCGAAGAGGGCGGCCTGCTGGTCTCCGGCCATGCCGGCGATGGGCACCTCATGGGCGAAGATGGTGGTTTTGGTGTAGCCGTACACCTCCGAGGAGGAACGCACGGACGGCATCATGGAGCGGGGGATTTCCAGCAGGTCCAGCAGTTCCTGATCCCACTCCAAAGTGTTGATGTTGAAGAGCATGGTGCGGGAGGCGTTGGAAACGTCCGTCACGTGCACTTCTCCCCGGGTGAGCTGCCAGACCAGCCAGCTGTCCACCGTTCCGAAACGGAGTTTGCTGGCTTCGGCCTTTTCCCGGGCGCCTTCCACGTGGTCCAGAATCCATTTGATCTTGGTGCCGGAGAAGTAGGCGTCTATGATAAGGCCGGTCTTTTCGCGGATGGTGTCCACCAGTCCCCGGTCCTTGAGGGAGTCGCAGAAGGCCGATGTGCGGCGGTCCTGCCAGACGATGGCATTGCAGATGGGAGCGCCCGTTTCAGCGTCCCATACAATGGTGGTTTCCCGCTGGTTGGTGATGCCGATGGCTGCGATATCCAGGCCGTTAATGCCGATCTTGGAGATGGCCTCGGCAATGACGGCGGCCTCCGAAGCCCAGATTTCCATGGGGTCGTGCTCCACCCAGCCGGGCTGGGGGAAGTACTGGGTGAACTCCTGCTGGGCGGTGGAGCAGATGTTGCCGTCGTGGTCGAAGACTATGGCGCGGGAGGAACTGGTTCCCTGGTCCAGCGCCAGGATGTATTTGCTCATTATACTATTGGGTTTAGATTAGCGAGAGTGCTACGTCCATCATCCGGGTAAAGGTGGTCTGGCGCTGTTCGGCCGTGGTTACTTCTCCGGTGATGATGTGGTCCGAGATGGTGCAGATGGCCAGGGCGCGGTTGCCGCTCCGGGCTGCGTTCATATACAGGGCGGCGGCTTCCATTTCCACGGCCAGCACGCCCATCTTCATCCATTTATCGGCCTGAGGATTGTCGGAATAGAACACATCCGAAGACAGGACGTTGCCCACCATATAGGGGTATCCCTTCTTGTCGCAGGTTTCCGCTGCATGCCGGAGCATGCCGAAATCGGCAATGGGGCAGAAGGTGCCGGGCAGGTTGAACTGGGCGGCGTAGTTGGAGTCCGTGCAGGCGCCCTGGGCCAGTACCAGGTCTCCTACGTGGAGGTCCCGGTTGTAGGAGCCGGCCGAGCCGATGCGCATGATGGTCTTGACACCGTAGAAGTTATAAAGCTCGTAGGTGTAGATGCTGATGGAGGGAATGCCCATTCCGTGTCCCATTACGGACACGCGCTTGCCCTGGTAGGTGCCGGTGAAGCCCAGCATGCCCCGGACCTTGTTGATGAGGACGGCGTCCTGAAGGAAATTCTCTGCCATGAATTGGGCCCTGAGCGGGTCTCCCGCCATGATGACGGTTTCGGCGATGTCGCCATATTGTGCCCCAATGTGGGGAGTGGGAGTATTGGCCATATCGATACGGGTTATTAGTATTAGTTTACAAATATAAGAAAAATCCCGCGGAAGTGCTATCTTTGTAAAAACGATGACCGATGAACAGCGAACAATACATTGAGGTATCTATACGTTTGGATCCGTTTTCCGAGGAAATGGCGGAGATTCTCACGGCGGAACTTGGAGAACTTCCGTATGATTCATTTGTTACGGAAGCGCCTTTCCTTAAATGCTATATCCAGAAAGACCTGTACAAGCCCGGAGACTTGAAAGTGGTGTTGAGCGGTTACCCGGCTGCCGTCTCGTTTACGGCCGTATTGGTGCAGGGGCAGAACTGGAACCGGGCCTGGGAACAGGAGTTCAAGCCCATCGTGGTGGATGGGACCGTGACGGTGAAGGCACCTTTCAATGCCGATGTCCCCCGTACACGCTACAACATCTGGATAGACCCGCAGATGGCTTTCGGGACGGGTTATCACCATACTACCTACATGATGATGCAGCGGATGCTGGCTCTGGAATCCTTGATCCGGGACCATTCGGTTGTGGATATGGGCTGCGGCACGGCCATCCTGGCTATCCTTGCAGCCAAGATGCGGGCCCGCAAAGTGTTTGCCGTGGATATCGATGCGGTGGCGGCCCGGTCGGCCTGGGGCAATTGCCGCTGGAACAAGGTGGGGACCCGCGTGGAAACCGCCTGCGGAGACGCCTCCCTGCTGCAGATGAACTCCTATGATGTGCTGCTCGCCAACATCCACCGCAACATCATCCTGGAAGACCTGCCCACCTACGTGCGTTCCCTGCGGCGTGGAGGGCATCTGTTACTCAGCGGTTTCTATCACGCCGATGTCCCCGCCATCCGGGAAGCCGCCGAAGCCCGGGGGCTCTCTTTTATCGGCCTTTCCGAACGGGAAGACTGGGCCTGTGTGGAATTTGTAAAAGCTTGAGTGTGCTATGCGTAACGTATTTTCAGGCCTGATAGCCTGCCTGCTGCTGGTCCTCTCCTGCGCTTCTCCGGCGGCCCCTGAGAGCCCGCGGGACATTGTTTTCCGGAAGAACTATCCGCTCACCTATGCCTTGGAACAGAACCCATCCGTGGTGCAGGCCGATCCCACCCTGCAGGCCCTGGCGCATCAAAAGTACGAAGCTCTTTCGGGCGTCGTGGATGGATGGGAGGCGGTGCAACTTAGCCGCTTCAGCGAGGATGAGATTGCTCTTTCGGCCGCCCGGCTGGGCGCATTGGCCGACAAGTTATCGGCCCTGGTGCGCCATTTGAGGATAAAGGGTTCCTACTACATTTTCAACGATTTGCCGGACGACGCCTTCCTGGAAGCCGCCTGGAAGCAGGATGCGGAGGGGATGAACCACGTGCTGGATGTACATGCGCTGGGGAAGATGCCGCGTTATCCCGCCATCGACCGTATTACCACTTCTCCGGACGATACGGAGATGGCTTACGTCCGCAACCTGGCCTGGTCCAACGTGCTGTCTGCGGCCAAGGATCGGCCTTTTTATGCGATTACCCTGGAAAGCGCCCTGGCCTGGCTGGATGCCAATGGCCGATTCGAAGCTGCCGATTTCGAACCCATGGAGAGCGGGATTAACTCCAAGGCCTATAAAGCTATCGGCAAAACCCACTGGGACCAGTATCCCTATTCGGTGATTTTGGTACTGGGTTGTGGCCCGGAGCGGGAAGGGGAGGCCATCAGTCCCCAGAGCCGTCTCCGGGCCTGGTACGGAGCCCAGTTGTACCGGGAAGGGAAGGCGCCTTTTATTGTGGTAAGCGGCGGCCGGGTGCATCCTTTCAAAACCCCATACTCGGAGGCCGAGGAGATGAAACAATACCTGATGGAAGTCTGCGGCATTCCGGAAGAGGCCATCATCGCCGAACCCCATGCCCGTCACACCACCACCAATATCCGCAATACCGCCCGTATCATGCTCAGTCAGGGTATTCCTCCAACTATGTCTGGTATCATAACTTCCGGCCGGGAACATATAGACTATGTGACCGGGGAGGGCTTCCTGGACAACTGCCGGCGGGAAATGCTCACCGTGCCCTTCACCCTGGGCACCCGCCTCTCTCTCCGCGAGGTAACGTTCTATCCGCTTCCCTCCGCTTATCAGGTGGCCCCCCTGGATCCGCTGGATCCGTAAAGGTTTTTCAAGCAAGAGCTTTGTTTTAGTCATTCTGGGCCCTTTTGTCATTCTGGGCGTAGCGAAGAATCTAATTATTTTTCCTATCTTTGCAGTCCCAATGCGGGTGTGTTGGAATTGGTAGACAACCCAGACTTAGGATCTGGTGCCTCACGGCGTATGGGTTCGAGTCCCTTCACCCGCACGAAGTGTTTAAGTAATTGATTGTCAGGCGTTTGCGATTCTGTGGAAAGCCGATTTCTAACAGATTTCGGAATATGTGAAAACTGATAATCGAAGCAAAGCCCCGGCATACCATTAGGATGTCGGGGTCTATTCATTTCGATAAACAGGGGATTTACTTCATTGGATTCTTCTTTGCCTTTGGCTTCGGAAGCACAGGCAATGTGGCTTTAATGAGCGCTGTAAGATAATCGCGGTCATCAACATCGCTGATGTAGAAATAGTCCTTGGCGCCATCATACGGCGGCCGGGAGATTACTTCTTTCAGTACAGCCCGGCCAGGCTCCGTCACCTTCACGTAGAAATTGTTGTCGCATATAAGACCAAAGAGAACGCCATCGCAATAAGCGCAGTAGTCTCCCATCATCTTCTTCACGGCAATCTCACCAGCGCCCGAGCATTGGTCGATGATGAATTGTACAAAGTCCGGATTGCAAGCCATATAAGTTACATCTTTTTAATCGGGTGCCGGATGACCGTCTTCCATTTCTCCGGGGCGACCTTCCTGGCATCCGACAGATAGATTTCATGGTGGAGACGAGTGGCCGTAATGTCATTCTCATAGCCATTCTCCGCCAGGAATTTATCCATGAGTGCAACCGATGCCGGTTCGTTGTCATAAGGGCCGACATGCATGATCTGCGCGCATAGCCCTTCGTCGATGGTCAGGAACTCCGCGCTGGAGCAATCGATCTTTTTCTTTTTGGACGCATTCTCCACCGCCCAGTCAAAATCGGCTTGGGTAATGAAATCCGGCAGACGGATGACAGAAATCCAGCAGAAGGTCGATTTGTCACGGTAATCGATACCCTCAATGCCTTCCTGCCACCAGAAACCTTCCAGCGGTGGCACAACATAGTCGTAAAAGCCCTCGATACGATGGTCTGTCTTGTAGCTCATCTTCAGGGTGTAGGCAACGGCATACAGGACGCCGATTGCCTGCTGATAAGCGCCACCCTCATCGTTGGGATCGCCCTTGCCGCGCACAGCAATGTAATTCGCCTTTGGGACAATCACGATAACCGGTTTTGCAGGCGGGAGATAAAACTCCTTGTATTCTTTCTTAAAATCGAAGGGCATCTTTCTGAGTTTATTTTATACTTACAAAGATACGCCCTCGCAGTTATTTCCGCAAGGGCGTATCTTTTCATTATGCCTTTTCCACCGGCACTTGGATGATGGTGAGCCACTTGTCGGGGTCCTCCTGGTTCCAGATGCCGTCAATGTAAACGGCACGGGGTGCATCGGCAATCTTGTAGCCCTCCTTCTCCAGATAGGCGAAGAGCTCGACATAGTTGTCATAGAGTTTCTCATACGGGCCGAAGACCTTCAGACAGGCAGCCTGCGGCACAGCCGGGATGTCCTTGAACTTGATGACTGCGGAGTCCGTGCCTTTCTTCGTCACCTTCTCGCAGTACTCGATGTCGATGTCCTGCGGCTTGTACCCGCCGTGCTCAACGGTGTAGCAATAGCCCGGTTCCGGACATTCGCAGCCCAGACGGGCCATCTCCGGACCAATCACCTCATAGCAGAGGCGGCCGAGGTCATCGAAAGAAGGAATGATGGTTCGGTGGCTGGCCACAGTAATGGCCGGAAGTGATTCAAAGTAAACTTTTTCCATTTTGTGCAACTTCTTTTGGGAAGCCACCACCGCCTTGAGCATCCGTTTCCGCTCCTTGAGTACCGCCAGCTCTTCCTCACATCTGCGTATCTTCTCCTCCAGCGACTCCACCGTCGGGAAATGCTGATCATCGTCCCACAGGTCCCGGATCTCTTCCAGCGAGTACCCCATACTTTTGAGTTTGGTGATGCTGAAGATCTTCTGTAACTGACCTACGGAATAATAGCGGTACCCGGTGTCCCGGTCCACAATCTCCGGCGTGAGCAGGTCAATCTCCTCGTAATGCCTGAGCGCCCTCACGGTCACTCTGCCCAGGCGGGAAAACTCCCCGATTTTCAACTTGTTTTTACCCATAACAATTCGTGCACTTTTGTTATTCGCCGGCAAAGATAATACATGCCGTAGGGTACGAGTCAAGAGAAAAATGAAAAAAGGATTGTTTTGCCAGATGATTCCTACTTTTGGACAAGTGGCCGACCGGCACGCCTCGTTATCTTGAAAGTACAACGATCGCCTCCTCTGAGAATTGTATTCTCAATCCGAACCTCGAAATGGCTGCTTGGTTCAAGTTGCGACAAGATATATAGAATGCTCTGTCGAGAGCACTCACACTGCTGCGGATGGTTTCTCAGCCCACATTTAACTTTAGGGCACGAACATTCCAGATAACTCAGTTCATATACCTTCCCTGGCTCAATCACCTTACCCGTATAGGACTTGCTGTTGTACCCTTCCGTATAGATCCTGTCAAAATCCCCTTCATACTTGGCATATATTTTCTTATGTATCTGGAGAACATGATCTTTTACACATTCGATGGCTTCTTCTCTATAGCACATACCTTTGTTTCATTACTTTTCAACAAATGAACCAATCTCTATCAGATTACCATCGGGATCGGCCACATAGCAGGTGCGCTGTCCCCAAGGTTCTGTGGTGG
>Ga0265298_10000826_pt1 | contig 45795 bp, 32 predicted proteins | sample AusTroGonzalo_MG_3_FD_193486 | JGI IMG/M metagenome (GOLD analysis project Ga0265298, IMG submission 193486) | Bovine rumen microbial communities from tropical cattle in Woodstock, Queensland, Australia - Gonzalo_01 | ecosystem: Host-associated > Mammals > Digestive system > Stomach > Rumen ...
CGGTGGTCGCCATGAGATTATATATGACGGAGAGATGCTGGAAAAGGCTGTGAAGAAGGCTAAACACTGGAAGTTTGCTGAGAGTAGTTTCCTGAAGCGCGTTCCCAACGCTTATCCCAAGGATTCGCCTTATGCCGACTACTTTCGACTGAAAGACTATACCATATATCAAGATCTTCCCGATGATATTTTGTTCGGCGATAGTGATGAGTTGCTGAAATATGTGGTGAAGCACTTTAAAACTGTGAAAGATTACAACCACTGGCTGAACGATGCGGCGGAGCTGATGCGGCAGGTTTAGTAGTGTACAATAAATTCAAGGATCAGGCGGTCCTCGTTGTTTTCGAAATCATCGTGGAAAAAGTTCTTCTCATAGTTGAGGCGGATACCGGCGCGGCAGGGAGCCTCGATAAACATCATGGTGAAGCCTGCGGTGATGCGCTGGCGGGTAGGCTCAAAGGTGTATACGCCGTCCCCATTCAGTTTGCCGTTGCAGTTGGGCGATATGGCGTCGTAGCGTAGGCCGAATCCCAAATTGTCCAACCACGATTTGTTGATTTTCAGGGAGTAGTAGGCAAAGCATTCTATGGCGTGGGTAGGCGAGAAGTCGTTGTCGTACCACTTATAGATATATTCGCCTTCCAAATGCAACCCCATGATACTGTAGGCGAGGCCCGCATCGATATGGTGCATTCTGAGTTCTTGGGGTTTGATGGCGGCATAGTTCAGCGACAGTTCAAAATCCTTGAAAAAATTGAAAGTGCCTCTTGCTACGTAGTTTAGCGTCTTCTGGAAATGCATTTGTTTGTCGAAGCCTCCGCTGTTGAACACACCGGCCTTGATTTCAAAGGGTATCACTTTGTCCCATTTGTACGAGATGACTCCACCTACATCGCTCCAACCGGTGATTTTCTGGGTCAGAAACGATTTGTCGGAGAAGTAATACTTAGAGGGTGACAATAGGTTCTCGTTGCTGAAAGGCAACTTGTCGTAGCCAATTTGGAAGGTCAGGCCTTTTACGGGCGTGAATCTGGCGAAGATGGATACCGGCGAGAATCTACCTCCATAGCTTAGGTCCAACAGCACCATGTAGGAGAACATGGGATGTACAGTTCCATACACACCGACACGGGTGTGTCGTAGTTCGAAATGATGCGTATAAAGGTTGGTGTTGAATTCATAGCGTCCCAAAATGGTGGTAGTAAATTTAGGTATCAGGCTTCTTTTGTCAAATTTCTTCTCCACTACCTTATCGGTTGTTGTGGCTACAGAGTTTGAGAGGGTGTCGTTTGTTTGTGCTTTAAGTGTTGGGTAGCAGCATAACACTGTCACCGCCAAGAGTAAAAGTCGTTTCATACTAATAACGTTTTGTTTTAATGAGATATTTTTCCTTTCGAGACTCTCTTATCATATCCAGAGCTTTGTTTACTTCATCGATAGTACCCACACACTCGAAGGGCTTATTGGGGGCGATGCCGCAAAGCTCGTCGAAGTACTGTTGTAGCTGAGGTTTATCCAGCAGGTCTTCACCGAAAATACTGATCATCGTGTCGTCGTCGATAAAAGGTGAGAGGATAATGTAGGCAAAGAGGCATTTTGAACAGTTACAGCACCATTTGTTTTCCTTGCTGCCGGCATTGCAACTCTTGAATACTGGGAAATACTGTGGATGTTGGGCAAACATCTCCGCAATCTGTAGTTCGGTGTAAGGACGCAGGTGGCTGTAGTAGTGGTTGAGGTCGTTTAAAAACTCTTTTACATAATATCTGAAATCTTCCTCATATTCCAGACTCTTCGAGTATTGGTGATTGATTTTGGTGCCGGGAATGGTGGGCTCATTGGCACTGCTTTCGTTCGACAAAGCCACATCACGCGTGTCGGTGCCATAACTCACCAACAAGGTGTAGAAACTCAGCATCGCCGAGAAGGGAGTGTGGCCATTTAGATACCCCTGCTTATTCAGTTCCAGCAATTGTGGATCTATCTCGCGGTGCAATATCACGATGTCATTTTCATCAGGGAAGCCGGCGATGCGGGCGCAGTCAAGGGTGGCTCCTCTTGGGTTGATGATAAAGGGTATCACCTCCCGCTCCTTGCGTAGTGTTTCCAGCGTCACTACAGAGTCCTTTCCACCCCCGATGGGCACAATCACTCTCTGGCTGTTTCCCACCTTGGGATAGCTGAGTGTGCTTGCTTCGGGGCAACCTTCAACGTAGGCAAAGCGCATGAAGTCGGCTTCGGTAGCCTCTATCTTGTTTTGGTAGAAAAACTCGCCCAGTCCGTGATAATACAGCTTACGCCACCAGCTTTCCATTTCTTCGCTTAGTCGGTAAGGCCTGATTAGCAGTGTGGGTGAGCAGGTGCATTTCCAGTAGCTTATCAACTCTATCATTCCTATTTGGAAGATAATCCCTTTGATGTCTTTTTGATGGAGCGAAGATAGGACGTATTTCCCAAAACATAGTTTCATTTTTGGATGAAATTCGTAGGAGCCTGTGGTAAAGTGAAACTGCATACTAATCTCATTCTTAGAGACCCTATAGTCAACCCCCCGGTATTCGAATCGCGGAAAGTCCTGTCGCAGTTGTTGGTAGCGTGTGTTCATCTTGGTTTTGTTGTTTCGTGAAAAAGACGTATCTTTGCAGGTCGAATTCGTCCGACAAAAATACTAAAAATCTTGAAGATGACCACTCCCGACGCATTTTTTGAGGTGAAGCCCACGGAATTCTCGCTCACGGCGGGCAGAATACTCATTTCGGTGCCGTTTTATAACGACCCGTTTTTCAATCGTACGGTGGTGTTACTCACCGATTACGACGAGAAATCATGTGCCGGGCTGGTGCTCAATCGCTCATCGCAGCTGTCTGTGCGTAAGGTTGTTAGTGAAATCAAGGTGGACGATTACTTATATATAGGAGGTCCTGTGATGCCTGATGGGGTGTTCTGTATTCATAATTTCGAGAATTCCAAGGCAGCCTCCAAACTTTTGCCGGGTATTTATGTCGGTTCTGACGAGGTGATGTTATCGCTTATCGAGCACAAGGCTATTCCCACGTTGAAATATCGTTTTTTTGTTGGTTATGCTGGCTGGTCGCCTGGTCAGCTTGAGGGTGAGTTGGCTAAAAATATGTGGGTTATTGGTGCTCCCACTCCCGAGTTGGTATTTTCCACCCCCTGTGCCCGTATTTGGGATACTGCGGTCCGTACCCTAGGTCCCGACTATCGCCATTGGCTTAAATTTCCTCGTGTGATTGGGAGTAATTAGGAGGGAATTAAAAGAAAACTTTTTGTCGTCGTTGCCCTTGCATGCAGTACCATAGCAAGTGTCAACTCGGGTCACACAAGATAGTGTTCGGCTAGTGTAGGAATAGTGTGTGAATAGTGTGTGAATAGTCGAACTGTTTTTTTTATGCATCACGCTTCAACAAGTGTAGACCTCCGTGAGATGTCCGTGAGATCTCCGTTACATCAGGCTTTTATCTTTGGATTGATTTTGATGTGTACGCCCCTTTTAAAGCAAAACGCTATATACAATTTCTTGTATATAGCGCAACACAAAAATATGAAAAAAAACCAATCAACCCTTATAATTGGTTCACCTTTTTCATTAAACCGGATTTCAAATTGGCAGCTTTGTTTTTGTGGATAATACCTTTCTTGGCCAATTTGTCAATCAAAGAAACTACGGAAGGCAGTCTCTTCTGGGCTTCAACTTTGTCTGAAACTAATCTGATATCTCTCAAAGAATTACGCATGGTCTTAGCGTAATATCTGTTCTCTAATCTTTTTCTGTTGTTAGCTCTGATTCTCTTTAATGCTGACTTGTGATTTGCCATTGCTTTTTATTCTTTCTTTGTTGTTTTTTGTTCTATCAAAATCGGTTTGCAAAAGTACAAAAAATTATAATACAATCAATACTTGCAATATTTTTTTGTTGTTTTGTTTTTGGATATGTTATTTTATTGGTAATTAGATTGTTATGTTTAATTTCTGATTGTTTTTCAGTGAGAAAACTTTCCTAAGTCTTTGTGTTTGGGTGATATAAATGGAAGTTTTGGCATTTATTTTTGTTGGGGGAAGTGCTTTTTTTGAAGTGCGGCCAGCTCGTCGTCGGTCATCCCATAACTTGTTTTGGCGCTTTCGAGGCATTGGTTGAAGTTTTCGTTGTCGTGAAGTTTGTAGTAGCATTCCAACTGGCCATACCATAAGTCCCACAATGGAGGCAGGTATTGATTGGCGGTTTCATAGCATCCCAGAGCGGTTCCGTAATGTTTGGCGTAGAAATTGGCCTTGCCGAAAATTAGCAGGAAAATGGGATCGTCTCCGGCATACTCTATCAGTTCGTTGATGGTGCCCCCACAGTATTCTGTCATACCTTCGTTGAGGTAAAACATCAGCTGGTGGAGCAGTATCATGCGATGGTCAACGCCCTTGGCCTCTAGACTTGCCAGCGAGTCTTTGAATTGCGCTTTGGGACAGCGCTGGTAGAGGTTGGAAATGTAAAGTTGCCAGTAGCACGACAGCTCGCTCAGCTCAGCGGCATGTTTTTGCAGTTCGGCGTATGCCTCTGCGCTTTTGCCCTGGTCGCTCAGCTCTTTGATGTGGCTGATGGTGGAGGTGATGCCTTCGGGGTTGGTCTTGTAGAGCACGTTGAGCAGCATGTTTTCGCGCAGGTTGTCGGAGAAGCGACAGCCACTGTTATAGACAAAGCCGTCTTTGATAGCCAGCTGGCCGTTGGCGGTATCCACCACAAAGTCGTAGAAGTTGAGCATAAAGTCGTTGTAGCTTCTCAGCACAATATGGTGGCTGCTGTCGCTGGTATCCAGATAGTAGCGCACGAACTTGAAGTCGCCGCCGTCGTTCAGTGTCTGTACGGCCTCGTCGCCCAAGTGGAAGTTGCTTTCAAAGTAGTCTTGTCCGAAGTCGGCATCCAGGCTGCTGTTGACGATGGAGTTGTCGCGGATGAGTGTTTTCAGGTACTCGCGGTCGAAGGCGTTGTTGTATACGTCGGGGTTGCCGTTCAGCACGCTTTGTTCAATCTGTTGGGCAAAGGCGGTGACGCTTTCTTCATCGGCCACAACGGCAGGTTCCGTCTCCTGTTGATGAGCGTTGCAGGCTGCCAATAGCAGCATTATACCTAAATAAAGAACATTTTTCAATTTCATGGCTTTCCGAATATTAAGGTGGACATTTGGTCGGGAAGGAGTATTTCGTTGGCTGCTTGCAGCAGCACTTCTGCCGTGAGGGCGTTCAGCTTGGCAATGGATTCCTCGGTGCTCTCCACCTCGTCGAAAAACAGGGCGGTGCGCCCCAAGGCGATCATTTCGTTCAGCTTGGCCTCGTTGGCGATGGCTATCTGTCCCAGGAACTGTTTCTTAGCATAATGCAGTTGAAGGGTGCCCAGCTTGTTTTGGCACAGTTTCTTCAGTTCCTTATAGCTGAGGTTGATGCATTGCTCGATGGTGTCGTGTTCGCAGCCGATGTAGATGCTGAACAGGCCGCTGTCAGAAAAGGGCGAATAGACCGCCTCCACGCCGTAGGCCAGTCCCTTGTTTTCGCGGATGGCCATATTCAACCGGGTGTTCATGCCAGGACCACCTAGGATATTGGTGAGCAGCTGGAAGGCCAGACGCGACTCGTGGCGTATAGGGTAGGCGATGTTGCCTATCATGATGTGTGACTGGTTGCTGTGCTTGTTAACGCGCTGGTGTTGGGGCATATAGCCACTGAAACTGTTGCGGGGAGAGGGACTGCTGGTAAGTTGCACATCGGAGAAGTAGCGCTCGCAAAGCCTTAGCAGCTGCTTTTCGGAGATGTTGCCCACAGAGGCCAACACTATATTGTTTTGGGCATAGTTGCGTCCGATGAAGTTCAGGATATCCTCGCGCTTGAAGTGCTTCACATCCTTGCGGGTACCTAAGATGTTGCGTCCCAGCGGGTGCTGTTGGAATACCAGCGTTTCAAAGTCGTCGATAATCAGCTCTGAAGGGGTGTCCTTGTAATAGTTGATTTCCTCAATCACCACGTCTTTCTCCTTCTCAATTTCCTGTTCGGGGAAGGTGGAGTGGCTGAAGATGTCGGCCAGCAGCTCCACTGCCCTTGGATAGTCGGGCGAGAGGAAGGAGGCATGGAAATAGGTCTCCTCTTTGGAGGTGCTGGCGTTCAGGTCGCCTCCCACATCCTCCATGCGGCGGATAATCTGATGGGCGCTACGCTTCTGGGTGCCTTTGAAGATGGTGTGTTCCACAAAATGCGCAATGCCCATTTTTGATGGGTCTTCGTCACGGGTGCCGGCATTCACCAATATGCCGAAATGCGATATGGGTGAATTGATTTCCTTGTGTATGAGTCTGATGCCGTTTTTCAACAGCAGGATGGGTTGCGGCATGAAAACGGTGAGGTTTTAGAAAACGATATCAGAAAGCAGTTCTTTGACGGGCACACGCTTCTGCTGCATGCTGTCGCGCTCGCGGATGGTGACAGTATTGTCTTCCATCGTTTGGTTGTCGATGGTGATGCAGTATGGGGTGCCGATGGCATCCTGGCGGCGATAACGGCGTCCGATGGCGTCTTTTTCGTCGTACTGGCACATCATGTAGGGTTTCAGCATGTCCATCACCTCGCGGGCTTTTTCGGGCAGACCGTCCTTCTTCACCAAAGGCAGCACGGCAGCCTTGATGGGAGCCAGTTTGGCGGGCAGACGCAACACTACGCGGGTGGAGCCGTCTTCCAACTTCTCTTCGGTGTAGGCGTGGCTGAAAACCGCCAGGAACATACGGTCCACACCGATAGAGGTTTCGATAACGTAAGGAACATAGCTTTCGTTGGTCTCGGGGTCGAAGAAACGAAGCTTCTTGCCTGAGTATTTCTCATGCTGGCTGAGGTCGAAGTCGGTACGAGAGTGAATGCCTTCCAGCTCTTTGAAGCCGAAGGGGAACTTGAACTCGATATCGGTAGCGGCGTTGGCATAGTGGGCCAGCTTTTCGTGGTCGTGGAAGCGGTAGTTCTCGGGAGCGATACCCAGGTCTTGATGCCATTTGATACGTGTCTGTTTCCAGTAGTCGAACCACTTGAGCTCTTCTCCCGGGCGGACGAAGAACTGCATTTCCATCTGCTCGAACTCTCTCATTCGGAAGATGAACTGGCGGGCAACAATCTCGTTGCGGAAGGCTTTACCAATCTGGGCAATGCCAAACGGAATCTTCATTCTTCCGGTTTTATAGACATTCAGGAAGTTGACAAAGATACCCTGAGCGGTTTCAGGACGCAGGTATATGGTGTCGGCACCTTCGGCCACCGAACCCATCTGGGTGGCGAACATAAGGTTGAACTGACGCACATCGGTCCAGTTTTTGGTGCCAGAGATGGGACATACAATACCCAATTCCTCAATCAGTGCCTTCAGGCCGGGCAGGTCGGTACGGTTCATCAGGTCGGCATAGCGGGCGGTGATGTCATCAATCTTTTGCTGGTGCTCCACCACACGCTGGTTGGTTTTGCGGAACAGGTCCTCGTCGAAGTTCTCGAAGCGCTTTTTGGCCTTCTCCACTTCCTTGTTGATCTTGTCTTCTATCTTCTGGATATGGTCTTCAATCAGCACATCGGCGCGGTAGCGTTTCTTGGAGTCTTTGTTGTCGATAAGGGGGTCGTTGAAAGCGTCAACATGGCCGGAAGCCTTCCAGATGGTGGGGTGCATGAAGATGGCGCTGTCGATACCCACAATGTTTTCGTGGTATTGCACCATTGCCTTCCACCAATACTGTTTGATATTGTTTTTGAGCTCGACGCCATATTCACCATAGTCGTAAACGGCGCTGAGACCATCATATATTTCGCTTGACGGGAAAATGAAACCGTATTCTTTTGCGTGAGAGATAATCTGTTTGAAAAGTTCTTCGTTATTTGCCATGATTATTCAAATATTATTGATACTTGTAAAGTTTTTGATTTTACGGAGGTGATATTGCTGGTGTAAAGATGGTGCTCGGGAACCAGGAGGTTGAGCATGCCGAACGACATCTTCACTTCGGTAGTCAGCTTGAAGTAGGTGCAGTAGAAATCCAGACCGAAGCCCACCTGACCCTGCACATCGTTTTGGTTCAGCTTCACCAGCATCTCGTTGGGGCGCTTGGATTGTTTCTTTTGGTTGGAAATCAGGTCGAGGCTGTATTGCACGCCACCAATGACATAAACCCTCACATTGTGCATACGCGAGGATTTAATCTTAAAGAGCAGGGGCAGGTCGAGATAAACTGACTCCACACGCCGCTGTTTGTCGTCTTCTTTCACACGGTTGGCAAACTGGTAGGTGAGTACACGCTCGCCAAAGGAGAGACCCGGTATGAAACGTAGGTCGAAGTATTTCCAAATGCGCAGGTCGGTCACAATACCCAAACTGAAGCCGCTGACCGGCTTGGTGTTGATAACCAACAGCGAGTCGCTTGCCGGATAGTAGGCATTGTTTTTCAGGTTGAAGTCGAAGAGGTTATAGCCGATGCTAAAGCCAAAGTGGAAGAGTTTCTGGTCGTATTTTTGCAGATTGGGAACGCCGAACCCACCTTTTTGAGCAAATGAGGCGCTGCTGATGACAAGCACCAACAGCATGGTTAGAAGCGTTTTCCGATAGGTGTTATATTTGTGCAGCATGGTCTTAGTCTTTGTCACTTGTTTTGATTTTTGTGGCTTTTAAACTGAATTCGCAGCCGCAATATTGTTGATTGTAAAAATTATTTTCTTTCAGCAGCTGGTTCCGGCGGTCCTGCAAGCCGTTTTTGCGCCAGTTCTTGTCCCAAAATGTGGTGCCAGCTACCTGTTGGGCTGCCCAGAAGCCAGCTTCGTTAATCTGATTGAGGTCTTTCCATCTTGAGGAGGCGAGGGTGGTGGTGAAGAGTGAGATATTCAACTCTTGGGCTTTCTCTGCCGCTTTCAGCAGGCGCTGTTTGAAACATTGCAGGCACCTGTGGCCTCGTTCGGCTTCCTCTTCCATCCCTTTCACGCTATCGCACCATTGCTGGTGGTTGTAGTCACCGTCAATCATGTTTACGCCCAGTTTCTGTGCATAGCGACTGCATTCCTTCTTCCGGATCTCATACTCTTCCAAGGGATAGATGTTGGGATTGTAATAGTAGATTACCGGCTGATAGTCGTTGTTGAGCATCCACTCTAAGATAGCGGATGAACAAGGGGCACAACACGAATGCAGCAGCACAGGGGTCATAGTTTTTTAGAATTTGGGCTTCATGCCGAGGTTGTACATCATGAAAGCATAGATGTCGGTATATTCCTCAATGACTTTGCTGAGAGGCATACCGCCACCGTGACCGGCTTTGGTCTCGATACGTATCAGTTTGGGTGCGTTGCCGGTATTGGCTGCCTGGAGGGCTGCTATGTATTTAAATGAATGAGCGGGCACCACGCGGTCGTCGTGGTCGGCAGTAGTGACCAAGATAGCAGGGTAGGGGGTTCCGTCATTTTTAATGTTGTGCAGCGGTGAGTATTTATAGAGGTACTCGAACATCTCTTTGCTGTCGGCACTGGTACCATAGTCGGAAGCCCAGTTCCAGCCGATGGTGAAGAGGTGGTAGCGCAGCATGTCCATCACGCCCACTTGCGGAATAGCCACCCTATAGAGGTCGGGGCGTTGGTTGACACAGGCACCAATTAGCAATCCGCCATTAGAGCCACCCATGATGGCCACTTTCTGTGGATTGGTATAGTTTTCGTTGATGAGGTATTCAGCAGCGGCGATAAAGTCGTCAAACACATTCTGCTTGTTCATCTTGGTGCCGGCCTGGTGCCACTCTTCGCCATATTCGCTGCCGCCACGCAGATTAACCTGGGCATAGATACCGCCGTTTTCCAGGAACGGAATACGCATGGTGGAGAAGGAAGGATTCAGGCTGATGTTGAAGCCACCGTAACCATAGATCAATACAGGGTTGTTGCCTCTGAGGTTCAAACCGCGCTTGTAGGTGATGAACATCGGAACCTTGGTACCGTCTTTGCTGGTGAAGAATATCTGCTCGGTGAGGTAATCGTCGCTTTTGAAGTCCACCTTGGGAGCCATATAGAGTTCGGATTGGTTGTTGTCGATATCATATTTATAGATGGTGGCGGGGAAGGTGAATGAGGAGAATCCGTAAAACACATCCTTCTCGTTCTTGTTACCGCTAAACCATACGGTGCCGAGTGTGGGCAGTTCCACTTCGTGCATTTTTTTGCCGTCCAAAGTATAGATATAGGCATGCTCTGAGCAATCCTGGTTGTAGCACAGTACCAACTTGCCGTCGATAATCTCGGCAGAACTCATTACATTCTCGCTTTCGGGAATCACTTCTGTCCAGTTCTCGACCTTTGGATTGTCAATATTGGCTTTCATCAGGCGGTATTTTGGCGCATTGTAGTTGGTAAAGATATAGATATCGTTGCCCATCACTTCGATGGGAGAGTAAATGAAGTCGGCATTGTTGGTGAGCATCACAACGGGAGCGTTAGGTCTGCGCAGGTCTTTCATCATCAGGTTGTTGCCAGCTCCAAATCCGTCCTCGGAGATAAACATGACGGTTTCATCTTCATTTGTATTAGAGGTATAGAAACGTTGCGGATACTTGGGATTTTCGTATATCAGCACATCTTCTTCCTGGGTGGTGCCCATCTTGTGGTAGAAGATCTTATGGTTTTCGTTCATGTTGGAGTATTCCTTGCCTTCTTCGGGGCGGTCGTAACGGCTATAGTAGAAGCCATCACCATGCCAAGAAGCGCTGGTAAATTTGGCCCATTCGATGTGGTCGTCGGTCAACTGGCGGGTAGCCAGATCCATCACGTAAATTTCAACCCAGTCGCTACCGCTGCGCGAGATAGTGTATGCCAGGTATTTGCCATCGTGCGAGAAGCTGATGTCGTTGAGAGCTACTGTGCCATCGTCAGACAATGTATTGGGGTCTAACAGCACTTCGGCCTCACCGTCAAGCGTTTCTTTAACATACAGCACGCTTTGGTTTTGCAAGCCGTCGTTGCGGTAGAAATAGAACTTGCCGTGTTTTTTGAAAGGAGCCCCTATCTTCTCGTAGTTGGAGATGTCGGTCAGACGTTTGTTGAGTGCTTCGCGGAACGGTATCTTTTGCAGATAATCTTGGGTAATCTGATTCTGCTGCTGAACCCATGCTTCCACTTCCGGAGCGGTGTCGTTCTCTAACCAGCGGTAGGGGTCGGCCACTTTTACGCCGAAGTAAACATCCGTGTCGCTGCCCATTGCAGTTTCAGGATATTGAATGGGAGCTGATTTCTTGTCACATTGGGTGAACATGATGATAGCAAATGCTAATAATGAAATGAGGACAAATTTTTTCATAGTTGAATATTGTTTTTGTTAGCTAAGAACTAAAAACTAAGAACTAAGAGTTTTTGTGGTTCTTAACTCTTAACTATTAACTCTTAATTCTTAACTTTCTTAAAGTCTCTCCAGTTGTATTTTCCTTTCACAACGCCACCCTGAATAATGATAAGTCCGGGGTTGGAGCGTACGGCGTCGCGTACCATGAATGGACCTTTCACGGGATCAATGTGGTTTTCGTAGACAGGGAAGGGGATATTGTATTCCTGGCAGAACTGTTGGATGGTTTTGCCATCGGAGTTGGAGATGCCCACCACGGTGATGCCGTTTTCAAGACAATAATTGACGATACGGTTAAACTCTTCGTTCTGAATACCCTTCAGGTTGATTTCGTCCAAGTTGTGCATAAAGAATATGTAGGCGGGTTCTTCGCTGAGGAAAATCTCCATAGCCATGTCCGAGCCGGTGGAATCCAGCATGTTGAAACCTTCATGAGGCGCTCTTACAAACTCGCTGATAATGCTGTCTTTGCGGTCAATATATTCATGAGTTTCGTAGAAATCGGGGTCGGTGTCGGTAATGCTCATCAGTTCGTCTTCCGATAGGGTAACTATACTTTTGTCGGCAGTATTTTGATATACAAAGACTATATCTTGCACGGCGGGTTTGTCGATGAAGTTCTCAGCCACATTTTCTCCCACTTTCCAGTTGCTATAGTCAATCACTGGCAAATGACGGAAGCAATAAGCCTCCAGGCCAAAAACAATCAAGGCACCGATGGCAGCGAAGCACCATTGGCCCAACTCGGTCAAGCGGATGTCGGGGATGTCTTTGCGTTTGAAGAAGACAATCAGGGTGGGAATCATAATGACCACATTCTTCAGGAAGGTCTCCTTGTTGCTTAGTTTTACGGCTTTGCCGAAGCAACCGCAGTCGCGAACCACACCAAAATTATAGCCGTAGTTTACTTCCAAGTGCTCGGCGATGGCCAGCCATAGGGTAAGGAAGAAAAAGAAGACCATAAAGAGCAAATAGCAGGTGGCCGTGAAACGCATTTTGATGCGGAAAAGCATCATGAAGCCCAGGGTGAACTCGGCAGCCGTCATGCAGAAAGCAAAGAACAAGGATAGCGGGTGCATGAAACTCATGCCGAAAGAGGTAAAATAGTCGTCAAAGGTGATGCCGGTGGCTACCGGATCGATAGCTTTGGTGAAACCTGAGTATAGAAACACGCATGCCAATGCTATGCGGACGATTTTTAGCCAGATGGGTTCTTTTTGTTTGGTCATTGTATCAATTATCAATTGTCAATTATCAATTTTATTTTTCTCCTTCTATCACTAAGCGGATGAGCGCAAACATCGCATAGTTGATCATATCGTAGTAGTTGGCATCCAGACCTTCTGATACGAGGGTCTTACCTTGGTTATCCTCAATCTGTTTAATTCTCAGCAGTTTCATCAGAATAATATCCGTCAGTGAGCTGATACGCATCTTGCGCCAAGCTTCCCCGTAGTCGTGGTTCTTGTTCATCATCAACTCTTTGGCCTGATTGAGATACTTGGTGTAAAGCTTGATGGCTTCATCAGCGGGAAGCAACTCGTCCATGGTCTCAGCCACACCCAATTCCAGTTGGATGAGGGCCATAACAGAGTAGTTGACGATACCGATAAACTCGGGAATAATGCCTTCGCCCACCTTATTTACACCAGTTTTTTGCAGACTGCGGATGCGTTGGGCTTTGATGTATATCTGGTCGGTTAGCGAGGGAAGACGCAGGATACGCCAAGCGGTACCATAGTCAATGGCCTTCTTGGAGAAGAGGTCGGTACATTGCCGGGCAATTTCGTCAAATTGAGCTGAGGTGTCTGCCATAGGTCTTATTTTTTGATGATTTTGCTGATGATGGGTTGGTTGTTTTCATCAATCACTTTCACGAAATAGAGCGCTTGTGACAGATTGCTGATATTCAGACTATAGCTATTGTTGTCAATGCCTTCAATATGCTGAACACTACGTCCGGTCATGTCAATGATTTCAACGGATTTTATGTTGTTGCTGCATTGGATATAGATTCTGTCGCTGCTTGGGTTGGGATATATCATCAGAGAGGTGGCAACAGGTGTCTCCACAGAAATAACAGGACCAGGGTTGTTACCATTGATATAGGTCAGCATGATAGGACAGCTGGTGCTTGAATTGTCGCAGGTCAGCACGAAGTTGAACATAACCGTTTGACTTTCGGTGATTTCGTTGAGTGTTGTGATGTTGTATTGGGCTGTTTTAGAGGAGTTAATGGCCATGGAGGGGAAATTAACCACGCCGCTGGTTCCGTTACCATTGATGCTGATGTTGTTGTTTTCGGTACTTAGTGTGGCATCAATATTGGAGGCAACAGTGCTGCCTTGATTATTGAATACAACCTTGATGACGGGCTGATTGCCATTTAATACGATATTGCCTGCGTAGGTGCCTTCTATATCATAGTGGTCGATAACCAGCATAGGAGAGGTGGGTGTAATGGTTTGGCCGGCAATCGGGAAGACGATATTGTCAATCCAAGCGCAGTCACTGCCACCGGTGTTACTATAGTCTTTTGAATATCTGAATCTGAAAGTGTGGTTGCCGGGGGTTACATCGAAAGAGGCTTGTCCCCAGTCAACTTCTCCACTCAGCTCTTCCATAGTGTTGTCGTCAATGGCAAAAGAGAACTCATCGTAACCCTGTTCAGAGGAAACCTTGCGGTAATAGGAGATGGGGCTTGCCTCAGTAACATTAAGCGTGATGCTGAGATCGGAATTTTTGTTTGAGCTCCATGAACCATTGGGAAGGTTGTTTTTGCTGCGGGCGCTATAGCTGCCGGCATATACGTTGCTGGTAGTAATCTCCCAGGGATACTGACCATTGTTGTTCCATGAGAATGAGGAGAAGCTGTTGCTTTCAAAGTCTTCCATAGCTCTGCCTATCATCAGAGCGTATGACATGCTGAATTCATATTCTACATTGTTAATACTGAATATCATGGGATACATGCTTCCAACACTGGCATTAGCGGAAACGCTGATTTCGAAGGTGATTGCTGCTGTGCTGCCGCTATTGATGCTACCAACAGTTACACTACTGGTGTTCACGGTAATGTCGTTGTGATGAGAAACCAATGTGCTCACAAGATTGTCGATGCCTTTCTGGCCAACATTCTTAATGTAGAATGTAATGGTACCTGTTTCGCCAGGATTGATTTCACTCTCGCTGGTCGTTCCTTCATTGAGAACGGTATGGTCGAACTGAAGGTCGGGGGCAGCAGCGTAATAGCTGAAATTTCGCTCGAAAGTGCCATTGTCTGAAAGGATGGTCACTTTTACAGAAACCTGCTCGCCATTGCTCAAAGAGGCACTGGTTCTAGAGGTGAATGCGTTGTTGAGGTCGATGGTCTGATTGCCCGTCATAGTGCCTAGGTAGGCAGAGTCCATAGTGAAGTATATATTAGGAGTTAACGGTTGGATTTTGGCTCTTACATTGTTACCGGTGATAGTGCTTACATTTTCTACATGCAGATTCCAGTTGTTGACGTGGTCGTTGCTGATGACATCCTCATTGCTCAGATCGAGGTTGCTGACGGCATAGAAAGTGTTGGGAGAAGCGAAATTGATGGTTTGGAAGAATTGGATATAGTTTTGGGCGGAAATGGCAATTTCATATTGACCGGGAATAAGATCAGCGGGTATGGATAAATTCACATTTCCATTTTCGTCAGCAAAGGTGGCGCTAATCAGTACACTGTTTTGGGTTAGGGCTACGTAAGCGTAGGGAACTGCGGTAAAATCAAGATTGGTTGCTCCAACAACTGCTCCCGTGGGAATATTAAGATTCATGGCAGAGGGTTCTGACAGATAGGCCTTGAGCGAGGGATCACCAAACACATGGTAGATTTCCCAATAGTACAATTTGCGGGAAGAGGAAGAAGATTCTACCGCTAAATTGCCTGCCATATTGATACCACCTGCAGTGGTGTACCATTGGCTATGGGGCTCGTTATGGGTGTGGAAAATACGGTCGTATGCTCCTAGATTGGCGGCGTTGTATGTGGGATTGGCAATGATATTGCTGCGAAGTCCCACGGACCAATAATAGTCTTCATCCCAATAAGTGCTGTTGGAAGCACCTAAATAAATGACAGCACCTTTGTTGGCTGCACGCAACAGGGTCTCTCCAAAACAAGAGCTTACTTCAAATCTTCCTGATTCGCAGCAGTTGCCAATCATAAATCCATATTTATTGGCATTGCTCATAGAGGATACATGATTGTTTTCAAAGGTGGGATCTGACCATCCGCTTGAGGAACAATGGGCGGTGTAGTTGGCCCAACCGACTCCGGCACCAATCTCAGCGCGGATAGTGGCTGACTGTGTGCTGCAATTGTACAGATGAGTGTGTACTGTGGTATAACCGTTTGAGGTATTGAAGTAATTATTGGAAGCATAGTTGATTTGTCCGTTGGCATGGGTGGGACCGTAGTTTGCATCGGTACCGGCAACCAATACGGCATCGTCCAAATAGGCGGGATCTGGCATGGTATATTGCTCGAACATCAAAGTCTTTTCAATCTGCGGGGTCAGCTGGCTGACATTCTGGGCAGAGAAACGGCCATAATAGCAATCGGGAATATTATCTCCAGTAGTCCATGTGGCATAGTACAAGTCTGTAATATGGTCGGATGCAGATTGGCCAGTGAAAGCGGGAATCTGTGCCACATCACCAATCAGCAACAAGAAGGTAGGAGCTGGATCTTCTGCTGTAGCATTGTCATATTTGGATTTGATGAAATTCTTGATAGAGGTGGTGGTAGTGCCTACATTGCTGTCGTCGGTATAGGCGATTTCCACCAAGTAACCAATACGTTTCTTCCAGCTGATAAACGTGGCAATCTGTTCGTTGTTTCTAAACAAAGAGTGGGCCACAATCAAATATTTGATGGGAGCATTGTTGATTTCATCTCTGTAGCCGGGAGTTCTCATGGGATTGATTACACCGCAGTGCTGACCATCAAACAATCCGTTGCCGTGTTTGGTTTTCATCTCCATCGTCTGGGGAATGTTGGGATTAACGAAACTGATTATCACGTCAATATGGGTGTATACCTTCAACTGATTGCTCACAGGATTGTATTCAAAAGGAGTAATGCTCAATCTTCCCATATTGATATTACGTAGTATGCCTGCTTTTTCGATTTGAGCCAAAGGCATACCATAGAAGCTATTGGTACTGTATGCTTCCTGGTCAATCACAAAGGGGAAGGGACCGTCTTCGGATTTCGGATGCTTGGGCTGAACAGGATAAACAGGGTTGGCAATGCCTATTTCGGCGCAGTCATATACTACAAATTCGCTATTGAGGATTTCGACACGAACACTTTCGCACAAGGGTATCTCCACTAATTGAGTCAGTGTAGGAAGTTCGGGTTTGCCCACTTCCTGCATTGGAGTCATATTTTCAAATCTCAGTTGACTGAAGGTCCCTTGCTCTGTTTTGATATTTTTGACTTGCAGGTCTTGAACATTGAAGCTGTAGGAGAGTTTGATGTTATCGTATGAATTTTCTGTCAGACGATAAAGTTGTTGGCTTTGGACGGTTGCCATGTTTGACAGTAGAATTCCTACAATCATCAATAAGAAAGTGAACTTTTTCATATTTAATCGTTTAAGTTGTTATTTTCTAGTATAAAATTCCAAATTTAACCCCTCCGAAGTGGTAGTGGTGATTTTGTTCAGCATTAGTGAAGTATTCTGAGTTGTCGGGCTCATTGGGAACAGGCACGCTATACTTGATGCAGGAATGTTGCATCTTATAGGTGGCTAATATCAGTAAGGATACTTTCTCGCTGACTTTGATGTTGATACCCAAACCGGTCTCCACAACGGGGCCGGCTTTGGCTCCCTGAATCACTCTGGTGGTGAGTTCGGGTTTCTGGTTCATGTACCATTTGAACGAATAGCCCATATTAGCATACCAATGGGGTCTGATTCGGGTTTTGGTGAAGTTGACACTAAGGTTTAGCGTCAATGGAATAAAAGCGGTATAGCGCCAGAAGTCAATGCCTAAGTTCACTCCCATAAAGAAATAGGGATTGAACTGGTAGGCCAGCAGTTGGTTTACTTGAACCGAAAACAAACGGTTGGGAATCTCGCGATAGGGAAGTATAATACGTTCCGCTCCACCGGCCACACCAATGGAGGTCATATAGACAAACTTGCTATCCTTAGCATTGCGGAGATTCTCTTTGGAATTTTTATTTTGTGCGTATGAACCGAAGACGCAACAAATACATATTATAATAAGGATCAGTTTTTTCATGACAAAATGTTGTTTTTCAGTTCTCTCGCTGTTTTGAGGGCGGCATCACTAACTCGATTGCCACTAATCATGGTGGCAATCTCACGAATGCTTTCCTCTTCATTAAGACACTTGATTTGGGTGAAGGTTTTATCGTTGGTTACATCTTTATATACAAAATAGTGCTTTTTGCCTTTGGCGGCGATTTGTGGCAGGTGGGTAATGACAATTAATTGGTGCTTGAGGGATAATTCCTGCATGAGAGTAGCCACTTTCCCTGCCACTTCTCCGGATATGCCTGAGTCAATCTCGTCGAAAATGACGGTGGGCAGCAGGCTGTTGTCGTTGATGATGCTTTTAAGGGCGAGCATGAGTCGTGAGATTTCACCACCGGAGGCGGTCTTTTCAATCTCATTTAGCTCGCTACCACGGTTGGCTGCAAAGAGAAACCTAACCTTATCCATTCCAGTAGAATTGGGGTGGTCTATAGCAGTGATTTCTACCTTGAAGTTGCCATATTCCATACCTAAAAGTTTCAGCCTTCCAATCATCTCCTTCTCTAAGGCATTGATGCATTTTCGGCGGGATTCGGATAAGGAAGATGCCGATTTCAATGTTTTTTCATAGAATTCTTTGCATAGCTTCTCGCTCTGCTCAAGTTGGTCGTCGCTGGCTGTGATAGAGTTGAGTTTTTCTTCTGTGGCTGCCAACAGCTCAATTAGTTCTTCGTTGTTGTTGACCCGATGCTTGTGTTCCAGCGTCAACAGCATATCCAAGCGCTCGTTCAGCCGTTCCAACTCTTGTGGATTCACTTCTATCTTGCTTTCTTTCTGACTTAAGTCTCGGGCGATGTCTTTCAGCTCCAGCAGACTGCTGTCGATGCGCTGGCTCAATTCGTCAATTTCTTTATCAAAACTGCTGACACTTTGGCAATTGTCGCGGATGGCTTGCAGCTGGTGAATCACATTATCCCCGTCGGCCTCCTCCATGAGTTGGAGACTTTGGTAAAGTTTGCCCTTGATGCTTTCTGCATTCGATAGAAGGGCTATCTGTTGTTCTATCTGCTCCTGCTCACCGCTAGTCAACTGGGCATCATTCAGTTCCTGTCTTACATATTCCAGGTAGCTGCGTTCCTGTTCTTGTTGCTGATGCAGCTCTACCAGTTCGGCGTATTTCTTTTCGGCTTTTTTGTATTCCGTGTAGTTCTTTTTGTACTGATCAATCAGTTTGCCGTTTTGGGCGTATAGGTCCAGTACATCAATTCTGAAGTTCTCGTTGTTGACAAGCAGGTTGTTGTGCTGAGAATGGATATCTACCAGCATTTCGGCCAACTCTTTCAACACCGTGAGGGTCACGGGGGTGTCGTTGATAAAGGCCCGTGATTTGCCGTTCTCGGTTACCTCACGACGGATATAGGTGATATCCTGATAGTCAAGGTCGTTTTGTTGGAAGAACTCCTGCAAATGTAGTTGGCTGATGTCGAAAGTGCCTTCTATAAAGCATTTCTTGCTTTTGTCATGAAGAGCCGAAGTGTCAGCCCGCTTACCTAAAATCAGGGATAAAGCCCCGATGATAATGGATTTACCGGCACCCGTTTCGCCAGTAATAACCGTAAAGCCCTTGTCGAAATCTATTTTAAGGGAGCGGATAATCGCATAGTTTTCTATTTGAAGGGCTTTGAGCATGGCTTACTTGTTGTTGGCGGCGGTTATGGCATCGTATTTGGATGAGTTGGCGGGGTCTAACTGCTTCATGATATTGACCACTTGGGTTTTCTCGTTAGCCAGACCTTCCTTGAAAATATTGATAATCTCATCAGACTTGGCACCCACCATGTATTGTACAATTACCAAGTTGGATTTCTGGCGGGCTACTTGTTGCAGGGCTTTGAGGCTTTCGAAAATTACTGCACGACCGGCATCAGGGTTGTCCACCATGGCGTCTAGACCTAAACGGTGATAGTTATACAGGAATTCGTGAATCTTGCTGTAAGTGCTGTTAGTGAGATTTTCTAACAACCAATAACGGTTATTTTGTCCCGACTCAAATGACTGCCAGCCTGGTTCTGCTGCATTTTGGCACAAGTTAACGATGGACTGACACTTGTCGTAATAGGGTGATCCTCCATTCATGGAAAAGGTGTCGAAGTCGAGGGCTAAAAACAGGTTTAAGTAATAGGCAATCAGAGAGGTAAGTTGGTTGAGGTTAGAGCCGTCTTGATATTCTAGAGGACTTCCCTCGTCGTAAGTGAATTGGATTTTCTTGTCCTGAAAGTTCAGCACAGTGGTTTTGTAGTTGGATTTGAAAACGGGGCGGCTCAACTGAACTGTCATCGTGCCTTTCATCACGTCACCTGCCACCTCTGTCAGGTTAATCATCAGTCCGCATTCAATACGTTCGTTGGTCTTTAGGTTGTATTGACACCATTTACGGTCGTTGATAAACTTATAAAGCTCCTGTTGCAGAGCATTGTAGCGTTCACGGTTAGATCCACCAATTTTAGAAGAGTTGATAGACACCTGACACTGGAAATCCTGGGCCGATAGACTTGCTGTCATTAGCGTCAGAAGAAATAAAACCAATAAACGTCTCATACTTTTATTTGTTTAGTTTGCTGATTATAAACTGAATAATCTCCTTGGCGACTTCCGTTTTACTTTTAGCTTCTCCTTGTATCACATTCCCTTCTCTGTCTATCATCGTTACTTGGTTGGTAGGCTTGTTAAAGCCGGCCTTGGGGTTATTCATAGAGTTTAAAACGATGATATCGATGTTTTTATTATGCAGTTTGCCTTTGGCATTCTCCATCTCGTTCTCGGTTTCCAAGGCAAAACCGGTAATAAGCTGTCCCTCACGACGTTGTTTCCCTAAGGTGGCCAAAATATCTTTGGTCTTCACCAGTTCGATGGTAAGACCATCCTCATGTTTCTTGATTTTCTGGCTGGCGGTCACCTTTGGGGTGTAGTCGGCTACGGCTGCAGCCATGATGATGATGTCGGCTTGAGGACCATATTGCATACATTGCTCGAACATCTCACCAGCAGTTTTGACGTTTACCCGCTGGATGTGCTTTTGTTGGCAGTCCAATTGGGTGGGTCCGCTCACTAAGGTGACTTCGGCCCCTTGGCGGGCAAGTTCCTCGGCGAGGGCATATCCCATCAGTCCTGACGAGTGGTTGCCGATGAATCTCACGGGATCGATGGGCTCGTAGGTGGGACCTGCGGAAACCAGTGCTTTGTAACCTGCAAGCTTTTGCTCACCAGCTAAAAACTGACAAACGGCATCGAAAATCTGCTCGGGCTCTTCCATGCGTCCCTTGCCTTCGGTGCCGCAAGCCAGGAAACCGGCCTTCGGCTCGATAATATGAACACCACGCTGCAGGAGGGTCTGTAGATTCTGCTGTACAGCCGGATGCTCATACATGTTGCAGTTCATGGCAGGGGCGAAGAATACAGGCTTGCTGCAGGCCAACAACAGAGTTGACAACGCATCATCGGCAATGCCATTGGCATATTTCCCAATGATATTAGCGGTGGCGGGAGCCACAATCACGCAGTCGGCCCAGTCGGCTAAAGCAATGTGCTGCACACTCATCTCTCGCTTGCAATCGAACATGTCGGTGTATAGTTTGTTCTGCGATAGCGTCTCTATCGTCAGCGGGGTTACAAACTCCAAAGCATGCTGTGTGGCGGCCACTTTGACTTCGTATCCGGCACTCTTAAACAAGCGGATAAGGGATAGCGACTTGTAAGCTGCTATCCCTCCCGTTATGCCAATAACAATATGCTTGCACTCGGTATTACTCATCTGTTTTGACAGGACTTTCTACGTCGTTGAAGTATATTTCCTTGTTTTGGTATTCGTTGATGGCCAAAAGTGTAGGTTTAGGAAGTTGTTCGAAATATTTGGCCAGTTCAATCTGTCCTAGATTTTCGTGATATTCTTCCAAATTATCGCTTGCACTCACAAATTCCTGTGATCTCTCGTGGAATTCCTCTTTCAAATCGCTGGCGATTTGGTTGGCTCTTTTGGATAATACGACAACGGTTTTGTAAATGTTACCGGTTTGGTCGTCCATCTGAACGATGTCGCGGGTGATAGCGTAAGGATTAACTTTTAACTTTTTGTAATCTGCTGATTTCATTGATGCTATTTATTGTTTTTGATTTTATTGATTTGCTGTAGGGCATCGTCTGCCAATTTCTTGGCATCCATATAGTATCCCGAATTGGGGTATTGTGCCTGCATGAGTTTGTAGGCGTCCACACAGGCTTGATAACGCTCTTTCTTTTTGCTGCTTACACTTTTCTTGGCGTATTCATGATTGTTTTTCACCAGCATATAGACCGCCTCGTGTGCGTATTTTGAGTTGGGATATTCTTTGAGGAAGTTCTTGATGGCAATCTGAGCAGCCTGATAGTGGTCGGTGTTGTAGTACAGTTTGGCTATCTCAAAGTCCTTTTGCGCCAACTTCTCCCTCAACAGGTCCAACATCTGGTTGCATTCCTCCACATGTGGGCTATAGGGATAGGTCTTGATGAACAAGTCCATCTCGTCGATGGCGTATAGGGTAGAGGACTGGTCCACGCTATAAACGGGCGACACTTCAAACACGGATTTCACGCATAGGAAATGAGCCTCCTCGGCTTGTGGGGTGCCAGGGTAATGCTTGGCATAGTCCTTGAAGTGGAAGGCGGCCAGTTCGTAGTCCTTGTTCTTGTAGTAGCAGTCGGCGAAAAGAAACAGCAACGTGTCGGCCACAGGGGTGCCCAACGATAGAGGGTACAATTCCTCAAAGAGACGAGCGGCCGACAGATATTGTTGGTTTGCGTAGTATTTGAGAGCCTTCTCGTAGTTCATCTCAAAAGTCTCAAAAGTGACTTTCTTTCCGCCCTGCGATTTCTTCTTTTTTTCCTTGTTTTCCGAACCCTTGGAGGGTTTGTCGGTATTCTTGTTGTTATTGTCCGATACGGTGCTTGCTTGACTATTTTGCACAGAATCGGAAAGAACTACCTGTGAAAATCCACGGTAGGGTATTGCTAAAGCAATGATTATTAATATGTTGAATATAGTTTTTGCCATTCTTTTCAATCTGGCAAATATAATGTTTTTTTTTGATACAAAAAAACATCGTTTTTTATGTACAAAAATCATAGTTCCCCTCTATAAAAGGGGAGCTATGAGCTGTGATTTTTTTGCTACTGTTTAACCAGTTGCTCGCAGAAAGCCTTCACATCCTCTTCCGACCAATTTGGATTGCAGTAGATGAAGAAGTTGCCCATCTCAACCACATTAACGATGCGCCATTCCTGATATACCTTTCCGTCCATAACAAGTGCGCCTTTATGGAGCCTTGATTGTAAGGCAATATTCTCGGTAGTTTTTCTAAACAATAGGGTGGCTTCTGGCATCATAGAAACGTTAACGATTGCAGAGGTTCCTTCTTTATGGGGTTCGGTTTCCACTAGTTTGACTATAGGTTTTCCGTCCAGTACGGCTGAACTGATGGCAGGACCCTCTTCCGTTGTCTTTCTCAGGGTATAAAGCATAAGCTCCGTGGTGTCTGCCGACCATCGGTAAACCAGAGAGTCGTTGTCCTCCACTCTTGTTGTGTCAAGGAATTGTGCCTTATCGGACACCGGGGTTGTGTTGTAAACCTCCCAGATTTCAAGAGTTCCTTCGGTCGAAAAGTCTCCGGCTGTCCGCTCGTAGGTGGTGGGAAGCTGTTTCAGAAACGCTACATCAACCAGAACGGCCCAAACATCAAGCCCCAAGAATACGACAATCATGGCAGCGCAGAACCATTTTTGTTTTTTGTCGAAACCTTTTCTCTTGTCCACGGGTGTATCGGAAGTCTCTATCTGACGGATGATCTCATCACAAGCTTTTGTCTTGTAGCGGGTTTCGGCTATGCCTAACAATGTGATGCATAAGAGAATAAAGCAAGTTATTAAAATGACCGTTCCCAAATTCGGTGAAATGTTACCTCCTAATTTGTACAAAAGCACTCCTATAACAATGATAACGCACATGGAATAGTTGAGAAGGGTAAAGATGGAGAAGAGTCTTTTGAAGCTTCGGGCGTTATTGGCGAGGGTCAGCAAGTCGGTGTTTTCCAAACTCCTGACACGCAGTTTTCTCGTGAGCCATAGCTCAATGGCAAAACAAACCGAGCAGAACGACAACCATAGCAGACTTAACGATAGGCTGTCATTGAGGTAATAATGCTGGTAAAATTTGATGGCAAATAGACCAAGTATTGCAAAAATGGGATATAGTATGATTTGTGTCCGTCGGTATCGACTATAGAAGTTGGCACTGTTCTTGATGGACGACTTCATGAGCCGTTCGTTGACGATTTCCTGCTGATTGAACTGCTGTTTCAGCTCCTCGTACTGCGCTTTCAGCTGGTCGAGTTCGCTTAAATTATTGTTTTCCTGATTTTCCATGATGATTTCCTTTCATTCGTTTTTCGACATGTGTACCAGTTTTTCCTTGATGCGAGCCAGTCTCACCCCCACATTGTTGGGTGTGATGCCGATGATGGCCCCTATTTCGTCGTAGCTGATTCCCTCTAGCCAGAGCAGGATGAGGCTTCGGTCGATGAGGTCCAAGCGCGAGATGCGGTCGTAGAGCTCGCGGATTTGATGGGTCGAAGGGTCGTCTGCCTCGTAAGGGTCGATGTCCACCGTCAGTGGCACGGTCTCGATGCGCTTGCGTTTTTTACGGTCTTGATTGATGGCTGTGTTGAGCGCAACGCGAAAAATCCATGTTCTTGCGGAGCTGCGTCCCTCGTAGTGGTCGAAGCCGTTCCAGAGCCTGATGAGGATTTCCTGAAACAGGTCCTCAATCTCGGCATTGTTGTGCGAGAACATGTAGCACACCGTGTAGATGGTTCGCTTGTGCTCTCGTACCAAAAGTTCAAACTGATGTTCCTTGTCGTGATTCATAATGCGTTCATTTCGTTGCAACGTTCATCACAATAGACACCAAAAATCAGAAATTATTACAAATGGTCTAAAAAAAGACACGATTGTGAGTCGTGCCTTTTTTTATAAGTGATATGTTTGTTATCTGACAATCAACTTCTTGGTTACGATGTTGTCGGGTAAGCGCAGGCGTACGAAGTAGAGGCCGGGAGCGAGAGTCTCCACGTTGACGTGGGCGTCGTAGTCGTTGACCTGCTGCTGCCATACGGCTTTGCCGTTGTTGTCGAAGATGGTCAGCTCGTTGATGATATCAGCGGTAGAGTTCACGGTAAAGGCTCCTTCTGTAGGATTCGGGTACAGCTTGATGTGGCTGTCGAGATAGTGCAGATTGATGCTGCTACCGTCCTGAACAATCAGGGTGACGTGTACAATACTGTCGCAGCCGTCAACGGTGGTTCTAGGAACATCGATGTTCATGGTGCCCGGGGTCTGCGGAGTGAAGTTCAAACCGTGGTTGTGGTAAGGAGTACCGGCAATAGCGCTGTCGGTTACATCTATCTCGTAGCTTGGGTTAACGGTGAGGAAGAGTACGAAGGCGCTGTCGCAACCGTGAATGGTTGGATAAGATTTCACATAGATGCCGGTAGTGTCGCAGTGCATACCCTGCCATACGAAGTCGTCGTTGTCGCAGGTGCTAGCCGAGTCAATGGTCAGGTAGCTGCGATGAACGGTCAGCATCAGGTTGATAACGCTGTCGCAGCCGGCGGCGTTGATGTCGATGCGCTGCAGGTTCAGAGTTCCCATTTGCGTAATTAAAGTGTCGAAGCCGTATTCCTGATAATGGTTGGCCAGACAGGTGGTGTCGTACAGGGTGACTTCGGTGCTGTGATTGATGGTCAGTATCATCACAGCGGTGCTGTCGCATCCTACAGACTGAGGATATACTTTGTTGTAAACTCCCGACTGGGTGTAGGTGGTACCGTCCCATTCGTAGCTTTCGCAAGCGGTTACCTCAATGGTGTCACTTGCAGGGGTGTCGATGGTCAGGTTCATGGTCACAATACTGTCGCAACCGTTGGCAGCAGTAAAGATTTGCGTGTAGGTGTTGCTTTCGGTGTACCACTGGTTGTTCCAGTTGAAGGCGCCGCATACAATGGTGTCGAAGCTGAAGGTGGCTACCGGTTTTACATACAGATTCAGGGTGATGGTGCTGTCGCAGCCAGCTGCATTCTCTGTGATGCGTACCAGGGTGGTGTCACCCGATTGGCTTGGAGTGAACTCGAATCCGTAGGCCTGGTAAGTGGCATTTGTACAGGTAGTGTCGGCGAAGATAGCTGTTGTGGGATCAGAGAGGGTGAAGTGAAGCTCGCATACGCTGTCGCAACCTAAGCCGGTCTCCAGGGTGTCGTAATATATACCTGTAGTGGTGATTGCTTGGCCGTGCCAGATGAGGATATCCTCGTTGCTGCAAGCCGAAGCGGTCTCCACACTGTGGGCTGTCGGGTTGACCGTCAGGGTCAGTTTATAGACGCTGTCGCACTCATAGGTGTTGGTAGTCAGGCTGTCCCAGAAGGTATACTCACCAGCCTGTAGCAGTCCAATCTGGATGTGCTCGTGACCTGCCCATACGTAGGCTTCATTGGCACAGGTTACACCAGTACTTTCTTCGTAGAATGACGGGGTGACAGTCAGCGTCAGTTTGAAAATGCTGTCGCACTCATAGGTGTCAGTGGTCAGGCTGTCCCAAATAATGTATTCACCGGCCTGTAACAGTCCAATTTGTACATTGTGGCCTTCCCATACGTAAGCTTCGTTGTCGCAAGTGGTGGCGATCTCTTCCGTATAGAAGGTGGGGGTAACGGTCAGGTTCAACTTATAGACGCTGTCGCAGCCGCTAGCGGTGGTCAGGCTGTCCCAAATGGTGTAGCTACCAGCCTGCAACAGACCGATTTCTACATTGTGGCCTTCCCATACGTAAGCTTCGTTGTCACAGGTGGTGGCGTTAGCTTCTATGAAGTAGCTTGGGTTTACGGTCAGGTGCAGGCGGTAGGTGCTGTCGCAGTAGTTGATGCTGTGATAGGATGCCTCGGTGAGACCGGCCTGGTTGATGGTTCTTCCCTGCCAGATAATGGGCAGCTCGTTGCTGCATACGGTGTCGTACTCATCGTATTGGAAGACGGGGTTAACCGTAACCACTACTTTGTAAACATCGTAGCAATTGTATTCATTGGGAACGGTGTCGGTATAGATACCCGACTCGGTGATAACTTGACCGTTCCATTCGTAAGAACTGCCTTCGCAGATGCTCACAGGATTATCGTAGTATTCGTTGTTGGGGTTGACAATCAAAGTGAGGTTGACTGTGCTGTCGCAGTTTTGAGCAGTCTCAAGATTGTATGTGAAGAGATGTGTACCGACGGTGGTTTCAGCATCGAAAGTGATGTCTCTCCATGTGTAGGGAAGTTCGCTCTGACAGATGGTCACGGTATGATTCTCTACCACCGATTGGTTAACGGTGAGATGGATGGTCACGGTGCTGTCGCAACCTGTATTCAAAGTGTAGGTATGCTGTAAGGTCTCACTTTGTGTGTAGGTTTGTCCATTCCATACAAACTGGTCGCAAACAGCGGTGTCGATAGTGAGGTTGTAGCTTGGGTTAACGGTCAGGTTGATGGTCACCATACTGTCGCAGCCAGTAGCCAAAGTATAGCTGTGGCTGATGATGTCGCTCTCGGTGTAGGTGATGTCGTTCCATACAAACTGGTCGCATACCGTAGTGTCGAATGAGATATTGTAGCTTGGATTGACTGTCAGTTCAAGATAAACGGTGCTGTCGCAGCCGGTACCTGCGCATTGCAGATGCAGGGTGTCGCGAACTATACCGGCAGCAGTAGGTTGAATGCTGAAACCATTTTCTTCGTAGCTTTCTCCCATACAGATGGCGGGGGTCAGCACGGTGTCTTTCAGCGGATTGATGGTCAGGTTCAAACGAACAATACTGTCGCAGCCACTAAGGGTTGACAGGGTGTCCACATAAATGCCGCTTTCGGTCAACACTCTTTGGTAGGTGCCTCTGTCAAGGATATACGGGCCGCAGTGGGTAACTGAAATGGTAGTGTCGTAAGTAGAATTAACGATTAGCGTGACGGTGGTAATCTTGTCACAACCACTTGCAAAGGTTTCAGTCACTTCATAGATACCGGCAGCATAGAAGGTGGAATCCAGGAATTGATACGGCAGTTCGTTGTCACAAATGGTAATGGTTTGTGAAGCGGTAATGTAAGGAGTGACGTTCAGATGTATGTGGAAGATGCTGTCGCATCCGTGCTGAGTGTGAAGCATAACATCCTTGTTGCCGCTTCCATAGAACATAGTGTCTGCGAAGTTGTAAGGCAGCATTCCCTGACAGATGGTGATGTTGGTATCTTTCTCGTAGGCGGGGTACACGGTGAGGTGGAGGGTGACGGTGCTGTCGCAGTCCAAAGCGGTCGAGAAGTTGAAGTTGTAGTCGCCCTGTACCTCGTAGTATCTGTTGTTGTATTCATAGAAATCGCCTTCGCAGATTTCTCCATACAAGTCAGTGTGTTGCGTCGGATTGACTGTCAGCGTGAGTTTATAGATGCTGTCGCAAGCGTAAGTGCTGGTGGTCAGGCTGTCCCAGAAGGTGTAGGTGCCTTCCGTGAGTTGTCCGATGGTGATATGCTCGTGACCGTTCCATACGAATGTCTGGTTGTCGCAGGTGGTAGCACTTGTCTCTTCATAGAAGGTGGGGGTGACGGTCAGCGTCAGTTGGTACACGCTGTCGCAGTTGTTGGCAGTCTTCAGGCTGTCCCAGATAGTGTATGTGCCGGCTGCCAAGTGGCCAATTTGTTTGTTGTGTCCGTTCCAAATGTATTCTTCGTTGGCACAGGTGCTAGCTGTCTCAGCGTAGAAGTAGCTCGGCAGAACGGTCAGCGTGAGTTTATAGACGCTGTCGCAGTAGTTGGCGGTCTTCAGACTATCCCAAATGATGTGTTCGCCAGCCTCTAACAAGCTGATTTGTACATTGTGGCCGTCCCATACGTAGGCTTCATTGTCGCAAGTGGTAGCACTTGTCTCTTCAAAGAAGGTGGGGTTGACGGTCAGCGTGAGTTTATAGATGCTGTCGCAGTTAGTGGAGGTCTTCAGACTGTCCCAAATAGTATAGGTGCCAGCTGCCAAGATGCCAATTTGTTTGTTGTGTCCGTTCCAGATGTACTCTTCATTTTCGCAAGTGTTGGCGGTCTCAGGATAGAAATAGCTGGGGTTGACGGTCAGATTCAGTTTGAAGACGCTGTCGCAGTTGTGTACGGTCTTCAGGCTGTCCCAGAAGGTGTAGGTGCCGGCTTGCAACAGGCCGATTTGTACATTGTGGCCTTCCCAAACGTAGGCGGCATAGTCACAAGTGCTGGTGCTCTCTTCTGAATAGTATACAGGATTTACTGTCAAGTTCAAAATAATGGTGCTGTCGCAGCCGTAGGCGGTTAAAACCACTCTTTGGTAGGTGTTCAGTCCGATTGTGTCGGGGGTGACGTTGAAGCCATTTTCGGTATAGCTTTCACCCAAGCAGAGTGTGCTGCTTAGGGTGGTGGTGTCCAGTTCGTGCACAGTCAAATCTAAAATGATGATACTGTCGCAGCCATTGTATGCCAATACCGTGTCGTAATAGACACCTGTCTGCGTGCGGTACTCGCCGTCAAAGAAGTAGCTATCTCCAGCGCAGATGTGTTCGTTCAGCGGGGTGACATACTTGTCGCTGATGGTCAGGTGCAGGGTCACAATGCTGTCGCAGTTCGATACGCTTTGAGTGTTGTAGGTATGTTGGTATTCGCCGCTGGGGGTGCTGGTTGGATAGGTGATATCGTTCCAGGTAAAGGGCAGGGCGGTCTCACAAATGGTCATTGTGACGTCTTTGTTGTAAACCGGGTTGACGGTCAGCATCAGCGTGGTGGTGCTGTCACAGCCTGCCTGGTTGAGGTTGTGATTCACCAGGGTGTAGGTACCTGCGGTAGTGATGGTGGTGTCGAAGCCGTTGGCGTTGTATCGGGTGCCGGCACATACAACATCGGTCAGTGTGGCAGCGTTGCTGTAGTTGACGGTCAGATGCAGGGTGACGGTACTGTCGCAGTTGTTGTTGGTTCTGAACAGCTGTACATAGTTGCCGCTGGTGGTGTAGATGCTGTCGTTCCACTGGTAGCTGTCGCAGGCCACTTCGTTGAAGTTGGTCTCTATCGAGTGGTTGATGGTCAGGTGCAGGGTGACGGCACTATCGCAGCCGTTCACGGTGAGGAAGTGTTGAGTGTAGTCGCCGCTGATAGTATAGGTCTCGTTGTTCCAAATGTATTCATCACAGTCAGTAGCTTCGAATTCGGTCTGTGCCGAATGGTTGACAGTCAGGTTTACTGTAACTACGCTGTCGCAGCCAAGGGAAGAGGTGAAATGGCGAGTGATGTTTTCACTTGCTGTAAAGGTTTCGCTGTTCCATACGAAGGCGTCACAAACAGTGGTGTCGAAAGTGTAGCTTCTGACTTCTTTCACCAACAGGTGCAGGGTTACCAAACTGTCGCAGTTGTGAGAGGTGACTGTGTTGAGGACTCTGTCAAAAGAACCTGCCTGTTCGAAGGTCTCATTCAAGCCGTGCTGGGTATAAGTGTCTCCCTGGCAGAGGGTGTCATAAAGATCTTGAGGTTCATAAACCGGATAGATGGTCAGCACTAATTCGGCTTTGCTGCTTTCGCAGGTGATACCGGTATAGTCAACAGCATGGCTGATGAAGTAGCTGCGTGAGGCATCCACTGTCGGGGTGGTGTTGTTTTCGATGTCCAAAGTGCTAGTGCTTTCCTCGCTGTCGTACCATTTGTAATAGCCGTTAGTGGGAGCATCAATGCTGAACTGCTGAGGTCCGCAGTTGCTCATGTCGGTCAACACTGGAGCGGTAGGTATAGCAAATGCTTCGGCTGTGACTTCTTTTCTGCTGCTCTTACATCCTGTAGTGCTGTTGTAGCTTTCTACGTAGAAGGAAGTGCTGCCGTTGCTGACGCTTACATTGGCGGAGTAGGTGAGCCCGGTGGCATTAACGTTGGTGGTATTCTGGGTCAGATACCAACGGCAAGTGGTAGCGTTCTCGTCAATGGTGGCGGTGAATTCCACTGCTCCGTCGCCGCATCTTACTTGGTTGGCTACTGTAGGTTCAGCAGGGTTGGGGTTGATGGTGGCTGTGATAGCTTGTCTGCCGCTTTCACAGGCGTGTCCATCATATTCATTATAGGAAGATACATAATATGTAGTAGTGGCGCTCAGGTTGCCGGTAATGAATGAGGTGCCGGTAAACAGCACATCGGTGGCTTCTTCAGAAGCATACCAGCGGCAGGTGGTTCCGTTTTGGCCTGCATGGGCGGTGAGGGTAAGGCTGCCTTCGCCGCAACGCTCGGCTGGAGTGAGGTTGGTGGCTGCCGAAGGCTGGGTGTTGACGGTCACCGTCAGGTTGATGGTGCTGTCGCAGCCTGCTGCATTGGTAGTGTGGAGGGTGTAAGTGCCAGCGGCAATGATGTTGGTTATGTCGTTATAGTTGTATGGCAGTTGGTTACTGCAGAGGTAGAGATGATCTGAACCTACCGAACTGTTCAAGACGGTCAGGTGCAAAGATACTGTGCTGTCACATCCACTGACAGTCTGGAACTGCTGCTCGTAGTCGCCGCTGGTTTCGTAGGTCTGGTTGTTCCAAACTAAAGCGTCACATACGGTGGTATCAATAGTGGTTGTTACACTGTGGTTGATGGTCAGTTGAAGAGTTTCTATGCTGTCGCATCCGTTTTGGGTGCTGAAGTTTCTAGTATATTCTCCGCTTACCACGTAGAGTTCATTGCCCCATCTGAAAGAGTCGCATGCATTAACTGGAATGTTGATGGAGTAGGTGGGGTTGACGGTAGCATAGACCACTGTTCGCTCACTCTCGCAGTTGCTGCTATTGCTGCGCTGACTGACATAGAATGGGGTAGTGCCTACACTTGGGTTGGCGGGACTGTAGCTGTTTCCACTAGCCAATTCTTCGGTACTGGTGGCGCTTGCATACCAGTAGCAGGTATTGCCGCTGGTGGCGGTGGCGCTTAAGCTGATGGTCTCATTCTGACATTGGGTGTCTGAACTTGCTGATGGAGCGGCCGGCATCGGGTTCACGGTGACGGTGAAGTTCACCACTTCGCTTTCGCAGTTGGCGTTGTATGCTTTTACGGTATAGCTGGCGTTCTCTGTGAGTACGGGAGTAGTGAAGGTGGCGCCTTCAGTGTTGTTTTGTCCGTCTGACCATACAAAACCGGTGGCATTGGTTGAAGATGCGCTTACGGTCAGTGTTTGTCCGGCACAAATGGCTTCGTTGCCGCTGATGGTTGGGTTAGCCGGAACGGGGTTGATAGTGGCAGTTGCTGGACGTGAGTTGCTGCTTTCGCAACCGGTAGTGCTGTTATATGATTTGCAATAATAAATAGTGGTTTCTTCCAATTCTTCGATTGTATAGGTGGTGCCTTCATGCAAGAGGGTGTTGTCGGAAGCATACCAGCGGCAGGTGTTGGCGTTGCTGCCTGGGGTGGCGGTCAGGGTAACCGTGCCGGCACCACAGCGTGAGTTGCCACTTACAGTGGGTGCTCCTGGAGCTGCAAATACGAAAACTTGAATATCTACAGTCTCACTATTACAATGAGTGATGGAATTAACTGAGCGCACATGATATACTGTATTTTGGCTCAGTGTGGCAGTGGTGTATGTGGTGGTGTTATTGGTGGTGCTTGCGGTAATGTCGGTGTTGTTCTCGTTGAACCACTGGCAGGTGCAGTTCTCGGCAGGGAGGGCTGTCAAAACGGCCTGTCCGGCACCGCAAAGGGTGTCGTTCTGGCATACAGGTGCAGCCGGAATCGAGTTGACGGTGACAGTTACGCTGGCGGTGTTGCTACAGCCGTTGGCGTCAGTACCGCTCACGTTGTAGGTAGTGGTTGTGCCGGGGGTAACCTGTTTGTTGTTTCCTTCGCCCAAATTGTGGTCCCAAACGTAGCTGGTGGCACCAGTGGCGGTGAGGGTTGCACTCTGTCCTTCACATAACGGACTAACCTCGTTGATGCTGACGTTGGGCAACTGGTTCACGGTGACAGTTACGTTAGCTATGTTGGAACATCCGTTGTTGTCAGTACCAGTGACGTTATAGATGGTTGTGGTAATGGGGCTAACTTGTTTGTTATTGCCCTCTCCCAGGTTGTGGTCCCAACTGTAGTTAGTGGCGCCAGTGGCGGTGAGGGTAGTGTTCTCTCCCGCGCATATCGGGTCAACCGAGTTGATGCTAACGGTGGGCAACTGGTTTACGTTGACGGTGATGCTAGCCGTGTTGGAGCATCCATTTTCGGTACCTGTAACGGTATAGGTAGTTTGGGTAGTGGGGCTGACCACTTTGTCGTTGCCTATGCCCAGATTGTTGTCCCAACTATAGCTGGTGGCGCCAGTGGCAGTAAGGGTAGCGCTTTGTCCCTCACATATCGGGTCAACCGAGTTAATGCTGACGTTGGGCAGTTGGTTGACGGTGACAGTTACGCTGGCGGTGCTGGTACAGCCGATGGCATCAGAACCAGTAACTGTGTAGGTGGTGGTTGTGTTGGGGCTGACCTGTTTATTATTGCCCTCTCCCAGGTTGTGGTCCCAGGTGTAAGAGGTGGCACCGCTGGCGGTGAGGGTAACACTCTCTCCGGCACATATCGGGCTGATAGGACTAATGGTGACATTGGGTGCGCTGTTAACGTTCACGGTAACGGCCACTCTTCCGCTCTCGCAGCCCGTTGCCGTATTGTAAGTGCTGGCATAGCGGGTGGTGTTTTGAGTCAGGTTTTGTACCTGCAGGCTGGTGCCTGTACCTAAAACGGTGGTAGAACTGTTGCTCTCATACCAACGGCAGACTAAGTTGTCGCCAGAGGGCAGGGTGGCGGTGAAAGTGCCAGTGCTTCCTGCACAAACTGGAGTAGTGTTGCCGGCAGTAGGAGCGGTAGGTATGGAATTGATGGTGACTGTAACCGGAGTACGGTCGCTTTCGCAACCGGCTGCGTTTACGGCACTTACATAATAAGTGGTAGATCCCATTGTTCCAGTCACATTAAAGGTTGAGGTAGTGACTTCTGTTCCTGTGCCGCCTGTGGCGGTGGTGTACCAACGGTAGCTGGTAGCACCTGTGGAGTTGGCTGTTACGCTAACAGGCACCGCTTGTGGAGCACATACTGGATCAGAAGTTACGATTGGAGCTGCAAGAGCGGATATGACGTTAAAGTTGATTCTATAGTCTTTATATACATTACTTTGATTTTGGTGTGTAACTCTGATGATAGTATAAGGTTCTTGAGTAGTTGGAGAGTGATAGATGGAGGCGTTAGCATGTGCTGACTGGCAGGTGTAGTTAAAGCTTGGGAAAGACTCTCCTGCACACAATGAATAATCATAGGTGGTTTGATTTGGATTAAAGCCACTTATGTTTGAACTTGTTCCTTGTTTTTTTAGGGTTGCTAGACGGGTGTTGTAGATGAGGACGATATCGTCAAGATATAGTTCATCACCGGCAGCACCACCACCAGCACTTTCCGCTGTTGAAAAGGTTGCAAGTACATAGTAGGGTGTTGTGTTGTTTCCTAAATAACTATTGTAATCAAAAGGTATTTTAATCAGTTGCCATGTGTTATTGGTTTTATTGTTCCAGGTAGCTTTTGCTACAACTTTTCTTTCGTTGATTGTACCAGTAGTATTGACGTAACTATCATTGGCGCTTGTAGGGGATGGATCTTGATAAATAGCATTGTTGCTGGCTACGGAGTTGTTATGGATAACAATGTTAATACGTGCGTTATTGGACGAACTGCTTGTTTTTACATACATATACACTGAATCAGGATAGGCAGTAAGGGGACAGTTGTAGTTTGAATTAGTACTTGTATATGTACAGTTGGCTGAATTGGCGGCAGTCATACTGCCTGCATTGAATCTACCAGTTGTCAGACCACCATTTGCTTTTACTCCAAGGATTGACTGACTCTTTAACTTGACACATTGTCCACCAGCAGGAGAACCAGTCGCTTTATGTACGAAATCTTCGTTTCTGGCAGAACCAACTAATGATCCTGTACCATCGTTTATTGAGTGCCAATTTGATGGTACGTCTGCTGTATGTGTGGTAGTTGACCAAAGAATTGTAGTTGTCCAAGTTTCCGTTGTCCAACTCTCAAAGTTGTAGTTGGGGAATTGTTGACCAACACCTACCTGTGCCCAACCAAGGGTACAGTAAATGGTGAAAGCTGTAAGTAATAGTAAAATTTTTTTCATGTTATATTTTTTTATTGTTATTATTCTAATGTTGTCCAATCCCTTCTGCCGGTCTCCCAAAAAAGTTTGCAAAAATACGATATTTCAACCGATAAACGGTCGATTAGATTTGTTAAATCGCTTAAAGTGTTGATTATCAATAATAGAATAATGTTAATGAAAGTTAAAATCAACAGTGTGATAACATTGTTGTTGATAACTTTCTATGTAGGGAGGAATATGTCAGAAGGTTCAGCGGGGGGCTATTGCTTGATGATTTTCTGAATATCTATGATACGCTTTTTATTCATCACCTTGAGCAGATAGGTTCCCGAAGGATAGGCTGTCATATTCAAATTGCAGGTATTTTCTCTCATCTTCCAAGATTGGAGTTGACGACCGGTCTCGTCAAAGAGTTGCAATAGAAGCTCTTCAGACAGGAATTCGGAAGATACGAGTTGTATGGTGATGATATCTTTAGTGGGATTGGGGTATATCCTCACTGTCTTTTCTATGACATAGCTTCTAATACTTACACTGTCTTCAGGAACCTCTGGTAAGACTGTAATGCTGATGGAGTTGGAATTTGTACATTCAGTTTCTCCATTTTTTACTACTAGTATGTACTGGCAATCTTCTGTGGGGTAAACCACAAGAGAGGTGTCTGTGCTAATAGGGGCTCCTTCAGTATCTTGAAAATACCATCGATAATAGCCGAAATACGTACTGTCGTATTGAGGATAATAGGGAGTTGACAAAACTATGCTGTCACCTAGATAAATAGAGGTGTCGCTGGCATTAATGACAGCTGGAGTAGTGAGTACGGTGATGTATGTGAGTCCGTGTCGTTCGGGATAGGTATTTACTATATCCAATTCAAAAAAACCTGTCATGTTGGTGTCGGTACTGATGGTAATTGTGGAGTCGGTTGTAGTGGCTATTTCCGTGCCATCAGGGGCTATCCATCGGTATTGGACAGAATCGGGCAGTTCTGCCTGTGGTATTGTACAGTATAGCGTTATTTCACTTCCTTCGCAGGGCATTTCGTTATTGGTGGAGAGGCAGTTCAGCATGTCGCAGTTTGTAGTGGCCCTATTGATGGCACTAGGATCCAGATCCCCTGTGATAGTCTGGGGGGTAAATCCAAAATATCCTGGTTGACCACCATAATTGCAAATAAGCATCAAATACCAGTCTCCCTGTTGGGCATTGGGAATAAAGCACCACTCAGTAGAAGAAGCATTATAACTGCAATCTACAAGAGGTATCGTATAAGGGTCGTTAGGATTATTATCAACAGGATATCCTCCAGTATTACCATTACTATGATTACCATTAGCGGGGCGGTGACTAGCTAGAATACTGCTAGTTAACGAGAAGTCTTCATTGCAAAGCCTTTGGGCAAAAAGCTCTTGGTCGCAAACTTCATTTGACGAGAAAGGTCCCCAGCAGGCAAAGTCAACGTCGCGACCTGATGTGTTGGGGTCTGGGTGTCCATTGGGAAGAACACCAGCATATTGTTCAATGAAGATAACCAAGTCGCCGGGCTGTGCAATCTGAAACAGATACCAGCCGCCATTGGGTTGGGAAGCGAGGCAAGTTGATATATTGTGTTGTTGTATCCAGTTATGGGCAGACTGGTCATTTCCTGTAATAGCAGGGGTGGCGACATTAAATTCGTTGCTTTCAGTGCAGAAAAAATGAATTCCTCCTGGAACACAGGGGTTTCCCGTTTGATTTTGTGCACAAGTGGTTATAACGTAGAGTGTTAATAAAATGGAGATAAGTGTTTTACGCATAATGAAATTTTTTTTTGCAAAAATACATTTTTTCTATGGAAAAGATGAGAAAAATTGAATTTTTTGTATTTTTGCGACTTGATAAATGTTGTTTTATGCGAAAAGTTAGTTTCTTTGTTTTCTTTGTTGTGCTGATGCTCTTTGCGGAGGCGCAAGAGGTGATGGTCGGCTCGTACAATATCCGTTACAAGAATTATGGCGACAGCGTGGCTGGCCATGTGTGGAGCAAGCGCTGTCAGGTGATTTGCGACCAGATTAACTTTATGAACCCCCTCATTTTTGGAACGCAGGAGGTTCTGTACCAGCAGCTGCAGGATATGCGGCAGGCGCTCGACGGCTACGACTATATCGGCATAGGGCGTGATGATGGTGATAAGGGTGGCGAACACGAGGCTATCTTCTACAAGAAAAACCAGTTGAAACTGCTCGACCATGGTGACTTCTGGCTCAGCGAGACGCCCGACAAGCCCGGCCTAGGTTGGGATGCCGCCTGCATCCGCATCTGCACCTGGGGTAAGTTCAGCATGAACACCCCGAAGCAAAAGGGTGAGCAGGAGTTCTATTTCTTCAATCTCCACATGGACCATGTGGGGGTGGTGGCCCGTCGTGAGGCAGCCAAACTGGTGGTGGCTCGCATCCGAGAGATTGCCCAAGGGGCGCCGGTGATCCTCACGGGTGACTTCAATGTGGACCAGAACAACGAGATTTACACTATTTTCACTCACTCGGGACTGCTGAAGGATTCATACGATGCGGCCCGCATACGTTTTGCTGAAAATGGCACCTTCAACGCCTATAAGACCGAGTATTTCACCCGCAGCCGTATCGATCATGTGTTCGTTTCGCCCGCTATCAAGGTGGAGGCATACGGTGTCCTCACCAATAGCTATTGGTCTGAAAACGATGCCTCCGGCAAATCGTTGAAATCGGCAGATGCTCCTCAGGAGATTTCGTTCGACACCTACGTCCGCCAAAATCCCTCTGACCATTATCCTGTGTTTGTGAGAGTTGCTTTTTAAGGCAGATTCAATTCGCACATTCATACAGTAACACAATCACACATTGCCACATTTAGTTTGCTAAGGTGCTAATTATTTTTGTATCTTTGCAAGCTCAAAATAGTATTGCAAATTATGGAAATTATAGGAAAATTATTGATGAAGCTGCCACTCCAGTCAGGTATTGGACGTACTGGCAACAGCTGGCAGAAACAGGAGTTTGTGATTGAAACCGTGGAACAATACCCCAAGAAAGTGTGTGCCAACCTTTGGGGTGACAAACTGGATATGCTTGAGACTGTGAACATCGGCGATATGGTAAAAGTGTCTTTCTCGCTCGAGTCGCGCGAGTTCAACGGCAAGTGGTACACCGATGTGAAGGCTTGGAAGATAGAAGCCGCCACCGAAGGTCCCGCTCAGGCTATGCCGCAACCTGCTTATCAGTCGACAGCTGCTCCTGCTGCTCCCGCTGGCGGTATGATGCCGCCTATGGCTTCTGAAGATATGGATACCTTTGTGGACAACGGTAGCGACGACCTGCCGTTCTAAGCCATGAGTTACGGAGTTTGTATATTGTCGGTGGTGCCTCTGCGCGCCGAAGCGGCCGAACGGGCCGAAATGGTGTCGCAGTTGCTTTTTGGCGATAGCTACGAGGTGTTGGAGACTGAAGGCAGTTGGCTGAAAATCAAAACCTCTGATTGCGGCTACGAGGGCTTTCTGAATGTGAAGTATCACCATGAGTTGACCGAGGAACAATATCACGAGTTGCAGACCGCTCCCCGCTGTGTGGTGCACGATTTTTTGCTACTTGTCAACGAGGAGCGTACCCAACAGCTGTTTCCCATCTATCTCGGTGCCTCCTTCCCTCAACCCAACGAGCAAGGCCAATTTCACATAGGAGATGCTTTTTTTACCGTCCCATCCTTGTCAATCAACGACAGCTCTCTGCCTTCTGACACCTGTAACCTGAAACCTGAAACCTCCCAACTCTCAACCCTCGAAAGTTTCGCCCTGCGTTTCCTTCGCGCTCCCTACCTTTGGGGCGGAAGAACCCCTGCAGGTATCGATTGTTCAGGATTTACACAGTTGATATACAAGAGTATAGGAATTCAGATTCCTCGCGACGCTTCGCAGCAGGTGGAATTGGGACAGGCGTTGGATTTCAGCTCGGAGGCTCAACTGGGCGACCTGGCTTTTTTCCAGAACGAAGAGGGTAGGATAGTGCACGTGGGAATGGTTTGTGCCCCCGGTAAGATTATCCATGCCTCGGGACAGGTACGCATCGACAAGCTCGACGACACGGGCATCTTCAATGCCGACAGGGGACAATATACCCATCAGTTGAGAATCATTAAAAGATTGTTGTGATGAAGAATATGGAGGCATCTGCGTCCCCGCAGTTGCAACACCCTTTGCAGTTTAAAAACATACGCCTCCGCGCCCTGGAGCCCCGAGACGTTGACCTGCTCTACCGCTGGGAGAACGACCCGGAGGTGTGGAAGGTGAGCAACACCATGACCCCTTATTCCAAGTTCACCCTCCAGGAGTTCATCAAGACTTCCACCACAGATATTTACGCCTCGCGACAGCTGAGGCTGATGGTGGAAGACTGGAAGGGAAATACCGTCGGAGCAGTGGATGTGTTCGACTTCGAGCCTTTCCACAAGCGTGCGGGTATCGGTATTCTGATTGCCAAAGAGCATCGCCACAACGGTTATGCCGAAGAGGCGGTGCAGTGTGTATGTCAGTACCTGTTTACGGTGTTTCAGCTCCATCAGCTGTATTGTCATGTGATGGCTGATAACGAGATAAGCCTGAAACTGTTTCAGCGGGTGGGCTTCCAACCCTCAGGCATGCAGAAGGACTGGATACGTACACCAAACGGATATACTGATGTTTTAATATTGCAGTTGATCAATGAACATGAGAAATAGAACCATATTGCTGGTGGTGGTCATCATCATTGCCGTGGGCGGTACGGCTTTCTACAATACGCTTCTGAAAAAGAACAATATGGCGGTGGAGAAAGTAACAGTGACGGTGCCCAAAAACGCCAGCTTCGAGCAATTGATGGACAGTCTGAGGGCGCATCAGGTGCTGCTGGATGAGAAGACTTTCCAGTGGACCTGTAAGCTCAGACGCTTCCAGACCCCGCGCATGGGCCACTATGAGTTGCATGCGGGCATGAACAACAAGGACCTCACTACGCTGCTGCGCCAGGGGCAGCATTATGGGGTGAAGTTCACCTTCAATAACCTGAGAACGAAAGGGCAACTGGTGGAGAAAGTGGACCACCGCTTCTTCTTCGCCCCCGAAGAATTGTCAACTTTGCTGAATGACAACGACTATTTGTCCTCCTACGGCTTTGATACCGCTACCTGCATAGCGGCTTTTATCCCCGACAGCTATGAGTTCTTTTATGATATCACCGCTGAAGACTTTTTCGAGAAGATGGTGAGCTACTATCATCGTTTCTGGAATGAGGATAGGAAAGAGCAGGCCGCTGAGATAGGTCTCACTCCCACCGAGGTGGCGGTGCTGGCTTCCATTGTGGAAGAAGAGAACTACAAAGCCTCTGAGAAGGCCATGATTGCGGGCGTGTATATGAATCGCCTGAACAAGGGCATGCTGCTGCAGGCCGACCCTACGGTGAAATATGCGGTGGGTGACCCCACGCTGAAGCGCATCCTGCTGGAGCACACCACAGTGGATTCTCCCTACAACACCTACCTCTATCCGGGACTTCCTCCTGCTCCCATCCGCATTCCCGAAGCCTCCACGATGGACTCCGTCTTGCACTACACGCACCATAACTATTTGTATATGTGTGCCAAAGACGACCTCTCTGGCTACCACAACTTTGCCGTTACCCTGGCTGAGCACAATCGCAACGCCGCTGCCTATCACCGTGCATTGAACCGTTTGAAGTAGTTTCTACTAGAAGAAATGAAAAGAATCGCTGTCTTACTCTGTGCCTTGTGGCTGATGGTAGTGTCGCCAGTAGAGGCGCAGCAGTACATAGGCTGCCGTGTGGGTGAGCAGTGGGCGGAGACACCAATGCTGAGGAAGAGTGTTTTTATTGAGGCAAATGATCTCAAAGAAACTAAATTTAGAAAGTCTAGATTTAATTTCCGTGCTATAGTCAATTCGCTGGGATATCATGAGTTATATGTTAATGGAGAAAAGGTGGGCGACCGTGTGTTGCAGCCTGCTGTATCTCAGATCGACAAAAGTTCCTTAGCCGAAGCGTATGACATTACACCTTATCTGCATGAAGGTGATAATGAATTACTGATTTGGCTTGGCCAGGGTTGGGGACGTGTGTATGGTACACCTGCCGCAGTGTATGTTGTAGTGTTAGGAGTAATGTATGATTCGGTAAAGACAGTATGTATGACTGACAGTACTTGGGAAGCCTCACCAAGTGGTTACAGTTATACCGGTAGCTGGCAACCATTACAGTTTGGAGGAGAACGTTTTGATGCGCGTGTAAAACCAGACTGGCGACCTGCAGCTGTTTATGAAAAAATAGTTAGCAACGATGAACAACAATTTGAGGGTAATCGTATTATAGACACATTAGAGCCGGCATCTGTCACACGGGTAAATGACAGTACTTTGATGCTTGACTTTGGGCGTGTGCTGACAGGCTGGTTTCAGGCAGAGTTCTCTCCGATGGCAGCTGGCCATGAGGTGACAATGGAATATCTCGACCATCTGAAGGCTGTTCCTCCGCACACTGAAAGCGACTTCTATATTGCGCGAGGTGACGGTCGCGAGTTCTTTACCAACCGTTTTCACTATCATGCCTTCCGCTATGTGCGCATTACGGGTGCAGATGTCAAGGAGGCCAAAGCCTTGCAGATTAGTGCGCTTGATCCCAATGAGGCAGCTACCTTTGAATGTTCCGACCCGAGGCTCAATGCCGTACATGACCTTGTCAAATACACCCTGCAGTGCCTTACGCTGAGCGGCTATATGGTGGACTGCCCCCATCTGGAGCGCATGGGCTATGGGGGCGATGGCAACTCGTCAACAATGACGTTGCAGACGATATGGAATGTAAAAGATACATACTACAATTGGCTAATGGCATGGGAAGATGCGATGGACAGTGTCGGAGACCTTCCTTATGTGGCTCCTGCTTTTCGTACTGGCGGAGGACCCTATTGGAGTGGATTCGTCATTAAAGCTCCTTGGCGTACTTATCTTAATTATGGTGATTGGGGGCTTCCGTTTATTGATTATTCCTATTACTATACTAGGATAATGAAACGCTGGCTAAATTTTATAGAGCAACATAGTGTAGATGAGATACTTCAACCATGGCCCGATACTGAGCGACACACTTGGTTCCTTGGTGACTGGTCGGCTCCGGAAGGAGTGGATATTGGTGGTGAGTCTGTATTGCATGCCACGAGCTGTTTTATGAGTGAATGTCTCGATGATATGGTTCAAATGGCTAAAATGTTGGAATATTACGATGACACTTTAGTGTATAAGGAATGGCAGCAAAGACTCAAAGCGTCCATCCATCGCCACTTTTATCATCCCGAAACCCATACCTACGCTAACGGTACACCTCTTGACCAGTGTTATGCCCTGTTGCAGAACATTCCGCCCGACAGCGCGACCCGAGCCGCTGTGCGTGAGCGCCTACTGACTGATTGCCACGAGAAATACAACGACCATATTGCGGTGGGACTCATGGGTGTGCCCATCTTCACCGAATGGTGCATCCAAGAGCGGCAGGCCGATCTGATGGCCACCATTTTGCGTCAGCCCGACTACCCCGGCTATCTCCACATGATTAATCACGGAGCCACCACCACTTGGGAATCGTGGGGCTGCGAGCGCGACAATGGAGAGGATATAAAGGAGGACCGCAGCCGTGTGCACAACTGCTACAATGGCGTGGGCATCTGGTTCTACCAGGCGCTGGCCGGCATTCGCCTTGACCCCGAAAAGCCTGGCTATGAGCATTTCTTTATCGACCCACAGCCTGTGGAGGGTGTGGACTGGGTTCGCGCCACCAAACCCACTCTCTACGGAACTATCAGTGTTGAAATCAATTACAAATCAGACACTCAACAGCTCAACAAATCAACCCTAAAGCTCACCGTCCCCGCAGGCACCACCGCCACCGTTTTCCCTGGCACTGAGCACGAGCAAACCCTCGGAGCAGGAGAGTGGACTTTAGAGATGAAGTAAGTGGAGTGTTTTCTTGGAAATCGCCGCCATTACCATTGTTGGTATTGCCTCTTCTTTTCTTGGTTTATCTTAAAAAGTTATCAACAGCTGTTAATAATAGCCTTGTTGAGCCTTGTTTGAGCCTTATTGGAGCCTTGTTACTGCCTTGTTACTGCCTTGGAAGAGCCTTGGAAGAGCCTTGATTGAGCCTTGATTGAGCCTTGATTGAGCCTTGATCGAGCCTTGTTTGAGCCTTGATTGAGCCTTGATCGAGCCTTGATTCTTAAATTTTTGCAAAAAACAGTGTGGTTCGCTGATTTAGGTTGTCACTTTTGTGACTTACGACTGATCCAAGTTGACGGGTTAACCAAAAGACGCAATATAGGTTAATATATTAATTATCAATCTATAAAAAAGCATTCTAAAGATTCAATTCTTACTACATGTTCACTTTTTTGTGGTAAGGGTTCATATTTCTGCTGTGAGGGATTAAATATTTCCCAAAATTGTTATATCTTTGCAAGCAAATAACCATTAAACCCAATAGCATCATGAAAAAAGAAAAGTCATTAATCCTTGTATCAATAGTGGTCGTTGTGTTGTTTTTCATTTCTTGTAACAAAACACCAGTGAACGCTCCGGGAGCTGATTATCGCGACAAGTGGATGGGCGAGTATGCGTATATTACCGACAGAGATGGGGGCATGGAAGGTACCATCTATGCGGACAAGACAGGAGACAGGTATGTGAACGTATATATAGGCGGTATTGGAGATTTGAAAAAGATGGAGATAGGAGAGGACGGTGGTTTGAGCTTGGTGGATAATGATTATCAAAGTAATTATTGGTACAACAGCTTCACAGGACGATTTACAGAAGACAGCCTCTATTTCGAGTATTACATACAGTCGGAGCCATGGACAAAAGTATCGTATCATGGCTGTAAAATCAATGGCAATACCTCCCTCAACCGTGAATATCCGATGGACTACAGGGACAAATGGATAGGCAAATATCAGGACATTAGTGTGGGGACAGACAGCACGCAGGTAAGAATATACAAGGTGTCGTACACGAAAGTCGGGATAACATCCATAGGTTATCCTTGGGAGATTGTATTCAATGTTGGAGAAGACGGCAACCTAACGGTTGTCAAACCAGGCAGTGAATGGGGAAATTACAGGGATTTTGAGGGAATGTTCACCGAGGACAGATTGTCATATCATTTCCAAATGCTGGGCCATGCGGGTGTAATTAATAGAAACTTTGTATATAGGAAATTGTAAAGAGAAAAAAGTTGTAACTTTGCCATATGAAAAAACAGGGAAATATATTAAAGCCATTAATGTTGAAACAGCTGATTTTTCAGCTGATAACTATCGGTTTTTGTATTTCCCTGTCTGCTCAGGAAAGCGTTCAAAAAAGATGGATGTTCAGTCCGACCGTCGAATTTTCAGGAGGAACGGGCATCGCCTTATATAACAAGGAAGCGAAAAAAAGTTATCAGTTGCAGCAGGATTTGTTGTATGTCACAGACTTGCTTGTGGGAATTGACTTTATTGAACCGCGTGGAACTTTGTCGTTGCAAACGGGCGTTACTTTAGACAATCATGATTTTTCGTTTAAGCACTATTATTCCTTTTGGGAAGAAAGAAATGAACTTAGTCATAGCCTATTTCTGAATGTTCCCTTATCCGTAAGTTATAGTCATTTCTTGAAAGAAGACATTGCCCTTTCCTTTACCGGCGGCTTGTTGTTCCGAAAACTGGTACAATACAACAGCTCCTCTCCCTATATTCCCAGCATTGACCTGAAAAGCAAAGGCAATGGCCTTACCTATGGAGTGAATGTTGCCCTGGGATTCCATTATTATTTTTCTCCCAATTTTTCCCTGCATCCCCAGCTGTACTTTGCCTACTACTGGGGGACGCAGAAGGCAATAGACTGTCCAACCTATACAATGCAAGACCTCATTCAAATATCCGCCTCTCCCGTTATCGGATTGAAATTAGGGATAAAATATACTGTATTCAAAAGGAAGTAGATCGTTTATAACAGAGAAATTGGCGAAGGAGAAACCACGTTGCCCCAAAAATGGTATACCTTTGCAGACGAAAAACTAAAAAAAACAATACTTTTGCAAACAAAATAGATTATCATGAAAAGAATATTATTCATCCTTTTAATTTTAGCAACCGCAAGCTTATTTGTCATATCCTGTAATACCCATGTACGTCCCTTCCCCCAAGAATTAACGGTTTATTTTCCATATACGGAAGGACAGGAACTCGTTTTTAATGATGAGGATGGTCATGAAATGAGAAGCACGGTTAAGGAAGTTTTTGTTTCTCAGGAAGGAAGTTATTGCGGTAAATGCGGATGGTGGCCATATATGAGATTTTCGACAAACACTGGATTTGTAGGTGGAATGACTGCTGACAGAAATCTACTATATATTGAGGCATATTTTTTAAGCAATGAACCTTTTGAGAAAGAAATACATTGTCATCCGTATGCCAGCAATGTTATTTCCGTGATAGGAGATACAATAGCATTATCAAATAGCGTTGGCTGTGAATTATTCATAGTAAAAGATAGAGGTATTGTAAAATATACAGATAACACAGTTACCTGGTCTTTGGTAGAATAAAAACACTTCATATCATGAAAAAAGCACTATCGTTGATTTTATTATTCTTGATTGTCATATTAGATGTGCCTGTATTCTCACAAAATACAAATAACACAACTGATTTTCAAAAAGGATTTAATATCACTGCCAATGTGGGAGGAGGTTTTTGCAAATACCCTGTTGTTTCTGATTTGTATCCAGGCTTGGGCATAGGTGTAGGTATGCGTTACGATTTCCATCGTCTATG